>Ga0193743_1002003_pt1 | contig 14682 bp, 8 predicted proteins | sample L2c2metaG_FD_143038 | JGI IMG/M metagenome (GOLD analysis project Ga0193743, IMG submission 143038) | Soil microbial communities from a riparian zone of the East river system, Colorado, United States - L2c2 | ecosystem: Environmental > Terrestrial > Soil > Riparian zone | place: USA: East River...
AAAACGGTGCCGACGATATCTGCTCTCAGACGTACTCACCTCGTCAGCTTCTCACACATCCTTAAGTTGACAATGCCGCTCCGCATCTTCGTTATGCCGCATCATTTCTGGTTGCCGCTCTTCTTCCACTCAGTCAGAATTCTCGGGGAGACTTCATTCTCGATGGGCCTGTAGCTCTCCTGCTGCGCGAGCGCAAACTCCTGTTGCGCGTTCTGGCGCAGACTCGTCTGCTTCCCTTTGTCTCCCGGACCCGCAAGGATCGCCTCTGACAAAAATGTCGCACCAAGATAGAAGTGAGCTGCGCCTTTGCTCCGCACACCTCCGGCGCGGAGGTAAAGCGAAATTGCATCATTCGCCTCGATAAAATGAGAGGAGTAGAAGCTCTCAATACCTCCCGTCAGCAAATCCTCCAATGCCTTTGGATCGCCGCGCAGCTTATTGAGAATTCGTTCCTTTCCGGCAAGCGCCTCCGACTGCCGTCCGTCGATCGCCAGCACGCGAGTGAATCGGGCCAGCGCAGTCTGATCATCGCCTCTGGCCTCAGCCGCACGAGCTTCGGCCAGCGCTCTCTTTTCATTCGCTGTATTGTCGATCTGTGCCGTCACAGCTTTGCCCTTCTTCGCATCCGTCTGCGCAAGCAGAGCAGGCTGCGACGCCAATGGAGGCGGGGCATTCAGTAGCGTCTCCAGATGTTGCTGCCTTTGCGGAATGCTGCCCGGCCCATTCGGATTGATCGCAGAGGCAAAGCTGTACTTCTGCTGCGCGGCCTTGTAATCGCCGCTCTGCTCCAGCGCCTCCGCCTGCGCTAAAGTCGCATTGTAGATCCGAATATTGTTGAGGATCTGCGCAGCGTCAGGCTTCAGATTATCAGTCGTGACAGAATTCGCCTGAGTAACGGCCTGTGGGAAGTCGCCCCGCTCGTACGACAAATGGGCAGCACGCAGCGCTTGGCGGCTCAGATCATCCGGGCTTGGCGCCCCGCTCTGTTGCGCCCGGGCCTGCGTAATTAGATGCTGCGCTTCATCGCGTAACGGGCCGAACTCGATCTTGCTCAGGTCACGAATGGCTCCCCCATAGTCCTTATTCTGCAGTTCGAACCGTCCGGTCCCCAGATCTGCTATGTACTGCTTCAGGCGGTCCGCGACAGACGAGCGGGCACTATCGCATTTCTTTCCATACTTCTTTGGATCGAGCGCAGCCGCTTGACAGATGTAATCCGCAGCATGCTCCATGTCCTTCTTCGCCTTTGCCTCTTTGTATTGCGCATTTAGCTGATCGGCTCGCTCCTCCGCCGAGGCAGTCTGCACGATCAGCATCGCACCTGCGAGCACCACGACATAACGAACCAATTTGTAATTCATCGTTGCTCCCCCGCAAGAAGTTGCTTCACATCCGGCTCATCGAAGGTCGCCGCGCAAAGGTGCTGCTCCAATGTGATCTCACAACTCTTCACTTGCTGCTTGTTGTCAGGACCGGCAAAGGTGACATCGTAGTGGCCAGTCGGAAGCGACTCAAGCCGCATCGGTGTGACATGTTCGCCAGTCTGCTCTTCGAGACGCCTTCCACCCTCGCCGGTGATCTTGAGGACCCTCGCCCACGGTGATGCGTTCACGTTAACATATGTTCGTATTACCGCCGGTAGCGGCGCGGACGGCACGGGCTGGGGCACTCTTCGCATCCACCACACTCCTCCCACAAGACTCAAACCGACTGCGCCCATAATGGCATAGACTCCGGTAATACGAACATCCTTGACGATGATGGCGTGCGCCTTCGTGCGCGTCTTCATCCCAGCCGCCCCAGCCGCCTCTCTTACCAGTCGTTTCCAGGTCTCACCTAACTCTTCCCCGGCGTGCACAGAGGCATGTCCGGTCTTTTGCAACTCACCGACAGCTACCCGTGGCTCCCCACGTAGCAACGCTCGTCGTGCGGCGTCGATAGACGTCTTAAGAAGGGCGTTCGCCATCATCTGCCGCTGCTGCGTGCACGTCCTAACCGCAGTCTCCAACTCGTCGGAGTCGCCATAGGCGCGCCTAACATGATCGAGCGCCTCCATACCGTCGTCAAGCTTGCCAGCCGCCAACGCCCGGTCGCTCTGGGTAACGGCGTCCCGAATCGCCTTAGATATCTCGATGCGATGCGCCAGCACATCTTTCAGCGCGGCAATCTCATCCTGGGCCAGCATCTCCTCCGGCAGTTCGTTCAGCAGCAGCTGCGCCCCTTCAGGATCGGTCACAGCCACGTCACGAGCCCGACGCAAAACCTGCACCGCTCGCTGCGAAGTCTCTTGGAAACCCTGCTTCGCCTCTTCGAGCAGTTGCCGAATCGACAAGTCGTCGCTGGCCATCGCGATCGGTTCCAGCATCGAAATCGCCTCTCCGAACCGGCGCGCATGCAGTAGTTGCTGTGCCGCCTCACGCAACTCTTCATTCCGTTGCCGATGAGCCGCGAGCTGCTGCTCGCCGCGTGCAAACGCAAGGAGTGATTTAAGTTCTTCTGCGCCGCTTGCATGGAGCGGAGCCGTTTCGAGCACACGAATCGCCTCCTCGAAGCGGCCCGCGGCGATCTCGGTATGAGCCAGGTGCAGGCACTCCGCACGTGCTTCATCCTGTTGCACCCGCCGCAGATGTTCGTCCAGACGCGACCGCAGCCCCAGCAGGACTTGGTCGCCCGGAACCTGTTGCAGCCCATCATCTACAAGCGTCATCGCCTGTTGAGGTTCTGCGTAAAACATCTCTTGCGCGCTGCGAGCAACCGATCGAACGAGCTCTTGCGCCTTGAACTCGCGCTTCTTTTTTTCAATCTCGGCCTTCATCCGAAGCAGAGTCGCTTCCGATGGCAGCTTCTCTAGCACATGGTTCACTTGGTCGAGCGCTCGCTCGAAGTCATCACGATCAAGGCAATCCCGGATCGTGATCACGATCTGCTCCATCAGCCTGCGCCGCCTGTCTTTCTCTTGCCGGGCCATCGCATCGAACAACAGATTCTGCACCTCAGGATGCGCAGGATCAATCTCAGCCGCTTCACGCAGACGTGTAATCGCCTCCGTGTAGCGTCGTGCGCTGTACTCCTCCTGTGCGCTCTTCAGCAGGCTGCTGATCATGCTCTCCTGGTTCCTTCGCTCCACCTCGCGAAGTAGTACGGCGTAAGCGCTGCGCAGATCGGTGCTCTTGTCATCCAGTCGCATCGCCTCTCCAAGATACTCCTGTGCCTTTGTCAGGTCCCCTCGTCCCCTGGCCACACGCGCCTGCTGCCACAGTGCTCGCGCGCGATCTTGCCTCTCCTTCCTATCCTGGGCCTCTTCGAGCTTCGCCACCAGCCCCAGTATGTTCTCCGGGTCAAGGGCTACCGCTTGCCGGAAGAAGGTCACGGCATCGTCAAACCGCTGCGCCGAAAATGCCTCCTCCGCCTGCTCGACAATCTGCCGAAGCTGTTCGCTCCGCTGTAGGTGACTTAACTTCTCCTGCACTTCGCGCATCATCCGATGCACGTCGGTGTTCCGGGGATCGATCCGCTGTACCTTCAACAGCAGCGTTCTTGCACTGGCAAACTCGCTCTCCTCGGTCAAACGGCGTGCGGAGTCTAGCAGCTCCTCAACACCCTCTTTCTTCAGCGCATCGCCGATCGCCTGCAGATCGAATGCCATATCTTCCGCAGATGCGTAGCGATCTTCAACACGCTTCGCCAGCGCTCGTTCCACTACGGCGGTCAGCGGCTCCGGTAGGTTGGAGACAAAGTTCCACAGCGGCGCGAACGGCTCGTGAATCATCTTGTACAGTGCCGAGACATCCTGCCCTTTGAACGGCAGCTCACCCGTGATCATCTCGTACAACATCACACCCACCGACCACAGGTCTGCACGCCCATCGCACATTTCGCCCTTCAGCCGCTCAGGCGCGAGGTAGTGGAACGATCCGATCAGTGCGTTCGTCTTCGTCAAACGTGTCGACTGATCGTCCAGCAACGCGATTCCAAAATCGACGATCTTTGTTCGCCCGTCGGGCTGCAGGATCACATTGGCTGGCTTCACATCACGGTGCAGGACACCATGTTGATGCGCATATCCCAGGCCCGCACAAAGCTGCTCAATCACCGAAAGGGTCTCCAGCAGCGCCATTCTTCGGCCAGTCCGCAGAATCTTTTCAAGCGACTCTCCCGCAACGAACTCCATCGCGATGAATGGGTTACCCTCGTGCTCGCCCACCTCATAGACTGTGACGATATTTGGATGGCTTAGAATGCCCGACCTCGCCTCGACGTAAAAGCGCTGGCGAAGCTCAGGAGTCACCTCCGTAAGCGTCTTGATTGCAACATCGCGTCCGATGAGCTTGTCTTCTCCGCGGTATACGACGCCCATGCCCCCGCGCCCAAGCTCGGAGACCACCTCGTATCGGCCAATCCGGGTTATTGTCGCGCCCGATGTCGGGTCGTTGCCCATCTTCACCCACACCCTTTTCGAAATCTTTGCCTACAGAGCTGTGCGGCTCCGCTGATGACTACTGGCTAAGACACGACAGCTGGCTCTTTATTTCCACAGACTGCAAGGAAAATAACCAATCGCCATTGCGCGAAGCAGTGGGGGGAGTGATCCGGTGGAACTGGGCGGGAAGAAACCACCTTTTCCGTCGAGGATTGACCTAACTAAAACGATAAGGACCAATGCACGAATGTAACTATTGGTCGGTCAGCAAAAGAACTTTGTTAGCGACGATCTCTCCTGAGTCGAACCAGCAGAGTTTAAAGTCCCAGTCCCAGTCCTTCCACGCAAAATGTGGTCCTCTCACCGATAGGCGCAGACCATCAACTGCTCAACTGAGACATGGCCTACTTATATACGCTTATACGCTGACTTGCAGGTAGAAAACTGGCAGGCCATGCATTGTCAATCGCGAAATTTAGAAATCGTGTGACCTCCTCAGACTCAAGGCTCCCGTTCCCACGAGGCTGCTTATATTTATAAAACAAGGGAGCGTCTCTTGTATTCCCACTTTCTGCGCGACACCATGTGCGCGCAGAAGAGCTGGGCTTCGATGGCGGCGGCCTCGACCAGCTCCCGATTCGGCTCGCGTGGTTCGGGGGCACGCAGCGTCGCTGTCACGCTGCACTCAAAGCTCGGAAAATGAGTTGTGGGGGCCAGACGTTGCACTCAATTCGCGGAACTCAGCGCACGTTTGTGCTTAAAATGCGGACAGAGTGGATCCATATCCATCAAGGGCGCTGGTTATAAATCCGGCGGTTGGGCGTTGAAGGCGGTCAGTCTTATCACGGGAGGTCACAGCATGTGTGGCGACCCAGAGCTAAGTTCGGTCTGTCCGAACTGCGTACAAACGATCAGCCACAGATCCAAAATACAAGCGTACGATGTGGTCCGTTTTCTGAGGTGCCCCTCTATGCGCTTGGAATAAAGTTTGCCGTAAATTGTTATACAAGCAGGAAAAATCATGTTTCCGCTGTGACCAGCGGAATAAATCTACTCAGCTTATATATCGCCAGATACGATTTTAAGGCGCTAATGAGGACGGAAATGCCATTCGTAGACGAAACCAAACTTGCCGGTGGAGGGCGTATATGTTTTCGCGGAGATGCCCGTCACCCCACTACTGTGTTTTCCCGCGGAATCACTCCGCGAGATACTACTTCTAAAATCGAACTTAGAGAGCGTGGGGATGAGCCCATTCCTATTCACAAAGAACATGAGAAGTTTTATAAAAGAGCTGGTCTGAACGTCTCGAAATCGCGGGATCCTGCGGTGCTTTTTCCCACTACTCTTGACATCGCCCCTGAGACAGCAGTTTGCGTAACCGCGAGGTTTATCATGGCGCCGATCTTCCCGCTTAAAATGCGTCGGGACCACCGCGTTGGAGATGAAACCTGGATCTACACGTTGTACGCTCGAAGCCTTTTTAATACTCATTCGCAACAGATTATCCATGCTATGAACACCCTCGAAAAAGAGCTGGCTGTTCGCCGAGAAATTGATTTCTATGGCACCCCTAACTCGAATAGAACTAACTCTAAACAATTTGAGCGGTATGCGGAATTAAAATCAGTTTCACTTCTGTATGGGCATGAGTTGGCAACAAAATCGATCAGTGCGAGTGATGTAATATCCGCTATCAAATGCACCCGAAGATGGCATGGTGACAGCTGGACAGAGGGTGCTGCATATACCCTTAACAAGGCATCTCTGATGTTCAATTCGAACTCCAGAGCGCCAAAAGCAGTAATACATGCGGTACGTGACTTCATGAATAAGGAGCCGGCCACAGGAGAAGTCCCTAAGGCAGATTCAGGTTTTCACAAAGGACAGTCGGCGTACTCTGCGCTCTCAGAGGTTGAGCGTCGCATCCAGAAGCATATGGACCTGTTGCATAAGGCGTGATTGCCCGTTAACTTGACGATGCACCAGTCGCTTCCAGCACGACCCGCTCGAGTCAGTACTCTGATGGCCGCCCTGTCATTCTTCCCCGACCGAGCCACATCTCCTGGCCGAACTGCCACGTCTAATCTGCCCTTGGAAACGTCAACGCCAATCCAGATCTCACTCCCTTAGCTCTGGGTCGCCACACATGCTGCCTAAAGCTCGAATGAATGCCTGGGCCAAGTTTAACCCGTATCCGGCAAGCGCGAGTATAGGGTGGACATCAGATCGGTCTGTCAGACCTGCGTGCAAACGATCTGCCACAGATCCAAAATACAAGCGTGCTATTGTCCGTTTTTCTGACGGGCCCCCTACTTATTCGTGAATTTAGGGGCGGAGCCGTCGAAGCCATGCGCGTATTTCCCATACCTGCCAGGAAAACCAGAGGCTTCCCAGTGCCGCCCTAATCGAGCACGTCAAGTTGATGCCTTCATCGACGGGGATAAACTGGACGGTGTGGGAGGACATGTCAATCTGTCCATGCCCCTGCGGGGGAAGTAGGGGTAAGTTCGTGATACGTGTAAGGTCACAGTATCATCGGGTGGGTAGCGCGTGCGCGTTTTGTGAACTCCCCGACGATCCCGCGGCTGGCTCGACCGGTTATTTTGCTGTGACTTTGCCGGATGCTGAGGTCAGTGGACATTGCAAGTCCCGACGGCCCGACACGCCGACATCGCAGTAATCCTGGACGACCCTAGACCGGTGCGCTACGCTCACCGCGTTCCCTGCGCCTCATCCATCGCAACGATCCAATGACACGGAGCCCCAAACTGTTCGGTAACATTTCCCGTTTGGATCTCTGGTAACACTTGAATGAGGCAACACGGTCGAGAGTTCTAGTTGTCGTCCATTGTCAATTACGTCCCTTTGCCCACGGTAAGACCAGCTACGATCCCCCCGAATCCACCGGATCCAGACGGGGGGGATCCCATCTCGCCAATCTCGCAGGTAAGAGAACCCATGACAATCGCGCCTCCAAGGGATGTCTGATCACCCACGCGTGCGGCAGGCAGATGATTGATCAACACTCCTGTGGAACCCCTTACGATGGGGTCGTCACCGTCAGCGGTGCATGCTGTTTGCCAAGTGACCGTCGCAGCGGGGAGGTGATCGATAAGCACCGTGATTTCCCCAGAGGGAACGATCGGACCTCCGCCCCCGGGGCAAATGTGATTGTCTGTGGCTCGAGCTGCTGGTGGCATGTTTCGATCTCCTATACGTGACCTTTTACTATGTCTTCCATCGACCCACTCTGTTCTTCGAGAGCAACTTTAAGCCCCTGGAGGAAGGCGTCGTAGTCCGGGCGTACTGTGTCCAATGCGGAATCGGAAGTTGTGAGCGTCACAATGCCGATCCAATTCCCAAATCGAACATAGGTCTGCGCATGAAGAATCGGACCTGTCTCGACAGGAGCATGCCGAACCAAGAAAAGAAATGCTTCGTCTGCCTTCTTGAACGATATCGACTGCGGACCGGCCATCTCCGGTGAGCCAAGGTATCGCCCTATCATTTTGGCTTGTGCCTGAATATAGGCGGAAAGATTGTCCTCACCTCCAAGTGTGTCCTCTCGAAGGGAGACGTTCGCGGGAGTGCGCTGGGAGCCAAGGGTGTTTTGGCGAATCCCAAATCCCGCAACGTGACTCCACCCTTTTGGCAATACTCTGACGCACCAATGTCCTACTGTCTCGAATTGTTCCGGAGTTCTCGTCAAGTTACACCATAAGTCGAATTGCAGTGAATGCGGCCAACTCTGGATCATATTCTGCAAGAGACGCTGCTACATCTTGCCGCCCTTCGTTCCGTCATCCGCTTCATCGGGAGGTTTTGGAATGACAATCTGGGCCGGGCTGCCGGACATCGAACTCCCGCCGCTATTAATCAAGACCATCGTTCCAGAAATGGCTATTCCTGTAGGACCGATGGTGATGAAGCCGCCAGCAGCCTTGAGGCAGATTTCCATGCCACTCTCGATGACAAGCTTCATACCGGCTTTGATATGGACCTCAGATCCAGCGCCGAGAGAGTAATTCATTCCAACCTTTTCTGCGTGGTTCTCCCCGATTTGCAACGAATAATTTTGGGTCACATTTTCAGCCCGATTTCCCGTGACGTTGCTGTGTCGATCCCCGGTGATATCTTCATACTGACCTTCTTTGACAATGAGCGAGTCTTTGCCGCCGACATACCTGCGATGATCTTTCTCAATGCGATGGTCCATATCCTTCTCAGCATTGAGAAAGATTTGCTCCCTTCCGGACTTGTCTTCAAAGCGGAGCTCATTCGCATTCGCAGCAATGCCGCCTTTGGACGAGCGAGTCAGCACCCCCGAGCGAGTGTACTCTGTCGCCGGGTCGTACTTGGGCTTATTCACTCCGTTGTAGAGAGATCCGACTACGATGGGCGCATCCGGATCGCCCTCGATGAAGTCAATCAAGACTTCATCATTGACACGCGGCCAGAAATAGGTACCCCACCCGGAACCAGCCCACGCCTGCGCAACCCGAAGCAGTGTGTTGTCTGTCTGGTTGGGCGGCCTCGTGCGGTCCCACCAAAACTGCACACAGACGCGGCCATACCTGTCTACATAAGAATCTTCTCCCGCGGGCACGACGACCTTACCAGTGACTACTCCACTAACGCGCGGCTTTGGCGTTGTCCGCGCCGGGCGGTAGACGAGCGAACCCGGTTGTGCGGTAAAGATGTTGCGATATGGGCCCTCAACACCTATTACGCTGCTACGAAATGGAGGCTGCTGCATAGCGCTATGCTCAACGCTTAATATAAGGTACTTAGAGTTCAGTGCAGGGTCTGGATGCCTTTCCATGCGGAAGGTGAAGCCCGATAATAAAAGACTTGCATTCGACTCACCTGTGATTTCGACTGACCTTGTATCGCTCCTGTCACGCATGACATCCTGCAGATGACTCTCGAATTCTTGAATCTTGCCATCGCTGGCATCGGTCTTCGCCCATGCGGAGGGGCCATCGGCATAGTCGTACCGCTCATGGTTGTTATCGCCGACATCCGCTTTACTCATGGAGGATGCAGGGCTGCTCGTTCGCCGTGCAAACTGCGTAAAGCGATACTCCCACAGCGTGTGCTTTCCAGTGACCAATGCAGAATGCACCCCAAAGTAATGCAGGTGCATATCGTAAAAGCCTTCGCCCTGCCTCTCCATCTCGGGCATGTAGTTGTAGGTGCTTTTCACTGGACAGGGCGCGAGTTGTCCAGAGTTGTCGGCAAGCACCATGACATGGTCGTTCTCTGTGTGCGTGAAATAGAAGAAGATACCGTGCTGCTCCAAAAGGCGTGTGACAAAGTCATAATCCGTCTCACGATACTGTGTGCAGTAGTCGAGCGACTGATATGTTGCCTGGGTATCGTTTTTGGGCGTGATGTAGTAAGAAACAAGCACGCTTTGTACGATTTCGATCACAGTCAGATTTTGGAAGACTCGCGTCTGTGTATTGAGTGTAAGCAACCATAGGCTTGGCACTAGTACGCCCCTGTAGACCACAACGGGCACTTCGCTACCTTCTAGTGTCGGGTCATGACCAACCAGCTCCAAGCTGCGCAGGATCCCGTTGAAATAGCGCCGCCCAGTCTCATTATAAGAAATGCCAAGTGTGACGCGTTTGCCTATCAGCAAAGCTGGTTGGATCGGATTCTCACGAAGGCTAAGCAGGTCCAGTTCCAACTCCGTAAGCGTCGAGATTGCTTCACGTCCCTTAAATCCGTTGATCAGCACAGCGTCTTTACCCAGCGGGGTGATGAGCGTGAGCTGACTTTTATCTTGTGAGTATGATGACATATCGTTTGCTACCGCTTCCTGTTTTCTAAAGCACTCAATACTTCGGGGAGCCAGTTACACGTACAGATAGCTTATCTAATTGTTGCTAATGGATGGGACATCTCAGTCTCGGCAGCGATCCCGCTCCTCGTGGTCCATTCGTAAGTTAACATGCCCGATTGATCTACACTCACACCAATAGCACTGACGGTGGCACCCTTCGCCATGCGTACGAGCAGCTCGCGCGAAATTTCGGGGAGCATGGTATTCGCCAAGATGTTGTCCACGTTTCGTGCGCCGCTTTCGACTTCGGTGCAACGGTTCACAATCTCGGTGAGCAAAGCATCCTCGTAGTGCAGAGCAACTTTGTGGTTTTCACGCAGGCGCCTGATAATTTTATCGAGTTTGAGGCGGATGATCTGCTTGAGCGCTTCGTCGCGAACCGGCAAATACGGGACGATCAACATGCGCCCAAGGAAGGCCGGTTTGAATATCTTGTTTAGCTCCGGCTTGATCACATTGACCAGTGCCTCCGGAAACGGCATCGTCTCAGGATCTGCAGTCAGCTTCATCATCGTTTCGGTTGCGGCGTTGCTGGTAAGGATCAGCACTGTGTTCTTGAAGTTGATGACACGCCCTTCGCCATCTTCCATGCTGCCCTTATCGAAGACCTGAAAAAACAGCTCAAGTACATCTGGATGTGCTTTCTCCACCTCGTCGAGCAGGACTACCGAGTACGGTCGGCGGCGGACTGCCTCGGTCAGCACGCCCCCTTCGCCATAACCCACGTATCCCGGCGGGGAACCCTTTAGCGTAGAAACGGTGTGCGCTTCCTGAAATTCGGACATATTAATTGTTATAACGTTGCGCTCACCGCCATATAACAGGTCAGAGAGTGCCAGCGCAGTCTCTGTCTTGCCGACGCCACTTGGGCCTACGAGCAGAAACACGCCGACTGGCTTGCCCGGGTCGTCGAGGCTGGCGCGCGACGTGAGTATGCGCTGTGCGATGGCATCCATCGCGTAATCCTGGCCAATCACGCGATTTCGCAGGAGGGAAGGAAGCTCCAGCACGGTCGACAATTCGTCCTTGACCATCTTGCCGAGAGGAATGCCAGTCCAGGCTGAGATCACCTCTCCGACCAACTGGGCATCAACTGCGACTCTCAGCAGCGGAGTTTCGCCCTGCACCTCAGCCAAGTCATGCTCAAGCGCCGCTAGGGCTTTGCGCGAAGGTACCGATAAAGCCCCATTCTCTGCTGTGGCTTTTGTATCGTCATGGGGAGAGGTGCCCTCGTTGGCGCTTTCGAGCGCTGTCCGCATCGTGCGAACTTCTTCAACCAGAGCTATCTCACGCAGCCACTGTGCATCGTTGGCAGCAAGTTTCGCGTGCTCGAGGCGAAGCGCTTCGGCGATCTCACGAAGCCGCTCTACGTGGTTTGCCCCGACGATTTCTTCGCGGCACAGCATACGTGTCTGAGTTTCGAGGTCGGTGATCCTCCGTTGTGTGTCTTCGATGACGCCAGGCGTAGTGTTCTGGCCAAGCGAGAGCCGCGCACAAGCCGTATCGAGCACACTCACGGCTTTATCGGGTAATTGCCGCCCCACCATATATCGATGCGATAAACGCACTGCGGCGGTCACGGCCTCATCCAGGATTCGCAGCCCATGATGCTTCTCCAGAGCAGGTATCAGGCCTCGCAACATGGTCGCGCATTGCGACTCTACCGGCTCCTCGACCTTGACAACCTGAAAGCGCCGCGCCAGCGCCGCATCCTTCTCAAAGAACTTCTTATACTCGGACCACGTGGTCGCGGCGATAGTGCGCAGTTCGCCCCTTGCCAGCGCCGGTTTCAACAGATTGGCCGCATCGTTCTGTCCAGCCTGGCCGCCAGCACCAATCATCGTATGCGCTTCGTCGATGAAGAGAATGATCGGATGTGGTGAAGACTTTACTTCCTCAATAAGTCCCTTGAGCCTGTTCTCGAATTCACCCTTCATCCCAGCTCCAGCTTGCAGCAGGGCAAGATCCAGCGAGTGAAGCTGCACGTTGCGCAAGGGTGACGGCACGTCACCAGTTGCGATGCGCAAAGCAAAGCCTTCTACAACCGCAGTTTTGCCGACACCCGCCTCACCGGTCAGGATCGGATTATTCTGACGGCGACGCATCAGAATATCAATCACTTGACGGATCTCCACATCGCGGCCTAGTACGGAGTCGATCTTTCCGGTAGCCGCGTTCGCGGTCATGTTCACGGTGTACAGATCGAGATGTGGAGTGCGTCGTTGTGTACCGGTTGCAGCGGCTCCAGACGTAACGCGAGAACCGGTTTGCCCGGTGCCAAGAACAATCGACTCTTCGCGAGATGAGCTGACGATCGTGAAAAAGTCTTTGCGCAGGGCTTCGACAGAGATCAACTGCAGCTCAGCGCTAATCTGGAGGACCACGCGAGATAGTTCGTCACTTGTGAGCAGAGCCAACAAAGTGAAGCCGGAGCGAATCTGTCCGGCCTCGTAATCGAGCGTGGCCAAAGTCCATGCTTCGGTAAACATGTGCAACAGCTGAGGACTGAACGCAGGCGAACGCGCATTGCCTATCTTTAGCCTGTCGAGGGAACGTTCGAGTTCGCGGGTGAGCCGTGATCGGTCTACTCCATATTGCTTCAAAATGAGAGCGACGTCAGTATCTGTCCCGTCGAGCAGTTTGAGCAGGTAGTGCTCGATCTCGATGTCGTAGTGCGTGCGCGTAACGCACAGGCCTGCCGCGTCTTCCATAGCGCTACGGCAGGTGTTGTTCAGCTTCGCAATTAGCGATTTTAAGTTCACCTGTTGCTCCTTTTGTTTTGGCTGTTGCGGCGATGGTCGATAACTAGTGCAGGCGGTACACAGCATCCTCAGCATCGTGCAAAAAAGGCCGGTTCTTCAACCAACTCTCAAATCCAAGCCTGCCCATTCCACTTTGTTCCGGTGTAAGCAATACTCCTGGCACCTCTTCGCGCGCAAGCACCAGACGCACTGCAAAGTCGAACTCTCCTTGTCCGAAGAGCCGCAACCAAGCTTCAAGCTGCCTGGCCGCGACTCCCCCGGGGAGAAAGTCCCGATACTGTTTTAACGACATGGGTCCTACCCGCACTGTTACCGTGCCGTGCTGATCCCATACGGCATCGCCCACAATCGTGCCAATGCCGAGACATTCCGATTGCAGGCCGGTGTCATGCAGATACGTTAGGTCCTCTTTAGGTAAAACGTTCCAGCTGCCGGTAAATTCCTCGATGCGCACCGATACATCGAAGAAGTCGCTGAGCAACTGCTTAAGCGCTTGGGCGGTCGGCACGTTGCGGCTCAGCAGGCCCGCGTAGTAAAGCATTGTCTCGTCGGACAGAGCTGTGCGTTGCAGCAGGCCTGGAGTGCCGAACCCGAGGAGACTGTAGAGGCTTGCCGTAACCGGGTCTCCGCTGACCTGCCCACGTGCCTTGTCCAACTCATAGCCAATAAAAAAGCGATACTTCCTCCAGCTACGGTAGAACAGAGCGACGAAGCGGTGATTGAAGAGGTCGAAGAAGTCGCCCGGCGCGTAATCCTTTCCGCGCACCCTCTCCAAGAGATACTCAGCATAGGGGTGCGGCAACGGTCCGTTGATGGTAGTCAGGCCAAGGAAATTGACCTCCAAATCATTTGGCTGAGAATCGTTTTCACGAAAGCTGTGCACCTCGCTCGCAGGAAAATTGAGTGAAGTGCGAGAGGAGAAGCGCACCACCTCGCTTTGAGGAGAGACGAAGTAACCGACAGGCATCCGCGCAGGAAATAGCCTCTCCAGTAGACGCACAACCTGGAAAAAGCGAAACGAAAACGGTTCCTCGTGCAACATGCGGAGCAATGCCTCATGTTGGCGAGGGCTTTCAACTTTTATAGCAGTACCCGACTGCCCGCTCGTGGCATCCATGTCCCCAGTGCCTCCTTTCGTAGATTGCTTTCCGCCCGCAACTGACAAAAACTGTTCATCGATACATAGGAGCCCAGAAATCGCTCGAGCACGCTCGCAAACAGGTATGCTCCGCCGTTTGCAAACTGCCGCTCGTCGAGTTCTACTTCGATGCGTGTGCCCCGTGCCGGAGTGTTACCGTAATCGGCGCGCATGATAGCAAAGTGACGTTTGCTGCGCATGGCAACAAGACCCGCGACCTGAGACTCCACCTGGGACGATTCAGAGAAGTTGTGGATACGGAGTATCTCTTGCAACGCAGCCAAACCTTCTTCACCGAGAGAAAGATAGTTAAGCGATAGCTGCGAGATGAGCCGCCATAGCTGGCCCTTGCCGGCAGGTGGATCAAGCGATGCGGTGGGGCGATGCAGCGCACGAATTCGCTGTATACCGGCGAAATTTACGGCCTCGAAGTCGCCCTCCGCAGCGCCGAAGCTAAGCCGCGAAGGCAGGTCGTGGTTGGAACAGGTGCAGTGAACTGTCAGTACCT
>Ga0193743_1002004_pt1 | contig 14671 bp, 12 predicted proteins | sample L2c2metaG_FD_143038 | JGI IMG/M metagenome (GOLD analysis project Ga0193743, IMG submission 143038) | Soil microbial communities from a riparian zone of the East river system, Colorado, United States - L2c2 | ecosystem: Environmental > Terrestrial > Soil > Riparian zone | place: USA: East River...
CTCCCGCAAAGTCCGGTTGCCACTGGGTTGACGTGCGGAAGGGGCCGGCTGTCGGTGGGGCCGTTTCTATACGAGGGCAAATCGCTGTAAACCAACCAGTCGTTAAGAGGGCTACCGATGAAATTCGCGAGGGACCGCCACCTAGGCAAATAAACGTCGTTGGTTAGAACTCGATTCGCCCTTGAAACGCAATCATTCGCGGAGAACTGTTTCCTCCCAAGCCAACCCCAAGCAGCCCTGTGGGCGGAGAAATTGTGCTTGTAATGGCTCCAAACCCCGTCTGTGTTCCGGGTATACCAGGGGTGCCTGCCTGATTTCCCGGCAGCGCCAGGTTCGGATGATTGAACACATTGAAGAGTTGTGTATCCAGACGGAAGAGGACGTTCTCGGTGATTGGAATGTTCTTTGTGAAGAAGATCTGGGCATACGTAAAGTGCGGTCCTCGAAACTGGTTGCGCCCAGAGTTGCCGAACTGACAGTTCGCCGGAGAGTCCCCGCCGGCGCAGGCTCCGGTACTTGGATCGATGACTGAAGCGAACGCATCTGGGTTGAGCCACTGCCTGGCACCTACCGGTGTCACCCCTGGGATGGGTGTCTTCCGATAAAGCTGCACGCCCGGAACGCGGTTCGCATATTGCGGGCCGCTTCCCTGAAAGATGCCATTGTTATTCGCTGTATAGGGCGCGCTCAGCACACTGAATGGAAGCCCACTATGCAGGAAAAGCGTCTGCGCTATTTGCCAGCCGCCAAAGGCTTTCTCAAGGAGCGCATGGTGTGAATGGAAGGGTATCTCGTAGATGACGAATCCAGAAAAATTGTTGCGGACATCGTAGTCGCAGTTTCCATATTGCTTGCGAAGATCACCTGGGAGCGGACTGATGATGCCGAGGCTTGAAAAACTTAGCAATCCACCATTCGAAATCTGATCAAGGCAATGACTCCAGGTGTAATTGCCTTGCAGGGTCAAACCTTCTATCTGTTTCGTCACACTGGTCTGAAGTCCCGCGTAGTTGCTGCCGGCATCCGTCCGAAACTCGCTCACATTGCCGAAACGCTGATCGAGCGGCTTGTTGTAGGCAAAGGGAGCGAAGCATCCGTCACATATAGTCTGATACCCATTGAGTTGCACTTGATAGGGCTCATGCACTGCACGGGTGCCAACATAGTCCACACGAAGCGTCCCACAGGGGCCCAGCTCGCGTTCGATTCCCAGGCTCCATTGCAGAAAGTAGGGCGTCTTGAGCGTGCCGCTGGGAAAGGTATTCAGATTGACAGCAAGTGGGCAGGTTGGAGTTGCCGATCCGGAACAGCCGCTTCCGCCAGACTTGAAGGTCTGCTGGAAGGCTTGATTTGCTGCGACCGTCGCATCCACCGCGCTGCCGGGAACGCCGGGAGCGATTCCGGTACCACCAACTTGTCCTTTGATGCCTCCAACAAAGACAGGTGCGTACGGAGGATTCATTGCTCCGAAGTCCGCCACCTGGGCCGGGATGATGTCATTGAAGACACCCCCACCTGCATGGATGGCCATCTTTTCAGATAGCTTGTATGCGACCGATGCACGCGGTTGCCATCTAATGAGCGGGGTTCCGGGAAAGAGTTGATGCACGTTCGTCTGAATAGCCAGGTTGAGCGGCTGCGTGACGCTATGGCTCATGTCCAGGAAGGAGCCCACAGGCCGGGCAAACTGATTATGCTGATCTACGAGATTTGTATTCCAAGTCGCTCGTAGGCCAGCTATCACAGTGAGCCGCTGGCTGACGCGGAAAGTATCCATCGCGTACATGTCGAGATTGCCATTTGCAATGCGCGCCTTTTGCGTTATGGGGAAGGCCCGTGTTGCAGTCGATGCAGCGCCGTACGTGAACTGCGCCAGATTCGTGTAGACCACGGTCGGGACGACACCCTGACCTAAGTCGTAGTTGCTTATGTCCAGACGGCGTGAATTCACGCCAAACTTGAAGCTATGCCGCCCGCGGGTCCAGATCAGATTGTCGTTGATCTGCCACTGCGTAACCTTTCGGCCCTGAGTGTACGTTTGATTATTGCCGCCTATCGTTGTAAAGGGAGCATTCGAACTTCCGCCTGTAAGTACGATCGGAAATGTGCGTAGAACCTGATCGTAGTTATTGGGAGCAAACAAGCTTGAATACCAACTGACACCAGGATTGAACTGGTTGACAATATTCGGCGAAAACACATGGGTGTAGCCAACCACGCCAGTTCTCTGTGGTTGTGGCGAGTACGCGTTGAACATCGGGTTGATGGGATCGGTATATGCGGCCTGCAGTCCGGTATCCTGCTGAAACTTGTACCAGACACTGTCTTTGGCACTGATGGTGTGATCGACTTTGAATACGACCAGGTTTTCATGGTCTTTATTGTTGAGTGACTGCGTTCTGATGTTGGCGCAGCCGGTTCCATTGAATAGATTCGACGGACTCTGGGTACCGGGAAGCAGGGCCCCATTTGCATCCAATGGACAAGAGAGAACCGGCATGGGCGTGCCTGCTGTGTTGCTGTAAAGGCTGAACATGTTGCGATAGAAATTCACTTCTGCGGGCTGCGCGGGCAGAACGGTTCCATTCACCGGGTCCGTGCCCCCCAGCGGCAATTGCTGCAATACGTATTGCTGGTAAGCGGCCGACGGTACTATGGTCCGCGCAACGATGGGCAGTGCGATGCGTATGCCCTCATAATGCGCAAAGAAGAAAAGCCGGTCCCTGAGGATTGGGCCACCCACGCTTACACCGAACTGATTCACCGTCGAGCGGGGCTTCCTGGCGATATTTCCTGGAGTGTCGTTCGCATGAAGGAAGTAGTCGGTCGCGTTGAACAGCGAACCGTTCCAAATCTCGTATACATCTCCATGGAACCGGTTTGTCCATGATTTCGTGAAGTAGTTCACCTGGGACGCTCCGTATCGGCCCTGATCGACTGCATACGAGTTCGTATTGACGGTGACTTCCTGCAACGCATCGAGGCCGATGACCAGGTTGGTCGAGAGGCCAATATTCAAACCGAGAAAGGGGTCGTTCGCATCGAAGCCATCCACGATATAGCCGTTCGATGTAGCCGGCAGGCCATTGAATTCCACGTTGCCATATCCACCAGAGGCCTTGGCATCGTTTGACGAGCCGGCGGTGTTCATCAAGGCTCCTTGGGCAAACTGTGCGACATACGTAAGATCCTGCCCTGGATTGGGAAGGTTCTTGATCGTCTTTGCATCAAGTGTTGTTGAGGTGTTCGGATTTTCGAGACTCATGAGAGGAGACTCCGCGCGAACCTCCATTGACTGGCTTGTACCGGCTAGCGAAAGAGTGAAGTTAGCAGTGGCGGTCTGGCCTACAGCAACGACGATGGAGGGGGATTGCTGGCTCGAAAAACTCGGCGCTGTGACTCCAATCTGATAAGTGCCAGGATTTACTTGAGCGAACAGAAACCTTCCGTTGCTGTCGCTTTGCCCGGTTCGGACTGCCCCGGTGTTTACGTCTTTAATCGTGACCTTGGCACCTGCAACTAGAGCGTGTGTGCTGTCCGTCACAACTCCAGTCAAGGCGCTGGATGTACCGCTTTGGCTGGAAGCGCAGGGGATGATCCCGAAGATACACGCGAGAGAAACCAAGGCGAGAGCCACGCACTCGCGGATGGAGTGAAGGCTAATCCATATTTTAGCCATGCCTAAATTTATCATGGCCCGAAGACTAAAGTAAGATTATTGAAATGGCAAGTCCTGGTTCAAAGCGAGCGCGTGTGGAGACCTCCGCGTCCCCTGCTCCAGTCGACTCGCAACAGGTGAGTGAATCGAGCGACGATTATCTGAAAGCGATTTTAGAGTTGAGTCTTCCAGGAAGAGAAACAGTGTCGAGTAGTGACATTGCTGCTCACCTGAAGATCACGGGCGCGTCGGTCACGAAAATGCTCCAAAAGTTATCATCCGCCAACCCTGCATTGGTTCTTTATGAGAAGCATCACGGAGTGCGTCTTGCAGAAGCGGGTAGAAGGCGTGCTTTGGAAGTGGTTCGCCATCACCGGCTTTTGGAGACGTTTCTTTATCAGGTACTTGACTACCCTTGGGACGAAGTCCACGATGAAGCGGAGCGCTTGGAGCACTTTATCTCTGAGCGTTTCGAAGAGCGTGTCGCGGCCAAATTGAACTATCCTCGGGTCGACCCACACGGACATGCCATCCCAGCGCTCGACGGATCGCTCCCGCCCGCTCAGTCTCAAACACTTGCGCAGATTGACGCGAACCAAACGGTTACGGTGATAAGCGTCTCAGATCGAGATTCAGAGATGCTGAGATATCTTGCCTCCCAAAGGATTCGCCCTGGAAGTAAGCTCGCTGTTCTTGGACAGCTTCCCTTTGGCGGTGCCTACCGAGTCCGAGTCGGACGGGCAAAGGAGTCAATTTTGCTGAGCGAATCGCTGGCGGCGGCCATTGTCGTGAGTTGTACGTAGATTTTTCACGGAACCAGATGTCTTCTTTTTTCTGTGGCTTGCGGTGTACAAGCATTTAGGCGGGTGGCCAGTGTCTTGTGTAAGTGCAGTATTGCTTATAGTTAGTTGCTTGGACAGGCACTACTCGTGTTCGTGCTGATGGTGAGCTTCGGGGTAATGCTCATGCGTGTGGGGTCATTGATTCATGATGATGGGAATGCGTATGAACGCTGCCCGGAGTGTGGATGTGCTTCTCCGCGTTGATTTGGTCTTCATGAAATTCCTCCTAATGGTCCCCGATGAAGCTCGACTCTCTTGCGTCTCTCAATCCACAGATAGAGCGATGGAAGAACGAGCAACGTCAATAGCGTAGAAGTGACCAGTCCTCCGATAACAACGGTTGCGAGAGGACGCTGCACTTCCGCGCCAGCTCCATGCGAGACGGCCATAGGGATGAAGCCGAGACTAGCCACGAGTGCTGTCATGAGCACTGGACGCAAACGGGTTTCTGCTCCCTGTTCGACGGCTAATTCGATCGGTAGCTCTTTCTGTTGCAGCTCCCGGATGTATGTCAGCAGGACGATGCCGTTCAGAACCGCGATTCCAAAGAGCGCGATAAAACCTACTCCGGCGGAGATGCTGAATGGCATTCCGCGCACGAGAAGGGCTACGATACCGCCGGTGGCTGCCAATGGGATATTCAGGAAGATCAGCAACGCTGGAAGAGCAGCCTGGAAGTTGAGATAGAGCAGAACGAAGATGAGCGTAAGGGCGGCTGGCACGACAATCATCAGTCTCCGGCTAGCGCTATTAAGCTGCTCGAACTGCCCGCCCCATTCCAATTGATATTCGCTCGGAATCTTCACCTTTGCTGCTACGGCCTTCTGCGCATCCGCCACAAAGCCTGCCAGATCGCGGCCACGGACGTTGGCTTCCACGCTGATCCGGCGCTGCCCATTTTCGCGGCTGATCTGAGCAGGCCCTTCCTGGTCCTCAATATCGGCAAGTTGGGCAAGCGGAATGAAATGACCCTCATTGTCGCCGATGCGCAGATTGCTGATGGCATCGGCGGTTGCGCGCTGCTCTTGCGGGAAGCGTACCTGCAATGTGAAGCGGCGGTTGCCTTCCACGATCTCACCCACGGATTTGCCTCCAATAGCTTCAATGGTGTCCAGTACATCCGATGCATCGAGACCGTGCCGGGCAAGAGCCTCGCGTCGTATGCGAATACGCAGGTATGGCAATCCCGCTACGCGCTCGGCGCGTACGTCTGCCGCTCCGGGAACTTTGCTCACCACTGCTGCAATCTGATCGGCCTTTAGCCGCAATGTTTCCAGATCATCTCCGAAAAGCTTGATTGCGATGTCGCTGCGGGCGCCGCCTTCCATCAGTTCCTGCATACGCATCTGAATCGGTTGCGAAAAACTGTAGACTGCGCCAGGAGCTTCTTCCTGCAAGCGTTTTTGCATTGCAGCGATCAGGTCGTCCTTGCTGCGTTTCGTCGGCCATTGATCGATGGGTTTCAATGTCACGTACACATCGCTCTGGTCGATCGCCATCGGATCGGTTGCAACTTCAGGGCTGCCGGTCCGGCTGAAGACTGTCGCCACTTCCGGGAACTCGTGCAACACGGTTTCGATGATTTGATTGCCATGCAAAGATTCGGAGATGGAGATTCCAGGCACTCGGTACATCATCACCAGAATGGAGCCTTCATCTAGGGAAGGAATGAATTCGGCGCCCAGAAATGGAATGGCTATCAGGGAGACCGCAAAGATGCCTGCTGCAATCCCCGCAGTCCGAATCGGATAACGCAGAGCTAGCTGCAGGAACGGACGATACCACTGATCCATCTTCCGCATGAGCCATGTTTGTTTTTCGGCAACATTATTGCGCAGCACATACCAGCTCAAGACTGGCATCAGAGTCAGCGCGATGACAAGCGAAGCGAGTAAGGCAAAGAGAACCGTCGTTGCCATCGGCTTGAACATCTTGCCCTCAACGCCGCCCAGCGTCAGGATCGGGACGTAGACGAGGACGATAATCACCACCCCAAAGAAAATCGGCTTTGCAACCTCACGGGCTGCCGACAGAATCACCTCGCTGGCTTGCTCGTCCGGCTCTTTCTGGTGCAGGCGGCGAAGGATGTTCTCGGTGATAACGACGGAACCGTCCACAATCAGACCGAAGTCGATCGCGCCGAGGCTCATCAGGTTACCGGAGACCTTGGCCTGCACCATTCCGATGAATGCAACCAGCATCGACAGAGGAATAGCGAGCGAAACGACAACCCCCGCCCTAAAGCTCCCCAGCAGAAGAAGCAGGACTGCGACCACCAGCACCCCGCCTTCGATCAGGTTACGGGTGACCGTGCGAATGGTCCTATTCACCAGATCGGTACGGTCGTAGAGCTGTTCAATGCGTACCCCCTCCGGAAGGGTCTTTTGAAGGTTGGCCAAGCCTTCCTTGACACGATTGGCGACGGCGCGGGAGTTCTCGCCAATCAGCATCATGGCAACACCAACGACGATTTCGCCCTTCCCATCCTGGGTAGCGAATCCACGCCGCACCATCGGCGCAAAATGAACAACACCGATATTCCGAATAAGGATAGGCGTACCGGTGGAAGAGTTGCCGACCACGATGTTTTCGATATCGGAGAGACTGCCAATCAATCCCTCTCCGCGGATGAGAGATTGCTGCTCGGAACGCTCCAAGTACGCGCCTCCGGCATTCGCATTGTTCTTCGAGAGCGCTTCGATGACGCGGCGGAGGGGTATGTGATAACCGGTCAGCTTGTCGCTGTCTACTTCCACCTCATACGTCTTGATATCGCCTCCCTGCGTGTTCACTTCGACAACACCTGGCACACCGCGTAACTTCAGCGCGATGTCCCAATCGAGGATGCTGCGCAGTTCCATCGGAGTGCGTCCCGAGCCGGTGACTTTGAATTGATAGATTTCTCCCAAACCAGTCGAGATAGGTCCCATCTCGGGCACGCCTACTTCTGACGGAATCGACTCTTTCGCTTGTGGGAGGCGCTCATTAACCAGCGCTCTGCAGAAGTACGGGTCCATGCCGTCTCTGAAGTAAATGGCGACATAGGAGAGACCATATTTTGAGGTGGACTGAATGCGTGTGATTCCAGGCAATCCACGCATGGCCGTTTCGACAGGAAAGGAGATGAGTTGTTCTACCTCTAATGGGGACAGACTCGGAGCGCGCGTCAGCACCAGAACCTGGTTGGGCGTGATATCCGGTTCTGCGTCGATAGGGAGATTGCGGAGAGAAATAAATCCGATTGCCGCGACAAACACGGTCGCGAGCAGAACCAGAATGCGGTAACGAAGGGCAAGCTCGATCAGACGCTGCATCGTTAGTCCTCCCCCAACTCGCCACCGGCGAGGATCGACTTCAGATGAAAGGCTCCCTGCGTCACGACAGGCTCTCCCGGCTTCAGTCCACTGACGATCTCCGTCTGGTTGTTGACCGTGACGCCTTTTCGCACGTCACGCTTCTCGAATTGCGTTGCGGAATGGCGGATAAACACCACGTTCTTTCCTTCCACCTCCTGCAGCGCGCTCGCAGGCACGGCAATCGCCTGTTTGCTGAATTTAGTCGGAAGCTGGACGTTGGCAAACATATCCGTCTTGAGGCGCAGGTCATGATTGGCTACTTCGCAGCGGACACGAGCAGTTCTTGTCTGTGAATCGAGCACGTCGCTTGTATAAGCCACTTTGCCTTCAAAAGACTGATTGGGGTAGGTGTCGACCGTGATGAAGGCGCTCTGCCCAACACGGATGCGTCCCAGGTCTTTCTCATAGACTTCCGCCTGAACCCAGACGCGAGAGAGGTCTGCAACGGTGAAGATGTCCCGGCCTGCCTCCACGACATCCCCGGGGAAAGCCTGCGCTTTCGTTACGACTCCAGAAAAAGGCGCTTTCAGTGGAGTCAGAAGTGTGTCGCGACGACTGTCGTCGGAGACTCCAAAACGGCGAAGTCGCTGGCGTATGCCATCGATCAGAGCTTGTTGCGAACGGATGTCCGCTTCGATCCCTTCCTTCTCTGCTTTGCTTGACTCATAGTCCTTTTCTGCGCCTGCACCTATGTCCGCAAGACGGCGACTGCGGTCCGCCTGCCGGGTTGCTGGAATCAATTGCGCCTTGAGACGTTCGAGATCCGCGCGCCCAGACTGTTCTTGGGAGAGGAGTTCTCCGGCTTCGATGTTGTCAAAGACAGCAAGCGTTTGGCCGGCTTCGACCCGGTCTCCAACCTTAGCCCGGACTTCTGCGATTCGACCACGCGCCAGAGGCCCAACTACTCCGATCCGGCTATCAATTGGCTGGACAGTTCCAGTAGCCCGAAGGTACTCGTTCAACTGTGTAAGTGCGGCGGGCGCAACGACCATCCCGATATGCTGCTGCGCGGAGACACTCATATCGACCAAATTGCCTCTGTTGGCAGATTCTGGCCGCAACTCGCCTTCCTCGTTCTGAGTCTTCTTTCGGTTGCAGCCGGCGAGCAATAGCGCGCTGCAGATAAGCACAATGATGAAGCGATTCATGGATGAATTCCTCCTGCAGCTCGTTCCACTTCGGCCCATGTGCGGGCCGCGTCCGCCTGCGCATCGATATAAGTCAACTGTGTGTCCATCAGACGGCGCTGTTCATTGAGCACGTCAAGAAGGCGCAATTGGCCCAGTTTGTAAGCTTCTCGGATTACGGAAAGATTGGCGGTGGAGGGATTCAGAACTCCGCTCTGGAGTATCTGCAAGGACTCCGAAGCAGTGCGCCAACGCTGATAGGCCGCTTCGACTTCCAAGGGAATTGTTTTCTCCAGGTATTCCCGGTGCAGGCGTGCGCCCGAAGTACGAGCGGTCGCGGCCTGTACATTGCCTGCTCCGCTGCGGCTGGTGCGCAATGGTATGGAGACACCGAATCTGAGGATGTCGTCCCGATCTCGAAGCGGACTGAGAGCGCCGCTGCTGTTGAATCCAAACAGGTCATCGAATTGGCTATCTTGCCGGATATAGCCTGCGGAGAGGGTCACGTCTGGTTTAGCCTCTGCTCTCGCGAGCGCAATTCCAGCTGTTTGCTGCTCTTCTTCAAGACGTGCTGTTTTCAAATCTGGGCGATTCTCCAGAGCCCTTTGCTTCAAGGCGTCGAGTTGGGTGGCTGCGGGCGTCGGTAGATCCGTATCGGGAATTGGCGTGGCTTGGTCGAACCCCACAAGGCGGCGCAATTCGAGTTCTGCCGATGTCAAACGTCCCTGTGCGCTCATCCGCGAAACTTCGGCTCGGCTGATCTCCACCCTGAGCAGCCCTGCTTCGAGTGGAGCGACGTCGCCTTCCTTGACGCGCGCTTCCGTTAGTCTTAATGTGTCCTGATTCAGGTTGATAAGATCGCTAAGAACTTTCAGCTTGTGACGCTCTGCCAATACCTCTGCATAGCTCGTTGTGATCTCATAAGCGAGCTGTGCGGTGCGCTGTTGGAGTTCAGCGTCAGCGATACCAATCGAATATTCAGCAACACGGATGCGCTTTCCACGCCTGCCGAAAGTCTCAACGGATTGCGAGTATTCAGCACCGTAAACCTCCTCCCCGATTGTGCCGAGCGGTTTGCCTGTAGCTCCGTTCAATCCGAACGTTGGGGAAGGTCGCACTCCAGCTTGTCGCGTAAGCCCCTTCGCTTCGGCTATCCGCTCCCGCACGGCGGCTAAATCTTTGTTGTTCGCAATTCCTGCGCGCACCAGCTCATCCACCGTAGATACGGCGGACGGCGTTTGCTGTGCTCCCAGCAGCAATGCCGGGAACAGCAGTGCGGGCAGAAAGAAGACACTTCTTCCTCGCATACACATCTCCTGAATTTGTTCTTGGAATCGACTGGATTACAGGTCTAGGAGAGTTTCGGAGGGTGGTCAATATGAGAAGGGGGGAATAAAGGCTGTTGCATGACCTCTTCCGGGGGTGCCGGAACTACAGCCTCTTGAGGCTCAAAGACGACAAGCTTTATGACCACCATATGGGCACAGCAGCACAGGCAATTGTCACCTGAGTCTTGTGTCTGGCCTTGGCTTTGCCGATGCGAGATATAGCAGTCAGAATCTGGCAGAAGATCGCAGGCGAGGATCTCCACGGCGGCAAAGAGCACTAGAAACATCGCCGTGCAGCGAAATGCCTTGGACCAAAAACCCATCTTACCTATATCTTGCCACATCCGACCTTTCGCTGCCCTCCTCCGATTTGCTGGCATGGGTCGGTAACTCAATCTTCCTTGGCGGGCTCAAAGTTCAGCGGCACACTCTGAGCTGGTGGTTTGCGCACGTTGAAATCGATGTACGTCCGCTCATGTCCTCTGGAATGTTGCTCTCGCCACAGCTCCAGCAGGAGAGGCGGCAGTTCCGTAAGGACAACCCTCGTCCGGTGGACCTTCGGGTGACATCCCGCACAGAGAGCGATCATCAGATGCAGTACAGACTTGCCCGGCTCCCGATGATGGGGTAGTGGCCACATCCAACCGAAAACGTCCGTTAAGGATTTTTGCTGCCCCCGGCAGGGAGTTGTTCATGTGAGTTAATCCCGCCCGGGATTGCGTCTTTAGCGGATTACCACGCACTTTTGTGCGCTTTGAACGGCTCGATGACTGGAACGTAGTAGAAGTCATCTGGCAAGGCGACAAAGCGGTCCACATCGTTAACGGGCGAACCGTCAATGCCGTCACAAATCTTCAGCAGCCTGACCCTCAAAACCCAGGCAAGTTTATCCCACTCACTCGCGGCAAGATCGCAATCGAGATCGAATACGCCGAGACTTGGTTCCGTCGCATCGAGGTCAAGGCAATCTCTTGACGTAAACCTCTTCCCCAAACGCTGGTCGCCCCATTTGGCCGAGAGGCCGACTTAGCGTCCAAGTGACTAAATGTAAATGCACCACCTCGCCGAAATCGGGTTATGTTTGAGTGCCTCATAAGTGCATTTTGAGCGGGCAGCCAATGGTTGGCCCGATTGGCAAGATCTGGTACTGCAGCTAGTTTGGAGTCGAGAGTGAGTAAGACGTTTCGCTACGTAGATCTTCCGAACATGGCCTACATAACACAAGGGCTCACTTTCAATGTGCTAAGGTGCGCAGAAGTTCTTGATGCCTTCCTCATAGGACTCGACGAGGTCGTTGAGCAAATTAGTAGCGAGAAATGGGATGAGCAGGTCTTTCGAACCGGAGAGAGAGACTAGTCCCATGAAAAACTCGTCGCAGCACCTCATCGCGGAAGTTCCACGCAGACACTCCAGAGTCGAGATGACGATCGGTGTCGATCTTGGAGATGTCTGGAGCCATTACTGCACGCTCAACCAGGACGGCGAAGTGGTCGATCGAGGCCGCTTCAGAACCACCCCGAAGGCGATCGCGAAGTGGTTCACTGACCTGCCTTCGACACGCGTGGCCATGGAGGCCGGCGTTCACTCAATCTGGATCAGTGAATAGCTGCAGGAGCTCGGGCAGGAGGTCATCGTTGCGAACGTGCGGGAGTTGCGGGCGATCTCGCACAGCGATCGGAAGAGCGATCAGGTCGATGCCGAGAAGCTGGCCCGCTACGCTCGTCTTGATCCGAACATCCTCCGGCCGATCTCCCACCGCACGGTCGAACAGCAGGAAGCCCTCACCCTCATCCGTGCCCGGGAGCTACTGGTCCGGATGCGCACAGCCGCCGTGAACGCGGTTCGCGGCCTGACCAAGGCCTGTGGCCATCGTATGCCGGCATCCTCCACACGGTGTTTTGCTGAGTGAGTCTCGCAGTCATGCCGTCGGGTCTACAGCAGGCGCTTGGCCCGGTGCTTCAGCACATCGCGGAGATGACGGCCATGATCAAACACTATGATCGCCTAATCCAGGAGCTGACGCAGACGGAGTATCCAGAGACCCAGGCTCTGCTGAAGGTCCACGGTGTCGGGCACATCACCGCTCTGACATTCGTTCTCACGCTCGGCAACAAGGAACGCTTCGGGCGAAGTCGTGACGTGGGCTGCTATCTCGGCCTGAGGCCACGACGCAGTCAGTCCGGCGAACGAGATCCACAGCTCAGCATCACCAAGGCAGGCAATGTCTATCTCCGAAGCCTGCTGATCGAGTGTGCCAACCATATCCTCCGACCTCATGGAAGGGACTCAACACTCCGACAGTGGGCTGCATCTGGCTGCTCGAGGCGGTAAGCAAGCCAAAAGCAAGGCCGTCGTTGCAGTCGCCCGCAAGCTGGCCGTCCTGCTTCATCGACTCTGGACCACCCAGGAGCCCTACATGCCCTTCTACGAATCAGCCGCCTAAAAGATGCCTATGTTTACCCGTTGCGACGACCCTACCGGATGCTGTTAAGAAAATTGTGTGTGGGCAATGGAGTGAGGAGGACAGTGGTGCACTTCACCCGGCTCTGCCGCTGTTCATGAGTCAGTGGCAGAGCGTAGAATCGTCTTTGCGCGACTAGTTTTCAGTCGCTATCAAGAACCCTTCACACCTCCCAGACGGTTGCCCAACTGGACCTTGGCTATGCCTTCCGCTCAAAAACTCGACACTCACCACAAAGCACTCACCCTGAATCTTGATACATCCACCTTCGGTTCTTTCGCCGAAATCGGCGCCGGACAGGAAGTCGCGCGTTGGTTCCTTCTCGTGGGAGGGGCTTCCGGCACCGTGGCTAAAACCATTTCCGCTTACGACAAGGAAGTCAGCGATGATCTCTACGGCTCCGGGTCGCGCTACGTATCCAAACAGCGACTCGAGGCGATGCTAGACAACGAATGGACCCAGCTTCTCACACAATTAAGCAAGACCCGTGGGCCGCAGACGCGGTTCTTCTGCTTTGTTGATACCGTCTCCGCCCGTAACTTCGCCGGAACCAACGACTCACATGGTTGGATCGGTCTCCGGTTCCAGTTGCAGCCCGGTGGTACTCCCAATGACATCCTGCTGCACATCAATATGCGCGATCCTTCGAATGTCCTCCAGCAGCAAGCCATCGGTATTCTGGGAGTCAACCTCATCTATGCCGCGTTCTATGAAGTGCAAATCAAGGAATCATTTCTGGAGGGCCTGGCGCAAGACGTCGTCGCGGAGCGAATCGAGATCGACTACGTGGATCTTCGCGGGCCAGCATTCGAGAGTTGGGATCGCCGTGCCCTGCTAGTCCACTTGGTTCGTGCGGGACTCGCAGAGGCGGTATTTTTCCCCACCAAGGGCTCCCCTGTTCCCCCTACCGAGGTTCTCTACAAGAAAGCCGTCGCGCTTGCACCGGGATACTTCGGCCACACCGATCTTGTTCACTCGCACGTTCATTTGCGACTATTGGCTTCGGCAATTCAAGAGCTTCAGGGGGACCTTGGCGAAACAAAATCGGCGTCCGCTGGTTTTTTTTGCTTAACCGTTGCTCCGCTCACGCCGGACGAACCTGCCCCGGAAATTCCCGACTTGCTTCGTCGCATCGATGCGCTTCTCGCCGCTGGCGGCGACGTGCTGCTTTTTCGTAACCCCGAGCTCTACCACATGACAGCTCTCGTAAACCGCCATACGCAGGCTCCTGTACGCTTCGTCGGAGGTCTTTCCCTGGTGATTCGAGCGTTTGAAGACATTTACGGCAATCTCGAAGGCAAACTTCTGGAGGCCCTCGCACGTCTCTTCGCCCAGAATGTTCGCATCTACGTTTATCCGATGACCGTCGCGGATCTGCGGGAATGGCTGAAGAGTGCTTCCGTTAACGGTTGGGAGTGGAGTGAGACGAACGGATGGGTTTCGGCAAGCCAGCTGCGTCGCGCTCCACCTCTCGGGCATCTATTCGCCTATCTTCTCGCCAGTAACTTTCTTGTCTCTATGCGACTCCCTGTGGAGGCATGAAAGCCTAAGGTCGGTCGCTACACGTGGGCGCTCTCTCCTGTAATCACGGGTTCAGATCGGCTCTTCTTGTAAGAGGGTGTTTGAAAAATGTCATGGCTGGGCGCGACGGTTCAGCATGAGGCGAATGGCGGCGATATCGGGCGACGCACTTGGTGAAAGCACGAGCCAGAGATCCTTTTTCGGTTCCTGCTGTGTGGGCGGCCATGTTTGGGCGTTCCGCATACGTCCGGCCCGGAGTCGCGCCCCGACGGATTCTTGGTTAACCTGAAACTCGTTGGAAGCGATTTCGAGCTCTTCGATATTCCCAGCAGCACTCTGGATTACATGGATAAGGAATAGCCTACGTGTGTGGCCGCT
>Ga0193743_1002005_pt1 | contig 14671 bp, 17 predicted proteins | sample L2c2metaG_FD_143038 | JGI IMG/M metagenome (GOLD analysis project Ga0193743, IMG submission 143038) | Soil microbial communities from a riparian zone of the East river system, Colorado, United States - L2c2 | ecosystem: Environmental > Terrestrial > Soil > Riparian zone | place: USA: East River...
GCTCGCCGGTTCGGCCACCGGCGGTGTCAACGCCGTCTGGCAGCTCGGCAGCACCATCGTGCCCACCGTCGTCGGCCTGGTGTACGGGGCGACCGGATCGTTCCAGGCCGTGTTCCTCGTCCTCGCCGCCGGGCCGTTCCTGGCCATCGTTCCCATGCTCTTCCTCCGTCAAGCCGACATCCACGAGCAGTTGCCCGCCATGGCCGCCCGGCACCACGACAACGACCACCCACTGATTCCCGCCACCAATGGAAAGGCTGATCCCTCATGACACCGACCACCGAGCCGGCCAACATCCGCTATGACGTCATCGTCGCTGGCGGCGGTTCAGCTGGCGTCGCCGCCGCCGTGGGTGCCAGCCGTGCCGGCGCCCGCACCCTCCTGATCGAACGGGGCCCCTGCCTCGGCGGCGCCGCGACCCTGCGCAACGTCGTCACCTACTGCGGACTGTTCACCCGAGACCGCGAACAAGTCGTCTTCGGCATCGCCGACGAAGTCGTCTCGCACCTGAAAAGCGTTGACGCCGTCAGCGCCCCACGCAGCTTCCACGCCGTGACCGTCGTCTTCGACCCGGAGAGCGTCAAGGTCGTCCTCGACCGACTCTGCCGAGAGGCCGCCGTCGACGTCCGACTGCACAGCCTGCTCATCGGTGCCCGAACCGACGGTGACCGCATCACCGCGGTCGAGATCGCCGACCACGAAGGAACGCACCGGTTCACCGCCGACGCCTTCGTCGATGCCACCGGCGACGCCGACCTCGCCTACCACGCGGCTGCCGACGTCCGCTACGGCACCGACGGATGGGTGCAGAACGGCAGCCTGGGCGTCCGCTTCGGCGGCATCCAAGCAAACGCCGAGGTCACGACGCGCACTGTCAGCGACGCCGTCCGCGCGGCCAAGGCCCGCGGCGTGAAGAACCTCATCGCCGAATCCGGGCTCGTCGCCCAGATGCCGATCTCCGGTGACGTCATCGCATACATGGTCGACGAGGGCTACGACGCTCGCTCCGCCGCCGACACCAGCCGAGCCGAAACCCACGCCCGCCTACAGGCCCAGTCCTACCTGCAGGTCATCCGCACGATCCCGGGTGCCGAACACGCCTACATCGTCACCACCGGACCCGAACTGGGCACCCGCGAATCACGCCACATCATCACCCGACACCACCTGCGCGAGGAAGACATCCTGAACCCCGACACCACCGAGGACGCTGTCGCGATCGGCGCCTGGCCGATGGAACACCACCCCGGCCCCGGCATCCCGTCGACCTGGAAGTACATCGGAGACCCCGGCTTCTACCCGATTCCCCTCGCCTGCCTACGCAGCGTCAACCGGGCGAACCTCTACGCAGCCGGACGCACCCTCGACGGCGACCGTGGTGCCGGCGCCTCCCTGCGGGTCATGGGAACCGCATTCGCCACCGGCCACGCCTCCGGCATCGCCGCGGCCCAACAAGCCCTCACCGGAGAAAGCGCCACCACAACGGTGCGCGAGGAACTGCAGCGCCAAGGCGCACGACTCCCCGAAACCGTCTCCGTCTAGCGTTGCGGACCGGCGCCTCGTTTTGGATCTCGACGACGACCCGACGATCGCGTTCCGTCTGGCGACGGTGGGGTGCTCAGACGATCGAGTAGCCACCGTCTATGACGATGGACTCACCGACGATGTATCGGGAGTCGTCGGAGGCGAGCAGCGTGACGAGCCCGCGCAGGTCCTGTGGCTCACCCATCCGACCAGCTCACCCATCCGACCAGCGGGGATTGCGGCCGTCCAGGACTCGCCGAGCGCCGGATCACGATCGATGGCCCGGCGGGTCATGTCCGACAGGATGTAGCCGGGAGCTATTGCGTTGACCCGAATTCCCCTGCCGGCCCATTCGATCGCCAACGAACGTGTGAGCTGATCGACCGCGGCCTTGGAGGCGTTGTAGGCAGCCTGGTGCTGGGGGATATTGACCACGAACGCGGACATCGAGGAGATGTTGACGATCACGCCCGTGCCTCCCGCCGCGAACACCACGCGGGCGAAGGCCTGGCACGCGAGGAACGTTCCGGTCAGGTTGACGTCGATTACGTTGCGCCAGCTCTCGGCGGACGTGGTTTCCGCGTCGGACCAGGTTGAGATGCCGGCGGCGTTGAGCAGAATCGACGGACTGCCGAGCAGGTCGCCCACCTGCCGGAACGCGTGCGCCAACCCGTCGGGGTCGGTCACGTTGCACCGCAGCCCCGCGGCCGGCACGCCCGTCCGCTCACTGAGCGCGGTCGCGGCGTCCTCGATGTCGGCGGTGAGGTCCACCAACGCGACGCGACAGCCCTGATCGGCCAGGGCGGAAGCCATCTCCAGGCCGAGACCGCGGCCGCCGCCGGTGACGACCGCGACCCGGCCACGTAGATCCTCATGCATGGGTGCTACCTCTTCTCTGGTGTGGCGGTCCGCTGCCCGACCGCACGGCTCGGTAGGTCAATGCAGGGCGATGGTCGCGGTGGCATGGAGATGGTCACGAATGAAACGGTGGGCGTGACCGGCCAGATCGTCGGAGTCCTGCCAGAGGTTGCGCCAGATGCCGAGCGTATGACTCAGGGTTGGCGAGACGACCGCCGAGGAGAACGACTCGAAAACGATCGGACCGGTGTAACCGATCCGGCTGAGCGACTTGAAGCAGCTGTCGAAGTCGACAGAACCGGTGCCGAGATAGCCGCGATGGCTCTCCCCGATATGCACGTACCCGAGCCGGTCGCGGCAGTCCAGGAACGGCTGGAACAGGTCAGGCTCCTCGATGTTCATGTGGTAGGTGTCCAGGTGCACCGAAACCCGGCGGTCGAGTGCGTCGAGGTAGCGCAATGCCTGCCGACCAGTGTTGATCATATTGGTCTCGTATCGGTTGACCACCTCGATGGCCAGTTCGATGCCGAGTGACTCCGCGCGGTCGGCGATGTCGCGCAGCGTCTCGATACTGTTTGCCAGGCCGTGTTCGGTCATCGGCGCGGAGTGTTTCCGCATTGCCCCGTAGAGGACTCCGCACAGGTGCGTACCGCCGATTTCCGCGGTCACCTCGAGTGCGCGGGTCAGCATTTGACTACCCGCGGCGACCACCTCCGGGTCGTCGGCACTGATGTCCGCGTGCGCGGGTAGTCCGAGGCTGGCGGTGGCCGTGAGCCCGGTGTCCGCCAGTGCCTTCCGGGCGGCGGCCACGTCGAAGGTGTCCGGCTCCATGAGCGGGAACTCGATGAGATCGAAGCCCGCCTGGCGCGTCCGGGTGACTGATTCGGTGACGCCCGCGCGGTCGAACACACCGGTCCATACCAGCGCATGGCAGCCGATCAACGACGTGGTCATGAGAGCCTCCTGGGTCGTTGCGCGCCGCTGACAAGTGATCACTCGAGCGTCGCTTGCAACGTTGCAATTGTGTAGGCTGATGGTAGCCAGCCAGATCTGAGCACGTCAATAGGGTCACCTGGTTGCCGACCGCTGAGTGCAAGCTCTAAAGTTTGTATCGTGCCAACGCGAGGACCGGCCCGTTTTGCGCGGTGCGTCGGTTACCGTCCGTGAGATCAGAGGGGTGGCGTCCGCCGTGGATGCTCGAAGTTCAGCGCCGGGAGTCAAGGATGTCGCGGCGCTGGCAGGTGTTTCGCCGTCGACCGTGTCGAACTACCTCAACCGCCCCGATGTCGTTCGGCCGGACACGAAGGCGCGGATCGACCGGGCGGTACGCCAGCTGGGTTTCGTACGGAACGAGAGTGCTCGGCAGCTGCGCGCGGGGTCGAGTCGCACCTTCGCGCTAATCCTGCTGGACGCCTGGATTCCGTTCTATGGCGAACTGTCCCGGGGGGTGGAGGACGTCGCCGCCGCGGCGGGTTGGACCGTGTTGTTCAGCAACAGCGCGCGCGACCCGGACCGCGAGCTGCGCAATTTGGAGGCTTTTGAAGGCTACCGGGTACAAGGCATTCTCATCGTCCCTCAGCAAGACCTACGCGGTCGATTGCGGGAACTTCAACGGCGCGGCATTCGCTGCGTGACCTTGGAGCGGTCGGCACCCGCTGACGATATCTCCTCCGTGACGATAGACGACAACGCCGGCGGCCGCGCCGCCGCCCGGCATCTGATCGCTATCGGCCGCCAGAACCTGATGCTGGTGGGCAATCCGAAACGCGTAAGTCACGTACGAGACCGATTCGCCGGATTTTCCGAAGAGATTCGGTCCATCCCTCAGTTGAGATGCCGCCTCACCGAGACCGAGGGATTGACACTGAGCGACGGGGCCGATGCCGCGCGCCGCATACTCGACGCCGAGCCCAGTGACCGCCCCGACGCCTTGTTCGCGGCGAATGACCTCATAGCGCTCGGTGCGCTGCACGAACTCTTGGCGGCTGGCGTGGACGTTCCCGAGCAGATGGCGGTACTGGGGTACGACGGTCTGGAGCTGGCCGCTCACGCTCGGGTTCCGCTCTCAACGGTGGCACAGCCCGCCTACGCGATGGGCGTCGCCGCGGCCGAGATCCTCATCGCCGGCATGGAAGGCCGGGAACAACCAGGTGACAGCCACCGAGTCCTCCTACCAGAGGTCGTGGTACGCCGCTCTACGACTCCGACATAACTTCCGGTCCTGACGGAGTCGATCGAGCCACGATCGAGCCAGACCGGCGGCGGTGAGTCGGGCCGCGCTAGAAGCCCCAATTTGGGCTCAGGTCTGGCGGCGGTCGCCGCGTGGCGCCCCTCCCACCAGGGACTTTCCGAAGTCGGAAAGTCCTTGGCCTCGTGAGGGGCTCAGTTCGAGGCTCAGTTGCCCCTCTTACACGGGTATCAGAGCACCGCTCAGCCCGTCGTCATCGTCGGATCTCATGGAGGCTGGGCTGGGCGAGGCGTCGCGGCCGCCGTCTATCGTTCGCTGCCTACGCAGCCTGATCAGGCACGTGTGTTGGCAGGTAGCGTGGGTTCGATCGATCGTTCTCGCCCGCCAGGACTCTGAGTGCCTCGGACGCGAGCTTCGATGCCGCGCAGCTCGAGGTGCCGCACCGTCGGCAGCGCCCGCCCGCCGTCAAGGGGTGAGAGTGGGCGAGCGAGCGGGCTCGATTGTCGATCAGTAAGAACTGTAAGGCCGCATCCCATGCATCCATGTGGGGCTCCGGGGTTGGCATGGACGGTGTAGGGCGGTTGCCACGCTGTCCAGGTTGTTGGTCTTCGGGCCGCCGCTCCGTTCATGTATCGGGGGTCGGTGACGCGTCGTAGCCTGACACCCGGGCAGGGATCGTACGAGGTCAGAGCACGCCGACTTGGTGATGAATCGGTCGGAAAGCGAACACAGGTGTTGGTCTTGTGAACCCGGTCAGGCCGTCCTGGTGCGCCTGGCGTGGCGGTTCAGCTGGCGGCCGTCTGCGTCGGGCTCCAGCTGCGGACGGTCCGCCGGGTTGTCAGCGTTCGGCTAAGGGATCGGTCGTGGACGAAGTCGAAGCGCGGATTCGTGAGTTGCTGGCGCGGCGGCCCGGTCTGGTCCGCACGCCGTTGCGGCTCCACCCGTGTTGAGGACCGCGGAGAGCGTCGTCGCCACTGATCGTGGCAACCGCCACTCCCGTGTCCTCGCGTCGGTGGAACTCGGGCGGGCGCGAAGGGGTCGGTAATGGAGCCAATATCGACCCCTTAATATCGGTGAGATGTGGCGGCTGTCGGGTGACCGCTGAGCCATCCTCTCGTGGGCATCCGCCTAGAGTTCGGGTTGTGGCCACCTTCGTCTTCAGGCTCCAGGCGCCTCGCCCAAACTTCGCGCTGGACATGACCGAAGAGGAGCGGGAGATCATGACCCGTCACGCCGCCTACTGGCAGCCGTTGATCGACTCCGGGCAGATGGTGATCTTCGGCCCCGTGCTCGATGGGACTGGCTCCTGGGGCCTCGGCGTCGTAGAGGCCGACGACGAGGAGCAGTTGCGCGCGTTCGCTGCGAGTGACCCCGTCGTGACAACCCAGACTGCCCACATCGAGATGGGCAAGCTGCTCGCCGGCTTCGTGCGGCCCGCGCCGACCATTGCGTAGCTGAGCCCCGGCAACTGGCCTTCCTTCAGCGGAACAGCATCCGCCACCGGATGCCGAATCCGGCCCTCGGGTGGTCGGCCGTGACACCACATGTGGCGCGAAATGGCGGCGACTTGTGTGTTTTCTGGTGTCCACACAGGGCGGCAGGGCAACGGTTGTCGCTGGTAGAGGCCCTAGTCAATGCAGATTGGTCGCCCTGTAAGCGACAACCGAGGCCGGCGGCGCGAACGAGATCGTCGTGGTCATGTTGTTAAGCGTGATGCGGTCTTCATGCGTGGACCTGTGGTCGCTGGTTGACACGCGGGAGTGTCAGGCGATCGACGAGGGGTTTGATGTCCTGTCCCCGCCGGCACAGATCAATGAGCGGACGAGCCGTCGAGCAGGTGTTCCGAGGACCTATCTCACGCCTGAGTGATGACGACACCTCCGGTCGGCCATCGACGCCACCTCCGGTCGGCCATCGCACGTATCGCGCAGCTGGCCGACCGCGCATGGTCTGGCCACTAGGTTCCCCGGATTGGGAAGGGGTCGGCCCAGTGGACTTCGAGACGCCGATGGGCGATGCGCCACCCATTTGCTGTTCGGACGAAGTCGTCGTGGAAGGTGCAGGCGTCGTTGAAGTACCAGCCGGGGCTGCTCCCGGAGTCGGCCTTCGCCTTGTGGGTGGCGAGCAGGTCGCTGCGGGCGGTCGCGGTGTCGCCGTCAATGGTGACCGTGGGCAGCCCCAGCATGTGCTGCCACTGGGTGAATTCGTGCATGCGGCCGTTGCGATCGCCGTTGCGGATGCCGTCGCCGCGCATCCAGTCGGCCAGCTCGACGTAGGTCCCCTTCCGGAAGCTACCCGCGCTGTAGTCCACGGTGGCGTCCGGGGTGAAGACGTCGTGCCATTGCTCCAGTAGGCCGTCGTCGTGCTGGTGCGCGTCCTGTCCGACCGCGTAGCGCGCGATGACGTCCTGAATCTCCAGCCTGTCGAGCAGGTAGCGGATCTGAGCGTCCGAGTTCATGGGTTGGGTTCCTTCCGGTAGCGAAATGACCGAGGTACGGGCGCGCGGGCGGTCAGACCGCGGTGCGTCCGCCGTCCAGCGGTATGCGGGCGCCGTGGATGTACTTCGCGTCGTCGCTGGCGAGAAAGGCCACCGCGGCCGCGATCTCGGTGGGATGGCCGGCACGGCGGGCTGGCGCGTGCGCGACCTGCAGTTCGACGTTCTTCGGGTTGGCCGCTGTCATTGCGGTCAGCGTCGGGCCGGGGCTCACCGTGTTGACCCGTACCCCGCGGGGCCCGAATTCGGCTGCCCAGCAGCGGGTCAACAGCTCCAGGGCTGCCTTGGACGAGCCGTACAGGCTGGATGCGGAGGTCCCGAGCAGCGCGGTCTTGCTACCGAGGTTGACGATCACACCCTCGCCACGACCGGCCATGGCCGGGGCGATAGCTGCGGTGAGGAAGTACGGCGCCTTGACGTTGACCGCGTATATCCGGTCGAAGTCCGCCTCTGTCATGGCGTCGGTGGGCCCGCCGATTCCGATGCCGGCGTTGTTGACCAGGATGTCGATCCTGCCGTCGAGGATCCGGGTCGCCTCAACCGCGAGCTCGCCCGCGCTGCGCGCATCGGCTAGGTCTGCCGCGATGAAGTGGGCCCTTCCCGCGTAGCCGCATGATGCCCTCTCTCGACCTCCCCGGCCGGTGCAGCCCGGGAACCACAGTCTGCGAAGCCGGTGACTGGACTGTCGATTCCAGTTCTGCGTAGCGTCGTGGCATGCCGCAGCGCGCACTACCTGCAAGCCGCCCGCGGCGTCAGCCGAGATCTCCGGCGCTGACCAGGCGCGGACGGGATACCCGTCAAAGGATCGTGGCCGCCGCAAGCGAGCTCATGTTCAGCCAGGGTGTGACCGCAACAACGCTGACCGAGGTAAGGGCGGCGACCGGGACCAGTAACTCGCAGCTCTACCACTACTTCACCGACAAATCCGAGCTCGTGCAGGCGGTGATCGCCTTCCAGGCCGACCGATTTCTGCAGGCACAGGGGCCGGTCCTCGATGAGCTGGATTCCTGGGACGGCCTGCTCGCATGGTCCGAGCTCATGGTCGCGGCGCAGCGAGATCGGGAGTGCGCTGGTTCCGTAGGGTCGTTGGCCAGCGAACTGGCCGACAACGACGAAGGATCCCGCCTCGCTCTTGTCGAAGCATTTGAAAGATGGCAGGCCCACCTCGTCAAGGGGCTGGCTGTCATGCGCGAGCGTGGGGATCTGGCCGAATGCGCGGATCCGGAGGAACTCGCGACCGCACTCATGACAGCCATCGAAGGTGGCCTCGTACTGTCACAGGTCACCCGTGATGTCCGCCCGCTAGAGGTCTCCCTCAAATCCGCTCTCGGGTACGTGCGGACCTACTTGAGGTAACACCCTCGGGGCCGTACGCACCCGTCCGCTGGGCTTGAGTGACTAGCGGATCTTGATACGTGCCTGGTAGTCCACAGTGGACTTCGAACCGTAGGGGCGAGCACGTTTCAATCGGCATCGACGTCGATTCAGGTTAGAGGCGTCTCTGATGATCTTGGTGCCGGTTCGTGGAGCCATATGACGCCGACCGGCTCCTCCTTGGCGTGCGCCTTCGGCTGAACCCAGCAACGGACGGCGGCAGAGTGGCGGCGCGCCCGGAGCGCGCGCCGAACATCGCGCACGCGCGGGCCGTGGCCTCAAGAGCCACAGGGACGCCGCCAAGCATCTCATGGTGGTGCACGAAGTGCGTATCGCTGGATCTCTGAAGCTGGGTGTTGGGTGGGTCGGTCGCCGGTGACCAGAGCGCCGGCGTCGGCCGTGGAGGCCCGCGATGCGTATGAGCTTGTTCATCGACCTCGGCGACAGCGATCGGACCTCGCCGATCGACGACTACGTGCACGATCTTCGACTGGGAGTCAAACGATGAACCAACAGGCGCCATCCATTTCGCCTTTCAGCGTAGCCGTCGATCTTCTCAAATCAGACCTTCGTGGCGACTTGATCCGTCCGGGTGATTCGAATTACGAAGATGCCCGCCGAATCTACAATGCAATGATCGAGCGTCGACCTGAACTCATCGTCCGTTGCGCGGGCGTGGGGGACGTCATGGACGCGGTCGATTTCGGTCGCGAGAACAATGTGCCGATCGGGGTGCGGGGCGGCGGACACAATATCACTGGAAACGCCCTGGCTGACGGTGGCATGACGATCGATCTTTCAGCCATGAAGGGGCTGCGCGTCGACCCTCGGCTGCGGATCGTGCATGCAGAAGCGGGACTGACCTGGCAAGAAGTGAATCACGATCTCCAGCATTTCGGACTGGCGGCCGCAGGTGGATTCGTTGGAACGACCGGTGTCGCCGGCCTCACATTGGGCGGTGGGCTCGGGTGGCTAGTCCGAAAACACGGGCTTGCGTGCGACAACCTGATCTCGGTCGACATCGTGACCGCGGACGGACGCTTCTTGCACGCCAGCAAGGACGAGAACGACGACCTGTTCTGGGCCGTCCGGGGAGGCGGGGGGAACTTCGGGATCGTCACGTCGTTCGAGTTCGAGGTTCATCCGGCCGGAACTGTTCTCGCCGGACTGGTCATCCATCCATCCTCGAAGGCCCGCGATGCCCTGCGGTTCTGGCGCGACTTCGAGACGACCGCTCCCCCGGAGCTCACCGCCGGGGCCCTTCTGTTCACCGCGCCTCCAGCCCCGTTCATTCCCGAGGAGGCTCACGGAACGCCCGTCGTGGCGATGGGCGGAGTGTTCACAGGCGATATGGAGGTGGGTGAGAAGGTTCTGCAGCCCCTGAGGAAGTGGGGGCCACCTGTCGCGGACATCATTCAGCCAATGCCGTACAGCGCAGCACAAACGATGGCGGACGTACTCTGGCCCCACAACTTCCAGAATTTCTGGAAATCAAACTTCCTCAATGGGCTCGCGGACGAAGCGATCGACACGATAGTCGAGCAATTCTCTTCCGTCCCGTCACCGATGACGACGGTAGTCGTCGAGCATAACGGAGACGGTGCGATGAACAGGGTCGGCCAGGGCGACACCGCGTTCGGGCACAGAGACTCATCCTACAACCTGCTCGTCACGTCGATGTGGACAGATCGACGTGACGCCGAAGAGAATATCGCTTGGACAAGAACCTTCGTGGACGCGATGAGTACGTTCGCCAGCGGCGGAGTGTACGTCAACTATCTTGGATCAGAGGGGCAGGACAGGGTTCGCTCCGCATATGGCGTGAACTTCGATCGGCTCGCGGCGGTCAAGCAGAAGTACGATCCAGAGAACATCTTCCGCCTGAATCAGAACATCGAGCCGGCCGAGTAGATCGTCCGTACGGGTACGTGGTGCAGAGAGCCCGCACCGCTGACGCGAAAGTGGTCGAACAGGGGCGACGGTGGTCGGCGTAGCCGAGCGCGGTCTGGCCGGGCGACTCGAAGAAGTATGCGCCGTTGACCCCTCGGTGCGGAGTCGAGCGCAGCGCGTTCTCCACCGAGGTGAAGTCACGGAAGTCCTCGGTCCGCGCCCAGGCCTGTGCGATCAGCCGCCTGGGTTCGGGTAAGCAGCCCAGAGTCGCGGACCATTGGGTTATGCCGGTGGCCGGGTCGACCGCCGCGGCCAGGACTCCGGGCCAGGTTCGTCCCGGCCGGACATAGTCCACCCGAGCGGGCATGCCCGATCCTCGACGGTACGACGAATCCCTGAACCGGATCAGACGCGAGGTTTCGCCAGTGCGCTACGCCGAGGAGCTGGTCGAGGGCGGCTTCGCAATCGAGGTGGCTGACGCCGCGTTGCTGCACGACGGGCTCAACGTCGCTGATCTGGCGCACGTGCTGGTGCTGCGCGAGCGCGCGGTCGTGCCTGACGACGCTGCCCGCCGGCTGCTCGCCGTGCTGTTGGAGGCGGTGGGTACCCCGGTGGCGGAGTTCGGCTACGACGCGGTGCACGGGGAGGCGTACAACTGTCGGGAGCGCCGCTTCGCCGGGCAGATCGGTCGGGACGCCGGGTGGCTGCACGCCGGTCGGCCGCGCCGCGAGGCGGTCCGGATCGCCATGCGGCTGCGGGTGCGCCGGGACACCGCCGACCTCATCGAGGCGGCCGCCGAGTTCGCCAGGGCGGCCGCCGAAGTCGCCGGCGAGCACGCCGAGACGCTGATGGCCGAGCAGACCTACCTGCAGCACGCCCAGCCGTCCACGTTCGGGCACTACCTGCTGGCGATGGTGTACCCGGTGCTGCGCGAGATCGACCGGCTCACCGCACACCTGGACTGGGTCAACCTCAGCCCGGCCGGCGCGGGCGGGGTGAACGGCAGCCCGCTGACCGGTGACCGGGAGCGGATGGCCGAGATGCTGGGCTTCGACGGCGTCATCGAGCACACCCGGGACGCGATGTGGCAGGCCGACGGGCTCACCGGGGTGGTCGGGACCGCCGCCGGGCTGGTCACCACGCTGGCCAAGCTGGCCGAGGACCTGGAGATCTGGAGCAGCAGCGAGTTCGGATACCTGAGCCTGGCGCACCGCCACACCCGATCCAGCGTGTTGATGCCGCAGAAGCGCAACCCCTACGCGTTGACCATGGTCCGAGGCGAGGCCGGCATCCTGATCGGCCGCGCGACCGGGATGCTGGCGATCGCCAAGAGCCCGTCGGCGCGTAGTGACAACCTGATCTTCGCCTACGGCGAGGTGCCCAGGGCGCTGGACCTGGCCCGGCGGGCGACCCGGCTGATGACCGGCGTGGTCGGCGGGCTGACCGTGGACTCCGAGCGGATGTATGCCGCGCTGGTGGCCGGTTTCTCGCAGGCCGCCGACCTCGCCGAGCACGTGATGACCGCCTATGGGCTGGACTACCGCTCCGCCTACGACCTGGTCGGGATGTGCGTGCGGCGGGCCGCGGCCGACGGCCTGCGCGGGGTGGACATCACCGGCGACATGCTCGACGCGGCGGCCGCTGAGCTGGCCGAGGTCGACCCGCGGTGGCCGGGTGCGCCGGTCTTCAGCGGCACCGATCTGCGCGAGGTGCTCGATCCTGGCGCGATCGTGCGCTCGCGGCGGTCCAGGGGCGGCGCCGCGCCCGACGTGGTCCGAGGCATGACCAAGGAGTGCCTGCGTGTCGCCGACGCTGCGCTAGCCACCGTGCGCGCCCGGCGTGCCGGCTTCGCCGCGGCCGAGTCGGCGGTGCTCCGAGACGCCACGGCCCTGGCGGGCTGATGCCTCATCCGCGTCCCGCTCTTGCGGTCGCCTCATCCCAGCCAGCACCAGGACGGAGTGCACATGGACATCCGGGACTTGCATCTCAACCTCGCCGAGTGGAACGAGCTGATCGAGCGGTGCCTGGCCGACCCCGGGTCCGAGCCGGTGCTCAACCTCGACCATGACTCCGGCACCGACTCGCGCTACGACGCGGTGTTCGTCGGCGGTGGTGCCGGCGGCCGGTTCGGCGCGGCGTACCTGAGGGCGATGGGCGGCCGGCCGCTGATCGTTGACGCGTGGCCGTTCCTCGGCGGCTCCTGCCCGCACCAGGCCTGCGTGCCGCACCACCTGTTCTCCGAGGCGGCCGAGGAGCTGGACCGGATGCGGTGGTTCTCCGACGAGATGTTCTTCCCGAAGTTCGACGTTCTTCCCGAAGTTCGACGCCTCCCGGGCCAGCATCCTGGAGCTGGTGAAGGTGTTCGTGGCCGGGCGGGGCAGCGCGCACGCGTTCATGAACTGGCAGACGAAGGAACAGCTGGACGTCGAGTACGTGCTGAACGCCCGCGCGACGATCGTGGACAAGCACACCGTGCGGGCCGCCGGCCGGACGTTCCGGGCCGAGAACCTGGTGCTCGGGATGGGCGCCCGGCCGGTGAACCCGGACGTCCCCGGCCTGGACAAGCGGGGCGTCTTCGACTTTGTCGGGCTGGTTGAGGAGCTGGACTACGAGCCCACCCGCTGCGTGATCATCGGTGGCAGCAAGGTCGCCATGGAGTACGGGTCGTTCTTCCACGCCACCGGGTGTGACACCACGATCGTCTCCCGATCGCCGCTGATGCGGACCAAGGCGCTGCACCATGTGGACGAGGACCTGCGGCAGTACGTGGTGGGCGGCATGCGCAAGCGCGGCATGCAGATCCTGGAGGGCGCGCAGCCGGTCTCGGTGAACGGCGGCGACCGGGTGCGGAGCGTGACCGTCGCGCTGGCCTCCGGCGAGGTCGTCGACATCGAGACCGACTTCGTGTTCATGGGCACCGGTGAGCGCCCGAACGTCGCACAGGCCCAGCAGGTGCTCGGCATCGAGGTCAGCCCGACCGGCCGCGCCGTGGTCGACAAACGGATGCGGACCAACGTGCCCGGGGTCTACGCGATCGGAGACATGATCGATGGCCCGATGGAGATGTTCAAGGCCCGCAAGTCCGGGGTGACCGCCGCCCGGAACATCATGGGCGAGGACCTCGAGTTCGACTACACGGAGTTCCCCGACTTCCTGCACACCACCTACGAGGTCACCTGGGTCGGGCTCACCGAGGCCGAGGCCCGCGAGCGGCACGGCGACGATGTGATCATCATCCAGATGCCGCCCTACGTGGAAGGCCTGGACACCCCCAACCTGCCACTCCCGTGCGCCGAGGGCACCATGCTCTATGCCTTCCGTCGCCCGGAGCTGAGTGGGTTCCAGAAGTTGGTGGTGCACGGTGCGTCGCGCAAGGTGCTCGGTGCGCACCATGTCGGCTACGGGGCCAAGGACGCCTTCCAGTACCTGGACTACCTCATCCACCAGCCCGAAGGCCTGACCATCGATACCCTCGGCTGGATGAACGAGCTGTTCCTCAACCCGGAGCATTTCGTGCAGCTGTCCCGGTTGCGGGCCGGCCAGGTGCAGCTCAAGCACCTCTAGTCGGAGGTGAACAGAGTCGGTGCACCGCCGGACACCAGGAACACCACCGGGCCGGTGACCTGGCCGCGTCGGTTGGCGGCCAGCAGCCCCGCCATCGCCTTGGCCGCGAAGATCGGATCGAGGAACACGCCCTCGGTCCGGGCGACCAACGCCGCCGCCGCGTCACCCTCCGGGGACCGGCGGCCGTACCCAGGTCCGATGTGGCCGCCGAGCACGCATGGCGGGCAGGTCGGCGCCGGGATGCCGATCCGGTCGGCGACCTCGCGGCCGAGCCTGCCGATGCGGGCCACGCACTCCTCCACCGGCCTACTGACGGTCACCCCGATCACTTGATAACCGCTGCGCTGCCACGCCGCGCCGGCCCACAATCCGGCCTGGGTGCCGCAGGATCCGGTGGCCAGCCAAAGCTGGGCGGGGGCGAGCTCGAGCTCGTCCAGCTGACCGCGCGGTCCGGGTCACCGGTGAACCGGACCTGGGCGCCGGCCATCGTGGCCAGCTGCATGTTCCCGGATGGCGGCACCGGATCGCCGTAGCAGACCAGCACGCTGTCCATGCCGAGGTTGCGGGCCCCGAGCGCCGCGAGCATCGCCCAGTTCGAACCCGGTCCGCCGCCGGTCACCAGGCAGTCGCACCCTTGTTGCTGAGCCTCGGCGAGCAGGAACTCGAGCCCGCGGACCTTGTTGCCGCCGAGGCCGAGTCCGGTGAGATCGTCACGCTTGAGCCAGATCCCCACCCCGGCGGCGGCCGACAGCCGAGGGGCGGGGCGCAGCGGGGTCGGC
>Ga0193743_1002006_pt1 | contig 14670 bp, 18 predicted proteins | sample L2c2metaG_FD_143038 | JGI IMG/M metagenome (GOLD analysis project Ga0193743, IMG submission 143038) | Soil microbial communities from a riparian zone of the East river system, Colorado, United States - L2c2 | ecosystem: Environmental > Terrestrial > Soil > Riparian zone | place: USA: East River...
GTGCAGGCCTTCGCTGTCGCGGATGGTGCTGACGGAAGCAGCGTTTTCGCCGGGCATGATTTCAGCCGCGGGCGCCGCCGCGACGCTGGCTTTCGGTGCCTCGGGCGGCGGCACCGCGCCAGCCGGCGGCGCGGCGCGCGGCGTTTCCGGCGCGGGAGGTGCTTTCGCCGCGACCTCAGGTTCGATTTGGGGTTTGATCTCGGGTTTGATTTCGGGCTTGACCTCGACGCTGGCCTGTTTGGCAGGCTTGTCGGGTATCGCGGTCGCCTTCTCGCTTGCTTGCGATGGCGGCGGCGTTTTGTCGGACGGCTTCTCCGACGCAGGCGGCGCAGGTGCAGGCGACGCGGCGGCCATCGGCGCGGCTTGCGCTGGTGCGGCGGCCATCGGTGCCGTTGGCGCAGGCGCGGCGGCGGCCGGTGCGAGCACGGCCAACGCGGGAGCTGCCGGAACTGCTGCCGCAGACGGCACCGAGGCCTGCGGCTTTTCCGCCGGCTGGAACGCCACGTCGATAATGTAGTTTCGATCCTCGCGGAACGAGTGGACATCGACATCGCCGATCAGCGCGACTTCCACCGCGGAGGATTCACCCGATATCTTCTGGCTGATCGATGCGATATTCGCCGGCGCCGCAACCTTGGCGTCCGCCAGATCGAAATTGAGCACCGCGTTGAAGAACAGCGTGAGCTTCTGGTCGTTCAGCACCGACGATACAGTGACGCCGTCGGGCATTTCAAACACGAAGCGCACGAAGGTCGGCTGCACCGAAGCGCGAACGCGGATCGGCGGCCGCTTCTTCGCCGCATCCGTGGCGCGCTGCACGCGCAAGGCGCGCTCGGCGGCGCGCGCCCGCTCGGACAGCTCGCGGATCACTTCGGACGGCAGGCTCGGTGGCGCACCGACCCAGGAATCCGGCAACAGATCGACGAAGATCCGCTCGCCGGCCGACATCGTGTTGACGGTCACCCGGCGCGCCAGCGACAGCCGGATCGCGGTGCCGTCGGGGTCGCGCCGCGCCGAAGAGACGTAATCCGGCGCCGCATCCGCGATGGTCTCGACCGGAATATCGACGGGATGCTTGAACTGGATCACCACAATGTTGCCGGCCGTGGTCACCTCGGAATCGACATCGTCGGCAAGCTTGAGCACCAGCCGGGCGTAACCGCCGGCGGCCGACAAGGTGGCTTCGCCCTTGACCGGATCGCTCTCGCAAAAGCCGGAGGCCGTCGATCCGATCAGGATCAGGATGGCCGCGAACACGGATGTTCCGCCCGGCCAGCGCCAGGCAGTCCGCGCCGAGGCGCGGACTAGCGACCAAAATCCAGCGGCAGCCGTTCGCGCCATTGCCTTGGCCATTGCCTTGGGGGTCTCTCGGTTCGCCGACCTGATCGGCCGCGGAACGCCCTCGCCCGCGCATTTGAATCTAGAATTGGCGATTTAAGGACTTGTTAACGTCATCTATTTGATTTTGCTTAACCTGCTGCGCCCCTACTCGGGCAGATGCGCCAGCCTGTTCTCGCTGCGTTCGAGATCGTACCGAAACGAAAAAGCCGCCCAGGCGTGACGCTGGAGCGGCCTTTTTGTGCGACTGCCGGCTCGGTCGCCTGCTCCGGTTCCATCGCGGATGCCGGTAGCTTGAGCCCATATGGTTAACGAGAGGTTAGTGTGGCTGCGGGGCGTCAGCGACGGGAATCAGCTTAGTCTCGCAGAATAACTGTTACATCACCGTCCTCGGTCCATTACGTATGCAAGGACTGTGCAGCCGCGATGGACCTCAAAATCGACTATCTCGACAAGAACGGATTCGGCCGCTTCGCGCGGCGCTGAAACGAGACCAGCGGATGAACCGCCAAGCCCGCGGCTATGTATTCGAAGCAGGGAGACAGCAGTGCGCATAAATGTTGATAGCCAGCCGGTCAGCACCCCGGTTTTTGCCTTTGTTATCCTCTTCGCCGCAGGCTTCGTTTCAACGCCGGCCCGGGCGGCCGATGGCGGCACTTGCATCGGCGACATTCGCCAGGTGGTAGCGCGTAGGGCGACACCCATGATGATGAAGGCGACCCTGCCGAAGGATCTTACGGCCAAGGTCGATGCGGCGGCGCAGGCTTCGTTCGCCAAGGCCTTCACTCCGGGCGCTGTTGTAGGTGTGCGCACGCCCGAGGGTACCTGGACTGCTGCCTATGGTATGGCTGATCCCAAGGCTGGCAGACCAATGACGGTCGCCATGCACACTAGGATCGGCTCCGTCACCAAGACATTCACCGGCACGGTGGTCATGCGACTCTCGCAGGACCATAAGCTCTCGCTCGACGATCCGATCGAGAAATATGTCTCCGGAGTCCCCAACGGCAACTCCATCACGCTGCGTCAGCTTGCCAACATGACGAGCGGCGTCGCCAGCTATACCCGCAGCGCCAAATTCACCGACACCTATTTCGCCAAGCCTGAGACGGTCTTCACGCCCGACCAGCTCCTCAAGGTCGGCATCGCCGCATCTCCATTGTTTCCGCCCGGCGCCCAGTTCGACTATTCCAACACCAACACAATCCTGCTCGGCATGGTGATCGAGAAGGTGACGGGCAAGCCGGTGGCCGAGGCATTCGATGCCATGGTGTTCAAGCCCCTCAAATTGCTGAACACGTCATGGCCAGGCCAATCGACGAAGATGCCTGAACCCTATGCGGAGGGTTTCACCCTGCAGGGCAATTTCGCCAAGCCGGACGCGCCGAGCAATGCCACCTTCTGGAACCCCGCCTGGGGCTGGACTGCAGGCGAGCTGATCTCGAATATGGATGATCTCCTGACGTATGGCCGCGCACTGGGCACCGGCCAAGGTTTGCTGAATCCCGACACGCAGGAAGAGCGACTCAAATCCATTCCCGGGGCCGCCGGCTACGGCATCGCCATCGGCTGCATCGATGGCTGGGTGGGGCATACCGGCGAGCTGCCGGGCTACAACACTGCGGTTTATTATCATGCCGCCAGCGACATCACCGTGGCTGTGCAGACCAACAGCGACATTGCGTCCGGCGATTGCGCGGAATCGCCCACCCTTGCCAATGACCCGCGCGACAGCGTCTGCTCCTCACCTGCGACAAGAATATTTGCGGCCATAACGGAGGCACTCGGACACAAGTTCACGCCGATTCCGGCGAGGTAGCGGTTGGCCGGCGCGCCTGGTAAGATGCATTCGCTCAATCCGCGAGGCTGCCGTCCTTCACCTTGGACAAGTGCGTCAATTGCGCCAAATTAATTGACGCAATGAGTCATTGATAGCCATTTCGACGCAGCGACATGCCGAACCTTTTATAAAAGCCCCGGTTTCGGTCCGACCTCGCAAGGAGAGGTGCGTCAACTGCTTCAAATTTATTTGACGCATTGAGTCATGAATTACCAGTTTTGATGCAGAGAGAAATCGATGCAATACAGAATCGTTGGCACGACTCAAGATACAGGCGGGTATCGCGTTTGCGCGCAGTGTTGGTGACGTTGCTCGCCTGGGTGCTCGGAGCATGCCGCAAGCATCCTCCAAGCATCCTCGGAGCAAGCTCTTCCGCGTGAAATGTAGAAAAAGCCCAAAACAGTCTTCTACAAGTTTAATGCCGACACCCTCTGCAAAGACTATCATCAGTCTTTGAAGGAAAGCGCTTTCGGTCAGACCTCGCCCGCTTGTTCGCCAAGTGCCCGATAGACGGACGCACGCCCAATTCCAAGCGTCTTCGCGATGGCCGACGGGGCAACTCCCCTCCTCCTTGAGCGCCCTCACCCGCACAATATCGGCGCCCTGAGAACGAAGGCGCCGCCGTCGAGCGCGGCAACGGCGGCGAACAAGGTCGCCAGCCGCGGGACGAGGCCGCGGTGACTCATGAAAAAGATGGCGGCGCGCCCCCGGGGGAAGCGCGCCGCCATCCAGCGGCGCGCGGGACATGGAGACCGCGCGGTTCGAACTATGATGCTGCCGGACAGAAGCTCCCGGTGAAGGTCGCATCGCCATAGATCTCGATGCCGTGCGAGCTCTCGACTACCCAGCGGCCGACCTGCAGCGCGATGGACTTGCCATCGCCGGTGACGATGAACAAGCCGGTGCCATTATCCGTGGCGAAGGGGTAATCCCGCCGTCCGCAACCGGACACCGTCGCGCATCGTCGATAGTGAGGGAGATTCTGTCCTGCGAAGCCGCCCGTCCCCGGTGGGCTTAGGACTGTGTCGGCCGGAGGGTGCTCTTTCGAGGACGCTGCACAGCGGAACGATTCGAAGCCTAAGGGGTCGCGGTAACCGTCAGGTTACCGTTTCCGCGCGCACACGCGCCGACGCGACAAATTCGATCGCGCGGACCATCGGATCCAAAGTCGCCTGGATGAGCGCATCTCTGACAAGACTGCATCGCGTCGGAATCGCGGTTGCGGTCTTGGAGGATATGAATAGCTGGGTGTCGGGGCGCTGGGCGCGCGAATGCTGCATGGAGGTACTCGAACTGTGACCGGAGAAGGAAGCATCGGACCATGCTCTGCGGAGCGGGGGCCGAGCGTGCGCGAAAATCTCGACCTCGGAGGCCATCTTCTGCCGGGATGCGCGGGCCAAGCAGCTTAATATGCTGTTTGACCTGTTTCCGATCCCGGCATCGCCGGCAACCCAGGCCGCGCGCACCCTTTCGGGTGGCGAACAGCAGATGTTGGCGATCGCCAGGGCCCTGATGATGAAACCCGCGTTGTTGATCGTCGACGAACCTACCCTGAGGCTGGCGCCGGTTGTCATCGAGCAGCTTTCGAGAGCTCTTGGTGAGCTACGCAGAAGCACAGAAATTACACTTTTACTTGGCGAGCAAAATGTCACCTTCGCATTACCTCATGCCGACCGCGTCTACGTTCTGGACCATGGACGTGTGACTTGGGAGGGAGGCCCAACGAAGTTTGCGGACGAAATGGGCGTGGGATATTTATAGCTTAGCATAGCGTCTGCAGAAACAAGGCTCGGTGCGACAATAAAGGGACGCACGTCTCGCCAAAGACCGGTCGGAGTATTTCCGGGATTGTGCCGTAGTCAGCTTCCGTTCGAAAACGCTTTAGCGCCGGCCATAAGTCTTAATGATATGCTCCATCCCCTCAAGAAGCAGATCCTGCAGGCTCTTGTTATGATCTGCACAGATATGCTTGAGCTGCCGCCATGTCGCGATCGGTGTTCGGACCAATATGCCCTTGATCGCAGAGGCATCTTTGACTGCATCTGGCACCGGCGGCGACCGTGAAGGGTCGGCATCGAGGTCCCATGCCTTTGATGCCCGGCGTGGAGGCGCCTTCTTCGGAGTGGGTTTGCGTGCCATCGCTACTGCTCCCGACGAATAAGGGATCGTATCTGACGCCACAGTCTCTCAAACTCCAGGTAAGCCGCTTCATAGCTTTGCCTGTCGCTCAGGGCATGTCCGACATTCAGCGCATTAGCGATCGCATTGCGATGGGTTAGCTGGCGCTTCCACATCCTGCCGGCGTACAGTTCGGCAGCCTTGGACGTCTGGAATCGAGCCTCCTTCACCATCGGCGACGCGACCCCCTCTCGCAAAGACGGAGCCTCATTAAGGACGACCACATAAGGTTTAGTGTACTGACGGGCCAACACGATCGTCGCGGTAATGGCCGCGAGGTTAAAGGCGTCCGGCCGTGTCGGGATCAACACGAGGTCGGCATGCTGTATGGCTATTTCGACTGCAGCCATGAGGCTCGGCGGAGTATCGATAAAGATCCAGCGCATATTCCGGCTTCGCAACTCCCGCAATAACGGCGGTAGCCCCGCGGGTCGACAGCTACCAATCGACAGTTTTGGCAATGTCTCGTCCTTAGCACGCAGTCGTTTCCACACTTGCGTCGACTGTTGCGGATCCATGTCGATCACGCAGGCACGCTCGTTGCGATTGGCTATCGCCGCGAGATTGATGGCCAGCGTGGTCTTGCCGGTCCCGCCCTTCCGGGAAGCCAGAGTGATCACTTTCATTTTTGGTGTCTTTCGCGCGGATTGTTCTCGCAATCATAGGCCTGACGTTGTGTAAATTTGGCCCTCTTTTAGTTACTATTTTAATAAAACACAACGTTGCTAGCAATTTACTGGCGTAAGATGAGACGTTGCTTTCTTATTTAAAAGCTCCGTTTTCACAACAATCGAAATTTCGACCGATCGACCGCTGTCGCCCGACGGGTCTGTGACGACGTCAGCTCATCCCGAATGCGGGCGCCTCATCCGTCTCCAAGACGGTTTCCATGCGGGACAATGTCTGCACGACATCGTTCTTGATGGTTGGAATGGCGGGGCCCCTTTCGTGCTGCTTGTGAATCGCGATCGCGCGATAGGGGATCGCCGCCATCAAGGTCGACGCCCCGGATATGCCGGTCGGGGTCACCGCGGATGCCGGCGCAATGGTCAGGGTCTCGCTTTTTGCCGACACAGGGGCCGTGGTCACTCCATTATGCTTCAGGATCGCCGCGGCGAGATCAGGATCGGGTCGGGCGCAGGCGAACTCCGGCGTCCAACCATGGCGCCCGCCGGCATAATGTTGACGCGCCGTTCGCGTGGAACTATGCCCGGCCAACGCAGCGATTTCAACGTCGCTAAGGCCTCCCCTCTTCCAAGCGGCTATTGCCACATGGCGGGTGGTATATAACGACCATCTGGGAATTCCGATCCTTGCGCAAACGCGCGCCAGACGCTCCCCCAGCCGCCCCAAGATCTTCCGCCAATTGCTGCCGGCCTCAACGAACAGGAGCCGAACTTGTCCTATCAAGTGGCTCACCAATTCGACTACTTTTGGCGGTATTCCGGACAGGTAGATGACACGCAGCTCACCGAGCGCGCGGCCGTTGCCCCTCTTCGCATTCACGACGTATAATTTGCAATCGGCAATCGTCGCGCGGAGCCATTCGCAAGGTCGCAATCCCAAATACGGACCCACTTTGGCCAGCATGCACAGCACCGTGTCCGCCCGGTCACAGCCACCGGGCAGCCTTAATCGACGGGTGAAGTCCGCGAGCAGCTTGCGATACTCTGCACGGGTCGGGGCCTTCAATTTTTTGCGTGAAGTCCGCTTGGGGCAAGGGCCACGTCGAGCATTGAGTAGAGCCTTCAGCTCGGTGAAACCGGAGATCGCGCGCTCTCGACTGATTTCGCCTTCATGAAGCTTGCGTGCGACCACGGCCTTGATCTGTTGCTTATAGAGCCGCGTGGTCGCCGGGCGGTATACCAGTTGCGGATCCTCAAACAGAAGGCAAAACGCGTCTATGGCGTCTCCCGGCCCAGTCATTTTTTTGAGCGCGCGGGCCAGTAGCACCGAGCCGCCCTTGAGATACGCGCGCGTCGTTTCAGCGGTCCGTGTGGGCTTGGTATCGGCGAGAAAAGCTTGTTCGGGCATGGTTTGGGCTCCGGCCTGCGTTAGTCCATGCCCTTCAACTATACCCGACCATGGCAAGACCGAAATCTTGCCCTCGCCCACGCCATTCGAATTGCCCCGGTATGGCAAATCACCCGAGAAAGCTATATCGCGCAGCCTGCTGCGTTGCGCAGTTGGTGCACCCTCACCGATCCGCTGTGGCGCTCGGTGCCCGCGTTAGTCCACGCCCCGCATCCCGCCGGAGCTTCTGACATGGCGGCCCAGGCTTCCAACCGCAGGCCGTCCGCTCCGCGCGCGCACCGCCATTTCAGGGGTCAAGGTCGGTTCCTCAGGCACGGTCTGTCTCGGGAGGCGGGCACTCGGCACTGGCTTTCGCCCCCTCGACGAGGGAGGTTGTCCCCGCCAGCCGTGGCACTTGGCGCCCGCGTTAGTCCGCCCGCCGGTGCTCTGACATGGTGGTCCAGGTCCCAACGGCAGACCGTCCGCTTCTCGAGCCCACGTCGGGAAGCGGGGGCTTATCATCGGCACTAGCTTTTGCGTGTGCCCCTCGCCAAGCGAGGCTCTACGCCAAAGGCAACGCAAACTTGGCCAAGTCTTATAATCGAAGGGAAAGGACGTATTCCTCTACCGGGGGCTGCCGCGTTTTGGGAATAGCTGTGCCGCCTTGATCGCCCACCGCCGAGGCGGCGCCGGCCGGAGGTGAATATGGCGGGCGAGAGTTTTTGCCAGTTCCATGGGCCCCCTCCGGCGGAGATGTCGCGACGTGGCTGACCCTGGCCAGGGCAACGCTCCGACTGACCGGTGTTACGCCACCTAAGCAAATAGGCACCCTGGCCGTCGGCCAATGGACCCCATTTAATGGCGGCCATCGGTTTCTGATGCTGGTCCGGCAACTACCCCCGCGCGCACCCCATCTGGGCGGGCTACTCCCACGCGATGGGCTTACGGGAGGTATCGCATGCGCGCAGCACACTCTCGCCTGACGACGCTATCGCGGGCATAGGCCGCCGTCGAATCTACCATCAGTCCCTGTCGGGCTCGCTCGTTAATACCATCGCGAGTGTTCGGTGGGACGCAACCAATCAGGCACCGTCGCTGGCACTTCGCACGATCAGGTCCAGGCAAGTCACCGAATGCAAAACCAATGCTATTACGCTATCAATGTAGTACCACTTGATCAAGATATTTTGATAGCTCTATAGCGTGATAGGACGCAAGCCGCACAACCGCGATACGCGGCACTCGAACGCCACGTGCGGCGCCCGTCGCACGTTAACCATAATGTTACGAAAATTGATGGCGCCGCTGGCGTTCCAACCCTCGCATCCCCATGTTTCCGTTAGTCCGTAGCTCTGCGAGGCGGCCGCCGCTGGTGTTGGAAGCACCAACGACGGCCTAACCAAGTCAACTTGTATGGAGTCGACCATGGCTACCGTCAAAGATACCGCCGATTCGGCGTCGCGTCTCGATCCCTTCCCGCGCAATGTCATGCCGGCCGGCCCGCGCGGTCACGGGCCGATGGCGTCCGCACGCCTGCGCCCCACGGCCTAGCCCGCCGATCGGGATCCACGCGCTACCGGCAGCCCTTTCGGGGCCGGCCGCTTCGTTCTTCGCCCGCCTTGTTGTGCCTCGGCTAAAATGGCCGCCCACAGGCAGGAACCCGCGCTTCGGATCGCCGATCCCAGATCAGGGATCAATACGCTATGTCTCAGCCCAATTTCACGCCGGTTGCGCGCGTGACGCTGCTCGATGGTTCGATTTCGGGTGTCAGGGAGATCGATTCGCTCGGTTCGATCCTGGCGGTGCACGCGGCGCGTTTTCCCAACTGGATCGGATGAGGGCGAACAGCGCCGAGTTCGACTATATCACCTACATCCTCGACACGCACCGAATCTACACAGGTCATGGGCGGGGCACCCGCAAAATCGGCGACAGGGTCGACGAAGAAGCCAAGGAGAATAGCCAAGTCTACGCTATCTGCTCGCACGACTGGCGTTTCGGAAAATTCCAAGCATCCTATGTCGAGGCGCGAAATAATTGACATCGCCGATGGTCTGGGCGTGCCGCTCGCGAACATTATCCGTCCATTTGGCCGAGACCGCCTCAGGGTTTCCGCGGACCTCGAGCCACTTGTTCAACATGCTCTGTTTTTGCTGTCGGTCGCAGGATTCCAGCGGTTCGACGAAACCCGGTGCAGTAGATCCGATCGCCCGCTTTGTTTGGCCGTGACCGGCGATCTACATGATGTGCGGTTACTCGATCCCGAGGCGATGACGATTCCGGCCGACGTGGAGCGCATGCGCCTGATCCGCCGTGATCTGCAGGCGGAAGGCTACATGGTCGGCGACCGCTTCCATGTGTTGCCGGGCGCCGACTATTGCTACGAGTCCAAAAGCGGACTGTCGGAAGATAACCTGTTGCGCCGTCGGGCTATCGAGGGTCTGGATATTTTGCAGCCGCTGCCGGGTGTCTCAGACCGCGCCCGGCTGCCCGTTGGTCTCGACGTCAAGAGCCCGGCGATCGCTGCGAAGATCCTCTCGGGCGAGCATATCGGCAACCGTTACTGGGAGGAAATCCCGTCCCCGCAAGTGGGCAGCCCGTCATGACCCGGCTTCGCATCCTTGCCGCCTCGGCGCGGCCTCTGGCTGATGTGCTGATCGACGCCCTGCGCAACCGCAGGCCACCGAATCGTCGGCGCCGGGACCATCATTGCCGGGCGGATCCGCCAGCAAAACGCCCATTCCCGTCGAAGTCCATCAGCCGGATCCAGGTGCCTCGGAAATGTTGGTCGCGATGCTGCAGCCGCTCGCGGCGCCGTTTACCACAATGGCCATCGTCGTCATCTTCCTCATCTTCTTTCTGTTTCAGCGCGAAGACCTTCGCAATCGTTTCATAAGATTGGCAGGCAGCGATGATCTCGAACGCACCACGGCGGCTTTGAATGACGCCGCCGGGCGCCTTAGCAAGCTTTTTCTGGCACAATTGATCTTGAATGCCATCTTTGGCGCCGTGATCGGACTGGGCCTAACGATTATCGGCGTGCCCAGTGCGCCACTGTGGGGACTGCTGGCGACAATCCTGCGGTTCGTCCCTTATATTGGACCGATCTTAGCAGCCGCCCTGCCGATTGCGCTCGCTGCCGCGGTCGAAAGCGACTGGAGTATGGCGATTTGGACGATTGCTCTCTTTGCCGTGGTGGAGGCGGTAACGGGCCAAGTCGTCGAGCCTTTGGTGTGCGGACGGACGGCCGGCCTTTCTCCGGTTGCTATCGTGGTGGCCGCATCGTTCTGGACCTGGCTTTGGGGACCGTTGGGATTGCTGCTCTCTACGCCATTGACACTTTGTCTTGTCGTCCTTGCGAGGCACGTTGAACGACTGCGATTCATCGACGTTATGCTCGGAGACCAGCCCGCGCTAACCCCGCAGCAAGCCGCTTATCAACGCATGCTGACGGGTGACCCGATCGAGGCGATTGAGCAGGCGCGAGCCTTCCTGAAGGAAGGCTCGGTCCACGACTACTACGATCAGATACTCTTTGGTGCGCTGCGGCTGGCCGAAGCTGACGCAGCGAAGGGACGATTGGACGATGCTCGACTGGAGAATATCCACCAGACGGTTTCGGAAATCATCGAGGATCTTGCCGCGCATAACGTCACCAACGCGACCGCCTCACGGCAAGCGAAGGCCGATAGCGGCAAGGTCGTTGATTTAGAGGCGCGGAAGCTCGGACGAGCCGTGTTTTGCGTTCCAGGCCTTGGTAGGCTCGATGATTGTGCGGCGCTTGTTGTTGCTGATGTGTTGAAAAGGCAGGGTATCTTCGCCCGCACCGCTGGGGCGACGTTCGCTATCGAGGCAGACGATGCGGAGACGATATGCGTCTGCTTTCTGGAGGATGTGTCGGAAGCCAGGACAGACTTTACTGGGAGGAAGCTTTCCCGCCAGGCGCCGTCCGCAAAGGTCGTCATCTGCCTGCTGGGGCGAACGCAAGAACGTCGAGACGATGACGAGCCTTCCAACAATGTAGCGCCACGGTTTTTGAAAGGCGTGCTGTCGGCCATCGAAAAAGACGCAGCACCTCCTGGTCGTCGGGAACAATAGGCAACATCGGGACGTTCAAGTTCAAGAATACTTCACGGATTTCCGATCATGCAAGAGACCGCCAATCCTTCGCTTCGAGAGCTCAAGCTGGAAACCGAGCAAATGCGCGCCGGCCTGACAGTCGAGCAGCTCAAGACGACCGTTTCGGAAACCGCAGCGATCTTAGGCAGCGCATAAGTCCGGAAGCAATCAAAAGCCGAGGTGTCGGATTACACTCAAAGGGAGAGCGGATGATCGAGGATGTCACCGCCGCAGCACGCCGCAATCCCATGCAGGCCGTTGCCGAGCCGGTCATTGAGTATCCGACCTAGGATATCAATCCCGACGACTTGCCATTCTAAAATCAGGTTCTGACAGAAAACAGCCGCCTCACATGGCGGCTTTTTTTGTTACGCGTGATGCGGTAGCTTCGGTGTCGCTAAAGGAGCCGGTGGGATTTCTCCATCAAGCCAATCCTGCTCAATTGCCAGGTCCCGCCATGCAGATTCCATCCTCTTGAACCGCCGATACGAGGGCTGGCTCGGCGCACTATCAGCCAAGTGCGCGCAACGCTCTGCGTTTTCGAGGAAGGTCCGCGACGCTTTCATACTAAAACTCCTGTCTCCACTATTTCAACCCTCAACTATCGCAAGAGGTTCCTCGTGCTCGCGTCTCTTGACGGATCAGCTTGCAAGGCTGGGTGGCCGGGGCTAAATGGGAGGTAACAAGGGGGCACGATGGCTGAAGAAAAAAGGGCGGAGCTGTACACAAGTCCCGGCGGCAAGTTTATTCGCGCCGATACGGTGTCCAGGATACTGGCGCACTGGCGGTCGTTTCGTGCAGCGCAAAAGCAAACCCACTTCATCAAGTACGACGGCGAGCTTTACGTCGGCGAAGAGGTGGACAAGTTGCAGATATTCAGCCGGTAGGCATTACACTGAAAAACCGGATTGGCGGGCACATTGCCTGTTTCAATAAAGTTCGAAGCAGCCACTCAACTGGAGTTCAATTCTAAGGACCCGGTGCAAATCCGGGCTTACTCACCAAGTTCTAGCGACGACCGACCCGGTTGGTCGGTTTCGTGCCAATACCGGAATAACAAGTTAGAGTCGCAACCTCTGACCTGAGCCCCAACACTCATCCAACGATAGGTAGAATCATTTGGTCCTTTGAGCCTGCATGGCTCGGTGATGCAACGGGGCGGGGCGCGCAGCCCTCAACGTAGCGCAGCGTCCCGTCCCGTTGCATGATGGACGCTGTCAGCCTGGCGTAGGTGCAGGGCGGCTGGTTGCCGATCCCGCTGTGCGGCCGAACGGTGTTGTTATCATCCTGCCATGCGGCAAGTAGCTCTCCAGCATGATCGAGCGACGAGAAGAACGTCTCGTTCAACAGCTCGTCACGCGCCGCTTATTGAAGCTTTCCACGAATGCATTCTGCTGCGGCTTTCCCGGTGCGATGTAATGCCATTCAATCGTGGTGAGCTGCGACCAGCGCAGGATGGCCATGCTTGTGAACTCGGTCCCGTTGTCGTTGACAATCATCGCCGGCGGGCCTCGTCGGGCAATCACTGCATCGAGTTCACGACCCACCCGCGCGCCCGATAACGAGAGGTGTCGGCGATCAATGTGCGGGTACCGACGAAGCCGGCCATGCATTCCAATTTGAAGCCGGCCGTGTATTCCGATCGGAAGCCGGCCACCCTTGGCGTCAATCGCATGGGTCGATGTGATGATGTCGCTGAGGGATGAGAAGGTCAAGTGACCGATTGATCTGGAGCGGATTGCTTTTGCTTTCTGAGGCTCTCTCCTTTGAGTTCGATGCGGTAGGCGTTGTGGACGAGGCGATCGAGGATTGCGTCGGCGATAGTGGGATTTCCGATAATTTCATACCAGCGATCGACGGGCAGCTGGCTGGTGACGATGATCGAACGCGCTTCGTATCGGTCCTCGACGATTTCGAGCAAATCACGGCGCTGGTCGGCGTCGAGAGGTTCTGGTCCCCAGTCGTCCAGGATCAGCAGGTCGAGCCGTGCGATCGCCCGCAGCATCCTGGTATACCGTCCATCGGCGCGGCCGAGGGCGAGAGCGGCGAACAGACGCGGGACACGATGGTAGGCAACGGCAAAGTCATCCCGGCAAGCCTTGTGGCCGAGAGCGCAAGCAAGCCAACTTTTGCCGACGCCGCACGGCCCGGTGAGGAGGAGATTATGCCTCGCCCGGATCCAGTCGCCCACGGCGAGCTTCAGAAAGAGAGCGCGGTCGAGGCCGCGGATAGCGCGGTAATCGACATCCTCGACGCAGGCGGCATGACGTAGCTTGGCGGCGCGAGCTCTGCTTTCGAACCGCTTTTGCTGGCGCAGCGTTTTCTCGTGTTCCAGGAGCAAAGCCAGCCATTCGGCGTGTTCGAGGCTACGCGCTTCGGGTTGGGCATCGAGGTCCTTGAAGCCTTTGGCCATACCGTGGAGACCGAGGCCAAGCAGCAGGTCGAGGGTGGGATGGGTCAGCATGCTGGTAATCCTTTCAATGGAAGTAACCGGGGCCGCGCAGATTGGGATGTTCGATGATCGCGTCCTCGGTATCGCGAGAGCTGCGTTCGAGCTTGTTGGCGATGATGGAGGCGATGCTCTTGTAGGTCAGTGCGCTTACCGCGATGGCGCGGGCCGCGATCAGCTCGGCGCGTTCGGGATCAACATCCTTGAACAGCCGAAGCACGCCGAGACAGGTCCGGAATCCCTGTTCGGGATGAGGCCGATTGGCCAGAATGGCGAGGACGAGCCCCTCGGTGTTGGGCCCGATCGATCGTCCCCAGCGCCGGAACCTATCGGGAGTCCACTCGGCGTAACGCCGATGCGCACTGGGCATGTGATCGGGATCAGTGCCATGCCGGCGGCCCCCATAACGGCGCTGGTGAGCAGCAACACGCAAACCCCGATGGAACAGCTCGATGGTCCGGATGGTGGCGCGAACGTCGACCTGCTCCCGGATCAGGCTGTGTGGAACTGAGTAGAAGAAGCCGTCGACCTCGACGTGGTAATCGAGCGAGACGCGGGCCAGGAGCCATTCCGCGAACTGATAGTCGGCATCCGGCAACGGCGCCAGGACAGGCATCTCGACGGTCTCGAACAATTGCCGGCGGCTGACGCCAAGCCGGCGCATGACGTGCGCGTTGATGCGCTCCAGCGCGGCGGCGATTGCCGCGTTCGCCTCAGCCAGCGAGAAGAAGGT
>Ga0193743_1002007_pt1 | contig 14666 bp, 8 predicted proteins | sample L2c2metaG_FD_143038 | JGI IMG/M metagenome (GOLD analysis project Ga0193743, IMG submission 143038) | Soil microbial communities from a riparian zone of the East river system, Colorado, United States - L2c2 | ecosystem: Environmental > Terrestrial > Soil > Riparian zone | place: USA: East River...
GAGGCACGTCGAGCCGCCGCGCCTGTCGACGTTCTTGAAGGTCCAGCGGAACACCGCGTCGGCGCGCGCGTCGCCGTCGCTGTCGATGTTGATGTTGTACGCCGCGTCGGTCGCGAACGGGTAGAAGTTCGGGCCACCGTTTGGCTCTTCGAAGGGGATCCAGTTGGCGATCAGCGTCACGTAGTCGGGCCGGTCGGGGCTCACGAAGGCGTAGAGGTCGGTGTTGTCGGCGGCCGGATCGCTGGCGATCAGCGGTGCCTCCCGGTGGCTTGACGCCACCGACGACTGCGGCCCGAGCGCGGCCAGCGCGATACCGGTCACGGCGAGTGCCGCGAGCATCGCGCGGGGTTTCCTGGTCATCTCTGTCCTCCCGTCGGGGGGTTGCCTGCGAGAGGACTTCGGGTCTGGCGGGCTGGTGGATGGGTGCGAGTCGGGTTCCGGTCACTGACCCATCCGGTGTGCGTAGGGCTCCGAATAGCCACGGCCGAAACCGGTTACGCCTGCCCAGGCGTGTTGGCAGCATCTGCGAATGCCAAGATCTCGGGCGATGCCGACGAAGCACATGATCGGTACAGTTAGGACGCTCAGATATCGACAAAGACCGCGTATGGTGCGCTCGCCTGGATATCCGCCACCTGGCTGTTGGCCAGCCGTTCCCGGTTGCCGCCACGCGCTGAGTTGTTTTTGTATCACGACCCCTGCACCATGGCCTCTGGCCACCGGGAATCTTGGTAAAGCGGAGAGTAACCGGGTGGCGGCAGCGTGGAGGCGGTGCCCATGGATGGTCGGCGCACAGCAGTAGTCATCGGCGTGAACAGGTCTGGCGCGGACGTCGCGTTGCCCAGCCTGCGCTATGCCGAGAGTGACGCGCGCGCCGTGCACGAAGTGCTGACCGACCCCGACACCGGCACGTTCGAACCCGCGAACGCGTTTCTCCGCATCGGCGACAAGGCAGACGCCTGGAGTCTGCGGAGCCTGTTGCGCACGATCGCGATCGAGTCGGCCCGGTCCGACACGCTGCTGATCTACTTCGCCGGCCATGCCCTGACCGCCGGCTGGAACGGCGTCGTCGACGACTACCTGGTCACACCGGATCTGCGGCCGACGACCCTGCGCGAGCACCCGGACGAGGGCCTGCGCATGGCGTTCTTGGGTGGTGACGTCCTCGACAAGTTCAAGGGCAATGCCTTCCTCATCCTCGACTGCTGTCGTGCCGGGTCCTACGTCGACGGCCACCCCGAGCGGATCGAGATTAAGCCGATCGGCGGGCGGCATTCGAAACAGCACAGCTTGCTGACCGGCTCGCCGAAGCAAGGCACTCCCCGGGAGCAAGGCACTGCCCGGGAGCTCGACACGCTGGGCCACGGCCTGGTGACCAAGCACATCCTCGACGCGCTGAGCGGCAAGGCGGCCGACGACGAAGGTCGGGTGACCTTCGGCCGCATGGCGGACTACGTGGTCGAGCAGGACATCGACCCCAAGCCCGGCCAGTTCGTTCAGTCGTGGGGAGCGACGACCGTGTTGACCCGGCCGGGGCTCACCGCCTCCGGCGCGGGTGCGTCCATGTCGGACCCGCTGCCCCCCGACGTGCGGATCGTCGCGCTGGAGAACCCGCTCGAGAGGTCCGCTCCGGCGATCCTCGACCTGCTGACCCAGGTCTTCCCGCCCCACCCGTCCTCGGTCCGACTGCCCACCTCGTCGACGACCGGAGCGTTCGGCGCGACGAGCGAGGGCCAGCGGTCCGTGCCGAACAACGACAAGGCGGAACTCATCTGTGCCGCGATGCGGGCCGATGCCGCGGCGTTGCTCGAATACACGAACTCGACGTTCCGGACGATCTCGGCGACCAAGCACTTCCACGAAGACGACCTGCACCATCTCCTTCGGCGCACCGAGCACGCCGGGTTCGGCCGGGTGCTGGACGGCGCCGCCGCCGGGCGGGTGCTGTGCGTGCCGCTGCGGCAGGGGATGGCGAGTTCCCTGGTGCTGGTCGTGGTCAACCCGGCGCAGAACCTGCTCGACATCGGTGAGCCGCTGGCCAGGATTCTGGAGACGATCTGGCGCACCGACCTCAGCGGGCCGGTCGAAAAGGGCGAGATCGAGGTGCTGACCGCCCTGCGGAACAGCTTCGGCCGACTACCGGCGCGACTCTACGACCGCTGCTTCGAGCTCTACCGCAAGCTGCTCGGTTCGTTCTCGATGGTCTTCCAGCCGATCGTCACCATCGACCGGCTGCCCCGCCAGGTCGAGATCCACAGCTACGAGGCGCTGGCTCGGTTGAATGCCGCGGATCCGCGGGCTCCGGTCGAACTGATCCGGCTCGCGCACGTCTGGGGCGACCGGTTCGTGGTGGAGCGCGACCAAGCCATCCTGCGAAAAGCGATCCAGTCGTACGACGAAGCGCATCTGTACTGTTACGGCGACAACGAGGGCGTGCCGCGACCCGTTTCGATCAACGTGGCCGTGCGGTCGCTGCTCAGCGACTCCTATGTGGACGAGGTCGAGCGGACGATCGCGAACGCCGGCTTGCGGCCGAGCGCGGTCACCCTGGAGATCTCCGAGCAGGACCCGATCGCGCCGCGAATCTACGAGGCCTGGGGCGACGACTCACTCGCCTACTTCCACCAGCGGCTGGTGGATATCGCCGAGCGCCTCGACATCAGGTTCGCCGTCGACGACTTCGGCGTCGGCCACTCCTCGGTGTCGCGGATGGCGGAGCTGCCGCTCACCCAGATCAAGGTCGACCGTGCCCTGTTGCGCCACCCGTCGGCCTACCAGGAGCTGCAGCTGGTGGCCAGCGTCGCCCGGCAGCCGGTCACGCTCGGGCACGCGGCGGTCGGCCGCAGTGTCGTCGTGGAGGGCGTCGAGGACGACTCACCGATCACGTTGGAACAGATTTACGGCATCGGAATCCGGCATGTCCAGGGCTTCATCACCGGCGAACGGCCGGCCCCGGTGATCAAGCGGGAAATGGGCCGCGAGATGCGTGAGCGGATCGCCTCCCTGGTCCGGGGCGACCTTGGGCGAGATCGGGCGGCAAGCCGAGACTCCATCCGGCGAAGTGCGTGACGCACAGGCAGGACTGAGCGGCTAGGCTGGTATGCGGGAAATGTCCGCATTGATGGCGGTGTGCGCATGTCGAGTCAACCGATCATCACGCCCGACCAGCGGTTGCGCGTCTTCGTCAGCTCGACACTGCGCGAACTGGAGTCGGAGCGGGTCGCCGTCCGCGATGCGATCAACCAGTTGCGGCTGTCGCCGGTGATGTTCGAGCAGGGCGCCCGGCCCCATCCGCCCCGCGAGGTCTACCGCGCCTACATCGCGCAGAGCCACATCTTCGTCGGCGTCTACTGGGAGAGCTACGGGTGGCTCGGGCCGGACACGACGCTCTCCGGCCTGGAAGACGAATACCAGTTGGCCGGCGCGGCGGGCATGCCCCGGCTGCTCTACGTCAAGCATCCGGCCACGAGCCGCGATCCCCGGCTGGCGGTCATGCTCGACGGCACGGCCGCCGGTGCCGATGTCTACCGCGAGTTCGCCGACCCGGCCGAGTTGCGCCGGCTGGTCGAAAACGACCTGGCAGTCCTGCTGACCGCCCGGTTCCAGCGGTCGGAGAAAACAACGACCGACGTGGTCACAATGCCCTCGCCGTCGACCCCGCTGATCGGTCGGGAACAGGAACTCGCGGCGCTGACCGACCTGCTGACCGCGGAGCGGGCGCCGTTGGTCACGCTGACCGGCCCGGGCGGCGTCGGCAAGACCCGCCTGGCCATCGAGATCGCTAGCCAACTGGCCGACCGCTACGCCGACGGCGTCCGCTACGTCGAGCTGTCCACGGTCGCCCAGTGGGAGCGGGTCGGCGAGGCGATCGCCCGCACCCTCGGGGTGGCCTCCACCGGCGAGGGCGACCCGTCCGACCAGGTCGTCACCTACCTGCGCCAGCGACACCTGCTGCTGGTCCTCGACAACTTCGAGCACGTCGCCGACGCGGCGCCGGTCGTCGCCCAGGTGCTGCGCTCCGCTCCAGGGATCGCCGTGCTGGTGACCAGCCGGGCGCCGCTGCGGCTCAGCGGCGAGCGCGGCTATCCCGTGTCGCCGTTGGCGCTGCCCGCACCGTCGGCGGAGCGGGCCACGCTGCGCGACTACGCGTCGGTCCGGCTCTTCCTGGATCGGGCGCACGCCGCGCGGCGTGACCTGGTGATCACCGACGACGGGATGGACCAGGTGGTGGAGATCTGCCGGCGGCTCGACGGCCTGCCGCTCGCGATCGAACTCGCCGCCGCCCGGGTCCGGTTGCTCGGCCCGGCCGAGATCCTGGCGCGGCTCGACGAACGCCTGGCACTGCTCACCGGCGGTTCGCGCGACCTGCCGGTCCGGCAGCGCACGCTGCGCGCCACCATCGAGTGGAGCCACCACCTGCTCGACCCAACCGACCAGGCGCTCTTCGCGCGGCTGGCGATCTTCGCCGGGTTCGACCTGGCGGCGGTCGAGGCGGTCGGCGGCGGCGACGCCCTCGCGGCGCTCGAGCGCCTGGTGGAGAGCAGCCTGGTCGACCACCTGCCCTCGACCGGCCGGTTCCGCATGCTGGAGAGCATCCGCGAGTACGGGCTGGAGCGGTTGCGGGACGGCCCGGACGAGCCGGCCGCCTTTCGGGCCCACGCCGACCACTTCTCGCTCCTGGCCCTGGCCGCCGGCCCACAGCTCAACCAGCGCGCGGCGCGCGAGTGGTTGCGCCGCCTCGACGCCGACCACGACAACGTCGTCAAGGCCATCTGGTGGTATCTCGACCACGACGACCCCACTCCGGCGCTGGCGATGGGCGAGGGCATCTGGGTCTACTGGTGGCTGCACGGCCCGCTGGCGGAGGTGCGCCGGATGGCCGACCGCTACTACGCGCTGCGGGATCGGTTCTCCGGCGTGGCCCGCGGCCACGCGCTGCTGGCGTCCGGGTCGACGCTGTTGCTCACCGGCGACACCGTGGGCGGTCGGGCCCGGCTCGAAGAGGCGCGCGGCTGGGCACGCGAGGTCGGCGACGACGATAGCGTCGCCCGCGCCGACGGGCCGCTCGCGCTCCAGGCGATCCGCGACGGCGACTACGAGCGGGCCCGCGCGCTGCTGGAGGAGACCCGGGAGATCGGCGAACGGCTGGGCCACGACTGGCAGGTCAGCCTCTACTGGAGCCGGCTCGCCATGATCTCGATCGCCGAGGGCGACCACGCCCGGGCCAGCGACCTGCTGTTCACCGCGCTGCGCGCGGCCAGCAGCCGAGAGGTGCCGCTCGCCAGCATCGTGGCGCTCTACAGCCTGGCGGTGAACGCGCTCCGGATGGGCCACGTCGAGGGCGCGCACCAATATCTCTGCGACGGGCTGGCGATCGCCCACTCTGGCGGCGACGTCAACAGCCCGTCGCTGTTCCTGCTCGCGATCGCCGACGTGGCCGCCCGCCACGGCGATCCGGAGCGGGCGGTGTTCTTCGCCTCGGCGGCCGGTGCCATCGACCGGCCGCCCGGCCCGAGCTGGCTCGACCTCTATCTGCCACCGTGGCCCGGCTACGTGCCGCTCGACCCGGTGGGCTTCGCTTCGGCCAGCCGGGCCGGCGCCGCGCTCGGCCTCGACGGCGCGGTCACCGAGGCGCTGCGCGCCTGACCGCCCGGGTCCTATGTGGACCCGGGCGGCCGACGTCGCTCAGTAGCGGTAGTGCTCGGGCTTGTAAGGGCCCTCGACGTGCAGGCCGAGGTATTCCGCCTGCTTCTTGGTCAGCGTGCTCAACCGCACGCCGAGCGCCTCGAGGTGCAGCCGGGCCACCTTCTCGTCGAGGTGCTTCGGCAGCGTGAAGACCTCGTTGCCGTATTCGCCCTGCCACAGCTCGAGCTGGGCCAGCACCTGGTTGGCGAACGAGCTCGACATCACGAAGCTCGGGTGCCCGGTCGCGTTGCCCAGGTTCATCAGGCGCCCCTCGGAGAGCACCAGGATCGCGTGCCCGTCGGGGAACTGCCACTCGTGCACCTGCGGCTTGACCTCGACCTTGACGATGCCCGGCACCCGCGCGAGGCCGGCCATGTCGATCTCGTTGTCGAAGTGCCCGACGTTGCCGACGATCGCGTTGTGCTTCATCCGCGCCATCTGGTCGGCGAGGATGATGTCCACGCCGCCGGTGGTGGTGATGAAGATGTCGCCCTGCTCGAGCACGTCGTCGAGCTCGACCACCTGGAGCCCGTCCATCGCCGCCTGCAGCGCGCAGATCGGGTCGATCTCGGTGACCACGACCCGGGCGCCCTGGCCGCGCAGCGCCTCGGCCGCACCCTTGCCCACGTCGCCGTAGCCGCAGATCACGGCCAGCTTGCCGCCGAGCATCACGTCGGTGGCCCGGTTGAGCCCGTCGGTCAGCGAGTGCCGGATGCCGTACTTGTTGTCGAACTTCGACTTCGTGACCGAGTCGTTGACGTTGATCGCCGGGAACAGCAGCCGGCCGCCGCGGGCCAGCTCGTAGAGGCGGGTCACGCCGGTGGTGGTCTCCTCGGAAACACCGCGCATCCCGGCCGCGATCCGGGTGAACCGCTGCGGGTCGTCGGCCAGGCTGCCGCGCAGCGTCTCCAGGATCAGCCGGTATTCCTCGTGGTCGTCGTCGGTGGCCGCCGGAACGGTGCCGGCCGCCTCGAAGTCGACACCCTTGTGCACCAGCAGCGTGGCGTCGCCGCCGTCGTCGACGATCAGGTTGGGGCCCTGGCCCGCACCGAACTCGAACAGCCGCATCGTGCACCACCAGTACTCCTCCAGCGTCTCGCCCTTCCAGGCGAACACGGGGGTGCCGGCGGGTGCGTCGACCGACCCCTGCGGACCGACGACGACCGCGGCCGCCGCCTCGTCCTGTGTGGAGAAGATGTTGCAGGACACCCACCGGACGTCGGCGCCGAGCGCGACGAGCGTCTCGATCAGCACCGCCGTCTGCACCGTCATGTGCAGCGAGCCGGCGATCCGGGCGCCGCGCAGCGGCTGCTTGGCGGCGAACTCGCGGCGCAGCGCCATCAGGCCGGGCATTTCGTGCTCGGCCAGCCGGATCTGGTGACGGCCGGCCGCGGCGAGGTCGAGGTCGCGCACGGCGAAGTCGAGACCATTGCGATTCTGGACGTGCAAAAGGCACCTCCTGTGTCAGGAGGCGCCCTTGGGAATCAAGAGTCCAGTCGAGCGTGGCGGATCTGGTCCGTCGCAGCGCCTCTCGACCGGCGGTCTCCACCATAAACCGCGTCAGCGCGACGGCGCCACCAGACCCATTTCATAAGCCATGATCACCAGGTGTACGCGGTCCCGCGCGTCGAGTTTGGTGAACAGCCGGGCGACGTGGGTCTTCGCGGTGGCCACGCTGATCACCAGCCGCTCGGCGATCTCGGTGTTGGACAGCCCCTGGCCGACCAGAGTCAGCACCTCGCGTTCCCGTTCGGTGATGCCCGTCACCGCCCCCGGGCGGGTCGGCACCGCGGCCACCGGGCGGTCGGCGAACTCGGCGATCAGCCGCCGGGTGACGCTCGGCGCGATCAGCGCGTCGCCCGCGGCGACCACCCGCACCGCGTCCAGGATGTCGTCCAGAGCCATGTCCTTGACCAGGAAGCCACTGGCGCCGGCGCGTAGCGCACCGTAGACGTTGTCGTCGTCGTCGAACGTGGTCAACATGAGCACCCGGGCCGCCGCACCGCCCTCGACGATCATGCGGGTGGCCGCGATGCCGTCCATCACCGGCATCCGGATGTCCATCACCACCACGTCTGGGTCGAATTCCCGGGTCAGGGCCACGGCCTGCACGCCGGTGCCGGCCTCGCCGACCACCTCCAGGTCGGGGGTGTCGGCGATCAGCACCCGCAGGCCGGCGCGGACCAGCGGCTGGTCGTCGGCGAGCAGCACGCGGACACTCATGCCGGGTCCGCCGGCAACGGCAGGGTGGCGCGGACCTGGAAACCGCCCTCAGCCCCGGGTCCGGCGCTCACTTCGCCGCCGAGCAGGGCGGCCCGTTCCCGCATTCCGGGGATGCCGTAGCCGGTGCCACCGTCGACACCGCCCCGGCCGGCATCGCTCACGTCGATGGTGAGTGCGGGTAGCCCGTATTCGATGATGATTGTGCAGTTTTCGGTGTGTGCGTGCCGCACGACATTGGTGAGCGCCTCCTGGATGATCCGGTAGGCGGCCAGGTCGACGTCGGGCGGCAGCACGCGCGGCTCGCCCTCGATCCGCACCCGCGCCCGGACGTCGGCGGCTTCGGTCGTCGCGACGAGTTGGTCCAACTCGGCGAGGCCGGTGGTCGCCGTCGCGGTGGGCTCGGAGTCGCTGCGGCGGAGGGCGACCAGCGTGCGGCGCAGTCCGGCGAGCGTCTCCCGGCTCGCGGTCTCGATCCGGTCCAGGGCTTGGCGCGCCTCGTCCGGCTGGGTGTCGATCACGCGTCGGCCGACGCCGGCCTGGATGGCGATGACGCCCATGCTGTGCGCGACCTGGTCGTGCAGGTCACGGGCGATACGCAGCCGCTCGTGGGTGACCGCGTCGGCGGCGGCCTGGGTGAGCAGGGCGGTGCGGTAGTCGCGGCGCTGGCGCAGGGCGGTGCCGGCCAACCAGGCGACCACGATGCCGAGCAGCAGGGCGATCATCACGTTGACGAGCGTTTCCGACCCGCCCAGGTAGACCGCCGCGGCCGCGAGCTGGGCCAGCAGCGCCGTGCCGGCGGCGCCCACCCCGGCGATTCGCGACCGGGTCGCGGCCAGGTAAGCGACGGCCACGTCCAGGACCACGGCCTGCGCGAAGCCGGTCAACCCGGAGATGCCGAGCGGCCCGAGGCCGACGACGGCGAGGACCATGCCGAGGAAGCCGACCAAGGGCCAGCGCGGCAGCAGGATGGCGGGCAGGGCGAGCACCAGGCCGGGCAGGGCCGTCGCGGGGCCGGTGACACTGATGCCGACGCCGAAGGCGACCGTGAGGGCCAGAAAGAACGGATACGCGGCGAGCACGATCCAGGAGATCTCGGCGCCGGGGCTGCGGTGCGTTGTGGTTGCTGCCATACCGCCGATCGTAGGTATCCGCAGGCGGGAACGCGTCGGCCCGCGGGAGTAAGCCCGCGGGCTGAGGGCCGGCTACCGTTGTCGTCGTGAATGCCGGCGGGGTTGTGTTGGGCATCGACTTCGGCACCTCCAACACAGCCGCGACGCTGCGGTGGCCGGACGGCCGAGTCCGCGCGGTGCTTTTCGACGGCGCGCCGTTGTTGCCCTCGGCGGTGTGCGTGGAGGGCGACGCGATCCTCGTCGGGCACGATGCCCTGCAGGCCGCGCGGGCCAACCCCGCTGGTGCCGAGCTCCACCCCAAGCAGCGCATCGACGACGGCACGGTGCTGTTGTCGGGCACGGAATATCCGGTCACCGACCTGATTGGTGCGGTCCTGCGCCGGGTGCTGCAGGAGGCGACCCGGACCGCCGGCCAGCCGCCCGCTCGGCTGGTCCTCGCCCATCCCGCGAGCTGGGGCGCCCACCGCCGGGAGACGTTGCTGGCCGCGGCGACCGCGGCGGGCGCACCGCGATGTGACCTCGTGGTCGAGCCGGTCGCCGCGGCGGGGCACTTCGTCGGTGCCGCCGCGGACCGCCTTCCGGTCGGCGCCCGCGCGCTGATCTACGACCTCGGCGCGGGAACGTTCGACGCGTCGGTGGTGCGTCGCAGGACCGGCGGCTTCGAGGTGCTCGCCACCGAGGGCCTGACCGGCGCCGGCGGGCTCGACATCGACGCGGCGATCGTCGCGCACCTGACCGCCGTGTACGGCGGCCGCGATGGCGGGCTGTGGCGCCGGGTCGTCGAGCCCGCCTCGGACGCGGATCGACGGCTCAACCGGCAGATGTGGGACGACGTGCGCCTCGCCAAGGAGTCGCTCTCGCGCCGCACGTCGGCACGCATCACCTTGCCGCTGCTCGACGACGACGCCCTGCTCGGTCGGGAACAGCTCGACGCCCTGGCCCGGCCGCTGCTCGAGCGCACGGTCACCGCCTGCCGCGCTGCGCTGGCCGCAGCCGGCCTTTCGCCGGCCGACCTGGCCAGCGTCTTCCTGGTTGGCGGCGCTAGCCGGTATCCGTTGGTGAGCACGGTCCTGCATCAGGCGCTGGGCAGCACGCCGACGGCGACCGAGCAGCCGGAACTGGCGGTCGCGGAGGGCGCGGTCCAGCCGGTCGCCGAGCCGGCCGGCAGCGTGCCCGGCGGATTGTCGGCGCCGTCCGGCGGCCGACCTGGTCGCGGATTCCGGGTCTCCCGACGGATCACCGCGCTCACGGCCGGCCTCGCGGTTGTCGCGATCGCGGCCGGGATGGCACTGGCCATGCGGCCCGACCGGGACGACCGCACCGCCGGCTCTCCGCAGGCCGGGGGCAACACGGTCGCGCCATCGACAAGCGCGTCGACAGCTGCAGCGGCATCCGTGACGCCCACGCCCTCGGCGCAAGCCGCCACCGGCATCGACGAGTGCCTCCTGGGCCGGTGGCAGGAGGTCTCCTACAGCTATCCGGGGCTGGACTTCTACGGCACCTCCGTCAACCTGAGCCTGGCCGGCAAAGGCAGCTACCAAAACTTCCTGCCTGACGGCACGGCCTGGACCGACTACCGCAACGGCATGACCAAGAGTGGGAAGGTCGGCGGGAAGACGTATCAGGTCATCCACAAAGGCACGTTGTTTTACACATACCAGGCGGTCAATGACACGCTGGTCTTCGCACCCAAGAGTGCGACCGGCACGACGACCTGGCGGGTCGGTGGGACCGTCCGGGCAAGCGCGCCGTTGACACAGGACACCGGGGGCGGTGCAAGCGGCGACTACACCTGCGTTGGCGATGTGCTGAGGTTCGTCGACGACAACTACGCGCAGGTCTTCAAACGGGTCGGGCCGGCGCAGTCGCGGCCGCGGTGATCTGTTCGCAAAAACCTGATTTCGTTTTGCAAGCGAACTACAAGATCCTGCAAATCATCGACAGACGCTTGTGTCGTTGGCATCGATGGCCCTAAGGTCAGGGTCCCCAACTCCCTACCTCGCCACAGAAACGAGTCCTTGATGTCACGGACACCATCTCGTTTGCTGGCCGTCGCGACCGTCGCCGCCGTGGCACTCGGCGTCGCCGGCATCGCGGGCCCGGCCAGTGCCGGCACCGCGCCGGTCGTCACCCGAGCCGCGCTCGACCCGGCGCTGGTCGCCGGCCGGGGCGCCGCCGTCAACTTCCTCGAGCAGGAAGCCGAGAACGCCGCCACCAACGGCACCGTCATCGGCCCTGACCGCACCGCCTACACGCTGCCGGCGGAGGCGTCGGGCCGCAAGGCGGTCCGGCTCCAACCTGGACAGTACGTCGAGTTCACACTGCCGGCCGCGGCCAACGCGATCACCGTGCGCTACAGCATCCCGGACGCGCCGACCGGGGGCGGCATCCGTGCACCGTTGAACGTCACCGTCAACGGCAGCGGCAAGAAGACCATGACGCTGACGTCCGAGTTCGCGTGGCTCTACAACCAGTACCCGTTCACCAACGACCCGCAGGCCGACCTGCTGCACCCGGACTGGTGGATCACCGAGTGCGGCTGCGTGCCGGCCGCGACCACGCCGACGCCGGTGATCAGCAAGCCGTTCCGGCCGATGCACTTCTACGACGAGGAGCGGCTGGCGCTCGGCCGCACCTACCAGGCCGGTGCCAAGGTGCGGCTGACCGCGCCGAAGGGCACCGCCGCGGCGTGGACCGTGATCGACCTGCTCGACTCGGAGCGGGTCGGCGCACCGCACGTCAACCTGCTCGCGTCCAACGTGCTGCTGTTCGGCGCCGACCCGACCGGCAAGCGGGACTCCGCAGGCGCCTTCGAGAAGGCGATCGCGCTGGCCCGGCTGGCCCGGCTCAAGGTGTATGTGCCGCCGGGCACCTACCAGGTCAACCGCCACATCATCGTCGACAACGTGACGATCGAGGGTGCCGGCAACTGGTACACGAAGATCAAGGGCAAGGAGGTCGCCCTCAACCCGCCCGCGCCGGACGGCTCTGTCCACACCGGAGTCGGCTTCTACGGCAAGGACGCGGCCGACGGCGGCAGCCGCAACGTGCACCTGTCCGGCTTCGCGATCGAGGGTGACGTGCGTGAGCGCATCGACACCGACCAGGTCAACGGCATCGGCGGGGCGATGAGCGACTCGACCATCTCCGGGTTGCACATCCGGCACACCAAGGTCGGGCTCTGGTTCGACGGGCCGATGAACAACATGAAGGTGACCGACACCATCGTCGTCGACCAGATCGCCGACGCGCTCAACTTCCACATCGGAGTGACCAACTCGCTGGTCCGCAACAACTTCATCCGCAACACCGGCGACGACGGCCTGGCGATGTGGTCGGAGAAGACGGCCGACGCGCGCAACACGTTCGACCGCAACACCGTGCAGACGCCGACCCTGGCCAACGGCATCGCGATCTACGGCGGCGCCGACAACACGGTGTCCGGCAACCTGATCGCCGACCCGATCCGCGAGGGCAGCGGCATCCAGGTCGGCTCGCGGTTCGGGGCGGTGGCCTTCACCGGCAAGCTGTCGATCACCGACAACACCGTGGTGCGGGCCGGAACGTACGAGCTCAACTGGAACATCGGGCTCGGCGCCATCTGGATCTACGCGTTGGAGAAGAACATCGACGCGGACATCCGGGTGACCGGCGACCACTACCTCGACAACACCTACAACGCGATCATGCTGGTGAGCGACTTCCCCGTGAAGGACCTCTACTCGATCACCAACCTGCACTTCAAGGACATCCGGGTCGACGGCACCGGCACCTCGGTGCTCAGCGCCCGGGTCAAGGGCGGCGCGTCGTTCGAGAACGTCGACGCCCGCAACGTGGGCGCGGTCGGCATCAACAACTGCGGTTCGTTCAACTTCCCGCCGACCGGCTCCGAGTTCACCGTCACCGACCTCGGTGGCAACGACGGTGGCGGCACCACCGGGCCGTGGCTGGCATCGTGGGAACTGCCCAATACGATCACCTGCGACGACCGCCCGCCGGTCGTCGTGCCGGCCCCGCCGGCGCAGTGGTGACTTAGCTCGACGCGGGCGGGTGCTTCGGCGCCCGCCCGCTACGGCTGGTCGCCGGCGTATTTCACCAGGCGAAGCCCTTCCAACCGGAGCGCGGCCGGGTAGATGGCCTTGTAGATGTTGCAGTTCGGCGACTTGACGTCATAGCGGCCGGTGGCCCGGAACGTCGCCACCGCGCAGCCGCCCGAGCACCAGTAGCGCCAGGTGCAGGTGCGGCAGCCTTCCTTCTGGTCGACGGCGAGGTTGAGCACCGTGCGCTGGTCGGTCCGCACGAGCTGGAGGGGATCGTCGCTGAACACGTCGCCCAGGGTGCGCTCGATCTCCATGTGGCACTTGGCGACGCGCCCGCGCTGGTCGATCACCACGTAGTCCTGGCCGACACCGCAGGACCGCTCCCGGGGCTGCACCAACTGACCCCGGTCGAGGATCGCGCCGAGCATGCTCCACGGCGGCAGGAACTCCTCGACCACCTCGAACGCCTTGAGCAGGGCGGAGATCATCCCCTGCTCCTCGTATTGCAGATCGGTGAAGCTGGCCGCGCAGTCGTTGTCGCGGAAGAAGTTCAGGCTGAACGTCAGCTCCCGCTCCAGCGCGAACCGCACCGCGGCCGGCAGGTCGTGCGCGTTGCGGTTGGTCACCGTGATCGACAGGTGCGGCCGGTGGCCCCGCTCGACCAGCCGGTCGATGGTGCGCTCGACCAGGTGGAACGACGGCTTGCCGCTGACGAACGGGCGCTGGGCGTCATGGCTTTCGCCGACGCCGTCGAGCGAGACCATGATCCGTACACCGGCGTCGGTGAGCTCGTCGACAAACGGGTCCGGCAGCCGGACCCCGTTGGACAGCAGGGTCGCGTGCAGTTCCAGCCCAAGATCAATGGCCTGTTTCTGGGCGTACGCGTGCAGCACGCGTACCAAATGGTGGTTGAGGCTCGCCTCGCCGCCCGCGTATTTCAGCTTGACGGCCCGGAAGCCGTTGTCGACGGCCGACCGCAGGATCGCGTCGACGGACGCGTAGCCGACCTCGTCTTCCATCTTCTCGGCCGACTTGTCCACATAGCAGTAGGGACAGCGCAGGTTGCAGGCGTTGGTCACGTGCAGCCAAGCGGTGAGCATCGTGCCGGCGCCGAAGGCGGGCCGGACCGGCTGATCGACCGGGTGGATCATCTCCAGTTGGGCCAGCTTCCGGAGAGCGTCGTCGGCTGTGTCCAATATGGCTGGCTCAGCGAGCGACTCGACCAGCCGGCTGGCTGGCTCGTTGACCACCACGACCCCGCCCCGGCCGAGCGGGTTGAACAGCAGCCGGTGGCCGGCATCGAGCGGCAGTTCGACGAGTTCGGCCGCCCGGATCCAAGGCCGTGTGTCGAAGCTGGGCGCCGGTTCGGGCTCGGTCGGCGCCTCGGTCACCGCGCAGGCACAGTCTTCGCAGTTGTGCACCATAAGCCGTTGGCCGTCGTGGAGATCGGCGCTCGACAACACGACAGCCCGTTCGTAACCCATGGATGAGACCCTTTCGAATGACTGGCTCGCGCACCGCGCCGCGGCTCAGTAAAGCTGCTCTAGGCAGGCCATCAGGGGAGTCGACGAGCGCCACGCCTCACGCA
>Ga0193743_1002008_pt1 | contig 14664 bp, 12 predicted proteins | sample L2c2metaG_FD_143038 | JGI IMG/M metagenome (GOLD analysis project Ga0193743, IMG submission 143038) | Soil microbial communities from a riparian zone of the East river system, Colorado, United States - L2c2 | ecosystem: Environmental > Terrestrial > Soil > Riparian zone | place: USA: East River...
ACTGCTGGCTGTCCTGCGGCCGGGTCTCAAGCTCGGTCAGACACCGCTCCATGCGGTCCAGACCGTCCTGACTCTCTGCGATAAATTCTTGTGTGAGGTCGTCCACATCCCTCTTATCGGGAGATGCGGCCAAAGCATGAGCCGCGTATGACTTGTCAGCAACGAACGCACCCGATAGCCTCACTTCATGTCTCAAAATGAAGCAGCGGGCGACCTCTCTTCCGCACAGATTGCCGATCTCCACAGCCGGGCCTTGGCGGTCGCCGCCCGAGCCTATGCTCCGTACAGCCGCTTCCGCGTGGGAGCCGCCGTGCTGCTAGAAGACGGATCTATCGTCACCGGGTGCAATGTCGAGAACGCCTCCTACCGGCTTACCACCTGCGCCGAGCAGGCTGCCATCGCCGCCGCGGTCGCCCTGCATGGCCCGGCCATCCGGATCCGCGCCACCGTTATAGTCAACCTCAACAACGCAGCCAGCCCGCCCTGCGGAGCCTGCCGACAGACCATCCACGAATTCAGCGCGCCCACCACGGAGATCTTCTTTTCCGCTGCCGACGGCTCTCTCACTCGCTCCACCATCGCCGACCTTCTTCCTCACTCCTTCCGCCTCGCAACGGATAACCTGTAACCTCCATGACCATCCATCCCATCGACGTCATCCTTCACAAGCGCGACGGTCTTGCTCTCAGCGACGAAGAGATTCGCGGCTTCATTCGCGCCATAGTACGCCGTACCCCCACAAGACAGCTCGTTACTGACGCTCAGATCGCTGCCTTCCTGATGGCTGTCTTCTTTCGCGGACTCAACTCCCATGAGCTCGCCGTCCTCACCGAGGCCATGCGCTTCTCCGGCGAGGTAGCTTACACTGGGGTCCTCAACACCTTTACCATCGACAAGCACTCCACCGGCGGAGTCGGTGACAAGACCTCACTGCTCATCGCACCCATCGTCGCCGCCGCGGGCCTTGCCCAGCCCACACCGGAAGGAGTCCCCGGCATCTGCGTCCCCATGATCAGTGGAAGAAGCCTCGGCCACACAGGTGGAACCTTAGACAAGCTCGAGACCATTCCTGGCTTCGACACTCAGCTTACGCTGCCGCGCATGCTCGATGTGCTCAGACAATGCGGCGCCGCTCTCATCGGCCAGACCCCCACCATCGTCCCTGCCGACCGCATCCTCTATGCTCTCCGCGATCACACCGGCACCGTCGAGTCTCCCTTCCTCATCACCGCCAGCATCATGAGCAAGAAGCTCGCCGAATCGCTCAACGCTCTCGTGCTCGACGTTAAAGTCGGCTCAGGAGCTTTCATGCCCAGCTATGAAAAATCAAAATATCTTGCAGAACTTATGGTGCAGACAGGCGAGGCTTCCGGAACCCGCACGGTCGCCCTGCTCACCTCTATGGACGAGCCGCTGGGACGCTTCTCCGGAAACTGGGTCGAGGTCTGGGAGTGCGTCGACATCCTGCAGGGCAGACGTCATCCCCTCTCCGGCGACCTCATCGAGCTGTCGAACGCGCTCGCCGGCTGGATGCTTCACCTGGCCGGCCGCGCCTCTACCCCGCAGCAAGGAGCAGAGCTCTCCGACCAGATCCTTCGATCCGGCGATGCGTACAAGGCGTGGCTGAAGATCGTCGAGACGCAGGGTGGCGACATCTCCGTCTTCGAGGACCCCGCATCGCATCACCGTCCGACAGCTACACGCATCCTCAAAGCCGAACAGTCGGGTTATCTGGCCTCTATGGACTGCAGGCAGGTGGGCTGGGCTGTGCAACGGCTGGGCGCGGGCCGCGCCAAACCCGGTGACCCTGTCAGCGCTCACGCGGGGATCGAGTCCCACGTAAAGCTCGGCGATCGTGTAGAGCCGGGCCAGCCCCTCTTCACCCTCTTCAGCGAAGACGCCGCCCTGCTGGACCAGCCCGAAGAGATGCTTCGCCAGACCATCAGGATCGCGTCGGCTCCCCCAGAAAAAGTGCCTCTCGTGCGTGAGGTCATTCCTTCAAGACCATGAAGGATCGCAGAGACCGGCGTCTTCCTGCGGCATATAGAAGACGTTCTTCTTCGAATTTCCCCTCGGATCGATGCCGACGACTACGCTGCTTGCAGAGAGGAATAGTTACTGGAACTCCGTGTGGATCAAGCATTAAGCAATATGCCGTACTCCTGCCAAGCAAATTTCATCACCATTTCTGGTGCGATTGACTGATAATCAGTCCTGAGAAGCAATTCCATCAGCAGGCTAACTGGGCCCCCTCTTTCGCAAAAAAAGAAGCCTGCGCCAGAAAGCACACCTGATGAACTACGCTTTTCTTCCCGATCTCTCCGCCTTGACGATCCTTATCGTCATACTTCTGTTGCTCCGCCGTCATCATCCTCAAAGACAGGTCAATCTCTGGCTCGTCGGACTCTTCTTCACGCTGATCGAGTCTTCGGCGCACATCTTCTACGCTCCTGCGGGACTCCCCAGCACGATTCTTCATACGATCGTGATCGCCTGCTATCTGCTGGCCGGGCTCGTCTTCGTCTGGGCTTCGGGAAATTATGAGCCTGCCGATCGAACGACTCTCCTCTTTTTCCTCATCAACTCGATCCCTCTGCTGGCTATCTGCATGACCTATGGCCTGCATCTGTTCTCGAAGACCGCCTTCCTTCCCTGGATAGCCCTTGGCCTTATCGTCGGCGTCGCTACTTCGCTCTCTCTACGTCGTGGCCTTGTCGTCGCCCTATCGCTGGCAGGAGGCTGGATTTTCATGGGCTTCCTTGTCTTCCATGGAGAATATCGCCAGGTAGTCTACTGGAGTCTTGGCATCGTCTATGCGATCGCCACGGCGAACTTTTATCGCAAGCTGCCGCGCCACAGCACGGGCAGGCTCGCCATCGTCACCGGCTTTTCCATCTGGTCGTTCTTCTTCTTTCTTCACCCCTTTATCGTCACCTATCGCACCTACGCCGACATCGCCTCGCATATCTGGAACCTGCAGAAATCGCTTATCTCCATGGGCATGATCCTGGTTATGCTCGAAGAGCAGGTCTCCTGCAACCGCTGGCTGGCGCTGCACGATGAGCTCACCGGCCTGTCCAACCGCCGCTCCTTCGAGGATCACCTCGCGACGTCTCTGGACCGCTGCCGCCGCTCCCGTGCCACGCTGGCTGTCTTCATGCTCGATCTCGACGGCTTCAAGCAGGTCAACGACACCCACGGCCATCACGCGGGCGATCTGCTTCTTCGCCACGTCGCCAACAACCTGCGCGAGCGCGTCGGACACTTTGACTCCATTGCGCGCGTTGGCGGTGACGAATTCACCCTGCTGGCCTGCAATCCCACCTACGCCAACTCCATCGAGCAGCTTCGCGACTCCATCCTCGAGGCGACCGAACTACCCTTCCTCTTCGATGGCCACAGCCTCAGCGTATCGGCCTCCATCGGCATTGCGCTCTACCCCGAAGATGCCGACGACGCCACGCGCCTGCTCCGCATCGCCGACCTGCGCATGTACTCCATCAAACAGGCGCGCACTCCCCTCCGCCATATCCGCCTGGATAGCGTGCCGGCGCTCACCTCCAGCGGTCGTTTCCGCAGCCGCACCGCATCAGGACGTATGTAGAAACCGCTGGCCCTGCCTTCCTCAACCCGTTACACTCATCCCACAAGATCATTGCCCTACGTGTAGGAGAGCCAACTCTTTGTCCCGATTTACCGGTCTTCTCGGACTCATCGTCTTTCTCGCGCTCGCCTATGCCTTCTCTACTGACCGCCGCGCCATCCGCTGGCGTACCGTCGCCTGGGGACTCAGCCTCCAGATCATCTTCGCCTTCCTCGTCATCAAGTGGACCTACGGTCAGACGATTCTTCATGCCGCATCCAACGCCGTCACCGCCATGCTGTCTCACGCCGTCGACGGCTCCTCTATGGTCTTCGGACCGCTGGGAACTCCCGGCAATCCTCTGGCCGTCTTCGCCTTCGCTGTTCTTCCCACCATCATCTTCATCTCGGCCTTCTTCGCTCTGCTCTATCACATCGGCTTCATGCAGCAGGTCATTCGCCTGGTCGCATGGATCATGCAGCGCACCATGGGAACCAGCGGAGCTGAATCCACCAATGTCGCCGCCTCCATCTTCATGGGCCAGACCGAAGCTCCTCTTACCATCCGGCCCTTCCTCGATGGAGCCACACGCTCAGAACTGATGACCATCATGACCTCCGGCATGGCCCACGTCTCCGGTGGAATCATGGCCGCCTACATCAGCTTCGGCATCCGCGCGCAGGATCTTCTCTCCGCCGTCATCATGACCGCCCCCGGAACCATTCTCGTCGCCAAGATGCTCGTGCCCGAGACCGGGCAGCCCGCCACCGCCGGCACCGTCAAGATGCCGCCCAACGAAGAGCACAAGAACGACAACTTCATCGCCGCCATCGCCCGCGGCACCATCGACGGCGGCAAGCTTGCCTTCAACGTCGCCATCATGCTCATCAGCTTCCTCGCCCTCGTCGGCCTGCTGAACGCGATCATGCTCGGCATCTCGAACTTCCTCTGGGCACACGGGCATATTCCCTTCCCGCACTCGCTCAACTCCGTCCTCGGAGTCATCGGAGCTCCAGTCGCCTGGCTCATCGGAATTCCCTGGCGCGAGGCCCCCGTCATCGGCAACCTGCTGGGCACGCGCGCCGTACTCAACGAGTTCGTCGCCTATACGCAGCTTGGTCTGCTGAAGTCGCAGCTCACACCGCGAACCTTCTCCATCGCCACCTTCGCACTCTGCGGCTTCGCCAACATCGGCTCCATCGGAATGCAGATCGGAGGCATCGGAGCCCTGGCTCCCAACCGCCGCAATGATCTTGCGCAGCTCGGACTCCGCGCTATGCTCGCCGGAACCATGGCAAACCTTCTATCTGCTTCCATTGTTTCCATGTTGATTCGCTGATCTGATTTGCGAAACGCAGGCAACCCTTTTGCGATCACAACATTTCCGGCACCGGCGAGTTTACCTCTCTGAGCGCTTCGCAGAGCACGATAGAGCGAAAGCGCGCAGTGAGGCTCATGATGAAAGCTCCCCGTGTTGTCATCCTCTCCTTCGCCGGCTCCCTGATCTTTGCGGCCGGCTGCGCCTCCCCGCAGCGTTACGCTTATGCTCCACCGCCACCGCCTCCACCGCCGTATGCTGCCGCGCCTCCGCTCGTCGAACAAGCCAGGCATGAAGGCTTCCGTATGGGCTCCGATGCCGGCGTGCGCGATGCCTACCGCGGCTTCGGCTATCAGCCCAGGCGCGGCCCCGCCTTTCACAACACCCCCGGATACGACCCGGCGCTCGGACCCTATGGTCCCTATCGTGACGCCTTTCGCCAGGCATATCTGCAAGGCTACGACCGGGGTTTCTACCGACACTGAAAAGAGCGGCGCCTGAGGAAAATCGCTGCCCTTCAGGCGCCGTTTGTTCTGTTCCTCAGGTTACGCGCGAAGAGCTAACCAGATCTCGCCATCGTTCTCCGTCTATCCGCCGCTCCCCCTCGTCCCGCCAAAGAAAACAAAGCGATACGCTCCCAGACAGGATCGATCCGCGGACCTGTCGCCTTTACACCATCCCGCAAATCCCCTACCCTTCCTTTCGAAAGCTAAACTAGTCTTTTATTCCGTTTCGAAACGAGATGCGCACTCATGAGTCTGAACCGTAGAACTTTCCTCAAGGTTGGCAGCCTTGCCGCGGCAGCCACCAGCCTCAACGTCCTCGCCGAGTCCGAACAGGCTCCCGCGCCAAAGTCTGCCAACGACACCATCCATCTGGCGCTCATCGGAGCCGGTATTCAGGGACAGGGTGACACGCGAGCCGCCCTCCAGGTTCCCGGCGTCAAGCTCGTTGCCGTCGCCGACTGCTACGACGGCCGCCTCACGCACGCAAAAGAGCTCTGGGGTACAGGCACTGACAACAATATCGACCTCTTCACCACCCGCGACTATCGCGAGATCCTCGCCCGCCCTGAAGTCGATGCCGTCCTCATCGCCACGCCCGACCACTGGCATAAACAGGCCGCCGTCGATGCCATGAAGGCCGGCAAGGACGTCTACCTCGAAAAGCCGATGATCCACGTCTACCCCGACGGCCCCGAGATCATCTCCACGGCAAAGTCCACCAACCGTATCCTGCAGGTCGGCAGCCAGCGCGTCAGCTCCGTCATCTACGCCAAGGCAAAAGAGCTACTCGCCTCCGGCGCCATCGGCGAGCTCAACATGGTCTCCGCGCGCTGGGACCGCAACTCCGCCATCGGTGCATGGGACTACTCCATCCCTCTCGACGCCAGCCCCGAGACCTGCGACTGGCCGCGCTTCCTCGGCTCCGCGCCCAAGATCGCCTGGAACCCCGAGCACTTCTTCCAGTGGCGCAAGTGGAGCGCCTACGGCTCCGGCGTCGCCGGCGACCTCTTCGTCCACCTCTTCAGCGGAACCCACTTCATCACCGGATCACTCGGCCCCACGCGCGCCATGGCCACCGGCGGCATCCGTTACTGGAAGGACGGACGCAACGCCCCCGACGTCCTGCTCGCCCTCTTCGACTATCCCCAAGGCTTCAATCTCAGCCTCCGCGTCAACTTCGTCAATGGAGGCGAAGAGAGCGAAGGCTTCCTCTTCACCGGTTCAGAGGGAACGATGGAGATCGCAGGCCAGACCGTCACCGTCTCTCGTGTGCCGCGCGAAAAAGAGCCCGGCTACACCATCTCTACCTTCTCGACCGCAATGCAGAAGGAGTTCCTCGAAAAGTACCACCAGAAATATCCCGAAACCGCGCCTGAAGGCTCTACCTATACAGCCGTTGAGAAGTTCTCCGCGCCCAAGGGCTACTCCGACAGCGTCGACCACTTCCGCAACTTCTTCTCCTCGGTACGCACCCGCAAGCAGCCGGTCGAGGACGCTACCTTCGGCTTCCGTGCCGCCGGGGCGGCGCTGCTCAGCAATCTTTCACTTGAGAAAGGCCAGGCCATCAAGTGGAATCCCGAAACCATGAAGATCGCATAGAGGATCGTTACCGGAACAAAGTGTCATTCTGAGCGAAGCCACTCGCATTTTTTATCGCGCGCGTGTCACAGAACTTTATCGCACCGATAGAAAGAAGTGTCATCTGAGCGAAGTGTGGCACGCCTTTGTGCCATACACAGTCGAATGACCTAAGGTTTTTGCAGCAACAACCACACTCTGAGGAATATGAAAAAACTCTTCGCATCTTTTCTTCTTTCCATCGTTGCCGCAAGCCTCCCCGCTGCCGCACAGGTCCCTTCCAACCAACCCATCCGCGTCGTCATCGTCGGCCTCGTCCACGGCCACGTCAAAGGCTTCCTCTCCGCTCTACCGAAAAATCCAGCAGCCCAGCTTGTCGCCATCGTCGAGCCCAATACCACTCTGGCGAAGCAGTACGCCGACCAGTACCACCTCGACCCGTCGCTCTTCTCCACTGACCTCGAGAGCACTCTCACCTCGAAGAAGCCCGACGCTGTCCTCGTCTACACCACCATCCAGGACCACCGCCGCGTCATCGAGGCCGCGGCTCGCCACAACATCAGCTCCATGGTCGAAAAGCCTCTCTCCACCACCATGGAAGACGCACTCGCTATCCGCCGCGCCGCCCGCGAGCATCACGTCAACGTGCTGGTGAACTACGAGACCACCTGGTACACCTCCAACACCGAGGCCATCCACGAAGCTGAGGCTGGCAAGCTCGGCGTCCTTCGCAAGGTCGTCGTCCACGACGGACACGAAGGTCCCAAGGAGATCGGTGTAGGCCCCGAGTGGCTCCCCTGGCTCACCGACCCCGTGCAGAACGGCGCCGGAGCCCTCTTCGACTTCGGCTGCTACGGAGCCGACCTGATGACCGTGCTTATGCATGGCAAGGCTCCCGCCTCCGTCACCGCCGTCGTCCAGACCGACAAGCCCGGAACCTATCCCAAGGTCGACGACGACGCCACCGTCATCCTCCACTACCCCGGCACCCAGACCGTCCTGATGCCTTCGTGGAACTGGCCCTTCGCGCGCAAAGATATGGAAGTCTATGGAGCCACCGGCTACGTCATCACCGTCGGCCCCGGCGATCTTCGCACCCGTTACAAGGGCGAAAAGACCGAGTCGCAGAGCAGCGCGCCGCCACTGCCTGAGGATCAGCGCAACTCGCTCGCCTATCTCGCCGCCGTGCTTCACGGAACGATCAAGCCCGAGGGCGATCTCTCCTCACTCGATACCAACCTCGTCGTCATGCAGATTCTCGACGCAGCCCGCACCTCGGCGAAGACCGGACGCACCGTCGAACTCAAACCGCTTCCCCAATAAACGGATTCCATGCTGCCCATGAAAAATCTCTTCAAGTTCTCCGCTTTCGTCCTCATCGCCGCCTCCGCCTGCGCGCAGGATCCTTCGCACGCGACCGAGTTTCGTAAGCCAACTCCCGGCCCGGGGCCGGACGGTAAGGCTCAGCCCACCTTCCTCGCCCACCGCCTCGGCACCGACCACGCCGAAGGCATCTCCCTGCTCGACATGAACGGCGATGGCTTCCCCGACATCCTCAGCGGAGCCTACTGGTACCAGAATCCCGGCGCCAGCGGCGGCGAATGGACGCGTCATCAGTTTCGCGCCGTCGGCACCCACGAAGAGTTCGTCTCCGACTGCGGCGAGTGGATCGTCGACGTCAACCACGACGGCCTACCCGATCTCGTCACCACCGGCTGGATCTCCAACGGCCTCTGGTGGTATCAAAACCCTGGCCCATCCGCCAAGCCCGGCCAACTATGGGAGAAACACTTCATCGCCAATTCCTACGACACCGAGGGCGGAGCCTTCGCCGACATCAACGGCGACGGCAAACCCGACCTCGCGCTCGCCCACTACAACCACTCCGGCGTCCTCTGGTTCGACTTCTCCGGCCCCCAGCCGCACGGCCACCGCGTCGGCGGCAAGGAGCAGGACGGCCACGGCATCGGCATCGCCGACATCGATGGCGACGGCAAACCCGATCTCCTCACCCCCTCCGGCTGGTTCCAGAACATCGACGCCAACAACGACAAGTGGCAGTGGCATCCGGACTGGCGTCTCGGCGACGCCGGCTTCCCCATCCTCGGCTACGACGTCAACCACGATGGCAAGATGGACCTCATCGTCGGTCAGGGCCACGGCTATGGCCTCTACTGGTTCGAGCAGGGCGGAACCGCCGCGCAGCGCACCTGGACCCGCCATACCATCGACGAGTCCTTCTCCCAGTCCCACGCCCTCCGGCTCGCCGATCTCGATGGCAACGGTTCCACCTACCTCATCACCGGCAAACGCTATCGCGGACACAACGGCAACGACCCCGGCTCCTACGACCCGCTCGTCATCTACGCCTACCGCCTCAACCCTGACGCCACCTTCACCCGCATTCCCATCTCCATCAATGGCAGTGCGGGAGTAGGCACGCAGATCCTCACTCTGGACCTCGACCACGACGGAGATCTGGATATCGCAGTCGCCGGAAAAAGCGGCGTCCACTTCCTTGAGAACCTCACCATCAATAAGGTTCCCAAGGCCACCCGCGAGGAGCAGCAATGGCCGCTCGATCGCAAGTGGCCCTTCCCCGGCGAGGGCCAGGAGGTCCCCCAGGAGAACGGACCCAAGCCTTAATCAAGGAACGCGGAGGTCCATATCTGGACAATGCAGCCGCAGCCCTGCGTCCTGTATGGGGCCTTCGCGTCTATACTTCACAACCAACACACTTTGAAAGGAGACTGCCGTGCCTATGCGCCCGCATCGTCTCGCATCGATCTTTCTTTCTCTGGCTGCACTCCTGCTTCCTGCTTCGTCCTTCACGCAGGTAACGGCACCTTCCACACCGGCCGGACGTGTCCTCCAATCCTGGCTCGACTCTTTTAATAGCGGCGACCATGCCAAACTCGAGACCTACGTCAAAACCGTCGACCCCAAGCAGGACGTAGACCGGATGCTCTCCTTTCACGACCAGACCGGCGGCTTCGATCTTCTCTCCATCGAAAGCAGCCAACCACTCGAGATCAAGTTCCGCATCAAAGAAAAATCCAGCCCAACAACCGCCTTCGGCACCTTCCTCGTCAAAGACGGCCAGCCGCCGACCGTCGTCTCCTCTACTCTGCGAGCGATCCTTCCCGGTGCCGTCCTTGAAGACATCGCCCTCGACGCAGCCGAACGCCAACGCGTGCTCGACAGCATCTACAAAAACCTCGACGACTTTTACGTCTACCCCGATGTCGCTAAAAAGATGGAAGACAATCTCCGCAATCATCAGCAACGCGGAGACTACAACACCATCACCAACGGTGGCGTCTTCGCCGAGCGCCTGACCTCCGACATGCGCGAGATCAGCCACGACCATCATCTCGGCGTCGACTACGCCCCATTCAAAACCCCGGAGCCCCCGGCCGACCAGCATGGTCCCTCGGCGGAAGAACAAGCACGCAGACGCCAATCGCTCGAACGCATCAACTGCGGGTTCGTAAAGGCCGAGATTCTCCCCCACAATATCGGCTATCTCAAGTTCAATATGTTCTCGCCTCCCGAAGCCTGCGCTCCAACCGTCATCGCCGCTATGAACTTTATGGCCCACGTCGATGCCATCATCTTCGACCTGCGCACCAATGGCGGCGGAGATCCAAAGATGGTCGCCTTCATTGCAAGCTACCTCTTCGACCAGTCCACCCATCTCAGCGACATCTACGATCGCCCCAAAGACTCCACCACGCAGTACTGGACCTCCGCCTACGTCCCCGGCCCACGGTTAGCCAATACACCAGCCTTCGTTCTCACCTCAAAGATCACTTTCTCCGGGGCTGAAGACTTTACCTACAATCTCAAGATCGCCAAGCGCGTCACCGTCATCGGGGAGACCACCGGAGGAGGAGCGCACCCCGTAAGCGGCCACCGCATCGACGATCATTTCTCGATCGGTGTCCCCTTCGCCCGCTCCATCAACCTCACCACCAAGACCAACTGGGAAGGAACCGGGGTCGAGCCCGACGTCAAAGTTCCCGCAGCCGATGCTCTCGACACAGCCACCAAACTCGCCATCGAAAAAATTCGCAGCACCGCTCCAAACCCCGCCCACTGACGGATTAAGGAACCCGAACGTAAACATCAAAAGACGCTGGTCCATCGGGCTGGCGTCTATAGTGCGACCAGGCCTCCGCAAACTGCTGATCCTGCAAAAACCATCCGATCGTATCGAAGTTCTTCCCTTCGATGGCCTGGCACGGATGCTGCAGATCGCAACGATCAACCATCACCAGCGAAGGCTGAAAGTGATTCAGGTCTTCTGCCATCTCCACTCTCTGCAGCGACGAGATCGCCGCCAGCTTCTCCGGGCTGAGCTGCCGGAACGGCCTTCCAACGCCCGTCGGCCCATCGCTTTTTTACTGCCGAGGCGATCGGAAACCACAGCCCGGGGATGAAACCAGCCATCGCCCTAAACCGAATAGGAATCTGGTACATCCAGGAGCTTTTGGAAATGGTCTACAAACTGCGCCACGTGGAGGCCGTCCACCAGCGCGTGGTGTACATGGATGGATACCGGCATGGTGCAGCGTCCACCTGTCTCCGTAATCTTGCCGAAGGTGATCCGGGGCGCGGAATCGTCGCCGGCAAGGTCTCGTGCATGCGAGATGGAGGTGAAGTCGAACCATGGCAGCACCGAATAGCGAATCACATTGATCCCTGGAGCTCGCTCCAGATCGTTTCGCTGCCGTACTCGCTCCACTTCGACCGAAGCCTCGTCTACGAACTCTTTAATACGCTCGCGAAACATGTAGTGGCCGAATCCGATGGTCCCGTTCGGACGTCCCACCGCGCTTCCGCCGTTGATCTGTTCATAACGCCAGACCTCGCCGTCGACGATACGTGTTCTGAAGTTTTCAACCTGGTGAGCGGCGACGAGTGATCGATGCAGCAGCGACAAAAAAACTGACAGGCTATGCTCTTTTGCGTAGCGAAATGTACCTGTGCAGTCCACGCGAAGGCATACGCCATGGTAGGGCTCGGTAAAGCTACGAAAAAAGTCGAAGGCAGCGCTGCGTTCCCACGTCTCCAGATTGATCTTCTGTCTTTTGACTGCGATCTCCCGCATTCTCTTAGTCTAATAGCCATTCCCCGGCTCATCGCGGTGCCGCACTCTCACCGGAATCCTTGCTCCCCTTCTCCATTCCCAGAGACTGTCCCGTGCTCGTCGCCGCTTTTCCGAGGGCCTTCACGACATTTTTATAGCTCTTCGTCAGCGCATTGCCCGTATTCCGTCTCGCCTTACCCAGAGCCTTGTTCGTATTGTCGTTTGCAAGCACCAGCGCTGTATCCGTGCTTCGGCCTCCTACAGCAATGCCGTTCACGGTCGAGTTCCCTCCGTAGATCACGGCCTGCGCAGGCCGCTTCGCCGGATTCGCCCAGGCCACATCCGTCTCCGGAAGCCGTTCCAGGCGAGCAATCCTCTCCTCCGCAAAGTCGCTGCGGCGCATCTTGTCCGCCAGCGGCCACTGCGGTGAAGCCGCCCACGAGGCTCCCCCGGCCGGACGAGACAGCTCACCCAGGTTGATCACCTCGGCTGTCTTCATCTTCTCCATCTCTGCGCAGCGGTCGCCCCCGCACCCATACCGGCAAAGCTCCTCGCTCAGAAACGAGGCGTGCTTTCCCGGCGAGACCCATACGGTCGCACCCTTCTCCTCCGCCTCCACCGTCGACGCTCGCGTAATCTGGCTGGCGTCGCACACCGTATCCTCGTGTGCTGCCGCATACCAGTAGAGCGCCCGCCAACTTGGCTCACTGCCTTTTCCCTCTTCACGCCGCACCAGCACGGCGACGTGCTCGGCATCGAGCGCATGCCCCATCTGCCCACAATCCTGACGCCACAGGTGGTAGAAGTGCAGCTCCACCTCGTCTCTGTTTCCGCGGTAAGGGAAGGCCTGCCCATAGATCGTCCCATCGTCCTCTAACACCGTCGGCACCTTCATCTCGGGAGCGAACCGTGCCGGCCTCACCGAACAGTCCTGCCCGCCAATCCTCCACTGCGGCTCGAACTGTTTAAGAAGATCCGCCTCCAGTCCATCCGGCAGACCATCCCGGTCGCTATCCGGCAAAGATGCAGGCTTCGTCCCCGGCGCCACTAGAAAGGCCGCCGCACACCAAAGGAGTCCGGCCGAAAGGATACGGCTCATGGCTCATTCTTCCGGGTCGCGGAGGGATCTGTCCAATCGGTCTGCCTTCCTTCAAATCCGTGTCAAGTCCCTGCCTTGAGGAAAAAGAAGCTCTCAATCGCAGATCACCGCGTCGATAGCGCATTTCAGCCATGCAAATTTAAGCTCCGGAATGTGCCGATTCGATCCTGTCAACTCGCTAAACTATTAACAAAGCACTTGAAACTTCACCCGGGAACATACTCGTGACCTCCATGAGGTATCAACGGAGAGGTCCAAGGCTAAGATATTTGTTTCTAATACTTTGCACACTTTTGATAGGGTGGGGTCATGACACAAAGCAAGACAGCAGAGGCAGGCGATCTCTACGCGCGCGTCGCGGAGGCCTCGGCATACATCCAGTCCCGCACTCAGCTACAGCCTCGACTGGGGCTTATCCTCGGCTCCGGCCTCGGTGATTTTGCAGAGAAGGTTCAGGACGCCACAGCAATTCCGTACTCCGAAATTCCGGGCTTCCCCATCTCCACCGTCGCCGGCCACTCCGGCCGTCTGGTTATCGGAACCATCAGCGGCATCCCGGTCGCTATCATGCAAGGCCGCGTTCACGCCTACGAAGGCTACTCCATGCAGGAGGTCGCCTTCCCCACCCGCGTCCTCGGAGCCCTGGGAATCAAGCGGCTCATCGTCACCAACGCCGCCGGCGGCATCAATACGAGCTACGGTCAGGGAGCCATCGTCGCCCTCTCCGACCACATCAACCTCACCGGAGCCAACGCCGCCCTGGGTCCCAACGAGCCACGCTTCGGAGAGCGGTTCTTCGATATGACCCAGGCCTACTCGCCTGCGTTACGAAAACTTGCCATCGACGAGGCTGCCACACAGGGATGGAAGTTGGAAGAAGGCGTCTACATCGCTGTCCTCGGTCCCAGCTACGAGACCCCCGCCGAGATTCGCGCCTTCCGCACCCTCGGCGCCGATCTCGTCGGCATGTCCACCGTGCACGAGGTCATCGTCGCCCGTCACATGGGAATCGAGATCCTCGGCCTCTCGGTCGTCACCAACATGGCCGCCGGAGTGCTCGACCAGCCCATCAACCACGAGGAGGTTATGGAGACCGGCCAGCGCATCGCCGGACAATTCACCAGCCTGCTCACCGCACTGATCCCGCAACTGGCGAAGCAAGACTGAAGCAAAGCTTGAACGGCAATCAGGAAAGGAACAACAGCTTCTTGCAAGATCAGCTCGCCGAACAGCTCCTCCTCCCGCAGCGCCCGCTCATCGTCGGGCTGGGCGGCTGCTCCGGCTCAGGTAAGACAACGCTGGCCCGGGAGCTGACCGCGCAGCTCTCGGCCACGCTGCTGCCGCTGGACTTCTACTACCGCTGTCTCAGCCACCTGCCCGCGGATGACCGCGCGCTCCAGAACTTCGACCACCCGGACTCGCTCGAGCACACGCTGCTGGTCGAGCATGTCGAAGCACTCGCCGAGAGCCGCAGCATCGAGCGTCCCA
>Ga0193743_1002009_pt1 | contig 14655 bp, 12 predicted proteins | sample L2c2metaG_FD_143038 | JGI IMG/M metagenome (GOLD analysis project Ga0193743, IMG submission 143038) | Soil microbial communities from a riparian zone of the East river system, Colorado, United States - L2c2 | ecosystem: Environmental > Terrestrial > Soil > Riparian zone | place: USA: East River...
GTCGCCTGTGGATGCACCCGGGGTGGCGAGTTGCCAGCCGCCGCCAGCCGGCCCTGCCGGACGATCGCCAGCTCCCAGCCCCCGTCGCCGGCCCGTCGGGCCGCCACCAGCTCAGCGATCGCGGTCAGCCCGACCAGGCGCTGCATCCGGACGACCGCCCGGAGCACGGCCGCCAGCCGGCCGCGCACCGTCGCCGCGTCCTCGTAGCGGCGCGCGCCGGAGAGCACCGAGATGCGGCCCATCAGCGCGTCGACGACCACCCCCGGGTCGCCGGTGGTCGCGGCCCGGAACGGGGCCGCGGCGCTCTCCTCATACGCCTCGCGGCTGATCTTGTGTTCGCACGGTGCGGCGCATTTGCCCAGCTCGGCCAGGGCGCAGGCGGGCGTCTTGGTCTTGGTGGAGAGGCGCAGCGTGCACTGCCGGAGCGGGATCGCGTCGTGCACCGCCGCGGCGGCCAGGTCGGCGGCCCGCTTGGACTTGAACGGGCCGAGGTAGGCGGTGTCGCCGGCGGCCAGCGCGCGGACCACGGACAGCCGGGGGTAGGGCTCGTCGGTGAGCTTGAGCCAGACCACCCGCTCCGGAAACTTCGACCGCCGGTTGTAGGGCGGGGCATGGGCTGCGATCAGCCGCAGCTCGCGGATCTCGGCCTCCAGCCCGTGTGCGCACTCGACCGCGTCGACCTTCTCCGCGGCGGCGAGCATCTCGGAGATCCGGGCGCGCTTCTCGGCCGCCGTGAAATAGCTGCGCACCCGGGTCGCGATGTCGACCGAGGTGCCGACATAGAGCGGGCGGCCGTCGGCGGCGCGGAAGATGTAGACCCCGGGCACGTGCGGCAACCCCTCGGCCAGGTGCCGCTTGCGCCGCTGGGTCGGGGTGACCGCCTTGGCGAACTCGATCGCGTCGCCGATCGTGGTGACGTTGTGGCTGCCCAGCCGGCCGATCATCGCGTGCAGCACGTCGACGGTGGCCAGCGCGTCGTCGAGCGCCCGGTGGGTCGGCTGGTGCGGGGTGCGGAAATGCGCGGCGAGGGTGCCGAGCTTGCGGTTGGGGACCTCGTCGCGGATCAGCACCCGGCGGGCCAGCGCGGCCGTGTCGAGGACCCGGGGGTTGGGCCAGGTGTAGCCGAACTTGGCACACGCCGCCTTGAGGAAGCCGACGTCGTAGGGCGCGTTGTGTGCCACCAGCACCGCGCCCTTGAGGAACTCGAGGAACGGCGGGAGCACCTCTTCGATTGGCGGCGCCGGCACCACCATCGCCTCGGTGATGCCGGTCAACACGGTGATGAACGGCGGGATCGCCTGGCCCGGGTTGACCAGCGTGGCCAGGATGCCCAGCTCCTCGCCGCCGCGGACCCGGACTGCGCCGATCTCGGTGATGCCGCCGCCGTCGGGGGCGCCGCCGGTGGTTTCCAGGTCGACCACCACGAACGTCGTGTCGACGAGACTGGACACCTCGCCGGCCGACAGGAGGCCGTCGAGGGTGCCCTGGACGAAGAGCTGATCCACCACGGCGAGGACGTTAGAACGCCGGTACGACACTTCTGCCACGCGGGTCGCACGCGTTCCGCCGTACCCGTGGAAAAGATCGACTACATCGACGGGCGCCGGAGTGGCCTGCGGTGGGAGACTTGCTCCATGTCCGAGCCCGAACCGCGCGACGGCCGCCTTCCCGAGGAAGCGGTCACGCCGTCGTCCGCCGGTTCGGAGCCGGAGATCGAGCCTCTTCTGCCCGAGCCGGTGCGCCTGCGGGTGGTCGCGCTGGCCGCCTCAGCCCTGGCCGGTCTGCCCTTCGACGAGCAGCCCGTGCCGCTGCGCCGGGTCGCCAAGTTCGCGCCCAACCGCCGGGCCCGGCTCGGCGGCGCCGCCATCGCCGCGCAGCTCGCCGGCGACTCGCTGTTCCGGCAGCGGATCTCGGCCCGGGTGATCGCCGAGGCCGGCGACCTGGGCACGGCGGTCGTCGACGGCATCTGCCCGGCCGCGGCCGACCCGGTCGAGGTCGCCGCCCTGGCCTACCTGGCCCGGCCGGCCGGCTGGCGCGACCTGGTCGACGCGGCCGGCGACGCGGTGCGCGCCGAGGCCGACAGCGCCGCCATCGCCGGCCTGGTCCGCGACGCCGAGCAGCGCAGCGCGCGGGCCGAGCACGAGCGCGCGGTGGCCCGCAGCGAGGCCGAAAAGCTGCGCGACGAGCTGTCCAAGGTCAGCACCGAGCTCGGCCAGCTCCGCGAGGAGCTGCGGGTGCAGGCGCGGCAGCTCCGCGAGCTGCAGACCCGGGAGCGCAAGGCGACCGAGATGCTGGCCACCGAGAAGGGCCGGGCCGCCCGCGCCACCGCTGACCACGACGCCGAACTGCGCCGGCTGAAGGCCCGGCTCGCCGAGGCGGAGACCGTGGCCGGCAGCGCGCGGCAGAGCGCCAAGGAGGCCCGTTCGGTCGACGACGCGCGGCTCTGGCTGCTGCTGGAGACGATCGGGCAGGCCGCGGTCGGGCTCCGTCGTGAGCTCGCCCTCGAACCCACCGACCGGCGGCCGGCTGACTACGTCGCCGAGGCGCACGGCGACCAGCCCGGTGCCGTCGCCTCCGCCGCGCGGGCGCTCGACGCCGACGACCCGGCGCGCCTCGACCAGCTGCTCGCCCTGCCGCGCGCGCACCTGGTGGTCGACGGATACAACGTCACCAAGCGGGGGTACGGCGAGATGTCGCTCGAACAGCAGCGCAAGCGGCTGATCAGCGGTCTGGGCGGGATCGCGGCGCAGACCGGCGACGAGGTGACCGTGGTCTTCGACGGTGCCGAGCGGGTGCACGGGCTGCCACCGGCGCCGCGCGGCGTGCGGGTGCTCTTCTCCCGCAAGGGCGAGACCGCCGACGAGCTGATCCGCCGGCTGGTCCGCGCCGAGCCGTCCGGGCGGCCGGTCGTGGTGGTGAGTTCAGACCGTGAGGTCGCCGACGGCGTACGCCGCCATGGTGCTTATCCGCTTGGAGCGGATTCCCTGGTCAGGCGCCTGTCGCGGAGCTGAGCCGGCGTTTTTGTCAGACCCGCTCGCTAGCGTTTGCGTCACGGAGGGTGTCTTCCTTAGTGAGGAGCCAGTGATGCTCATCGACTGCGACAGCTGCGCGGTGCGCGGCGCGGCGTGCAGGGGGTGCCTCGTGACGGCCCTCTTCGAGGCGCCGGTCGAGGGTCTCGACCCCGACGAGGCGCGCGCGATCGAGGTGTTCGCGCGGGCCGGGTTCGAGGTCGAGGTGGTCAGCCAGCAGCCGGCCGCCCCGCGGATGGTCCGGCCCCGGTCGCGATCCGGGTTCCGGGTCGCCTGACCTTTACTATGGTCCGACGCCAGCGAGGGAGGTGCGCGAGGTGATGACGCCACGAATGTGGGCGGTGGTCGCCTTCGGCGTGCTCGCGGTCGCGCTGGTGGTGACCGTCGCGGTGCTGGTGCCCTGGCACCGGCCGCCGGCGCCCCGGGCCGACCAGGTCGCGGCGCTCCGCACGCTGCCGGCCGACCAGGTCGCCGCGGGCCGGGCGTTCCATTCGGCGCTGCGCCCCGCCGGCTACGGCAGCCTGCTGATCGGCCTGGTGGTCGCCCTGGCGCTGGGGCTGACCCCGCTCGGCGCCCGGCTGATCGAGGCGGTCGGCCGGCCGTTCGGCGGCAACTGGGTCGCACAGGCGATCTTCGGCGGCATCGCCGTGGTCCTCGTCGCCGACCTGCTCACCCTGCCGTTCGCCGCGTGGCGGCACACGATCCTGGTCCGCTACGAGCTGTCCACCCAGGGCTGGGGCGGCTGGCTGGTCGACCTGCTCAAGGGCGTCGCGGTGTCCGCCGTCATCGGCGTGGTGGCCCTGCTCGGCTTCTACGCGATCACCCACTTCGCACCGCGCTGGTGGTGGGCCTGGGGCGCGGCCGGCGCCGCGGTCCTGGTGGTGCTCATGTCGTTCGTGCTGCCGGTGCTGGTCGAGCCGGTGTTCAACCGCTTCACGCCGATGGCCGACGGCCCGCTGCGCACCGAGCTGATCCAGCTCGCCCGCACCGACGGCGTCCCGGTCCGCGACGTGCTGGTGGCCGATGCGTCCCGGCGCACCCGCCAGGTCAACGCCTACGTGTCGGGCCTGGGCCCGACCCGCCGGATCGTCGTCTACGACACCCTGCTGACCGAGGCGACCCCGCCCGAGGTGGTCAGCGTGGTCGCACACGAGCTCGGCCACGCGAAAGACCGCGACGTGCTGACCGGCACGCTGGTCGGCGCCCTCGGCGCCGCGCTCGCGGTGGTCGCCCTCTTCCTGCTCGGCGGCTGGACCGCCCTGCTCCGCGCGGCGGGCGTGACCTCGATCGCCGAGCCACGGGCGTTCGCGCTGCTGCTCGCGGTCGCGGCGGTCGCCGCAGTGGTCTCGTCACCGGCGCAGGGGTTGGTCTCCCGCCACACCGAGGCCCGGGCCGACGCCCACGCGCTGTCGCTGACCCAGGACCCGACCACGTTCGAGGCGATGCAGGCCCGGCTGTCGTCGGTCAACCTGGGCGACCCCGACCCGCCGCGCTGGGAATACCTCTACGCCGCGTCCCATCCGTCCACGGTGGAGCGGATGGCGGCGGCCCGCGCCTACACCCGCGGCGAGAGGTAGGCCCGATGACCCGCACGTTGCTCGTCACCAACGACTTCCCGCCTCGGCCCGGCGGGATCCAGAAGTTCGTCCACCAACTCGCCGTCCGCCAGCCGGTGGGTTCCGTGGTGGTCTACGCGTCGAGCTGGCCGGGCGCCGACAAGTTCGACGCCGACCAGCCCTTCGAGGTGGTCCGCGCGTCGACCGGCGTGCTGCTGCCCACGCCCGCGGTCGCCCGCCGGGCCGCGGAGTTGGCCCGGGCCCACGGGTGCGACACGGTCTGGTTCGGCGCGGCCGCGCCCCTGGGCCTGCTGGCCGACGGCCTGCGCCGGCGCGCCGGCGTCGACCGCGTGGTCGCCCTGACCCACGGCCACGAGGTCGGCTGGGCGGCCCTGCCCGGCGCCCGCGGCCTGCTCCGCCGCATCGCGCGCGGCGCCGACGTGGTGACCTACCTGACCGACTACCAGCGCACCCGGCTCGAGCGCGCCCTCCACGGCCTGACCGACCTGCGCCGGCTCGCGCCCGGCGTCGACGTCGACCTGTTCCACCCGGGCGTCGACGGCAGCGCGATCCGCGAACGCCACGGCATCGGCGACCGCCGGGTGATCGTGTGCGTGTCGCGCCTGGTCCACCGCAAGGGCCAGGACGCGTTGATCCGCGCCCTGCCCGCGGTCCGCGAGTCGATCCCCGACGCCCTGTTGCTGCTCGTCGGCGGCGGCCCCAACCACGCCCGCCTCCGCCGCCTGGCCGCCTCCCTCGGCGTGGCCGACCACGTCGTCATCACCCGGGGCGTGCCGTGGGAGGAGCTACCGGCCCACTACGCGGCCGGCGATGTCTTCGCGATGCCCTGCCGCACCCGCAACCGCGGGTTAGACGTCGAGGGCCTCGGCATCGTCTACCTGGAGGCATCGGCGACGGGCCTCCCGGTCGTGGCCGGCGACTCCGGCGGCGCCCCCGACGCGGTCCGCGACGGCGAAACCGGCTACGTCGTCGATGGCCGCGACCTCACCCAGATCGCCGACCGCCTGACCACCCTGCTCGCCGATGCCGACCTGGCCCAACGCATGGGCCAAGCCGGTCGAGCCTGGGTCGAACGCGACTGGCGCTGGCAAACCCAAGCCACCCGCATGCGCGCCCTCCTAACCCCCTGACCTGACTCAGCTGGGCCGCCCAAGCGGGCTACGCCAGGGCGTCGAGTGGGCGGCGGTCGCTGCGCACGACGGCGAGCATCCGGGTGATGGCCGGTGAGGGTGCTACGCCGACATCGCGGGCCATGATCCGTTGGCAGCGGTCGAACGCCCGCCGGGCATCGGAGACGTTGCCCTCCGCCAGGTGGATGCTGATCACCGTGCGATGCGCACTCTCCCGCAGCGAATCCATCCGCAGTGCGGCGAGCGCCACCTCCATCGCAAGCCCGAACCGCCCAAGCCCGGAAAGCTGTTCAGCGACCGACTCCAGCACATGCAACCGCATCTGCCGCAACCGTTCGCGGTCGGCGAGCAGCCACTCGTCTTCCCAGTCCGGCAGCAGGTCGCCCTCGTCCTCGATCATGGCCTGCGCGTCGTCCAGCGACGCCACCGGCCCCGCGCGCATGATCGCGAGCGAACCCGCCACCAACCGCCGCACGTCGACGTCCACGTCAGCGCCGAGATCCATGGTCCCGTTGGTCGATGCGACGAGGCGGTCGGTGACGTGGTTGATCCGCCAGATTCCGGTGCGCAGGCGGGCCAGTGCCCGGTGTTCGGTGGTCTCCGGCCACAGTGTCCCGGCCAGCCGGCTGCGGCTCATCCGGCCGCGCAGCGCGAGCACGGCGACCAGCCGTTGCATCGCCGTCGGGAAGTCGACCACCGCACCGTCCACCTCGAGTGCGAATCCACCCAGCAAGGTCAGCAGCATCGTGGGCGCGGGTTTGGCCGCGCCGTCCCGCCGGAGGCGGGTTCGCGGCTGGTCGGCTGCGGAGAGGGTGGGGCGCTGCGGCATGCTGGCCTCCGCGTTGTCGGCCTGCGCCCGCACGGTTTTGCCGGGTCCAGTAGCCACGGGGACGGGAGTAGCGCGACCGTAACACCAAGCTGCCGGCGTACGTCTGATACGAGCGGGCTTCTGACAGCAGGACCCCCCTGGAGTGGCCGGCGGACTGGTGACGGGCGGGTGACAGGCGGGTGACGCGATTCGCGGACGCTCCCGGCATGGGTAGTTTTCCGGGGAGTCCGCGCACGCTGAGCGGGGCGATCGTCGCGGTCGACCGGATGAGCCCACTGTCCCGGATCGTCATCTTCCAATACAACCCGGACGAGATGACCCGGTCGTTGCGCCCCCGGGGAGCACCCGCGGAGCAACAGGTAGGGCCGGCGGACGCCCACCGGATCTGGGGCGCACCGGTCGAGACCATCACCATGACGGTCGAGGTCGACGCGACCGATCAACTGGAGACCGGCGACCCGATCGCGGCCACGACGGGGATCGCGCCGCAGCTCGCGGCGCTCGAAATGCTGCTGTATCCGAGCAGCGCGCTGGTCATCGCCAACACCGCGCTGCTGCTCGCCGGCACGATCGAGATCCTTCCCCCGGAGGGTGCGCTCACCGTGCTCGTCTGGGGGCCGGGGCGGGCCGTGCCGGTGCGTCTGGACAGCCTCACCATCACCGAGCAGGCCTTCGACTCCGCGCTGTTCCCGATCCGGGCGTCCGTCGAGCTTTCGGTTCAGGTGCTGTCCTACAACGACCTTCCACCGACCGATCCCGGGTATGCCCTGTTCCTCGTACACCAGGTGCTGAAGGAGGCGATGGCCACGGTCGCCGGCGTCACCGGTGCGCTGTCCGCCCTCACCTCGGCGGCGGGCGCCTGACGTGGCCGGCCGCAGCCGTTACGACGGGGCGTACGCCAGCACCGTGCTCGTCGACGACGGCGCCGGCGGCGTCCGCGAGGTCGCCTACCTGCTCACCCGGGCGCCGCTCGACCCGGCCGTGACTCCGGTGGCGACCTGGCACCGGGTCGCCGCGGACGACCGGCTCGACCTGCTCGCGGCCCGCTACCTCGGCGATCCCGGTGCCGCGTGGCGGATCTGCGACGCCAACCTCGCGCTCGACCCGGACGCGCTGGTCGGCCCGGACGCCGAAGACACGGTCATCGCCATTCCCGCGCCGGGGGTGTGAGCGGTGAGCGCGCTCGGTGTCCGGATGACCGTGCTGGCCGGCCCGACCCTGCCGTTGCCGCTGCCAGCGCCGGTCGTCGCCCGGCTGCGTTCCGCGCGAGTCACCGAGACCGACGAGGAGCGCTCCGCCTTCACCCTGACCTTCGACGCCGGTCGCTCCGGGACCGGCGGCGCGGTCGACACCCCGATGCTCGCCACGCCGCTGGTCACCGGCGCGCGCGTGGTCCTGGTCGTCACTTTCGGGGTGCTGCCAACCGTGCTGATGGACGGCATCGTCACCAGCGTCGAGTTGACCCCGGGCGACCAACCGGGCGCGGCGACCATGACGGTCACCGGCGAAGACGTCTCCGTGCTGCTCGACCGCGAGGAGCGGGACACCGAATGGCCCGGGTTGGACGACTCGCCGCAGGCGTTGGCGATTCTCGCGCCGTACGCCGCCCAAGGGATCGTTCCGATGGTCCTCCCACCCACCGACATGGACCCGCCGCTGCCGATCGAGCGGGTGCCCACCCAGCACGACACCGACCTGCGGCACCTGGTGATGCTGGCGCACCGGCACGGGTACGTGGCGTACGTGATTCCCGGCCCGGTCCCCGGCACCAGCACCTTCTACTGGGGACCACCGGTCCGGGTCGGCGTGCCGCAGCCGGCCCTGTCGGTGGACCTCGGACCGGAGACGAACGTGACCGCGCCGCCGAGTTTCCGGGTCGACGCCCTGTCGCCGGTCCGGGTCGAGGGCGCCGTGCAGGATCCGCGCAGCGGCAGCACCACCGCCGTGTCGATGAAGGCCAGCCTGCGTCCGCCGCTGACCGCGCTGCCGCTGTGGTTGACCAATTCGGGGGACACCCGGACCCGGCGGTTGCGGGTCAGCGGCACCGGCACGACGAGCGCGTTCGCCCAGGCTCAGGCCGAAGTGGACCGGTCGGTCGACGCCGTGGTCGGCGAGGGCGAACTGGACGGCGCCCGCTACGGAGCCGTGCTGCGCCCGCGCGGCCTGGTCGGCGTGCGCGGGGCCGGTTGGTCCCACGACGGGCTCTGGTACGTCCGCCGGGTCGTCCACGATCTCGCACCAGGCTCGTATCGGCAAGGGTTCACGATCGCCCGCGAAGGCTACGGATCGACCGTGCCGGTGGTGTTGTTGTGACCGTCACGTTCCACGGCAAGTATCGCGGCACGGTCGCGAACAACGTCGACCCGATGCAACTGGGTCGGGTCCAGGTGAATGTGCCCGCGGTGCTCGGCGACGGCCAGCTCAGTTGGGCTTTGCCGTGTGTGCCGTACGCCGGTGACGGGGTCGGGTTCTTCGCCGTGCCGCCGGTGGGCGCCAACGTGTGGGTCGAGTTCGAGGGCGGCGACCCGGCGTACCCGATTCTCGCGGGTTGTTTCTGGGGGACCGGCCAGGCGCCCGGGACCGGCCTGCCCACCACCAAGGTCCTCAAGACCGACGGGATGACGCTGACGTTCGAGGACCTGGCCGGTGCCGGCGGCCTCACGATCGACGTCGCCTCGCCCGCGGTCTCGGTCCCGATGAGGATCTCCTGCACGGCCGGCGGGATCGAGCTGAGCATCGGTTCGCAGAAGGTGCTGCTCAGCTCGTCGTCCGTGTCGGTGAACAACGGCGCTCTGGAGGTGATGTGAGTGGGCTTCGTGGTGCAGCAGGGCGCGACCGTCCTCTGCGCGCACGGCGGGCAGGCGCAGCCCACCACCCCCGCGCCGCGGGTCAAGCTGTCGGGGCAGGCGGCCATCGCGCTTCCGCCACCCTGGACCGTCGGGGGATGCCCGCTGCCGCCGCAGGCCGGCGGCCCGTGCGCCACCGCCACCTGGGCCGCCGGCACCGTCCGGGTGAAGTCGATGGGGCAGCCACTGGTCATCCAGGACGGCACGGCTCAGTGCGTGCCCACCGGCGTCCCGCTCAACGTGGTCAACACGCAGGTCCGGGTGAAGGCGACATGACCCAGCCCGGTGGGTTCGGTGCGGCGGCCGGCGGCGTGACCGGGGGTCCGGGAACGCACGTCGCGTTCCCGCTGCGGGTGGACGGGCGCGGGCGCACAGCGACAGCGGACGACGAGCACTACCTCCGTGGCCTGATCGAGCAGGTGTTGTTCACCCGGCCCGGGGAGCGGGTCAACCGGCCCGACTTCGGCAGTGGCGTCGACGCGCTGGTGTTCGCGCCCGGTGGCGACGAACTGGCGAACGCCACCCAGGCCTTGGTGCACGGCGCGTTGCAGCGCCATCTCGGCGACCTGGTCCGCGTCGATCAGGTCGAGGTGCGGGCGTACGAGTCGACCCTCGAAGTCACCGTGGCGTACCTGCCGTTGCGGGCGCCGGCCGGCGACGGCCGCCGGATCCTGCGGGTCAGCGGTCCAGGCCCCGGCACCGGCGGGACGGGAACGCCGTGACGACCACGGCCGGCGGCACCGCGGTCGTGGACCGCGCGGCCCGGCGTGCGCTCGTCGCGGGGCGGGCGGACCTCGACGGCCTCGACTTCGTCGAGGTTCTCGCCAACGCACCGGACCTGCCGCACCACGTCCCGGCGGCGCCGCGCCAGCGGACGCTGCTGGTCCACCTGCTCAACCACGCCGTGCCCGCGGACTGGGACGCGGCCAGGGTCGAGGTCACCGGTGGCGTGCGGCCGGACCCGCGGGTCAACCCGGTGCTGGTGGAATGGGCATACCCCGCCCTCGCCGTGGCCGGTGCGGCGCACGGACCGGGCGGTCCCGTCCCGCCGGTCGCGCACCTCGCCGGTGTCCGCGCCGCCGACCGGGAGCTCGTCGACGTCAACCTGCCGCCCAACGTGGCCGAGCGCGAGCGGGTCCTGGTCGTCCGGACGTCGACCAGCGGCGACTGGTCGCCGTACCTGCTGCGGCTGCGGGGCGACGGCGGGATCGGCGTCCCGGCCGGCTTCGACGAGCCGCTGAGCCAGGCACCGTTCACCTTCACCGTGGACTGTCCGAGCGATCTCGACTGCTGCCTGCCCGCGGACGAGCTGGCACCAACCGGGTCGTCGACCGTGCTGGACTACCTGGCCCGGGACTACGACGCGCTGCGCATCCGCCTGCTCGACCGGCTCAGCACCCTGGTGCCCGGTTGGACCGACCGGTCCGCCGCCGACCCGGCGGTCATGCTGATCGAGCTGTTCGCGACCGCCGGAGACCGGCTCGCCTACTGGCAGGACGCCGCCGCCGTCGAGGCGTATCTGGGCACCGCCCGGCGCCGTACCTCAGTGCGCCGGCATGCCCGGTTGCTCGGCTATCCCGTGCACGAGGGCTGCTCCGCCCGGGCCTGGCTGGCGCTGACCACCGACACCACGCTGACCATCCGGGTCGGGGCGGCTGCGAGTGACCTGCCTAGCCGCGACCCGCTGCGCCCGGTGGAGGCCGACGAACTCGGCGCGGCGGTCTTCGAGTCCAGTGTGGACCTGACAGTCCGGCCGGAGCGCAACCGGATCGCCATCCACACCTGGGGCGACGCCGACCACGTCCTGGCCGAGGGGAGCACCGCCGCCTTCCTCGCCTATCCCACGGCGGCCGGCGACCCGCGACTGCGGGCCGGCGACGTCGTCGTGCTCGCCGACTGCCCGCACGACGGCGCCGACGGCGGGCCCGCCGAACTAGGTGACCCCGGCGCCCGGCACGCCGTCCGGCTCGACCGCGACCCGGTCGTCCACGTGGACCTGCTCGCGCCGGACCGCACCGTACTGGAGGTGCGCTGGTTGGCCGAGGACGCGCTGCCGAGCCCGCTTCGGGTCAGCGAGCCCGGGCCGGCCGGCGGGCCGGCGGCGCGCGCGGTCGCCCTCGCGAACATCGTGCTGGCCGACCACGGTGCCACCGTGACCTGGGAAGACCTGGACCCGCCGCAGGTGGACGACCCGGACCGCTACCGGCCGCGGCTGGCCCGCACCGGGCTGGCCTTCGCCGTGCCGCCGGACCCGGCGGGCGCCGCGTCCGCGCTCGCGGCGCCGGACCCCCGGCTCGCGGTCGCCCAACTCCTCCTCGACGACGGCCTGCGCACCTGGGAGCCGCGCCCGGACCTGATCGCCAGCGGCCGGTTGACCGCGCACGTCGTGGCCGAACCCAGCCCGGACGGCTCGGCGTGGCTGCGCTTCGGTGACGGCGTCACCGGCCGCGCACCGGCCGGCCAGGCGCGGTTCCGGGCGCGCTACCGGGTGGGTGGCGGTTCCGCGGGCAACGTCGGCGCGGGGAGGATCACGACGTGGCTGCTGCGCCCGGATGGCACTCCCGCCGTGCCGTCGGGCGCCGAGGTCGCGGTGTGGAACCCGTTGCGGGCGACCGGCGGGACCGACCCCGAGCCGCTGGAACAGGTCCGCCAGCTCGCGCCGTCGGCCTACCGGCACCAGTTGCGCGCGGTCACCGACGCCGACTACGCCGACGTCGCGCAGTCCGTCCCGGGCGTGCAGCGCAGCATCGCCCGGCGCCGGTGGACCGGATCGTGGTACGCCGAGGAGGTCACCGTGGACCCGCTCGCCGCCCGGGCGCACGACCCGGCTGTCCCGGCCGCGGTACGCGCGCTGCTGGAGGCCCGGCGGATGGCCGGCCGGGACGTCGAGCTGACCCGCCCGGTGTACGCGTCCCTGCACCTGGTGCTGTTCGCTTGCGTGGCCCGCGAGATCGAGCGCCCGGACGTCGAGCGCCGGCTCGCGGCGGCGCTGTCCGCGCGGGACCTGGGCGGTGGGCGGACCGGGTTCTTCCACCCCGACCGGTTCACCTTCGGGCAGCCGCTGTACCTCAGCGACCTGGTGGCGGCCGCGATGGCGGTCACCGGGGTCTCCCGCGTGGAGGTACGGCGGTTCGCCCGGCTGGACGCCGCCGCGCGGGCCACCGCGACGGCCCTGGCGGCCGGTCGCATCGACGTCCAGCCCCGCGAGGTGCTGCGCTGCGACAGCGACCCTAACAACCCCGAGGCGGGCCGGGTCGACCTGCTGCTCGGCGGTGGGTCGTGACCGGGCCGCGGCCGGACGCCGCCGCGCCGTCGGTGTGGAATCCGCCGGGACTTGCGGTGCTGCGCCGCCGCATCGCGACGCACGCCACCGCCACGGAGCGGATGCGGGCCGCACTCTCCGAGCCCGGGCGTGACCTCGCTCTACGAGCCCTGGCCCGGCACGGCACCGAGGACCCGTCCATCGGGCTGCTCGACACCTGGGCGTACGTCGCCGACGTCGTCGCCTTCTACTCGGAGCGGATCGCGCACGAGGGCTACCTGCGGACGGCGACGCAGCGCGGCTCGGTCCGCGAACTCGCCCGGACGCTCGGATACGAGCTGCGGCCAGGCGTCGCCGCCCAGGCCGACCTCGTCTTCTTCGTCCAGGATGGACCGGGGACGCCGGACGCGGTGCTCGTGCCGGCCGGGACGCCCGCACAGTCCGTGCCCCGGGCCGCGCCGATCGGCGCACCACCCGGCCCGGCCGAGCTGCCGCAGACCTTCGAGACGGTCGACGACCTGGAGGTACGCGCCGGCTGGAACGTGCTGCCCGCCGTGGACAGCGTGCCGCAGGACTTCGGCTTCGGCCGGGACCACCTCTGGCTGCGCGGCGCCTCGACGACGGTCCGGGCCGGCGACCCGGTCCTCGTCGTCGGCAGTGAGCGGATCGCCTACGGCGCCTGGCCGCCGGCCGATCCCCGGCCGCCGGAGACCCTCGACGACGACGAGCGCTGGGACTTCCGTGTCGTGACAGCTGTCGAGCCCGGGTACGACGGCCACGCCGGCTGGGTGCGGCTGCTCCTCGACCGGCCGATCGGCCGCCACTCCGGCCGGAACCTGGTCGCCGAGGCCGACGTCGCCATGTACGCGTTCGCCACCCGCGGGCGGCTCTTCGGCTGGAACGCCCCGGACCCCAATCTCCTGGTCACCACCGAGCACGTGCCGGACGGCGCGGAGCAGAACGAGCACGGCACCGGCTACCACTGGGCCGACTTCGAGGTGACCACCACCGACGAGCCGACCGTGATCGAACTCGACGGCGAGCACCCCGAGGTGCTGGTCGAGTCCTGGGTGGTGCTCGAACAACCCGGCCACACCGAGGCCTACCGCGTCGAGCGGGTCACCCCCGACGGCGGCCAGCGGTGGGCGCTCAGCGGTCCGCTGACCCGGCTCCGCCTCGACCTCGCCGACAACCTCACCGCGTTCGGCCGGCGCCGTGCGAGCATCCACTGTGGAACAGGACCGCTGCCCGCCGCCGACGAGCCGGCGACCGCGACAGTAACGGGCCGGTCCCTTGTGGTCGCCGTCAGCGATCCGCCGCTGCCGGCCGGCCGCCGGATCGTGCTGCGCGGCACCGACGGCGCGACCGGGGCGGCCGCGGTCGAAACGGCGACCGTGCAGACGTGCACGCCGGACGGCCGGACGATGACGCTCACCCTGACCGCCGACCTCGCGCACGCCTTCCAACCCGGCGGGCTGGAAGTGTTGGCCAATGTCGCCGTCGCCACGCACGGCGAGAGCGTCGCCCAGGTGCTCGGCAGCGGCGACGGCCGCGCCGCGTTCGCGACGTTCCGGCCGCGCCGCGCACCGCTGACCCACGTCCGGGCCACGTCGCCGGACGGCGCGCGTCCCGAGCTGTCGGTGCGGGTGGATGGCGTGGAATGGTCGCCGGTGCCCAGCCTGGCCGACGCCGGGCCGACCGACCGGATCTACGCCATCCGGCACGACGAGGACGGGACCTCCCGGATCGTCCTCGGCGACGGCGTGCACGGCGCCCGCCCGGCGACCGGCACGGAGAACGTGACGGCGGCCTACCGGGTCGGCATCGGTGCGGCGGGCGCGGTCGACGCCGGCCAGATCAGCCTGCTGCCGCGCCGGCCGCTGGGCGTACGGGAGGTGACCAACCCGGCCGGGTCCCAGGACTGGGCGCCGGCGGAGGAACTGGAGAGCGCACGTATTAACGCGCCCCGGCTCGCACCGATG
>Ga0193743_1002010_pt1 | contig 14647 bp, 14 predicted proteins | sample L2c2metaG_FD_143038 | JGI IMG/M metagenome (GOLD analysis project Ga0193743, IMG submission 143038) | Soil microbial communities from a riparian zone of the East river system, Colorado, United States - L2c2 | ecosystem: Environmental > Terrestrial > Soil > Riparian zone | place: USA: East River...
GCCATCTCCAGCGCGGTGGCCACGTCCCAGCCGTGCACCACGGTGTCCAGGAGCTGGAAGCCGACCGCCATCCAAGCCGGGAACCGCTGCTCGCCGCTGATCTCCGCGAGCAGCACCGGGCGCGCCGGGTCGCATCCGGCGAAGGCGTCGGCCAGTACCTGGGCCGAGGTCGCCCAGTCCCGGGCGGGCCGCTGCCCCGGCCCGCGGGGGGCGAAGGCCGTGAGCGGCACGTCGGTTTCGACGGCGACGGCGGCGGCGAAGCCGTAGTTCTGTCCGATCATGTGGCTGAGCAGGGCGGACAGGTCCCATGGCGGGCAGGGGGTGGGGCGTCCGGCGTCCTCGGGGCCAACCTGTTCGACCAGGCTGGTAGCCAGCTTCAGGGCGCGCAGGTGCAGCGGGCGGAAGTCGATAATCTCCATAGGTAGACCATCTACTATCGTTTATGGTTTGTCCAGTGGTTATGGTCCGACCATGACCGGGCAGCGTCACGACCTCGGCGCGACCTTCGTGCGCTTGAGTCGCGCGGTGGTGGCCGCCGAGCAGCCGGTGCTGGACGAACTGGGCGTCGAGATGTGGGATTACGTCGTCCTGTCCGCGCTCCAGGACGGCCCGGCGCACTCCCAGGCCCGGCTGGCCGCGGCCACCGGCAGGGACACCACCAGGCTGATTCCGATCCTGGACCGGCTGGAGGCGCGCGGCCTGCTGCGTCGAACCCCGGACCCGGCGGACCGCAGGAACCGGATCGTCGAGCTCACCGACTCCGGCAGCGAGCTGGCCGCGACCTGTCAGGCCGCCATCCGCCAGCTCGAGGCCAGGCTGCTGGCCGGCCTGCCAGGAGACGAGCGCGCCGCCTTCATCACCACCCTGGAACGCCTCGCCGAACTCATCGCCGCCCAGCGCGGAGCGCACTGAACGCCGCCCAGCGCGGAGCGCACTGAACGTCGTGGTCCGGGCAACGCGCGCCGAGCTCGCCGCCGCCGCGCGGAGCGGCCGCCTCGGTACCGCCGGCACAGAGCGGCCGCGGGCGGCGCAGGCCGTGCAGGGTCTGCGTGAGCTGCACCTGGTCTGTGCCGCCGTGGTTTGACGCTCCTGTGCCTGCGGCGTGTTGCCGAGCTGCACCGCAGGCAGGGTGGCGGCCTCGGGGACCTGCGTGCTGTGCAGTTGAGTAACAGGGAGCCGGTGCGGCGTGGGGCTAGGGGGCGAGGGTGATGCCTAGGGCGGGGACGTTGGGGCCGGCGCCGGAGCTGAACCGCTTCCAGCTCAGCGGGTCGTGCTCGTCGGTGGCGCGCAGCACTACCGTGCCGCTGCTCGCCCCTGCCTCGACCCAGGTGCGGACGAGGTCGGTCAGGTCGACGCTGGTCCAGCCCGGTTGGCAGTGTCCGTCATGGCCCTTGGTGTCGGTGCTGGCCACCCAGGCTCGGTCGCCGGGCGGCTGGTTGGTCCACCGGGTGGCCGGCCCGACCGGGGGAGTGGACCACACCTCCCAGCCTCGCGCCTGGCACGACGCCGACCAGCTCGAGTAGAGCCGCAGGGTGGCCGCGATGATCCGCTGGCCGCGCAGCCGGCTCACATCCCAGGACAGGAAACTCCTGGCCACCACTGTCCCGTCGTAGCTGCCCAGACGGATGTCCGGGTCCCCGGACATGTCGATGGTGCTCAGCGTGTTCTGCACGGTGGTGTCGAACGGCAGGGTGAGCTGGTTGCCCGCGTTGGCCACCACCCGGCTGAGCACCGCCCTGGTGGCCAGCGCCCCGGGCGGCCCGGCCATGAGCTGGGGCGTGGCGGGCAGGGATTCGGCGCCGGCCCCGGGGCGGGTGACCCGCAGGGTGAGCGGCGCGACGGCGGGTGGCCCGGGTGCCGCTGCCGGCGCGGGCTGTGCTGGCTGGGGCTGGGCGGCCAGGGGCCGGGCGGCCGGCGCCGGCGGGGGTGCCTCAGCCTGGGCGAGGCCGGGCGCCGGCGGGGCGGCCTCCGCGGGATCGGGCGCGGGCGCTGCGGCCTGTGTGGGATCAGGCATGGGCGCCGCGGCCTGTGCCGCCGGAGCGGCGGCGGGTGGGGAAGCCGGCGTTGGCGCGGGGGTGACGGCCGGTGGGGCGGGGGTGCGGCCGGTGGACTCCAGGGTGGCGACGAAGCCGGTGCGGGTAGCTTCGATGACCAGGTCGGCGCCGGGGCGCGCGCCGGGGTAGGTCGCCCGGTTGCCGGTCAACCGGGGCGCAGGCAGTGGCCCGTCCCAGGCCAGCGCGGTATTGGTGCCGTCGGCGCCACGCACCGCCGCCGCGTCGGCGCTCTGACCACCACCGGACAGCCAGAGGGTGTTCGGCGCTGCCGCCGGACGCACGCTGCCGTCGGGATCGCGGCGCAGGGACAGGTCAACAGGTACCCAGCCGCCGTCCCGCCGCACCCGGATCGGGCCGCCGGACAGCACGATGGTGCGGGCGCCATCGGGATGCCGGAACACCGTGCCAGCCTCGCTCCGCTGGTCAAGCAGCTCCGTCGGCCGGGTTTGCGGCGGGCTCGCGGGCGGCCCCGGCGGGTGCGGCTCCGGCCCGGCCGGCCGGGCGGCCAGCTGAGCCTGCTCGGCCGGAGGCGCGGCGGCCTGCTGGGCCGGAGGCGTGGCGGCCTGCTGCGCCGGAGGTCCGGCCTGCTGGGTCGGTGCCGCGGCCTGCTGGGTCGGAGGGGCGGGTGGAGCCGGCGGGTTGGGCTGGTGCGGGACGATCGCGGCGACCAGGGACAGCAACAGACCGAGTGTGGCGCCGGAACGTTCGAGCACGCCGCCAGGGTGCGGTCCGGCCCGCTCCGCATCAAGATCATCGAATCGGGACACCCACGTCGGAGTGCTTGCTCCGCCCGTTCGAGTGGATCTCCGGCTGCACCGGGTCGGGCACCGATGAGGTAGCCGGGGGCGGTAGCCTGACCGCGCCTGTCTGTGCCTGTCTGACGGGTGATGCTGTGTAAGGCTTAGGGGCCTGCGCCGAGCGGAGGCCGTGGACTTCGGGACTGGGGGAGGCGCGCCATGTCGGCAGGGCAGATCGCAGCGTTGATTGCCGCTGGCGCCTTCGTGTTGCTGGTCGTGCTGCTGGCGATTCCGCTGATCAAGCTTGGTCGCACGCTCGACGAGGCCACGATCGCGATCCGCAAGACGCACGAGGGCAGCGCGCCGCTGTTGCTGCACGCGGACAAGACCATCACGCACGTGAACACCCAGCTGCAGCGCGTCGACGGGATCACCACCAACGCCCGCGCGGTGACCGGCAACGTGTCCGCGCTGACCTCGCTCTTCACCGCCACCATGGGTGGCCCGCTGGTGAAGACCGCCGCGCTCTCCTACGGGCTGTCCAAGGCGATCAAGGCGCGCCGGGCCAGTAAAGAAGCCGGCGGGGGGCGCCGCAAGCGCCGAGGCTCTCGGTGATGAAGCGGCTGTTCTGGCTCGGCCTCGGGGTGGCCACCGGGGTGGTGCTGACCCGCAAGGCGGCCGAGGCCGCGCAGCGGCTCACCCCGGCCGGGGTCGGTGAGCAGGTGGGCGACGGGCTGCGTGAGCTGGCGTCCGCGATCGGCGCGTTCGGCGCCGAGGTGCGGGCCGGCATGTCGGAACGGGAGCACGAGCTCACCGATCTGGTTGAGCAACGTACCGGCCAGCCGCTGCCCGGGATGCCGAGCAGCGCACGGTCCGCTTCGGCGCGAGCGTCGGCGCGAGCGCCCAGGGCGGGGGATCGGGGCTAGCCTCGATCCTGCCGCCTCCGCCGCGCCGCCGGCGCAGCCGTGTCGCCCGAGTAGCGGGGCCGGCGACGCGCCGGCGTCACCAACCGACCGTGTCATCAGCAAACGTGCCATCAGCACGACCGACCTCAAGAGAGTGCCAGCGTGGAGACCCACGAGATCAGCCGCCGCTTCACCGACCACTTCGTCAAGGCCGGGCATACCCGGGTGCCCAGCGCGTCGCTCATCCTGGACGACCCCACCCTGCTGTTCGTGAACGCGGGCATGGTGCAGTTCAAGCCCTACTTCCTGGGCGAAGCGCCGCCGCCGTACCCGCGCGCCACGTCGATCCAGAAGTGCGTGCGCACCGGCGACATCGAGGAGGTGGGCAAGACCACCCGGCACAACACGTTCTTCCAGATGGCCGGGAACTTCTCCTTCGGTGACTACTTCAAGGCCGGCGCGATCGAGCACGCCTGGACCCTGGTCACCGGCTCGCAGGACTCCGGCGGCTACGGCTTCAACCCGGACCGGATCTGGGTCACCGTCTACCAGGACGACGACGAGGCGATCCGGCTGTGGCAGGAGATCGCCGGGCTGCCGCTGGAGCGGATCCAGCGCCGGGACGGCCGGGACAACTACTGGGACATGGGCGTGCCCGGCCCCGGCGGCCCGTGCTCGGAGATCTACTACGACCGGGGGCCCGAGCACGGCAAGGACGGCGGCCCGGTCGTCGACGAGGACCGCTACCTGGAGATCTGGAACCTGGTCTTCATGCAGGACATCCGGGGGGAGCAGAGCCCCAAGTACGGCTACCCGCCGATCGGCGAGCTGCCGAACAAGAACATCGACACCGGGATGGGCATCGAGCGGGTCGCCTACCTGCTGCAGGGCGTGGCCAACGTGTACGAGACCGACCTGGTCCGCCCGGTGATCGCCCGCGCGGAGGAGCTGTCCGGCCTCAAGTACGGCGCGGACCCGGTGAACGACGTGCGGTTCCGGGTGATCGCCGACCACGCCCGGTCCGGCGTGATGATCATCGGTGACGGGGTGACCCCGTCCAACGAGGCGCGCGGCTACGTGCTGCGCCGGCTGCTGCGCCGGATCGTCCGCTCGTCCCGGCTGCTCGGTGTACACGAGCCGGTGCTGGGCGCCTTCGCCGAGGTGGTCCGCGACGAGATGTCGCCCTCCTACCCGGAGCTGGCCACCGACTTTCATCGGATCTCCGCGGTGATGCGCGCCGAGGAGGAGGCGTTCCTGCAGACGCTCACCTCTGGCGAGCGGATCTTCGACCTGGCGGCCAAGTCGGTGAAGCAGTCCGGCGGCGCCCAGCTGCCCGGCGACCAGGCGTTCGCCCTGCACGACACCTACGGCTTCCCCATCGACCTGACCTTGGAGATGGCCGCCGAGCAGGGCCTCACCGTCGACGAGGCCGGCTTCCGTCGGCTGATGGATGAGCAGCGGAACAGGGCCAAGGCGGACGCCGCCTCGCGCAAGACCGGGCACGGCGACCTCTCCGCCTACCGCGCGGTGCTGGACGCGCACGGCAGCACCTCCTTCCTCGGCTACACCGACCTGGCCACCGAGTCCCGGATCGTCGGGCTGCTGGTGGGCGGGGCGTCGGTGCCGGCCGCCGGTACCGGCCAGGACGTTGAGGTGCTGCTGGATCGCAGCCCGTTCTACGCCGAAGGCGGTGGCCAGCAGGCCGACAGCGGGGAGATCCGAGGCTCGGCCAATGGTGGGTTCCGCATCGAGATCCAGGACGTGCAGACTCCGGTTCCTGGGCTGAACGTGCACCGGGGCCGGGTCGTCGAGGGCGAGGCGCTGCTGGACGCCGAGGTGCACGCCGAGGTCGACGTGACCCGCCGGCAGGCCATCTCCCGGGCGCACTCGGCCACCCACCTGGTGCACGCCGGGATGCGCCGGGCACTGGGCGACTCGGCCGCGCAGGCCGGCTCGCTGAACGCCCCGGGCCGGCTGCGTTTCGACTTCACCTCGCCGGCCGGGGCGGTGCCGCCCTCGGTGCTGGCCGATGTGGAGGACGAGGTCAACGCCGTGCTGCTGGACGACCACGAGGTGCGCGCGTTCGTCACCACGCTGGACGAGGCCCGGAAGATGGGCGCCATGGCGCTGTTCGGCGAGCGCTACGGCGACGCGGTGCGGGTGGTGGAGATCGGCGACTACTCCCGCGAGCTGTGCGGGGGTACGCACGTGCACCGGTCCGGGCAGCTGGGCGTGATCAAGCTGCTCTCCGAAGCGTCCATCGGCGCCGGGGTGCGCCGGGTGGAGGCGCTGGTCGGGCTGGACGCGTTCCGGTTCCTGGCCAAGGAGCACGTGCTGGTCAGCCAGCTCTCCGAGCAGTTCAAGGCCCGCCCCGAGGAGCTGCCGGACCGGATCGGCGCGGTGGTGGAGCGGCTGCGCGACGCCGAGCGCGAGCTGGAGAAGGTCCGCGCGGAGGCCGTCCTGTCCTCGGCCGGCGCGCTGGCCGACGGCGCGGAGGACATCGACGGGGTGGCGCTGGTGGCCGCCGCCGCCCCGGACGGCGTGCCGGGCAACGACCTGCGCGCGCTGGCCTCCGACGTGCGTGGTCGGCTGGGTGCCCGCCCCGGGGTGGTCGCGCTGTTCAGCGCCACCGGCGACAAGCTCTCCTTCGTGGTGGCCACTACCGAGGCAGCCAGAGGCAAGGGGCTGGCCGCCGGGAAGCTGGTGCCCTCGTTCGCCGCCGCGATCGGCGGCCGGGGCGGCGGCAAGCCTGACCTCGCCCAGGGCGGCGGCACCAACCCGGCCGGGGTGCCGGACGCGGTGCTGGTGTGGCGGGTCGGCGATTAGGTGTGGATGTCGGCTCGGTGCGGGTGGGGGTCGCGGTGAGTGACCCCCGTGGGTTCCTGGCCACCCCGCTGGCTACTCTCCGACGTGACGAGCGGGACGGCTCGGACCTCCGCCAGCTGGCCGAGCTCGTCACCGAGTACGAGGTGGTTGAGGTGGTGGTCGGGCTGCCCCGCACGCTGGCGGGCCGGGAAGGTCCGGCCGCCGAGGCCGCTCGGCACTACGCCGACCTGCTGGCCGCGCGGATCCCGGTGCCGGTGCTGCTGGCCGACGAGCGGCTGTCCACCGTGGTCGCCACCCGGGCGCTGCGCGAGCGCGGGGTGCGCGGCCGCAAGCAGCGCGCCGTGGTGGACCAGGCCGCCGCTGTGGAGATCCTGCAGGGCTGGCTGGATGGCCGCCGCCCGGCCGGCGGCGGGACCGACGGATGACCGGAGTGGACTCCCGACGGAGTGGGTCCGGCTGGGATCGCCCCGAACGTGGCACGCCGGCAACACCGCCAACGCCGGATCACGCCACCGAGCCGCTGGCGGCCGTCCGCCCCCAGCCGCCGCACCCTGGGACGAGCCGCGCCGAGCCGCCGCACCCTGGGACGAGCCGTGCCGAGCCGCCCAACCCTGGGACGAGCCGCGCCGGACCGCCGAACTCCGGCATCAACCGCCCGGGCCGAAGCAGCGACCCGACCCGACCCCGCGGCGCGACGGGGCCCGGCCGAGGGGAGCCGAATTCCCGACCTGGCACCGGGCCGGGGGGCCCACGTGGGCCAGGGGGGACGCGGGCCCGGCGCGGGCGTTCGTGGCGCGGTCCGCTGCTCGGCCTGCTGGCGTTCGGGGCGATCGCGTTGGTGGGGGCCTACCTGCTGTACCGGTCGCTGTTCGGCGTGCCTGACTACGACGGGCCCGGCCAGGGCGATGTGATCGTGCAGGTCAACGCCGGCGACACGACCAGCGCGATCGCCGCCGAGCTGGCCCGCGAGGACGTGGTGCGCAGTGCCAGGGCGTTCACCGAGGCGGCCGCCCAGGACGAGCAACGCGCCCGCTCCGTGCAGCCCGGCTACTACCAGCTGCGCCTGCGGATGTCCGGCGCGGACGCGGTCGAGCTGATGCTGGATCCGCGGTCACGGGTGGGTCAGCTGGAGATCAAGGGCGGCGTGCAGCTGGATGACACCCGGGGCCCGGACGGCTCGGTCACGCCCGGCGCACTGTCGTTGATCTCCCGGGCCACCTGCGCAACCCTGAACGGCGCCAGCACCTGCATCACCCCCGACCAGCTGCGCACCGCGATGGCGACCACGTCGCCGGCCCAGCTCGGGGTGCCCGGTTGGGCGCTGTTCGACGTGACCAAGGCCGACCCTCGCCGGCGGCTGGAGGGGCTGTTCGCGCCGGGCCGTTACGACGTGCGTCCCGGCGGCACCGCGCGCGACGTGCTGCGCACCCTGGTGGCCAGCTCGGCGGCCCAGTACGAGACGTCCGGGCTGACCGCGGCGGCCGAGCAGAGCAAGTTCAGCCCGTACCAGCTGCTGGTGATCAGCTCGCTGGTGGAGAAGGAAGGCATCACGCCGGACTTCGGGAAGATCGCCCAGGTGCTGTACAACCGGCTCGGCGACCGGGTTCGCCTCGAGCTGGACTCCACCGTGAACTACCCGCTGGATCTGCAGTCGGCGCGCACCAGCGACGGGGACCGGACCCGGGCCGGCCCGTACAACAGCTACCTCAACTACGGGCTGCCGCCGACCCCGATCGGCGCCCCGGGCCAGCGGGCCATCCAGGCGACACTGCACCCCGAGCCTGGACCGTGGATGTTCTTCGTCCGGTGCCAGAAGGATGGCACGTCCTGCTTCGCCACCACCTTGCCGGCGCATCAGCAGAACGTGCGCGCCGCGCTGGCGGCCGGGGCGTTCTGAGGTGGTGGGCGAGACCGGTGCCCGGCGGGCCGCGGTGCTGGGCTCCCCGGTGAGCCACTCCCGCTCGCCGGCGCTGCACCGGGCGGCGTACGCCGCGCTTGGGCTGACCGGGTGGCGCTACGACCCGATCGAGTGCGACGAGGCGGCCCTGCCGGGACTGGTGGACCGGCTCGGCCCGGAGTGGGTGGGGCTGTCGGTCACCATGCCCGGCAAGCGGGCCGCGTTGGCCAGGGCGGAGCTGCGCACCGAGCGGGCGGTCGCGGTCGGCTCGGCGAACACCCTGGTCCGGCTGCCGGACGGCCGGTGGCGGGCGGACTGCACCGACATCGACGGGGTCACCGGGGCGCTCACCGAACGCGGCTGGGTGGGCGCACGGTCCGGCGCGGCGCTGGTGATCGGCGCCGGGGCCACCGCGGACGCCGCCGTCGCCGGGCTGGCCGAGCTGGGCGTCGGGCAGCTGACCCTGATGGTGCGCAACCCGGCGCGGGCGGCCGGCACGGTGGCGGTTGCCAAGCGATTCGGGCTGGCCGCCGAGGTGGTCGGCTGGGACCCCCGGCTGCCCGGGGTGGACGCGATGGACCTGGTGGTCAGCACGGTGCCGGCCGGCGTGGCCGACGAGTGCGCGCCGGCCGCCGCCCGAGCCGAGTTCGTCCTCGACGTGGTCTACCACCCGTGGCCGACCCCGATGGCCACGGCGGTCGCGGCCGCCGGCGGCCGGCTGGCCACCGGGCTGGACATGCTGCTGCACCAGGCGTTCGGCCAGGTGGAGCAGTTCACCGGGCACCCGGCGCCGAGGGCCGCGATGGCCGCCGCGCTACCCGACCGCGTCCCGGCCTAACAGCGCTCCCCCGTCGCCCCCGCACTTCGCACACCCAGGGCTCACTTCGCACAGTGCGTGCCGTATGCGAAGTGCACCTTGGGTATGCGAAGTCGACGGGCGGCGGCTGAGGTGGGCGCCCGGGCACCCCGCTACGGGTTGACCTTGGTGATGATCCGCTCGGCGTAGCGCTCCAGGTGGGCGATCTTGTCGGCCAGCGGCTCGGTGTCCGGCCCGAGGATGTAGGGCAGCCGGAAGCCGACGATCACATCGGTGACGCCGCGGTCCTCCAGCCGCTTCACCCCGTCCGCCGTGTAGGCGTCCAGGGAGATCACGTGGATCTCGAACGGCTGGTCCGCCGTGCCCTCCGCGCGGCGGATCCCGGCCAGCTTGTCCAGCAGCGCGTCCAGTTCCTCGCCAGGCCCGCCGGCGTGCATCCAGCCGTCCCCGCGCCGCGCCGCGCGCCGCAGCGCCGGGTCGGAGTGGCCGCCGACCAGCAGCGGAATGGGCTCGGTCGGCGTCGGCGCCATCTTGATCGCCGGAAAGTCGTAGAACTCGCCGTGGAACTCGAAGTACCCGCCCCCGGTCAGCCCGCGCACCACGTCGATGCACTCGTCCATCCGCCGGCCCCGCCGCTCGAACGGGACGCCCATGATCTCGAAGTCTTCCGGCCACGGGCTGACCCCGACGCCAAGCGCGAGCCGGTTGCCGGTCAGCGCGGCGATCGATGCGGCCTGCTTGGCGACCAGCACCGGGGGCCGCACCGGCAGCTTGAGTACAAACGGGGTGAACCGCAGCGTCGTGGTGACCGCGCCCATCGCGGCGATCAGCACGAAGGTCTCGATGAAGTCCTTGTCCTCGAGGAACTCCCGGCTGCCGTCCGGCGTGTACGGGTACGTGGTGGCCGATTTCTGGGGGTAGGCGAGGCTGTCCGCGACCGTGACGCTGGCATACCCGGCGGCCTCGGCCGCCCGCGCCAGCGGCAGGTAGTAGCTCGCGTCCGTCATCGCCTCGGCGTAGGTGAATCTCATGTGCCACTCCCTCGGGTTCCGCCCCAGAGAATAGAACACGTTCTCGTTTTCTGGCCACCCAGGGCGCTGAGTGCCTCTCGGCAATCGTGTTCCTGGTTGTTACACGAGGTCACCTAGTCGTCATTGCGACTTCTTAGTGTCGCGTCGTTCACCAGATCGTGACGCGTTCACGAGCCGGCTGGAGGCGTTGATGGCAGAAAGTACTGACGCAGCCATCGTCAAATCGCGCGGCGGCGGCGCGCGATTTCGGCGGTGGGCCGCCAAGGAGTCGATCGAGGACTACTCCCTGCGGTTCGCTCCCACCACATTCCGCCGCTGGGCGCCGATGATGGTCGCCTCCACCGCGCTGGGCGGCATCGCCTACCTGGCGGACTACGCGATCGGCGCGTCGGTGGTGCTGGCCAACGGCACACCGAGCGCACTGATCGGCATCCTGCTCGCGGCGGCGGTCATCTTCGTCACCGGAATCCCGATCGCCTACTACTCGGCGAAGTACGCCTTGGACATGGACCTGCTGACCCGGGGCGCCGGGTTCGGCTACTTCGGTTCGACGCTGACCTCGTTGATCTACGCGAGCTTCACGTTCATCTTCTTCGCGCTCGAAGGCTCGATCATGGCCCAGGCCTTCGAGGTGGGGCTGCACATCCCGCTGCCGATCGGCTACCTGATCACTTCGCTGATGGTGATCCCGATCGTCATCTACGGGATGAAGGCGCTGACCAAGCTGCAGGCGTGGACCCAGCCGATCTGGCTGCTGATCTTCGTGGCGCCGCTGATCGCGCTGGCCGTGCAGCAGCCCGAGGCGTACTCGAAGTTCCTGGCCTACGCCGGCCCGTCCGAGGGGAGCGGGGTGCACCTGCTCGGCGTCGGCCTGGCCGCCGGCGTCGCACTCTCGCTGATCGCGCAGATCGGCGAGCAGGTCGACTACCTGCGCTTCATGCCGCCGCTCACTCCGGCCAACCGCTGGAGCTGGTGGGCCGCCGTGCTTTCGGCCGGCCCGGGCTGGGTCATCCTCGGCGCGGTCAAGCAACTGTCCGGCGGGCTGCTGGCGGTGTGGATCTTGGACCAGGTCGGGCAGGCCGCCGCGGTCGAACCGATCGAGCAGTTCACCCATGGCCTCGGGCTGGTGCTGCCCACCTGGGCGGTGCTGCCGGTCGCGGTGTTCTTCGTGGTGCTGTCCCAGATCAAGATCAACGTCACGAACGCCTACTCCGGGTCGCTGTCCTGGTCGAACTTCTTCTCCCGGGTGCTGCACGCGCACCCCGGCCGGGTGGTCTGGATCTTCCTGAACGTCGGGGTGGCGCTGGCGCTGATGGAGCTCGGCGTGTTCGGGTTCCTGAACGCGGTGCTCGGTTTCTACTCGAACGTGGCGATTGCCTGGATCGGCGCCGTGGTGGCCGACCTGGTGATTAACAAGCCGATGGGTTGGAGCCCTTCCTACATCGAGTTCAAGCGTGCCCACCTGCGTTCGGTCAACCCGGTCGGCTTCGGCTCGATGGTGATCGCCTCGATCTTCTCCATCCTGGCCTTCTTCGGGGTGTTCGGGGCAGTCATGGCCGCCTACTCGCCGTTCCTGGCGCTGGTCATCGCGTTCGTGCTGTCCCCGGTGCTGTGTGTGGCCACCAAGGGCAAGTACTACCTGGCGCGGGAGGACAAGCTCGAGCCGCCGATGCTGGACGAGAACGGCGCGCTCTCGGTGGCGGTCGGGCACTGCGGGGCGTGTGACACCGACTACGAGCGCCCCGACCTGGCGGCCTGCCCGGTCACCGAGGGCGGCGTGGTCTGCTCGCTGTGCTGCAGCCTGAACAGCACCTGCGGGGACCAGTGCAAGAAGCCGGCGGCGGGCCCGGTGGACCTGGCCACGCCGACGGCCGAACGCGCCCCGGTAGGGGGATCTTGAGAAACCTCCGACCGGGTGGTTGGGATCTCTTCCGGCCCTGGCCGAAGGGGGCGGGGGAGGGTGGCCGGGGCTGGGGGTCGGCCACCCTTCCTCGTGGCTTTCCTTGACCAACTCTCAGCAAAGCCCCGACCATTAGTGGACCAACGTCGAGGAGAGGTGTTCGTACGCCACTTCGCGCCCTGAATGGGGATGGTCCGCAATGTCCGCGAGACTCAAGAACGGGTTAGCCACCGCCTTTGCATCGACCGCACTGTCCGGCGCTCTGCTCTTTGGCCTGACCGGTACTGCGGCCGCGGCAACCGCGAACCAACCAGCCGCCTCGACCGCGGCGCCGGCGACCACCACGGTGGTCAAGAGCGATCGTGACCGGAACCGCGACCGTGACCGCTACCGCTGCATCCTCGAGCGGAACCATGGGTCGAGGGACCGGGATGACTATGACGATGACGACTGGGACCGCAACGACGGGTACCGGCAGGCGCGGTACGACGACGACGACTCCCGCGGCGGCTGGTTCATCCTTATCTGCCGCCGGTAGCGGCGGCTGAGCGGAGCGGAGCGGCCGCCCGATATGGGCGTGGCTCTCGGTCAGGGGGCGAGCAGGCGGGTGGTGATGTCGGCCGCCGGGCTGGTGTCGCGCAGCGCGTCGACCAGCGCGGCGGTGGCGGCGTCCAGTTCGGGGTCGGACAGACCGCCGAGCGCGTCCAGGATGAACACCGCCCGGGTGGTCTCCGTGGTCAGCCGGGTGCGCACACACTGTCGCCAGTTCCACCGGCGGCAGGTGGCGCCGAGGTCGTCCCGCCACACCACCTCGCCCGGCTGGGTGTGCTCGGTGGCGGGTGCGCCGCTGGCCACGGTGTCGAACGGCTCGTCGCCGGCGGCGCGGACCAGGCGCAGCGGCCCCTGGTAGGCGTCGACGTCCTCGCCTCCGATCGGCAGCAGGTGGGCGACCGAGACGGCGTTGTAGCTGTCGGTGAGCCGGTCGATCCTGGGCAGGCCGTCGGACACCCGGCGCAGCAACGCCTCGACGCTGGGGCGGAACCGCTGTGGCTTCGCGCCGAACGCGCGGAACGCCTCCCGCCACGCGATGACGTGCGGGTGCTGTTCCCACCCGGTCGCGGACTCGCCCTGGTGGCGCGCCTCGGCGTCAGCCAGCAGCTTCTCGCTGCCGGCGTCGCTCGGGCCGGGGGTGAGGTTCTCCGCGAGGATCAGGCTGGCGCGGTAGTCGGGTCGCAGCGCGTAGACGGCCGGGTCGACAAAGGCCGTGGACAACCAACTTCCCATGGTGCCGCGGAAAGTAGCACGCGGTCCGCCGCGCACCGGTAGGTGGCGGCGCGCCGTAACACCGCGGACACCTGGCGGTGACACGAGATGCCTAGCGTTCCCGCGTCGGTGAAGGGAGTTCACGGTGCTGTTGTCCCCGCACGAACAGGAGCGGTTGCTGATCCATCTGGCGGCGCGGCTTGCGCGGGAACGGCAGGAGCGTGGGCTGCGGCTGAACTACCCGGAGGCGGTCGCGGTGATCAGCTCGTATGTGCTGGAGGGAGCCAGGGACGGGCGCTCGGTGGCCGACCTGATGGCCGCCGGGCAGCGCGTGCTGAGCAGCGCCGAGGTCATGGACGGGGTGCCCGAGATGGTCACCTCGGTGCAGGTGGAAGCCACCTTCCCGGACGGCACCAAGCTGGTCACCGTGCATCGGCCGATCCAATGATCCCGGGCGAGTACCTGCTGGCCGCTGACCCGGTGCTGGTGGACCGGGAGACCGTCGAGCTGACCGTGGTGAACACCGGCGACCGGCCGGTCCAGGTCGGCTCGCACTACCACTTCGCCGCGGTCAACCCGGCGCTCTCGTTCGACCGGGAAGCCGCCGAAGGGAAGCGGCTGGCCGTGCCGGCCGGCACCGCGGTCCGGTTCGAGCCGGGTATGCAGCGGGTGGTCGCGCTGACCCCGCTGGGCGGCACCGCCACCGTGCCCGGGCTTCGGCTTCCGGAGCTGCCGTCATGAGTTGGGAGATCGACCGGGCGCGGTACGCCGAGCTGTACGGGCCCACGGTCGGTGACCGGGTGCGGCTGGCCGACACGGACCTGCTGATCGAGGTCACCGAGGACCGCTGCCCGGGTCCGCGCGGCGGCGACGAGGTGGTGTTCGGCGGCGGCAAGGTGATCCGCGAGTCGATGGGCCAGTCCCGCACCTCGCGCGCCGAGGGGGCACCGGACCTGGTGATCACCGGGGCGCTGGTGCTGGACTACTGGGGCGTGATCAAGGCCGACGTCGGGGTGCGCGACGGGCGGATCGTCGGGCTGGGCAAGGCCGGCAACCCGGACATCATGGACGGCGTCGACCCCGCGCTGGTGATCGGCCCGAGCACCGAGATCATCGCCGGCAACGGGCTCATCCTGACCGCCGGCGCGGTCGACTGCCACGTCCACCTGATCAGCCCGACGCAGGCGCCCGAGGCGATCGGCTCCGGGGTGACCACC
>Ga0193743_1002011_pt1 | contig 14646 bp, 12 predicted proteins | sample L2c2metaG_FD_143038 | JGI IMG/M metagenome (GOLD analysis project Ga0193743, IMG submission 143038) | Soil microbial communities from a riparian zone of the East river system, Colorado, United States - L2c2 | ecosystem: Environmental > Terrestrial > Soil > Riparian zone | place: USA: East River...
ATTCTTTTACCCAATTTTTTTTTTCTACGACTTTCTACAAGAAGTCGTCAGCCACGTTACCGAAAATCGTGCGTCAGCATGTCTAAAACTTTCGTTTCCAATATATAACCTGGCTTTGACATGGCATGGCCATTGACATCACCACGTCGATTCTGTCGTAAAATTTTCGGGTGCCCTAACCCAGCTCAGGTATAGGCCCGCCAGACATGGACACATTTTATTACACATCTCGTAACAAGAGCCGAGACCCCACCGAAATGACTTGGAATCTACTGCATGGATTAGAATCATGATATTCCCTTGTTCTGGTTTTCTACGAACTCCAGCATTTCTGACGAATTAATTTGGTCTGCAAATACTCAAGGCCGAATCATATAATCTCAGTTATGCTTTGGCACACATGCTTTCGCCTCGACAGAACGAAAGAGACCTCTCAACCTTGACAGAAATGCAACGACCCATATATAGGTTAAATGAACGGTCTAAATTCTACCTGGGCTGTGGATACTCACTGTGAACTTGTTTAACACTGCACTGCAAGGTGGTTGATGTCATGTTTGTGGCGGATAGAGTGACACTCGCATAATTTAATTCAGTAATAGTACCCACAAAGAAAGTGTCATACAATTGGGATAAAGGGCGTATGTGTGGTGCATCAATCGCAGTCATGTTGCATTGATTCGATTAAACTCTCGCCAAGTTTAGTTGTCTCAGGCTAGGTGCTTGACATCCGACTGCAAATTAAACCACTGTTATGCTTGACACAATATGGTAGTCTTAGCCGTTAAATAAAGTCGTTTCAGGCTGCTATCCTGCTGTCATTAATTGAATGGGTATGCAAAACTCTTGCTTAACTGGATGGGGAAACTACTCCTACTGTCACGCCCGTGGCAAGTGGTAAAGTTATATCCACTCCGAGTCCGGAAGCTTCTGGAAGATGCCCGCGAGCATTTCCTGCATATGAAGCAGGCTCCTAGAAGCGAGTTGAAGCTTCGTCCAGAATAAGTTAGGGATACACCGTAAAAGGCTCTATTTGTGCAACAAACCGGGCTTGCTCCAAACCTAGCGTGGCCTTGTAGATGAAGCCCAACTCGAAGCTATAGGAGAGGCGACGTCGTTAGTTACGGGGTTATGCTTTCTGTGCTAAGTACTGTGTAGAGACACTTCAAGTTCCCTGTTTAAGGTAGTAAAACTGACGCCATCTTGCACATGCTGACCGCCCGCGTTAGAATACAATTTCAATAAGATACATCTCGAGTACTCAAGAGCCTCAAGGTTGGCCATTCACGATATCCAAATAACAGAAATTAGTTCTATCTATTGACATGCAGAAACAAAATATATCATTCATACGGGCCGCTACCAACCTTAGTCTGTTAGCGCGATCTTGGGTGAAGGAAGCTTATTCTCCCTATGTCAAAACTTCAAGTTCTTCTCCGTCAAAAAAACCGGAAAAAAACCCAAATATCTGCTCACAGGTGAACTTTCGTAAGGAGCAAGCCCTACCTAACTCGTCCTTTTATAGTTACCACACTTTCGCGCACGGACCAAGGAAAAAGTATATAATCGGACTTTAAAAATTCTGGTTCTCTTCTTAACAGTCACCTCAATCGTCCAGTTATTTGTGATACGGAACTTTGCAAACTTTTTTTTGGAGTTTCGTTGGAACGAGCGAGAAGATGGATGGAACCAGACCTGGGCATGCCGTTGGTTGTCTTTGTTTCCACTGATCGAGCGGCTAATCAGATTTGGGTACATATTATATATAACTGCTCTACTTTCTATGTTTCTATTCATATACTTGTTCATTCAAGTCTGCAGTTTCAGTTGATTTTTTTTTCTCTAGCTGTGACTTATATAGCAACCTCAAACATGTTTTACGAATTCTGTTCGTGCCATGGAGAAATCTATCTGTTTACAGCCGACGCGTATGTATCATTGCCCGGATAGAAGACTTCAATCTGTTTCATCCCCCAGTCATGTGGAGGTGGTGACTGGTTTAATGAGTGGTCCTTGTACTCAGTAAAAAGGGTATAAATGTCCACACTTTTTTAATGATGTTACTGTGAATGCCATGTGAAATTTCGAATGCTGTGGTGTGTAAAAAAAGACGTTCAGCCGAGCGAATGACTATCCACACCGCCGCGATTTACCTTGCAAGTCGAATTTGAGGTTTGGTTAGGAAACCTTTTCACCTTAGTCTCGAAAATATACTCCAAAAGTTCTTGAATTGCCCTCTTATCTTTCCTACGTACAATTTTCTTCCTGGCGATTACAAATTTCTTCTACGTAACTATTGTTACCTATGTAATGTAGTCAGTGAATATATCTTTATGAAGTTTTATCCTTATCTATTCAATGTATGTACAATAATATATTTGCACAACATCTACGAAGAAATTCGAGCAAACCGCTGTGACACCGTGACGCGAGCTTACCTCTCAGAAGCGAAGAGAATCGAAACTTTTTAGACATCTAGATCTTGTACAGTAATCACGAAGGTGGCGGAACATGGAAAAGTTATATTTGCTCCCAAAAAAAAAACTCGGAGGATTTTGTAGGCTCCTTGTACCTTCCTAATGCAGTAATTTTCCATATTCCAGTGTCACAAAACATATCATTTTGGGAATTATGCGCCAGCACGGCGACGTTTGGTGCTACCACTATTTTTCCAGCTTGGACAGGACCAGTGTCTTGACAAAACATCATCACCCATGCAACCGCCTTACTTTTTTCTTGCCATGGGGATAGCTCTTAGTATTCACAAGAAAGTATTATAATAAGTCGCGCCAGGAATAAGTTGGAGGCCCAACCGGCCTAACACTTGAGGGTCACAAAAAATTCCCCAGCCACTCCCAGTCTATGTTCGGGTGTTCCGCCACTCCATTGTGGAAAATCCTGATCAGTCCCGCCCAGTCCCGCCATGCTCAGTCCCATCTTCCATGACACACAATCAGAGTTCACAAAAGAACATCCATTATGTCATATTCTATGTATATTACCCCAAAACTACATACACATACACTGAAAATTGAGTTGAAATTGATGATAGTCACATTTGTGACTAATGTGTGACAGTGAGTATTGGGAGTGTCGCACCTGCCTCTTCTCGTCAGCATTAGAGTGTAACACAGTTGGGATTGTTTAGTCATTAATTTCGGCAGTCTCATAGTAGAGCAGTGCCTATATCTAAAGTTGGACATCTCTGCGTCATGTGACCGGTCCAAAGCGAAATAATGGGTGAGGATCAAATTTCGCGATGGTGCACTGGCGGGATCAGGATGGGCAGGGAGGGACTCGCGGGAATTTCTAAAACCCCACATTGCAGAAAGTGCATGTGATTCTAACATTTAAATTCACATGACATTCGCTTTTTACTGAGCGTCCTATGTTGGGGCAAGTGGGTAAGAGCCTTATTTCGCCATTGCGCGTTCAGCGCAATTAAAATTTACTTGAGGCGCATCGATGTCTTTTTTGTGCATGATCGATGGGACAGTTTGGGTAGGTACGAAGCCTTTTAAACTCAGAGATCAATATAAAATATTCCAAGAAGGAAATTTGAAAGATATCCTAACCAATGAACCATTAGATTGGTTTTTTCTTCGATCCAGGCACCAGTTGCCGGCCCTCTCCGAGAACCATCCTGTTTTTTTGATCGGCCATAAATGAGAGGTCTGCATTTGGCAGTGTCACGGTCATCACCGGTGTCTGTTGTCGTTTGCCTGACGTTCGGCAGCGCACTATTCCCGCTGAAGGATTGATAATCTATTGTACGATGCAAGCCTTCTGTATATTAAAGCAATGATCCTGTAACAATAAACTTAAGCAAGATAGGTGTTGCAATATCAATTTTGGGAAAACGTGTCATGGATCGAGAAGCAAAAAGTTGGATTTCCCACTAATTTCCCAACTCGGAGGGAGAGTAACCGAATATCTGACAATGTATAGAGTTCGAGACTCCGAACGTGCGTTCTATTAGAGACATATGTGGACTACGCAAAATTTGGGCAGCTTTGAAGGAATGGAATGATACCAATGAACCTCTCTACCTTTACCATCCTCTGTACCCTACTCAATAAATAAATTAATAACGTGTTATGAAAAATAATTTGCATGAGTGACCCTAGATACGTCATATACTACTTGTCCCCATCAGGGTGTTTAGGCGCAAAAGGACCGGTGTTCAGTATCGCCGACCGGGTGTTACAAATCGGGCTCCGGAAGAATTTAAGCCATGTTGGACCTTGTGGAGAAGTCATCTGATGCATGTTTGCAACGCTCATGTTGCCACATAAATTTTCTTTAAATTGAAATTTAGGCTTGCACTGCTGTAAAAAATGGATAACGAAGGCTATCTAAAGCGATTCATTACCGGTAGAAACTCAGATGTGGAGACAAGTTGCAACATTGGTAATATTTGCAACATTTGGCCATTCAGATCCGCAACGTATTCCTCCTACTTCCACAGCTTTCCACAGCCGTCGTAAGGAATCAGCATATCCGAAATGATGAAAGTGTGTGTCTCGGCGAAATCCTCCGTTTGGGATTATTTGCCGTCAATGATGGTATCGACGGAGATAACATGTTTACTTCGTCGACGCTCACTGTACGTATAGTTTAAATTTGTGGGGTCGTTGGTTTGGCACTGGCACTATGTACATTTCAGTATTAAGTATATTTCACATTCAGACGTCACATATGTGTCGACTGAAATAGTAGTACCAGTACGGTCGGAAACGCGCAGAATGCGTGGCTTCTTTCCAAAACCCTTAGATCCTAACTTGAAGGATCTGTCAGTACTGAGCCTGAGGTCAAAGCAGGCACTATCCAAGCCTTAGGTCTCAACCTTCCTATTTCGCGAAGCAAATATCGTCAAAAACAAAAGGAGGAAAGGAAGACAACAACGGATGGACGGATAATTGATGCGTACTAGATGATGGCTGGTTAACGTTAACGCTAAGATCTCGGTCGTACATAGGCGCTTCAAAGGTTCAGAGCATTCAAATAACCCTTGAGGTGACGAGTAATCTCTTATCGATGTAGCTATTAGTGTAATGCGCAAGAGAGGGCTTCATGCAGCATGGTCTTTGAATGGCTGTGCATTTATTTATTTTTTGTACATGCCACCTGCTCGCTTTAGAGAACTTGTAATGACACCCCCGAAATCCCCGCAAGGAGATGGGTTTTTCTCAACCCCACATTTGGAATAAAAAATGATAATTTATTTACGGGCGCCCTGCCAACCGGACATAACACGGCATAGGTAGTAATGATGATCTATTTACGGCATTCAACGAAATAGATGCAAAAACGTTATTTACAGTCTAATCAGGCAATTGCAGGTTGCGGTGTGACCTCTGTCCGGTATGGCTGACTGACAAAGACGATTTTTCTTTTTTGACAACTAATCGCTGTATCACCGGGTTGTGGATACGTTACGGAGCGTCACACTAAAAACGATCCTTTCATACCGGAAATACACTAGCGCTGTCGACTGAAACAGCTAGTCCGTCTTGGTACCTTTTCGGACCAATAACCACGAGATTGTCTCAATGCTATACTAATTTCGCCCATAAGAGTCGCCGAACAATCACTCCAAAGTCTTGGTTCCTCTTATGCCCTTCTTCAGTCTCAACTTTGGCTGTCCACATCGTCGTTTAGGTCCTCCTTGACCATATAAACGAGAATGGACACAATCAGGACTCCTCTTAGTCCTGGTGGTGCTAAACGACGCCGCTCTCCTACAAACGAGTATGGTATTCCCTCTGCCCATCATTCCCAGACATCCCTGCCCTCGTTCAAACAGCTTGAGCCGTATCTGCGGTCCCAGCACATGTCCAGTGAACCTCCGTCTTCCTATCCTTACCCAGGAACTTCCCATTATGCGTCCCATACAGGGCAGCAGCAACAGCAGGAATCGGCAACGTCATCACAGGTCCTGGGCGCCCCTCAACGGGATTCGGGAATTTACGGTGCAGGAGATTCTGAAGCAGATGAGGTAGATCATCACAATCCACCCAAGAAGAAGCGGCGAAGACAGGCTTTGAGCTGCACCGGTGATTTTTTTACTCTCCTCTTTACGTGTACTCTCCCGCTGACAGTCATTCTCTCTTCTCTCCCCCCCCCCAAACACACGTATCTTTCTTATCAATTTCCATCTTCCTACTTATCTATTCCTCATTGATGGTTATCTGCCGATGAATACCCACCATTATGGTGATTGATATCACTCGGCCGGCTGACATTTCCTCAAGAGTGCAAACGACGCAAGATCAAATGCGATAGGTGGGCTGACATTACAATGACTGCGGCGCGCATTACAGACGCTGACTGACAGCCTCCGCGTTTCATCTCACATCTGACACACAACAGGTCGCAACCATGCACGCCTTGTACACGCCGAGGAGAAGAGGCCGGATGTCAATGGCATATTGTTGAACCAGTGTAAGCTCGAGCATAACCCTCTCTCCCACCCGATTTCATTACCTCATAAACCGCATTCATAGAGAGAAATACGCTACAAAAGCGGAATTCGACGAGCTCAAGGCACGTTTCGACCAACTTGCAGCACTGGTTCATCGTTTACTTCCGACTGCGTCAACTGCCACCATGCCATATTACTCCATGGGTGTTCAACCTGCCATGACAGGGGTTATTTCATCAGAGGCTGTGCCGGGTTACAATCCGACAGCGTCGAGCTCTATCGCCAATGTTTATTCCTCTTTGATGCCTCCCCCTTTGCCCCCATCTCAAGCTTATTCTCAGCCTCTTGATACGTCTTCATCATCTAATCGATACAGCAGACATGAAGGAACCACCTCGCCCTCCTCCACGCGACCTATTCATCAATCTTCGTTGGGAAGCGCTACCAGTACCTCGTCCCCCATACTCTCGACCGCTCTTCAGAGTCCTTCGTTAGCTCGTCATCGAGCATTGACAGGAGATATTACCTCGTCTTCTTCAGCCGTCCGAAGCTCGCCTCTATCTTTAGCCTCCATTACCTCACCTTATCTTCCCGATCCCCAACACCACCAACATCACCAACCTCATTCGCAAATCCAATCCCAGCCAAAAAAATACCACGCGCAGACGCTTATTCTGGGCGAGTGTCTGCGTCACGGATCAGAAGGCCTAGTGATTTCTCAAGTGAGGCACAGACGGAGATGTTCGTTGATAGTGCCGTACCGACGACGGGTATTGCTTCGGCTTCTAGTTCTTCAACCCCATTTCATCTTCAACACACAGGGTCATCCCGTCGGATGGGGGGTGGTGATTCCCGTGCATCTGCTACACGGAGTGAGGACAAAGAGCGATTGATCGGTGGTTCGCATTATGGCGGTCGTGACCGTTAAACTGGACATCTCATTCGCAATTTGTATCTCCTTTCTTTTTCCCCCAATTATTAGCCGATAGGCATAACACGGTTTCTAGCATACATAGTATCGTTTTAAATTTCCGCATCCGACGTGTCTCCACGTAACCGGGATACTCCACTCTCCTTCCACCCTCAACAGATGGTTCAACCCAGTCTTGTGCTAATATAAAGCCCTATGTTTTTCGACTTTTGAAACCCGAACGTCATCTCTTCGTGTTGCATGCATATTTATAGTCGACGACTTATTTTAATTCTTGCAAAAAAAAAAATCCACCCGAGGTTTAACCTTTCTGACAAAGTGAGTGGTGTCACTCCTATTTCTATCGTTGTGAGGCTAACGGCCTTTTTTTATATCAAGACGATACCCATTGTTATCAACCCTTGTCGCTCGCCATTTTTTTTTAATCGGAATGCTATCTTCTCAGGACTTAATGGAAGGATTAATTTTTTTTATAAAAAAGGTTACAATGCACGCTGCGTGCCACCCCCTACTTACCTAGCTATAGCAATTATATTGATCTCGATTCCCGTTCATCCCAGTCGACCAACCTTTCTTCACTTTCTCTAGCCCTCGTTTAATTCCATTCATCCACGGACTTAGGTCTCGATGTTTTTAGCATTCATTATATAACCTTCCTCCATGATTATTAAAAGTCAGATATAATTATTTAAGTTGCTCATTTTCATTATCGATAAACTTGGTTTCAATGGCTCCAGCCCCAATGATGGGCATCATTATTCCACAACAAATACCATAGTTGATAACTTTATTTGAATCCGATTGTCCTAATTCAAACGTTCATTCCCAAACAAGCTTCCCGCGTTCATCGACACTAGCTTTCATACCTCCGCTAGATGATTTACCACCGGATTTACCACTATACTGTTCCAACATTCTGGCACTTTCGAGCTCTCGTTTATGCTTAGCTAGTACGGCCACTCGCTGCGCTTCACCTTCGGCCTTTGTGGCCTTCTCATTTTCCCGCCTTTGAGCGTTCTGACGCTGACGTTTAGTCATTGTTTCAGAGGCTTTTTGGGCTTGATGAGAATGGTGTGAGGATGGTGTGAGAGTCGAAGTCCGATCCACCCCTGTAAACGAATAGAAAGAAGGTTTTGTTAGTCATTACAGCTAAAAAGTAAAAAGGAAAAGGCCGTTAGAGAGCATACTTTGGCGTCTACTCTGGACAACGCCCCAGCTGTCATCTTCCCCATCGGCATCATTCCCACCGCCATCCGTAGTCACACGGACATCCTCATAATCAGCCCAGGAGAATCCCGATGCCGGTTTTTCGTCGGGGAAAGGTTGAACCCGCATGACGCGTGCTAAGGTGGGGACATCCGGCGTTTCGAGCATGCTGACGAATTCCAAAAACGTAATGGCACACAGGAGTAGATAAAAAAAAAGAGAGGAATCGTTGTCAGCTGCATTATTCCAGTCCAGGTAAGAAAACTCAACTCGTCAACGCCTGTTTTTATAGGTTTCGGCAGCAATTTCTCGGCTAGAGTTTTTCTTCGACTTTCGCCAGAGTCGCGGGCGCCAATATCTAGTAGGAAAGAGGAGGGTTCCTCGCTTTCTGCAACACGCTCTGCCATAGGCGAAGAGTTCCCAGTGTACGGTGTTAATCCCGTATCGGCGTCACTAGTGGTAGCGTCGAGAGAAGTTGTACTGTGCTTCGACAACGCAGTGTCTCGACGAACAGGACCAACACGGGTCCAGGAGCTATCAGTATCGATAGAAGCGGTAGATTGTTGGAGAGGTCTGGTCAACTGAGAGGAGGAAGATGGCTGAGGTTGCTGCTGTCGTTTCGCATTCTTGGCCTTTGGTTTGAGTGAGTTTTCTGAGGAATAATCGGCTGAGGATGAAGCAGCAACTTGTTGAAGAATAGGATCTGCGATCGCCGCTGACTTGGCTTTCTTCTTCTTGGACTTCTTAGCTTTTGACAACGATGACGAAGCAGCAGCCGTTGCCACGTCTGAAAGCTGAGACTCTGGGGTGGCTGTAAATTCAAATTGACCTGGAAAGCCAGCTGGTGCATTCACGACGCGTCCGGGGTCAGCAGGCGTCGTCGACGAGGTGGTCGGCCCACTGAGAACGATGCTAGTTTTAGTCTGCTTCTTCTTCTTTCCTTTTTCTGTAGGTTGTCCTGATTTGTCGCTTTGGAGAGTAGCATCGGTACTACTGCTGGCAGCAGTCGAGGCACTTGTGGAAGCAGCACCACGACTGATTTGGGTATAACCAAGTCCAATGGCGCCCGCGACCACCACAGTGGTCAAGGCTGCTTCTGAAGAGATGTAACTCTGTGCAGAACCCATTGGTAAATGTGAAATTGGGTACTATTATAGCTGGACGTTTCGTGAATCGTCAAATAGGACTGCGCACGTGCCATTAGTCAAACACACACAAACTTTAAACCACTTTACATAAGTATCCCGTCTGCTCCCATTTTTCGTGTACATATCAATTATATGTTATCGTGTGCCTATTGGGATAACCTCCTTTTTTGCAGGTTAAATTTTGCTGTGGACGCTGCGCTCAAAGGTATGTAACATACTGAACCATGGTCTTGTCTCCGCACTATGGAGCTACTGTATTCCTATGCCATGTAGTGACAATAGAACTGCTCTCGAATCTCTTCTCAATACCAGTCATATTGATGCGTGCTCTCTGGTGGAAAGGATCTTGCTCGGTGGTACATCCTGATCTTACCTCTAATTTGTCTGGATCCTGACCCAACAACTTTGAAAAAAAAGGTGTCTTGTTTAATCTGAAAAGAGCTGTCTCAAAACTGAGGCATGCGCATAAAGTGCAAAAGACCCAGGTTAGATTTGACTGTTCAACGTCGCATACTACATACAGTCAGTCCGACAGCAGGCTCGTATGCTCCTCACTCCAATTATCAGGTTAAAAAGGATCACAAAATGGTGTTCGTGAGGCCCTTTCTCCTACTGCACGTCCGCCTGCTCGCGCTGATGGTGGTATTTAATACAAAAGCAACATACATCTTCGGTTTTACTTTAGGTATATACTCAACCAACGAAAAGGACTAGACTTCAACACAAGTGTTCTTCACTCCTCATACAAGGCCCACTTCCACGCTCCCAAGATGAAATTATCTCTTGTCCCATTGATCGCTCTCGATTTAACAAGTACCTCCTCCGTTATGGCACTAATATGGTTATTTACCGTCATTATAGGCTTGACACTTTCTATTCAACCGTTCTGATGTCGGAGGTACGATCTCCTTTATGCAACCCCTCGAACTGGAGAAGGATTTCAGCAACCTGCCGTTGATATTGGGATTGCTACGAGACTGGGTAAGCTTCAACCGGGCTCCTTCGTCGTGGATCTATTCTGATTTCTAGCTAGATCGAAAACGGCCACGAGAGCAGAACTCAGGTTCTGTACAGACTTTATGGACTGATGCATGGTCATCCTTTATGATATCATTATGACATTACGCTCCCTTGGTTGATTATAAGATTGTCTGGAATATGGAAACTAAGTGAAGATCACGCTATGTAGACCTTGGACCGTCATTATATGGCTTATGTAACTCTGTTCTCCGCAATATCATTCTGATCTAAGAAGCAGGTGGATACGCGACATGCTTGATCCTCCACCATACTCTCTCCTATCCATCAATTGAGAGACAAGATATCTGATTTTCGAGTAGATGAGCTTGAGTCGTGCTAAATACCAACCATACGGTCCCTACATACCGTTCAACATACCCTCCAAAGCCACAAAGGAAACGTGGATTAGAACAATAAAGATTAGGTTTCATTAGGTTCACGTTCATGTTCAATTTGCTCTTGACCATCAACCATGACTGATAATACGCCAGCTACACCCTCCAGGGCTGGCCTCGGAACAGATGTCCCTAAAACTCCCCCGCAAACAACCACCACCCTTCAACCCCTAACCCCCGATGTTGCAAAGACCGCAAGTAGTCAGCCTTATACCTCAACCCACGCCGAGAGGGATGAGAACATTACCAATATATGGCATGAAATCTCTGGAAAAGTTGTCGGGCCCATGCCAGCGAATATCTTCCTTCAGAACTTTGTTTCTCCCGCTGCGTCACCAGCCCCAGGGTTTGACAAGGATGAGCTTGAGAAGCTGATGGGGGTCAAGGCGGAAACCCGGATGTACGACCACTTTGTGAGCGATCGCTATCATTGTTCCTCTTTCTTGATCACTGATCCATGTTGATGATCCTTGTTGATCTAGATCAAGGCTTTCGAGCAATGTTGCCCGAATCTGCGACTCGTTGACTGTCATGCCACCGCATTTCAAAATTATGAGGATAGGGAAATTAAACCCGACATGTGCCTCTATGACGACCCATTTGTGCAATATAATTCAAATGCGACTAGTCCAAGCATTCAGAACGTCGGGTTCATGGGAGAGTTTAAACTTGTACCCAATGACGACCCATTCGATGATGATTCCCCTAATTTCGAATGCACTAGCAGTCAGGCTCGAGACACGCTTGGTCAGATTTGTACCTATGCGACTGCACATGCTGCTGCCCAGTTCCGCACTCATGTGTTCTCCTTCCTCGTCTTTCCGCGATACGCCCGTCTTCTCATGTGGGATAGAGCCGGGGTTGTTGTGACAGAAAAGATTGATTTCAAGAAAGACGCTTTGGTCCTCGCTGAATTCTTCTGGCGATACCAATACATGTCTGCCACCCAACGAGGCTCCGACGAGACGATCTGGGAAATTTTACCTTCGCAACGTGCAGATATTTTGCAGGCCGTCCCGGATGCACTGGCTCTACTTGGGGCAAATGACGATTCACGTCTCTACTCGATCCCGTTCCCTGACAATCGAACGTTTGTCATATCAGCGCCACTCTACATGGGTACAGGATCTCCCATTGGACGGTCAACACGAACTTTTAAAGCGCTCTGCATGTGGACAAGGAAGATCGTGTTTCTGAAAGACACTTGGCGAATTATGAGTCCGGGACTTCTTGCAGAACACGAAATATATGGAAAACTAGCAGAGGCACGGGTGCCTCACGTTGCTACGCTGGAAGCCTTCATCGATGTCCATGGGCAAGCTACGCGAACGGACGAGTTTCAACAGGAGACCTGGGTGAGATCTTCAGGTCCCCGACGGCTCCGGAAGTTTCAACATTATCGACTTGTTCTGAAGGAATTCACTCGTCCTATCCAGTTATTCCAAGATGTAAGAGAGCTTGTTCAAGCCTTCCGGGATGCGCTCGAAGGTAAGAGGCTCTCATTCAGCTTCTGGTATTAACTATCAACTGATCGGTGAATAGCCCATCGGCATGCACATGATGTGGCCAAAGTTCTTCATCGCGATATAAGCGCTGGAAACATCATGATCACCGAATCAGGACGAGGACTTTTAGTTGATTGGGACTTGTCCAAGTTGTTGATCACCGAAGGTGAGGCGGAGAGTCCATCGGAACGTACGGTATGAGTTGCGACTATTATATTTCACTCATGTTTGGTTCATGATTTGTATGACTGATAGGGAACTTGGCAATTTATGGCTGCCCGCCTGATTATCGTTAACCAACCGGGAACCCCCCTTCCTATTCCAAATCGTGACGACGACCTGGAATCTTTCTGGCACGTCTTATTGTGGGTTGCTTTAAGGCGCTGCGACCATAAGCTACCGTCATCTAACATTGTTGCTTCTCTCCGTAACCTGTTTGATGACATGTATGCTGATGAAACTGGTCAAAAGAAAGGCGGTGGCAACAAACGTTCGTTGTTAACCTCGCAAAGTCTCTTCGTTGACATGAAACTCGGCAACCGGCTTCTTCACCATATATTCGTAGCCACTGCCACGATACTCTCTGCTCGATATCCTGGATCTGATGAGAAGGAAGCTCAGCTGATCAAGGTGGGGAAGATATGGAAGATGGTTCAATCCGAAAATCCTCACTTGCAGGAACCGTCAGACTTGGAAACTCTGTTGACAAACCGGATAGCCAGCATAGACCGCACATTGGGACGTGTACGTTATGTTTGGGATGATCGACGCACACTGCAAGACGTACAGTGGATGGAGAGGATCTTCGGGCAAGCTCTCAATGACCCGATGGCCAATTGGGATACGGGTGCTGATAATATCGACCGCGCTCTTCCTCGTAACGCATCTCAAGCACGGAAGCGAAAAAGAGAGTCCGAGATCAACAATGCAGATTATAGTAAGAAACAGCAAAAGCTCTCCGATCTAGAACCTTTGGCTGAGTGATCATAATTTTGACCGAATCTGGCTTCTTTCTGTTGCTTTTCTCGTCATCTTCATGATTCTTTGTAGGTAACTTGGATCCTCCATTGATGCTGACTGACCAAATGCTTGTAACACTACTGTTTTCTTAACTGTACAACATATACATCCAGTGGAATCTGCTACGTCTGTTATGTGTTTTCTTTGAACATTTTTTATATCACATTTAAGGAGCTGTATTAAGTTGGACTGAGTATTGTAGGAGTGGCAAGATTTCATGCATCATACTGCAGCTGACCAACTACAATATGTGCTGTGATTGCATGATACATACATCTGATCTAAGTGAAAGGTAAATGATAAAATTATGGGTATGCCTGCCTGACTTGCTGCTGTTCATCAAAATGGTCAGACTGAAGGGATATTTGGGTGGCTATTCTATAGTGTTTCTAATGCTGAGAGTTAGGGTGAGGGTAACTCCATGTCATGAATTGAACCAAATATTGCTGCCGTTCAATTGACAATAATTTTGTTCATGGATAGACAATGCTAATGGCTTGCTTCATATTGATTTTTCACAATCTATAATATCGGAAAGAGGCAGACATATCCGCCATTCGAACACCCATGAATGGCGGATACTATTCAGATTTTTTTGTTTCAATACCAAGCAATCTTCAATTATAAGCTCATTGGAATGGTGGACAGTGGCTAAATATACAATGATGTGAAGAATACAAGACACTATTATCATTGTTCGACTAGTATGTGTGCTTATACATACTAAATGTTGATAGATTTAGTAGAAGAGAAGGACTGTTAAGGTATTTTGACATGTTGACAGTGAAATGTGCGCTGTTCGAGAGTTGTTGAACGGCAGATATGTGTATATGTGATATAAATGAGAATGGATCTTGTGGAATAACAGGACTGATGAGTGTTAGGGGACGCTCCACGTCCTCCAATGTTTCCTCCAATATTTCTCCGTCACCTCTGTATATTCCTCCTCATCGTCGCCAGCCCAAGACGGAGTGCACTCGCGGCTCCGACACCGGAG
>Ga0193743_1002013_pt1 | contig 14639 bp, 10 predicted proteins | sample L2c2metaG_FD_143038 | JGI IMG/M metagenome (GOLD analysis project Ga0193743, IMG submission 143038) | Soil microbial communities from a riparian zone of the East river system, Colorado, United States - L2c2 | ecosystem: Environmental > Terrestrial > Soil > Riparian zone | place: USA: East River...
CCACCCTGCCGCAGGACACCACTGGCCGCGATACGGCGATCACCTACCCCCAGGCGGTAGCGGTCGATAGCTCGGACCAGTCGATCTACCACTTCAACGGCAACGTGAAGATCGTCCGCTACGACCAGATGATCCTTGCCGACAATGCCACCTACAACGACGACACCACGGCTTACGACGCCGTGGGCGACGTGCGTTACCAGGAAGCCGGCACCCTGCTGCAGGCCGACCATATCTGGGGTGTAAACGACACCAACCACACCCAGGCCGATAACGTCACCTACCAGTTGCTGCAGTCGCACGGCAACGGCACCGCGGTGCACGCGGACATGCTGGACAAGCAGCACAGCAAATACACGACCGCGTCGTACTCCACGTGCGACCTGGGCAAGCACGTGTGGGAATTCCGCGGCAAGACGATCACCATCGACAAGGATACGGGCATAGGCGTGGCCCGCAGCGCCACCATGCGCTACAAGAACATCCCGTTCCTGTACCTGCCGTATTTCACTTTCCCGGTGGACAACCGCCGCAAGAGCGGCTGGCTGTTTCCCACGTTCGGCAGCAACAAGCAGTCGGGCTACTACATTGCGGCGCCTTATTACTTCAACCTGGCACCCAACTACGACGCCACGCTGACGCCGACGATCTACGCACGCCGCGGCGCCATGCTCGGCGGCGAGTTCCGCTACCTCACGCCAAAGAACCGCGGCTCGTTCGATTTCCAGTACCTGCCCAACGACCGCATCGACGGCGGGACGCGCTACCTGTACAAGTTCGTCGACTCAACGTACCTGATGCCGGGCTGGTCGTTCGGCACCTCGATCAACCGCGCCTCCGATCGCGCCTATTTCCACGACTTCGCCAACGACCTGTACAACTCGTCGATCGGCATCCTGTCGTCGAACGCCTACGTCTACGGCAGCGGCAAGTATTGGTCCACGTCGTTCGGTGCCGATGATTACCAGAACGTCGACGCGTTCCTGCCCGATAGCGTCGTTCCCTATAAACGCTGGCCGCGGGCCACGCTCAACCTGAACGTCCCCATCGCGCGCTGGCTCGAGTTCGGCATGGACAACGAGGCGGTTGCCTTTCGCAAGAACGACCTGGCATCCACACAGGTCGAAGGCAACCGCCTGGACCTGTATCCCTACCTGAAGGCAGACTTCCAGGGGGCCTATTGGTTCGTGCGTCCGAAGATCGGTTATCGCTACACGGCCTACGACCTGATCGACGACCACGATTACCAACTGTATTCGAGCTTCGACCCGGCTTACGCCGGCAACCCGAAGATCTTCAACGACCGCACGCCCTCGCGCAGCCTGCCCATCGCCAGCCTCGACACCGGGCTGATCTTCGACCGGGATGCAAACCTTTTCGGCACCAGCTACACCCAGACCCTGGAGCCGAGGCTGTATTACCTGTACGTGCCCTATCGCAACCAGGGCAACCTGCCCCTGTTCGACACGGCGCTGATGTCGTTCGACTACTGGCAGCTGTTCTCGGAGAACGAGTTCTCCGGGGCGGACCGCCAGATGGACGCGAACAATCTCACCGCCGCGGTGACCACGCGGCTGCTCGATGACAACGGCGTGGAGCGCTTCTCGGCGAGCCTGGGCCAGATCCGCTACCTCGATGGCCGGCAGCGCGTGCAGGCCGCCTACCAGAACCTGACGCAAAATGCCGACGGCACGGTGGTGGCGACCCAGCCCACGGCCACGAACTACAACGGCTCGGACTACGTCGCCCAGGCCACCATCCAGCTCAACGACGACTGGCGCGCCAGCTCCAGCTACCAGTGGAATCCGGAGTTCCGCCGTGGCGACCTGGGCACGTTCGCCATCCAGCGGCGCCTGTTCACCGATGGCATCATCAACTTCGGCTACCGCTACCGCCGCCAGAACCCGGGCGACAACTTCGCCTACATTGAACAATTCGACACGTCGGCGGTCTATCCGATTTCCGACCGCTGGCGGGTGCTGGGGCGCTGGGTCTGGTCACGGCGCGATGAGCGGACGCTCGAGGCCCTGGCTGGCGTGGAATATGAAAATTGCTGCATGAAACTGCGCCTGATCGGGCGGCATTATGTCAGCAGCATCAACAACACCGTGATCGGGCCGATCCTGGGGCCCGCGACCACACGGAATTCGGTCATGTTCGAGGTTGAATTCAAGGGCTTGGGTACGACCAGCCCACAAATCGATACCCTCCTGCATCGTGATATCCTTGGATATCAATAAAACACTCTACGCGCGCCGCGAGCGGCGCCAGGCAAATCATTCGATGAAGCAGACCTCCGCCCTCCTCGCGCTTGCGCTCGCCATGGCCCTGGCGCCCCAGGCCCAGGCCCAGCTCCTTCCCAGCGCGGGTGCCGGGCAGTCGTCCCAGATCAACGATCCGAACCGCCCGCTCGACAAGATCGTCGCGGTGGTCGAGGAAGACGTGATCCTGCAGAGCGAACTGGACGCCGCCGTGCGTTCGGTACAACAGCAGTACGCGTCGAACCCGCAGCAGCTGCCGCCGGAAAACGTCCTGCGCCGCCAGGTGCTCGAGCGCCTGGTGCTCACCCGCCTGCAGGTGCAGCGCGCCCAGGACCAGGGCATCAAGGTTGCCGACAGCGACATCGACACGGCCATCAACAACGTGGCCCAGCAGAACAAGATGACCGTCGACCAGCTGCGCGCCGCCGTGGCCCAGGACGGCTTCAGCTACGCCGGCTTCCGCCAGCAGATTTCCGAGCAGATCACCGCCCAGCGCCTGCATGAAAGCGTGGTGCGTGATTCGGTGAACGTCACCGATTCGGAAGTGAACAACCTCCTGGCCAGCCCCACCTACAAGGCGGGCGAAGTACATCTGGCGCACATCCAGATCAGCGTGCCCAGTGGCGGCGGCGCCAGCGACATCGCCGCGGCCCAGACCAAGGCCGAGGCCGCCGAGGCCGCCATCAAGGGCGGCATGGACTTCAACGCCGCGGCCATCCGTTATTCCGATGCGCAGGATGCCCTCGAAGGCGGCGACCTCGGTTTCCGCCGCATGGACGAAGTGCCACCGGCGTTTGCCGATGCCATTGCCGGCATGAAGCCGGGCGAAGTGTCGCCGGCGCTGCGCGGTCCCACCGGCTTCCACATCCTGAAGCTGGTGGAACAGCGCGCCCCGCAGAAGCAGATGGTCACCGAATACCACGCGCGCCAGATCCTGATCAAACCGTCCGAGATCGTCACCATGGCCCAGGCCGAAGCAAAGGCCGATGCGATCTACCAGCGCCTGACGGCCAAGAAGGAAGATTTCGCCGCCGTTGCCAAGACCGATTCGAAGGACGAGACCACCGCCAACAATGGCGGCGACATGGGCTGGTTCGCGCAGCAGGCCTGGGGCCAGGCCATCGCCACCCAGATCACCACGCTGAAGGACAACGAGGTATCCAAGCCGTTCCAGACCGATGCCGGCTGGATCGTATTGCAGCGCCTGGGTTCGCGTGACGCCGACCGCACCGACCAGATGGCCCGTGACCAGGCCCGCCAGGCCATCGGCAACCGCAAGGCCGACCAGGCTTACGACGACTACCTCCGCGAACTGCGTTCCACCTCGTACGTGGAAATCGTCGACCCGGCGCTAAAGGACATCGACGCCAACGGCAACGCCGTCGCGCCACCGAAGACCAACTCGTAACGCACGATGCCTAGCGCGCTGCCCCGGCTCGCCGTCACGCCCGGCGAACCGGCCGGGGTCGGCCCTGAATTGATCGCCCACCTGGCCGCAAGCCCGCTCGCGGCGGACTTCGTCGTGATCGCAGACCGCGAACTCCTGCTCGATGCCGCCGGGGCCACCGGCCTGCTACTGGCGCTCGAGGACGACGATGGCAAACCGCGCCGCCGTCGCGCACCGGGCTCGATGCGGATCCGCCACGTTCCCCTGGCCAGCGCCGCGCGGCCGGGCCACCCGGATCCCGCCAATGCCGGCTACGTGCTCAGCACGCTGAAGCTCGCCGCCGACGGTTGCATGGATGGCAGCTTCGCCGGGGTGGTCACAGGCCCCGTGCAGAAGGCCACCATCAACGATGCCGGCATCGCCTTCAGCGGCCACACCGAGTTCTTCGCCGAACGCGCCGCCTGCGAGGTGGTGATGATGCTGGCAAGCCCGGAACTGAAGGTAACGCTGGCCACCACCCATCTGCCGCTCTCAGCGGTGCCCGCCGCGATCACTGAAAGCTTGCTCGAGCGCGTGTTGCGTATCGTCGACCGCGCCTTGCGCGAGCACTTCGGCCTGGCGCACCCGCGCATCGCGGTGCTCGGCCTGAACCCCCACGCGGGCGAAGCAGGCCACCTGGGCCGCGAGGAAATCGAGCACATCGAGCCCTTGCTGGCGCGGCTGCGCGCGGAGGGCATGGCCCTGCTCGGACCGATCCCCGCCGACACGGCGTTCGTTCCCGCGCAACGCGCCAGCTACGACGCGGTGCTGGCGATGTACCACGACCAGGCGCTGCCCGTGCTCAAGAGCGAAGCCTTCGACCGCACGGTGAACATCACCTTGGGATTGCCTTTCATCCGCACCTCGGTGGACCACGGCACCGCGCTTGACCTGGCCGGCACCGGCCGCGCCAGCCCGGCCAGCCTGATCGCCGCGGCCAGCATGGCGCTGGACCTTGCCCATCGCGGCCGGGTGCGTGGATGAGCGCCCGTCCCAAGAAAAGCTTCGGCCAGCATTTCCTGCACGAAAAGCGCTATATCGATTCCATCGTTTCGGCGATCTCGCCGCTGGACGGCGACACTGTGGTTGAAATCGGCCCCGGTGAAGGTGCGCTCACCCTACCGCTGCTCAACCGGGCACGGAAGATGACCGCGGTGGAGCTCGATACCGACCTTATCCCCGCCCTGCAGGCCCGCGCAGACAAGATCGGCGAGCTGCACGTCATCCACCAGGACGTTCTGAAGGTGGATTTCACCCGCATGGCGGCGGAGATGGGCGTGCCGCGCCTGCGCATTACCGGCAACCTGCCTTATTACATTTCCAGCCCCATCCTGTTCCACTGCCTGGATCACGCCGGCGTGATCCAGGACATGCACTTCATGTTGCAAAAGGAAGTGGTCGATCGCATGGCGGCCGACCCGGGCAGCAAGGTCTATGGGCGCCTGAGCGTGATGCTTCAGCTCGCCTGCCGGGTGGAATCACTGTTCGTGGTACCGCCCGACGCCTTCCGACCCCCGCCGAAAGTGGATTCGGCCGTGGTGCGCCTTGTGCCGCTGCCACCGGAAAAGCTCCCCGGGGTTGCGCCCCAGGCGATCGAACGCGTGGTGAAGGCTGCCTTCGGCATGCGCCGGAAGACATTGTCGAACACACTCAAGGGCCTGGTAGACGAAGCGGGCATCATCGCTTGCGGCATCGATCCGCGCGCGCGCGCCGAAACGCTGTCACCGGCCCAATTCGTCGCCCTGGCGGAAACCTATGCCCGGCAACGGGCCTGAACGCCGACACGTCCTGCACACCACGGCGCTTGCCGCCATGACGGCCCTCCCGGACAATCGACCCATGAACGAGAAGTCCGCCACTGCGATCGATATCGACGTTACCAGTCGTTTCGATGCCGATCACTCCAAGCCCGCCGATGGGCGTTATGTCTTCGCCTATACGGTAACCCTGCGCAATACGGGCAAGCGTCCCGCACGGCTGCTTACCCGCCACTGGGTGATCACCGATGCCAACGGCAAGGTGGAAGAAGTCCATGGCGACGGCGTGGTCGGCGAGCAGCCGTGGATGAAACCCGGCGAACGCTACCAGTACACCTCAGGCGCCATCCTGGAAACCGCCGTAGGCACCATGCACGGCAGCTACGAGATGATCACGGACGACGGCATGGAGTTCGAGGCGACCATCCCGCGATTCGTCCTGTCCATCCCGCGCACGCTGCACTAGGCCCGGGGCGATGGCGGTTTATGCGATCGGGGATGTCCAAGGCTGCTACCCCGAGCTCCAGCGGCTGCTGGAGAAACTCAAATTCGATCCGGGCGCCGACAAACTCTGGTTTTGTGGCGACCTGGTCAACCGTGGCGGTGAATCGCTGGCTACGTTGCGGCTGATTCATTCACTGCGCGATTCGTCGATCATCACGCTGGGCAACCACGACCTCAGCCTGCTGGCCATCGGCCAGCGTCGCGATGATGCGAAAGCCCGGGTGAATCCGGAACTGCGTGAAGTACTGTTCGCCGAGGATGCCGGCGTACTTCTGGAATGGTTGCGCACGCAGAAGCTGCTGCACCACGACGAAAGCCTCGGCTGGACCATGCTCCATGCCGGCCTGGCACCCTCGTGGACACTACGCCAGGCGCAACGCGTTGCCATGGACGTCGAGCGCGAACTGGGCAGCCCGCGGCACGGCCGCCTGCTGCGCAACCTGTTCGGCAACCGCCCGGCAGGCTGGGGCAACCGGCTACAGGGCGTGGATCGCCATCGCGCCGCGATCAACACCTTCACCCGCATGCGCTATTGCGATGTCAGCGGCCGCATCGATTTCGAAAGCAAGGGTACGCCCGGCACGCAGAAGCCCGGGATGTATCCATGGTTCGAAGTCCCCGGCATGAAGAAACGCGAGACGCGCATCGTCTGCGGGCATTGGTCGTCACTGGGCCGCTTCGCAGGCCTCGGCGTGTGGTGCATCGACACCGGCTGCGTCTGGGGCGGCCAGCTCACCGCGTTACGGCTGGATACACCGGAGCCTGAGTACATCACGGTGCAGGCGGAGTCGTTCCGGACCAAGCCGAAAGACGGCGGGGACTGACGGGCCTTCACGTCATGGGATGCCCGGGAGCGACCGGGGCGAGCGGTTTTTATTGGCCGCCCGTCGGGTGGACGCCTACCTTTGCTCTGGTCGAAGCAGCCCATCCCAGAAAAAGGACTCCAAATGCCAGCAATAGGCACAACGCAGAATTCATGGATCCCCTCCCCTGCACAGCTGCTCAGTGCGGCCCCAAAGGCATTGGTTGGCGTGTTAGCCGTATTGAGCGGCATCGCCAACGCCCGGGGCGCGCCGCATGTATCGAGTGGCCAGACTGGTGGAGGGCTTACATCTGAAGCCCACGACATTTGGGTAAACAACGGACTGCCTCAAATGCAGGCGTGCCTGAGTAAGCCGACAGCCTATAGGTTTGATCCTGATCGGGTCGTTGACGATTGCCTGCTACAGAACCTGAGCACCCGGACGAAACGCAGCAAGGATCAGTTTGCGGCAGAGGTTGTATCTCGGGGCGTGCGTCGCTATGAGCTCAATAAACCTTTGCCAGATCAACGCGAAGGGTCAAAGCCCGATGCGCTGAAAAGCGTGCTGAATGATGCCGCTAGAACGGTACGCAACTCAGATAAATACGAAGAGATCATGGTTGCGGCGGATATTTACTTCGGAGTGTTAACGACTACACGCAACTCCCACGATCCTGAGCCGCCCTATACGGCGTCTGCTTTAAAACAGCATTTGAATAACGCGGCCAAGTTGGATTCGTTCAGAGAACGGGCCCACCCATTGAGCTTCAGTTACAACGACATGGTTTCGAAAGAGCTGCAAAACATCAACGTGCTCCAGCCCGAGCGGATGCCGTCATTGACCGATCTGGCGAATGCCAAAAAGGAACTGGATAGGGTTTATGCGCCCTCGCACAGTGGCAGTCTTGACGACAGACAGCTAGACGCTTTTCTGCACAGACTTGCCAGTTATAAGAACAGGCAGTCTTCCCCTGGGTAACTTCAAGAAAAAGCCGGGAATTTCCCGGCTTTTTTCTTCAATCACTACGGGGAATCAACTCAACTGCCCGTGGCAATGCTTGTACTTCTTCCCCGATCCGCAAGGGCAAGGATCATTGCGACCGACCTTCGGACCGGCGTCGGCCGGAACCAGCGGCGACGCCATCCGCGGCAATGCGGCGGCGCCTTCCGGTTCCTGCTGGCCCATCGCGCCGGCATCAGCGTGCTGGAACTGCATCTGCTTGGCCTGGGCGATGCGTAGCTGCTCCGCTTCCATGGCCGCAACTTCTTCTTCGCTGCGCACGCGTACGCGGGCAAGCATCTGGATCACTTCGAGCTTGATGCGGTCGAGCATGGTGGAGAACAGTTCGAACGATTCGCGCTTGAACTCCTGCTTGGGCTGCTTCTGCGCATAGCCGCGCAGGTAGATGCCCTGGCGAAGGTAATCCATGCTGGCCAGGTGTTCCTTCCAGGCGTTGTCCACCACCGAAAGCATGATGTGCTTTTCGAGCTGGCGCATCACGTCGTGGCCGACTTCCGCTTCCTTGGTAGCAAAGTAGTTGGCGGCCTCGTCACGCACGTAGGCGACGATGGCGTGGTCGTCGACGTCCGACGACTGGCGGTCCACCCAGTCCTTGACCTCGAACTTCAAACCGAACTCGCTTTCCAGCTCGCGATCGAGGCCGGCGAGATCCCACTGCTCGTCGATGCTTTCGGCAGGCACGAATCGGCGGGCCACCGCGATGACCACATCGTCACGGATGTCCTTGATGGTGTCCGAGACGTCAGTGGATTCCATCAGTTCGTCGCGCTGGGCGTAGATCACCTTGCGCTGGTCGTTGGCGACGTCGTCGAACTCCAGGAGGTTCTTGCGGATGTCGAAGTTGTGCTGCTCGACCTTGCGCTGCACCTTCTCGATCTGCCGCGTGATCATGCGGTCTTCGAGTGGCTGGTCGTCGGTCATGCCGAACATGCGCATCCAGCGTTCGATGCGCTCGCCACCGAAGATGCGCATCAGGTTGTCGTGCAGCGAAAGGTAGAAGCGCGAGGAGCCCGGGTCGCCCTGGCGGCCGGAGCGGCCACGCAACTGGTTGTCGATGCGGCGCGACTCATGGCGCTCGGTGCCCACGATGTGCAGGCCGCCGGCCTCGATCACCGCGTTGTGGCGCTTCTGCCATTCATCGCGCACCTTGGCCTTCTGCTCATCGGTGGCCTCGTCGCCCAGCGCCGTGAAATCGGCCTCCAGGCTACCGCCCAGCACGATGTCGGTACCGCGGCCGGCCATGTTGGTGGCAATGGTGACCGAACCCGGCGCGCCGGCCTGGGCCACGATATGCGCCTCGCGCTCATGCTGCTTGGCGTTGAGCACCTCGTGGCGCACGCCTTCTTTCTTGAGGAGCTCGGAGACAAGTTCCGAGACATCGATGGAAGCAGTACCCACCAGCACCGGTTGTCCGCGCTCGTGGCAATCCTTGATGTCCTGCACCACGGCCTTGAACTTCGACTCGGCGCCCAGGAACACAAGGTCCGAATTATCTTTGCGGATCATCGGCTTGTGGGTGGGGATCACCACCACTTCCAGGCCGTAGACCGACTGGAACTCGTACGCTTCGGTATCGGCCGTGCCCGTCATGCCGGCGAGCTTGGTGTACATGCGAAAGAGGTTCTGGAACGTGATCGTGGCGAGGGTTTGATTCTCGCGCTGGATGGGCACGCCTTCCTTGGCTTCCACAGCCTGGTGCAGGCCATCGGACCAGCGGCGGCCGGCGAGCGTACGGCCGGTGAATTCATCCACGATGATCACTTCGCCGTCGCGCACGATGTAATCGACATCGCGCTGGTACAGCGCATTGGCGCGCAGCGCAGCGTTCAGGTGATGCACCACGGCCAGGTTCTTCGAATCGTACAGGCCGGTGTCGGCGTCGATCACGCCCGCTTCCTGCAGCAGCTGCTCGGCGTGCTCCATGCCCTCTTCGGACATGTGCACCTGCTTCTGCTTTTCGTCGACGAAGTAGTCGCCCGTGGTGTCTTCTTTTTCCTGCCGGTTCATCCGCGGCACGATGCGGTTGACCGCGATGTACAGCTGCGGGGAGTCTTCGGCGGGCCCTGAGATGATCAGCGGCGTGCGGGCCTCGTCGATCAGGATGGAATCGACTTCGTCGACGATGGCGTAGTTCAGCCCGCGCTGGAAGCGCTGTTCGCGGCTGAGGGCCATGTTGTCACGAAGGTAGTCGAAACCGAATTCGTTGTTGGTGCCGTAGGTGATGTCCGCGTTGTAGGCCGCGGCCTTATCGCCGTGGTCCATGCCCGGATACACGACGCCGACGGAAAGGCCAAGGAAACCGTAAAGCTTGCCCATCTGGGCCGAGTCACGGCGGGCCAGGTAGTCGTTGACGGTAACGACATGGACACCCTTGCCTTCCAGCGCATTGAGGTACACCGGCAGGGTACCCACCAGGGTCTTGCCCTCGCCGGTACGCATCTCGGCGATGCGGCCGCCATGCAGCACCATGCCACCGATCAGCTGCACGTCGTAGTGGCGCATCTCCAGGGTGCGTTTGGCGCCTTCCCGGACCACGGCGAAGGCTTCGGGCAGGAGCTTGTCCAGGGTCTCGCCGGCCGCCAGACGCTCCTTGAACTGGGGCGTCTTGGCCTGGAGCTGGGCGTCGGAAAGCTTCTCGTACTCCGCCTCCAGGGCATTGATACGATTTACGGTCTTGGACAGCTGGCGCAGGACACGCTCGTTACGGCTGCCGAAAATGCTCGTCAGGGCGCGATTGAACATCGATCATCCGGATCAGGAGACAAAAGTCCCCGGGCGCCAAAGGGCCCGGAGCCAAAGGGGACGATGATACTACGCCCCGACCCCAACCCGGGTGGCGGCGCGGGGCGGCGCTTTCAAGTACCGGCCGTGGCGCCGCGGACGGATTTGACGTAGGCGAGGGGATTGACCACGCGTCCGTTCAGCCAGACCTCGAAGTGCACGTGCGAGCCCGTGGAACGGCCCGTGGAGCCTGCGCGGGAGATAGTGTCGCCCACGTGCACGTGCTGGCCGGCATGGACCAGGATGGCGCTGTTGTGGGCGTAGCGGGTCATGTAGCCGTTGCCGTGGTCGATCTCGACCACATCCCCATAACCGCTGCGGACGCCGGCAAAGGTGACCATGCCCTCGGCCACGGCATGGACGTTGGTGCCCAGGGGAGCGGCAATGTCCAGGCCCGTATGGCGCGCGGCGTGGCCGCTGAAGGGGTCGGGGCGGCCGCCGAAATACGAGGAAATGTAGCCATCGACCGGCATGCCGGTGGGCTTCAGGCTGGAATCGATGTTGCGATCGAGCAGGAGGCGCTCGAGCGCCTGCAATTGCGACTGCTGGCTGTCGAAGGTGGCCGAGAGCTGGCTGATGCTGGCATCGAGCGTGGCCGGCAGATTGTAGGCATTGTCGGCGCTGGAAACTTCCGGGCCACCCATCGGCGGTGCTTCGTCGAAGTTGAATTCACCATCGCCGAGCTTGCCGACCTCCGTCAGACGCTCACCGAGGGCGTTGATGCGGGTGGACTGGGCCTGCAGCTGGCCGAGCTTCACGGCGAGGGCATCGAGATCGCGCTGGGCGTCCTGGCGTACCGTCGCCAGCTGGGCGTTCTGGGAAGCGACCTGCCTATGCAGGGCATCGAGTTCGTTCATGGCCCGGCGCTGGGGGCTGGCCAGGGCCAGCGCGACACCAGCACCGATGCCGGCAAGCGCCAGCACCACGGCGACGGCGGCTCCGATCGCCTTGCCGCGCAAGCGCGGGCAAGTGAGGTCCAGCCGGGTGGGAGCCTTGCGGTCCCGCGACACGAGTATGATTTGCATTGCCTACCGCATATTGGTCAAAAACGGTCCCATGCAGCGTTCGACCCCGTCGCCCCGCCGACCGACCCGCGGATTGAAGTCCGCGATCGACGTCGGCCCGATTGCCTCGCTTGCACGTCGCGCGAAGCAACTGGACGAACTGGACCGGCAACTGCGCCAGACATTGCCGAACCCGCTGCGCGATCAGGTGAGGTTTGCTGACCTTCGCGAGGGACGACTTGTCTTCCTGGCGCCCTCCCCTGCCTGGGCCTCGCGCCTGCGCCTGCACCAGGCCCAGATCCTCGAAGCGGCGCGGGCCATCGGCACGCGGGCAAGTTCGGTAACCGTGAAAGTGGCCTCGCTGCCCCCGGGGTTACCCGAGCTACCGCCAGCCAAGCCACTTTCCGTGGGTGCCGCAGGCCACCTCCAGGCGGCCGCGGCATCCATGTCTGACCCGGAACTTCGGGCCATGTTCCTGCGCCTTGCCTCAGTCGCCTCGCGCGGTGCGCATGACAACGAGCCGCAAGACTAAACTCGTGGCTATCAGCCTGATTACTCGAAAGAAAAGCACCCCTGTGCCTGCTTCCGTCCGCAGACCTTGAGGGTCGGGCGGGGGTTTTTTATATCACGGTCATGTGAAGAAAAGGTTTGCCGGGCATTCACCACATGAACGAACTGAGACCTGCCGCACGCGTACGGTCGGTAGGTCCTTGTCGGCCACCCGCGGGCTTTCCTTAAGCCGAAAATGAGAAAGCCGCCTGGCAGGCGGCTTTCTCATGGAGCGGGGGCGTTGAACCCGGTTTCAGATTGCCTGCGCCGGATGGGCGTAGGAGATCGGCGCCTTGGCGGCGTCCTGGAAGCTCACTTCCTCCCACGCCTCGGCGTCGGAGATCAGGGTGCGCAGCAGCTTGTTGTTGAGCTCGTGGCCCGACTTGTGCGCGTGGTAGGCGCCGATCAGGCTGTGGCCCAGGAGGTAGAGATCGCCGATGGCGTCCAGGATCTTGTGCTTGACGAACTCGTCCTCGTAACGGAGGCCGTCTTCATTGAGCACGCGGTAGTCGTCGAGCACCACGGCGTTGTCCATCGAACCGCCGAGGGTGAGGTTGCGCTCGCGCAGCATCTCGATGTCGCGCATGAAGCCGAAGGTACGGGCGCGGCTGACTTCCTTGACGAAGGAGGTGGTGGAGAAATCCATCTCGGCGCGCGAGTTGCGCTTGTTGAACATCGGATGGTTGAACTCGACCGAGAAACCCACCTTGAAGCCGTCGAACGGCTCGAATCGGGCCCACTTGTCGCCGTCCTGCACCTTCACCGCCTTCTTGATGCGGATGAAGCGCTTGGCAACGTCCTGTTCCTCGATGCCCGCGGACTGCAGCAGGAAAACGAAGGGACCGGCGCTGCCGTCCATGATGGGGACTTCCGGGGCGGAAAGGTCGACGTAAGCGTTGTCGATGCCTAATCCGGCCATGGCCGAGAGCAGGTGTTCCACGGTGGAAACACGCACATCGCCATTGACCAGCGTGGTGGACAGGCGCGTATCACCTACATTGAAAGGACGCGATTTCAGATCCACCGGCGGGTTGAGGTCGGTGCGGCGGAACACGATGCCGGTGTTGGGCGCGGCCGGGCGGAGGGTCATGTAGACCTTGTCGCCGGTATGCAGGCCTACGCCGGTGGCACGGATGGTGTTCTTTAGGGTGCGCTGCTTGATCATGAGTGGTTAAACCTGCGCGGCAGACGCCTTGGTAAGGGGTATCCTAACACAGTCTTAACCTCAGGCAAGAAAAACCGTACTGGCCAGTTCTGCATCCCTTCACCCTCCCTTCAGCAAATTTCACTCGTGCAAGGTGGGCTAGACCCACGAAATCACTGAAAGTTCATATTTCCTTTCACGAGGGTCAATGCCCCGCCCCGGGACGGGAGCCGGGGTCGGGGCATCGGGGCGGCGGGCTCCTTGCCTGCCGCCGCGCGTCATCCGTGACGCTGGTTTTTTAACGGGCCGGCTTGATCAGTCGGCCTGGCGGCGCAGGAACGCCGGGATATCGAGGTAATCGATCGCCGGTTCCGCCCTGGCAGGTTCGGCGCGCGGGCTGGCCTCGGCCTGGGTGTAGTCGATCACTTCATTGCCAGTTCCCGTGCGCAGCACCACCGGGCGCGGCCGCTGGCGCATTTCTACGTGCTGTGGCGCCTGGCGAACCGGCTGGCGGGCGGCGTTGGCCCGGTTCAGGCCGGTGGCGACCACCGTGACCCGGACATCGTCCTGCATGTCGGGATCGAGCGAGGTGCCGATCACCACGGTGGCGTCTTCGGAGGCGAAATCGTGGATGACCCGGCCGATCTCGTCGAATTCGCGCATGGTGAGGTTGGGGCCCGCCGTGACGTTGACCAGGATGCCGCAGGCACCGTGGAGGTTGACGTCCTCGAGCAACGGGTTGTTGATGGCAGCCTCCGCGGCGGCCTGGGCGCGGTCGTCGCCGCGGGCGGTGCCCGAGCCCATCATGGCCATGCCCATCTCGCTCATGACGGTGCGGACGTCGGCGAAGTCGACGTTGATCAGGCCCGGGGCGGTGATCAGGTCGGCGATACCCTGGACGGCGCCCTGGAGCACATCGTTGGCAGCCTTGAAGGCGTTGAGCAGGGTGACTTCACGGCCCAGCACCGAAAGGAGCTTCTCGTTGGGCACGGTGATCAGCGAATCGACGTGCTGGGAGAGGTCCTCGATGCCCTTGAGCGCCACCTGCATGCGGCGACGGCCCTCGAAGGGGAACGGCTTGGTGACGACGGCCACGGTAAGGATGCCCTTCTCCTTGGCCAGCTGGGCCACCACGGGCGCCGCACCCGTGCCGGTACCGCCGCCCATGCCGGCGGTGATGAACACCATGTCGGCGCCCTCGAGCATTTCCTCGATGCGCTCACGGTCTTCCAGCGCCGCCTGGCGGCCGACTTCGGGGTTGGCGCCGGCGCCAAGGCCCTTGGTGACGTTGCCACCCAACTGCAAGTGGGTGCGCGAGTTGCAGCTCTTCATCGCCTGCGCATCGGTATTGGCGACCACGAACTCCACGCCTTCGATGTTGGCATTGACC
>Ga0193743_1002015_pt1 | contig 14632 bp, 15 predicted proteins | sample L2c2metaG_FD_143038 | JGI IMG/M metagenome (GOLD analysis project Ga0193743, IMG submission 143038) | Soil microbial communities from a riparian zone of the East river system, Colorado, United States - L2c2 | ecosystem: Environmental > Terrestrial > Soil > Riparian zone | place: USA: East River...
ACCGATGCGGCGCGTTTTCGCTTATCACTGGCTCGGACAGCGGCTTTCACCAGGGGAAACAGCCAAATCGCCGGATGAGCGGCATATTGTTATCACAATTGCGGAGCGGTTAACCACGAGGCTTTTACCAAAGCTGTGGAAACTTCGCGGCTACATACTGGCCGGACAATCGCCTCCATGTTGGCCGCCACGGCGGCAGCCAAGCTGAGACCACCACCAGCGGCAATTGCCGACAATAGCGTCGCGGGCCCGATCGACCCGCGCCATACTCTTCGCCGTGACCTCCGTTCCGCCCGCCCGCCACCTGCTGCGTGCCAGGGATCTTGCGGACGCGCGGTACTTCGAGAAGCTGAGCGTGGCGGATCTCGCCGGCGCGGCGGGGCTGTCCCGGGCACACTTCAGCGAGCAGTTCCGGCGCACCTTCGGCGAGTCGCCACATGTGTACCTGCTCACCCGGCGGCTGGAGCGCGCCGCCGCCCTGCTTCGGGGCACCGACCGGTCCGTGGCGGAGATCTGCCTGGCCGTGGGTCTGCAGAGCATCGGTTCGTTCACTACCAGGTTCACCCGCACCTACGGGATGTCCCCGACCGCCTACCGTGCGGCGTTCCCGCCGGCGGCCAGCCAGGCGCTGATCCCGGGCTGCGTGCTGCGCGCCTACGGCCGCCCGCGATACCGGACGATTCGAGAAGACACCCGAGGACCAGCGTCGATACCGTCCCGCGAAGGCTGAACTCCGCCGAACCGGGAGGACCGATGATCAAGATCGCGAACGCCCAGCTCTGGGTGCACGACCAGGACGAGGCGCTCAAGTTCTACACCGAGAAAGTGGGCATGGAGGTCCGCGGCGACGTGACCGTGCCCGAGCTCGGCAACTTCCGGTGGCTGAGCGTCGGGCCGGTCGGACAACCCGATGTGGCCATCGCCCTGATGGCCGTGCCGGGACCCCCGGTGATGGACGCGGAAACCGCCGAGCAGGTGCGCGAGCTCATGGCGAAGGGCTTCGCCGGCACCGTCTTCCTGAGCACCGACGACTGTCGAGCCTCCTACCGCGAGCTTGTCGGCCGCGGCCTCGAGTTCGTCGAAGAGCCGGAGGAGCGCCCGTACGGGATCGACTCGTCGTTCCGCGACCCGTCCGGCAATTACATCCGGCTCCTCCAGGCCCGCTAACTCCGATGTCGGCGGTGCCCGAGGACACGTTCGACCCAGTGAAACCCGGGTAGTAAGGGGAGGTGTATTTCTTCAGCTGCCCGCGATGTGACCAACTGGTGTTCTTCGAGAACACCGAGTGCCTGCGCTGCGGGCAGGCATTGGGCTTCGCGCCCGAGCAGCTCGCCATGGTGCCCTTCGTCGAGGGCGGAGCTACCCGACGCTGTGCCAACCAGGCGTTGGCCGCATGTAACTGGCTGGTCGACCCGGCAACCGATGGGCAGCGTCAGCTGTGCCGGTCCTGCCAGCTGACCAGGACTCGCCCGGACGACGGGGACCTAGCGGCGCTGGTGGCCTTCGCGGACGCCGAGTCGGCCAAGCGCCGGGTGGTGTTCCAGCTGCTCGACCTGCACCTTCCGGTCACTTCGTGGGCCGACCAGCCGGGCGGGCTCGGTTACGACCTGCTGTCCAGCAACGGCACCAGAGTGGTGACCGGCCACCTGGACGGCATCGTCACGATCGACCTCGCCGAGTCCGACGACCCGCACCGGGAGCAACTCCGCCAGGAGATGGGTGAGCCGTACCGCACCATGCTCGGCCACCTGCGGCATGAGACCGGCCATTACTACTGGACGGCTCTGGTCGAGCAGGCCGGCCGGGTGGACGACTTCCGTGGGCTGTTCGGCGACGAGCGGACGGACTACGGCGCGGCGCTGGCCCGCCACTACCGTGAGGGGCCGCCCGCCGGCTGGCCGGCTCGGTACGTGAGCGCGTACGCCACCATGCACCCCTGGGAGGACTGGGCCGAGACGTTCGCCCATTACCTGCACATCCGCGACACCCTGCAGACCGCCGCCGCGTTCGGCATGCGGATCGACGTACCCGACAACCCGCTGTCCTCGGAGCCGGCAGTACAGGTCGACCACGAGCCGTTCGAGACGATCCTGGCCGACTGGCTGCCCCTGACCTACGCGCTCAACGCAGTCAACCGAAGCATGGGCCGAGACGCCCTCTACCCCTTCATCCTCAGCCCCGCAGTAGTAAAAAAACTATCCCGAGTCCACCAAACCATAACCAACCCAATACCCCACCCCACCAGCTGAACCACGAACCCGCCAAGGAACCCGAGCGAAGCGAAGGAACCCGAGGAACCCGAGCTGGCCAATCCCAAACGCACCCACGCTGGATCCCAGGGAGCCCGCACCGTGGGGGGCTTGGGGGGCTCGGCCCCCCAACAAGTTGAACTCGAACCCCACCCGCGCTCTCCGCGGGCACAGCTCGGCCTTCGAGTGGAGCTGAGGGGAATCGAACCCCTGACCTACTCGATGCGAACGAGTCGCGCTACCAACTGCGCCACAGCCCCAGGTGCGTCGTACCGGCTGGACCGGAACGCGACGCAAAGCCTATCAGCCGCTCATTGACCGGCCGCGTGACGGTATCCCCGGTGCAGCCGGGTATCGAGATCGTGCAGCTCGGGGTCTTCGTCGTCCAGCTCGACCACCACGGTGCCGCGTGGGCGCTCGGGCGGCGCGGCCGGTTGGAGCCGAGGAAGCGCGGGTTCGTCGTTGATCAGCTCACCGTGCCCGGTGGGCGAGGCCTCGCGCCGTACCGGGTCGCCCGCCGGCTCGCAGTCCGCCTCCTGGTAATCCGCCGTCTCGTAGTCCGACTCGTAGTCCACCGATTCGTCGTACTCGAGATCTTCGCCCGCACCCGACTCTCCAGAGCGGGCGGCCTCCTGAGCCTGCCGGGCGGCGACCGCGTCGGCCACCGTGGGCCGTCGTCGGCCTCGGCCGCGCCGGGCTCGCCCGCCGTCCGCCCCACGGTCCCCTGACCGGTCGTCCAGCTCGTGGTCGGTCTCGCCCGGGTCCCCTCGGCGCGCCATCCTGGCGGCGCGGCGGGCCCGGATGGACTGCTCCACCCGCACCTGCCGCCGCAGGTAGATCAGGTAGCAGACCACGAACAGGTCCACGCCGGCGTGCGCATACCAGCCTTCGGCCAGCCCGAGTCCCCCGGCGACCAGCCCGGTCGCCACCGCGAGCAGTGCCAGCGTGAGCACCATCCGCTGTCGGAAGACGGATCTGGCTCGGGCGGCGCGGGAGGCGGCGTCCGCGTCATAGCCGCCGCGTCCCGGTCGGTACCGGGGCGAGGCCGGGTGCCCACCGTCCTGGCGACTCGACGGTTCCGGCGCCTCCGACTCGCTCCAGGCAGGGCTAGTCGTGGCGTCGCCCATCGGGGTCACCTCCTGGTCGCGGCGCCGAGGTCGCTCCAACACTCGGCAGGACAACGCCGCATCGCTCGGGCGCGACATCGGTTGGCGACGACGCGCGGCCATCGGGACCAGCACGGCCAGCCAGGTGGCGACCAGCCCAGCGAAGAGCAATGAGCTGGGCACGCGCTCCTCCCCCGGTCGTACAGGTGTAGCTCACGGTAACCAGCGAACCGGCGTCGATCATGACGACGCGCCGGAGGCGGGCCGGCCTGACGATTGACACAGGGCACTCAGGGCCGCTGCGCGCGCCCGTCCCGGATCAACCGCTCCACCAGTCCGACCTCCAGCTCCTCGATGGTCAGCGCGTAGCAGAGGTGGTCCCGCCAGGCTCCGTCCACGTTGAGGTAGCGGCGGAACAGGCCCTCCTCGCGGAAGCCCAGCTTCTCCAGGACGCGCCGGCTGGCGACGTTCTCCGGGCGCACGGTCGCCTCGACCCGGTGCAGCCCGACGGGCCCGAAGCAGTGGTCCAGCACCAGCGCGACCGCGGCCGTGGTGACCCCGCCCATCACCGCGTGACTGCCCACCCAGTAGCCCACATAGGCCGACCAGAGGGGGTCCCGCACCACATTGCCGACCATGACCTGGCCGGCGAACTCATCGTCCACCGTGATGGCGAAGGGCAGGCCCAACCCGCGCCGGCCCAGCGAGCGCAGCGCACCCCACCGCGCCGGCCACTCGGCGACCGTGTTGCGCTGTGCCCACAGGCCCGGGGTGTCCGGCTCCCACGGGGCCAGGTGGCGTTCGTCCCGGGAGCGGATGGCCGCCCAGGCCCCGCCGTCGCGCAGCCGCACCGGGCGCACCCCGACCAGCCCGCCGGGCACCCGCAGCCGCCCCAGCGTGGCCGGCCACCCGGGGTGGCGGCCGATTCGCCCCGAGTCTGGAGAGTGGGCCACGGAGCTCAACTGCGCGGCGCCAGGAACGCCACCGTGACCTGTTCCCCCACGGTGACCTCGGTGATGTGCTCGGCAAGCTCGATCAGGCAGTTCGCCTCGGCCAGCGCGGTGAGCAGCTGGGTACCTGACGAGCCCAGCGGCTGCACCAGGTACTCCCCGGTCGCCTCCTCGCGCAGCAGCCGGCCGCGCAGGTAGCCGCGCCGGCCGGGGATCGAGTTGACCGGGGACAGCAGCCGTGCCGCGATCCGCCGCCGCCTCGGGTCGTTGCGGCCCAGCGTGGTGCGGATCAGCGGGCGGACCAGCACCTCGAACAGCACCAGCGCGCTGACCGGGTTGGCCGGCAGCAGGAAAGTTGGCACCTTGTGTCGGCCGAGCCGGCCGAACCCCTGGACGGAGCCGGGGTGCATGGCCACCCGGCTGCCGTCCACCTCGCCGAGATCACTCAGCGTGTCCAGGATCTGCTGGCCGGCCGCGCCGCCGATCCCGCCGGAGATCACCAAGATCTCGCTGTTGGACAGATGGTCCTCCACGGCGGCGCGCAGCCTGGCCGGCTCGCGGGGCACCAGGCCGACCCGGACCGCGTCGGCGCCGGAATCCCGGGCGGCGGCGGCCAGGGCGTAGGAGTTCACGTCGTACACCTGGCCGGCGCCGGGGTCGCGCGCCACATCGACCAGCTCGTCGCCGACAGAGAGGACGGCCACCCGGGGTCTGGGGTGTACCAGCACCCGCTCCCGACCGACCGCCGCGAGCAGCCCGACCTGCGCGGCGGCGATCACCGAGCCGCGCCGGACCGCGATGTCGCCCGGCTGCACGTCCTCCCCGATGCGGCGCACGAAGGCCGCCGACGGAACCGCCCGGTAGATGGTGACCTGGGCGGGATGGCCGTCGGTGTCGGCGGTGGGCACCACCGCGTCGGCCAGGGTGGGCAGCGGCGCGCCGGTCACCAGTCGAACCGCCTGGCCGGGCTGCAGCCGGTGCGGCTGGCGGGAGCCGGCGGCGATCTCGCCCACCACCGGAAGCACCACAGGATTGTTCGGGCCGGCCCCGGACAGGTCCACGCTGCGTACCGCGTAGCCGTCCACGGCGGCCTGGTCGAAGCCGGGCAGGGCGCGCTGGGCCATCACCTCTTCGGCGCACAGCATGCCTTGGGCGTCGGCGATCGCGACTCGGACCGGCGCCGGACGTACCGCTGTGTCCAACACCCGGGCGAGCTGTTCGTCGACAGATCTCACGCCCCGGCTACCCTCCCTCGTCACCCTGCCCAACTGTCGGCACGCGCGGGGGTCACGCAGTTCACACCGTCTGGTGCGTGCCGGTCACCCACCCTCGCACCGCTGGTACCCAAATGGCGCACCACACGCGGATGGGCACAACGCTCGGCCAACAATTGGCGGCACGCGGCAACGGGCCTACCGGCCGGTCGCGGCCGCGACCGCCGGTCAGCGGAGTCGGGGGCTCACTCCGGTGGCGGTCATGCCCCGCGAATTCCTTCGCCGTTCCAGGCCAGCCGCTCCCGCAGCCACTCGTGCAGGGTGGGCCCGTAGCTCGGGTCGGCCAGCATGAAGTCGACGTACGCGCGTGCATAGCCGGCCGGGTTGCCCAGGTCGTGCCGCCCGCCGCGGTGCACCACCACGTGCACCGGGTGGCCCTCGGTGATGAGCAACGCGACCGCGTCGGTGAGCTGCAGCTCCCCGCCCGCGCCAGGGCTGATTCGCTTGAGTGCGTCGAAGATCTGCCGGTCCAGCAGGTACCGCCCGGCGGTGGCGAAGGTGGACGGCGCGTCCTCTGCCGACGGCTTCTCCACCATGTCCCGGACCACCTTGACGTCCGGGTCGGCGGTGTCCTCCACGTCGAACACCCCGTAGGCGCTGATCTGCTCCCGGGGCACGTCAAACGCGCAGAGCACACTGCCGCCGAAGCGTGCGCGCACCTCGGCCATCCGGTTGAGCACACCCGAGGGCAGCACCAGGTCGTCGGGCAGCAACACCGCCACCGCGTCCTCGTCAGCCTCCAGCGCGTCGCCGGCGCAGCCCACCGCGTGGCCGAGACCCCGTGGCTCATCCTGGGCGACTGTGCTGATCTCGATCAGCTCGGAGGCCCGGCGGACCTTCTCCGCAAGGTCCTTCTTGCCCCGCGCGATCAGCGTGGCCACCAGGTCCGGCTGCGGAGCGAAATGCGCCGCGATGGCGTCCTTGCCGGGGGAGGTCACGATGAGCAGCCGGGCCGCGCCGGCTTCGGCCGCCTCCGCGGCCACAATTTCGATGCCCGGGGTGTCTATCACCGGGAGCAGTTCCTTCGGCACGGTCTTCGTGGTCGGCAGGAACCGGGTCCCCAGGCCCGCCGCCGGGACGATCGCGGTTCGGAACGGTCGAGATGCCTGCATGGTCGGCGAGCCTATCGGCGCCGGTAGCCTGTGGCTTGACTGGCGGCCGAGCTGGCAACTCGAACCGTCTGTCCTCAACCGACCTGTACCGCGCCGAGCCGCCCACCCGGGGGCCGTTCGAGCCGGGAGCCGGAGGCCATGACAACGCCCGGCAACACCCCGAGAACCGCGCCCCAGGGCAAGACCGAGTGGCGAAAGCGGCTCGTGGCGAGCCGCCGCGCGGTGTCCGAGGAGCTGCGCGCGGCGGAGGCCGCGCTGCTCGCCGAGGTGGTGATCGCGGCCGCGCGCGGGGCTACCGACCCGATCTGCTGCTACGTTCCGGCCAAGGACGAGCCCGGGTCGCTGGCCATGCTGGACGCCCTGCGCGCCGCCGGACACGAGGTGCTGCTGCCGGTGGTGCCCACCGATGGCGCCGGATCCCCGGAACCGCGCGGGCCGATGAACTGGGCGCCCTACCGAGGACCCGAGTCGTTGGAGCCCGGCGCATATGGTCTTCGTCACCCCAGCGGCCCCGGCTGGGGGCCGGCGGCGGTGGCCACGGCGGACCTGGTCCTGGTGCCCGCCCTGGCCGTGGATCGCAGAGGGGTGCGCCTGGGCAGGGGCGCTGGCTGGTACGACCGGACATTGCCGCTGGCCAGGCCCAACACGCCGCTCGTCGCCGTGGTTCGGGACTGCGAAGTCGTGCACGCGCTGCCCATGGAGCGACACGACGTGCTGATGACGGGCGTGCTCACGCCACAGCACGGGCTGCGCGCATTCCCGCTGACTGTGGACTAGACTGGCACTCGTTGGGTGCGAGTGCTAGCACGATTCGGCTGCTAGCACGAATGGGCATGGTACGGAGGAGAACGGTGCCGACCTACCAGTACGCGTGCACGTCCTGCGGACACCGCTTCGACGCTGTGCAGGCTTTTTCAGATGCCACCCTGACCGAGTGCCCCGAGTGCGCCGGGCGGCTGCGCAAGGTGTTCTCCTCGGTCGGCATCGTGTTCAAGGGGAGCGGCTTCTACCGCACGGACAGCCGGGCCGGCGCGGGTGTGCCGAGCGGTACGAACGGGGAGAAGAAGTCTGAACCCGCCGCGGCGAGCGCCGGCTCGAGTGACTCCTCGTCCTCGTCGAACTCGTCGTCCTCTTCCGACTCGAAGAGCTCGTCGTCCGGGTCAGGCTCGTCATCTGGGTCCTCCTCGTCGGGGTCAAGTCCCGCCGCGGCCAAGGCCTCCTAGTCAGTCAGCCTGATGCGGGCGGGAGCGGTGCATCCGCTCGCTCGTCCAGCATGCCGGTGGATCCGACCCTCAGACGGCTCATCGCCTCCTCGGCGGGGTAGTTATCCACAGGTGCCCTAGTTATCCACAGCCGGCCCGTGACGCGGTCCTTGGGGAGTTGCCCGCCACCTAGCGTGGGCCCGGTGAACGACTCTGATGACCGCACCGGTCGAACCGGCTCGCCGATGGCCTGGCCGCCCGCTCGGCTGCTCAGCCTGGCCCAGGGGCTCGGCTGGCGTCGCCTGGTGCTCGCCCGCCGGCTGGCCGCCGGGCTGCTGGTGCTCGCCGCGCTGGTGCTGGCCATTCGCGCGCCAGATGCCGCCACCGGCACCGCGCCGGTGGTGGTGGCGGCGCGCGAGCTCGCCTCCGGAAGCACAGTGCGCGCCGGCGATGTGGAGATCCGGCGCTGGCCGTCTGATCTGATCCCCGCCGCGGCGTTGAAGACGCTCGAGCAGGTCGATGGGCGGATACTCGCCGGGGCCGCCAGTCTCGGCGAGCCGCTGACCTCGGTGCGCCTCGCCGGCCAGGAGCTGGCCAGTCGGGCCACCGGCGGGCGGGACGCCGCGAGCGTGCCGATCCGGCTGGCGGATGCCGACGTGGCCGGCCTGCTGAGCCCCGGGCGGCTGGTGGACGTCGTCACCGTCGGCCAGCGGTCCGACCAGCCCACTGTGCTCGCCTCGGCCGCGGTTGTACTCACCGTGCTGCCCGCTGAGACCAAACCCGCCGCCCGTGGGCGTCTGGTGCTGGTCGCGGTGCCGAGGGCGGCGGCGAGCAAGCTTGCCGCCGCCACGCTCAGTCAGGAGGTGACAGTTACCCTCCGCTGAGTCGAGGTCAGGCCGCTGCGCGGCTGAAACCCGGCACCACGTGGAGGAAGGGATGCCATGCTGAAGGGCTTCAAGGACTTCGTGCTACGCGGGAATGTCATCGATCTGTCCGTGGCGGTGGTGATGGGCGCGGCGTTCGGCGGCATCGTCAGCGCGTTCACCGACAAGATCATCAAGCCGTTGCTCAACGCGATCACGCCGCCGGCCAGCCCGGGTTTCGGCGTCCAGCTGATTTCTGGCAAGCCGAGTACGTTCGTCGACTTCGCCTCGCTGATCAGCACATTCATCAACTTCGTCATGGTGGCCCTGGTGGTCTACCTCGTCATCGTGCTGCCGATGCGGACCATCCAGGAGCGGCGCAGGCGGGGCGAGGAGCCAGGGCCCGCCGAGCCGACCGACGTCCAGCTGCTCGCCGAGATCCGGGATCTGCTGCGTGCGCAGTCCAACGGGTCCGGCGGCGCGCGGCGGGACGACGGCGCCGCGGATGGGCAGGAGCCCGATCAGGCGGTCCGCCAGCCTCGGTAGAGGCGCAGGTGTGCCTCAGCGGCCGCCGACCAGGTGTGTCGCCGTGCCAACGTCGCACCCGCACTGGCGCGGGCCGGATCCGGGCTGGCCAGCGCTGCGCCGAGCGCGTCGGCCAGTGCCGAGGGGCTGGCCGCGAACTGAGCTGACGAGCCGAACACCTCGCGGAGCACCGGCAGGTCGCGCAGCACCACGGGCACCCCGGCGGCCAGCGCCTCCATGGCCGCCAGCCCGAAGCCCTCCTTGGTCGACGGGAACGCAAAGACGCTCGCCGCCGCCATCAGCGCGGGCAGCTCGTCGTGCTCGACCGGGCCGAGCAGCACCGGGTCGACGCCCAACTCGGCGGCTCTGGCCAGCACCTGGTCCCGATAGCCTCGGTAGTCGAACAAGGTGTCGCCGCCGGCCAGCACCAGCGCCACGTCCGGCGCCCTGGCACGCAGCGCGGCCATCGCCTCGATCAGGTCCGCGGTGCCCTTCCGGGGCTCGATACCGCCCACCGCCAGCACGTAACGGCCCAGCTTCCGGCGCCAGCCGGCCCGGCGTTGCGCGGCTACCGGATCGTCCGGGTCAGCGGCGGCGGCGAACCGGTCGGCGGCCACCCCGTTGGGGATCACCTCCGCCCGGATCCCCCACCCGGCGGACAGCTCGGCGGCCACCGCCTCGGACACACACACGTGCCGCTTCGGCTCGCGCAGCGCCTTCTCGTGGCAGGCGACCAGCTCCGGGGTACTGAACTGGTCGATGTGGTGCACCGTGCGCAGCACATCGGCCCGCACCGTCAGCGCCGCGTTCGCGCTCAGGCAGTCCTGCGCGTGCACCACGTCGGCGGTCAACCCGTCCGCCCGCAGCGCGGCGGCCAGCTCGGTGATCGAGCGGACGATCCGGGGGCCCACCTCCTCGTCGGCGCGGTCCTCGAACGGCACCAGCCGGACCCGCACGGCCGGATCCACCGGGCGGAAGAACCCGGCGTCGCCGCCTCGCCGCAGCGACCACACCTCCACCTCCTGGCCGAGCGCGGCGAGCGCTTCGGCCAGCGCCAGGGTGTGCACCACCCCGCCGCGCGGCTTGGTCGAGTAGGTGAGCAGGCTGATCTTCACCGGTCGACCGCCACCGACTCACCGGCCGGCTCCGCCCGGTATGCCTCGGGTCGGCGCTCGACGAGGTGATGCAGCACCCGGCGGGCCCGGGACACCTCGGCGGCCGGATCCAGTTCGGCCACCGCCAGGCCGGCCTTGGCCCAGGTACGCGCCCGGATGTCGCCACCCGGCCCGACCACCTTGGCGTTGCCGAGGAAGGTGAGCACGCCACTGCGCCCGGTTTGGTTCGCCGACACCACCACGACCTGGTTCTCCGCCGCGCGGGCGCAGTCATAGAGATCGAACAGCCGAGCCTGACGGTCCTTGACCACCCGTCGTGCCGGGTCGGTGAGGCTGGCCGGCCACGCCGACAGGCAGGCGAGCACGATCGCGCCGTCCTCGGCCAGCGTCCTGGCCCCCTCCGGGAACGTCTTGTCGTAGTCGATCATCATGCCCAGCCGGCCCACCGGCGTGTCGAATGCGGCAAACCGGTCGCCGGAGGCGTAGCTCACCCGTTCCCCGGGTGCCAGATGCACCTTGCGGTGCCGGCCGTGCACCCCGGCGCCGGACAGGCACACCGCCGAGTTGTAGGTCAGCGCACCGGCCCGTTCCCGGTAGCCCAGGCACAGCACCAGGTCGCCGGCCATCGCGGTGAGCCGGTCGAACACCGGGTCGTCCGGCTCCAGCGCCGGGGGCAGGTCGGCCGACACGGACATGGGCGGCGGCACCGGCGCCTCGTGCTCGGCGCTGGGCGCATCCGGTGCCGGCGGGGTCGGGTCCTCGGGTTCGGTCGGGCTGAGCTCATGCCCTGGGTCGACGGGTTCGCGCAGGTCGGTGAGGTAGCCGCCGAGGGTGCCGTCCGGCAGCACGAGCAGGCCGGCACCCGCCCGCCGGGCCGCCGCGACGATCGACTCCACCCGTTGCAGGCCGAACTCCATATCACGGCCGAACTGCGCCGCCGCCGCCGCGAGATACACCACTGGTCAGGTCTAACCCACCGACGCCGGCACAGAACCGGTCAACCACGCGGCCAGCTCACGAGCGCTGGGACCGGGCAGCCGCGCGCTGGCACACACCGGTCTCCCGGCGACCCGGGCCGCCTCCGCCCATACCTCGGTCCACACCGCGGCCACGTTAGCGTCCGACTCGGCGCCGACGATGCCCGCGTCGCGCTGGGCTCGCACCGCCCGCGCACAGGCCAGCGCCGAAGCGAGCGCCACCGCGACTCCGGAGCACCATGACGGGTCGCCGGCGTGCAGCGCATCGCCGACCGGGATCAGGCCGGGCAGCCGCATCACGTCCTCGGCCCGGCCGCGCCGAGCAGGCGACACGGTCAGCGTGGTGACCCCGGTGAGCGGTTCGGCGACACCCGGATCCACCCAGTCAGCGATCAGCGGGAGTCGGCGCGCGGCCGCCTGGAAACCTTCGGGGGTGCACAGCGCGGCCAGCCCCGGCTCGACCAGCCCGGCCGCCGTGGGCTCGGCCGGCTCAGGACGCCCCGGCCGCGTCGGATCACCCAGGGCGCCGGCCGGCACGGTGAACGTGACGGTGAACGTGTGGTTGTCCCCCGGGACCAGCCGGCAGGAGTAGCCGCCGTACTCGCCGCCGGCGGCCAGGCCCAGGTTCAGCGGACCCGGATCGTCCCGCCAGTGCAGCGCGTAGCAGCGGGTGTAGTGGTCAGCGCCGGCGCGCGCGGCGGCGGTGTCCGGATCCTCACGGGGCTCGGCCAGCCGGACAGACCGGGCCCGTTGGCCCAGGTCATCCAGCCAGCCGGAGACCGGCCCGGATCCACCGGTCGCGTCCACGGTGAGCTCGGTGGCCACCACGCCACCCCGAACCAGCACGCCGGACAGGCGCCCGCCGCTGATCTGCAGCCCGGTGGCCGGCAGCCCCCCGTGCACCCGCACCCCCGGCTCCCGCTCGGCGACCCGGCGCAACACCCAGTCGAACACCGGACGCCGCACCGCGAGCCCGAACCCCTCCGCCGGAAGAGCACCGGCCGCCTCGCCGGAACCGCTCACGGAGAGTTCCCGGGCGCCGAGTTCGAGCAGCCGAGCCAACACGTCGGGAAGCTCGTCGGCCAGCATCCGGTAGCAGTGTGGCGAGAAGACATGCCCCAGCCCGGCGTGCGGCACGCAGTCGCGGTACCAGCCGCCGGCCTCCCGGCGCCCCCTCGGGGCCTGGGTGCAGTCCTGTTCCAGCACGTCCACCGGGATACCCCGGCGGGCCAGGGCGATCGCGGTGGTCAGCCCGGCGACACCGGCGCCGAGCACCAGCACCCGGGAGTCGGTTGTGGACATCTGCCGCATCAGGTCACCTCCGAACGCCGCATCAACTGACCGAGAGCATCGAGTGAGGCGGGTAGTAGGTATCCGGCCGGCGATCGGCCAGGTGACACATGAACCGCCGGGCCTGGGCGAGCTCGGACGGCACGTCCACGTCCACCGTCGCCGCCCCGGCGTCCACACCGGTGCTGGCGAGCACGTCCCCGCCCGGGCCGACCACCTTGGCGTTGGCCACAAAGCGCAGCGTGCCGAACCTGCCGGCCTGGTTGGCCGAGGCGAGCACCACCTGGTTCTCCAGCGCGCGAGCGGCGTCGAACAGGTTGAACCGCTTGGTCCAGCGGTCGTCGGCCAGGTTGGCGGCGGCCCCGGTCCGGCTGGTCGGCCACGCCGACATGCAGACGATGACCTGAGCCCCGTCCAGCGCGAGCGCTCTGGCGGCCTCGGGGAACGCCTTGTCGTAGCAGATCAGCATGCCCAGCCGGCCGACCGGAGTGTCGAACGCGGCGAAGCCGCTGCCGGCGGAGTAGTAGGAGTCCTCGGCCAGCGGCTGGTGCACCTTGCGGTACACCCCGTGCACCCCCTCGCCGGAGAAGCACACCGCGCTGTTGAACCGGCGCCCGTCGGCGATCTCGCAGAAGCCCAGGCAGACCACCAGCTCACCGGCGGCCGCCGCCAACTCCGCCAGCTCGGGTCCCGCCACGCTCAGCTCCGGCGGACCGGGGTCGTCGTGCACCAGGGTGCTGTCCGCATCGGACAGGTCGGCCAGGTAACCGCCCAGACACGCCTCGGGCAACACCAGCAGATCGACCCCGGTCCGCTTGGCCTCGTCGATCTGCCCGATGACCTGATCCAGACTGCGCCGCAGGCCGCGCCCGTACTCGGCGGCCACAGCGGAGATGCGGATACTCACTGCTCACCTCCGCCCTCGGTGCTGATGCCTCGGCCCCATCGCGTACTCATGCCACTCCCATTCCGGTCACCGCGCCGGCGACGGCCTCGGTGTACTCGCCGTCCGGCCAGCGCAGCCGCACCCCCGCGCCCGGGCGCAGCCGCCCGCACACCGCGGAGGTGGTGGCCGGCGCGGGCGGCGGCACGGTGCTGCCGAGCCGGTCGGCGGTGATCATCGCGTAGCCGGGGAAGCAGGTCAGCCAATCGCCGACACTCGGCCCGTCCGGCCGGGGCACCGCCGCCACGTCCAGTTCGGCGGCGCAGCCGGAGGCTTCGGCGAGCATGCCGAGCGTGCCGGCCAACCCGGCCATGGACACGTCCTTAGCCGCGGCCGGCTCGGCCAGCGCGACCGCGCGTTGCTGGTCGCGCAGCACCGCCGGCTCGCGGTGGCTGGTGGAATCCCACTGCCGGCCGGTGTGCCCACGGCGCCAGCCGCCACCCAGATCCGCGGTGACCCGCACCTCGTCACCGGGGCGACCGCCGCCGGCCGGTACCGGACGGCTGGTCCGGCCAAGCGCGGTGACCGAGAGCGCGGCGGGCACCCCGAGCTGGGTGTGTCCGCCGAGCACCGGGACACCCCAGGCCCCCGCCGCCGACCGCAGCCCGGACAACACCCTGGCGGCGAACGAGGCATCCCGCGCGCCGACCGCGTCCAGCAGGCCCACCGGGGTCGCCCCCATCGCGGCCAGGTCGTTCACGTTGACCAGCACCGAGCACCAGCCGGCCCACTCCGGGTCCCGCTCCACCATGGACGGCAGGATGGCGTCGCAGGCGGCGATCAGGTCACTGCCCGGTACCGGCGCCCCGTCGTCACCGAGGAAACCGGCCGGCGCACCGGCCAGCCCGGCGAGCAGGCCCTGCAGCGGAGCCTTGGTGGCCGCGACCAGCCCACCGATCCGGTGCACCGGCCAGCGCATCAGCACATGCGGCTGCCCCACCACCTCGACGTCGGCGAGCCGGGTCCAGCCCAGCCGGGCGAAGAACCGCTCGTTGGCAGCCTGCACGGTGGCCTCGAAGCGCAGCG
>Ga0193743_1002016_pt1 | contig 14631 bp, 13 predicted proteins | sample L2c2metaG_FD_143038 | JGI IMG/M metagenome (GOLD analysis project Ga0193743, IMG submission 143038) | Soil microbial communities from a riparian zone of the East river system, Colorado, United States - L2c2 | ecosystem: Environmental > Terrestrial > Soil > Riparian zone | place: USA: East River...
GCGGCGGGCCAGTGTGCGTAGGGCCGGTGCCAGCCCGCGCTCGGACAGGATCGCCGGGTGGATGCCGCGGGCGAGTTCGCACAGTTCCTCGTTCGCCGCGGCGAGTTCGTCGGCGATCCGGCTGAGCTTGGTTCGCAGCTCGAGCAGCTGCTCGGGCACGGTGGACAGGGCTAGGCTCAGCGCGAGGCTGAGCGCGACGAGGCGCTGTTGAGTGCCGTCGTGCAGGTCGCGTTCGATGCGGCGCCGGGCGTCGTCGGCGGCCGCGACGATCCGGGCTCGGGAGGCGGTGAGCTGGGTGCGGCTGTCGGCGTTGGCGATCGCGGTGCCGACGAGTTCGGTGAACCCGGCCATGCGCTGGTCGGTGTCGGCCGGGAAACGCCCACGCCGCTTACCGGCGCCGATCCCGCCCCACAGCCGCCCCTCGACGACGATCGGAACCGCGACCGACGACCGGATCCCCATCCGGCGGACGGCGTCGGCGTATTCGCCAGGGGCTTGGCTGTAGTCGTCGCAGCGAGCCGGTCGGCACGTGCGCAAGGCGACCGCCACGGCCACGGGCGGCTCAGGTGTCCAGCGGCTCCCCACCGGAAGCTCGGCGGCGTGCGCGCCGACGCTGGCAACGAGAGTCGTCGCGCCGTCGGGATCGAGGCGGACGATGACCGCGCCGTCGGCACCCAGGACGCTGCCGACCTCGTCCGCAACGGCCGCGAACACTTCGGCCGGCGGCAGCCCGCGGGCAACCAGCGTGGCGACCCGCCGCAACGCGGCCTGCTCGTCGGCGAGCCGGCGAAGGCCGTCGCGGCTTTCCTCGCGCTGCGCGCGGCCCTCCGCGTTCGCAATCGCGGTACCGACGAGCTCGGTGAAGCCGACCAGGTGCTCCTCGGCGTCGGCCGGCAGGTGCTCGCACCGCGTCCCGACGCCGATCCCGCCCCACAGCCGCCCCTCAACCACGATGGGCACCGCGACCCCCGACCGGATACCCAACCGGCGGACGGTGGTGTCAACGAACGCGCCCGAGGCCTGGCTGAAGTCCTCACAGCGAGCCGCACGGCCGGTGCGCAAGGCGACCGCCAACGCCAGCGGCGGCTCAGGCTGCCAGCGGCTTCCGACCGCCACCGCGGCGGAGTGATCGCCGACAACGGCGAGGACGGTCATCGCGCCGTCGGGATCGAGGCGGGCGATAGTCGTGGCGTCAGCCCTGAGGACGTGGCCGACCTCGTGCGCGACGGCCGCGAACACCTCGGCCGGCGGCACCCCGCGGGCAACCAACGTGGCGACCCGCCGCAACGCGGCCTGTTCCTCGGCGAGCCGGCCAAGCTCGTCGCGGCTTTCCTCGAGCTGCGCGCGGCCCTCCGCGTTCGCAATCGCGGTGCCGACGAGCTCGGTGAAGCCAACCAGGCGCTGTTCGGCGTCGGCCGGGAAACGCGCGCGCCGGGTCCCGACGGCGATCGTGCCCCACAGCCGCCCCTCGACAACGATCGGCGCCGCGACCCCCGACCGGAGTCCCAGCCGACGGAGGCGGTTACCGTACGCGTCGGAAACCTGGCTGAGATCGTCGAGGCGAGCCGGGCGGCCCGTGCGCAAGACGACCGCCACGGCCAGCGGCGGCTCAGGCTTCCAGCGGCTCCCCACCGGGAACTCGGCGGGTGCGCCGACGCGGGCGAGGATGGTGGCCGCGCCGTCGCTATCGAGGCGGACGATGTTCGTGACGTCGGCACCGAGGACGCTGCCGACCTCGTCCGCGACAGCGGCGAACACCTCGGCCGGCGGCAGCCCGTGGGCGACCAGCGTGGCGACCCGGCGCAACGCGGCCTGCTCGTCGGCGAGCCGGCGAAGCTCGTCGCGGCCTTGCTCGAGCTGCGCGCGGCCCTCGGCGTTCGCAATCGCGGTGCCGACGAGCTCGGTGAAGCCGACCAGGTGCTCCTCGGCGTCGGCCGGGAAACGTTCGCGCCGCGTCCCGACGCCGATCGCGCCCCACAGCCGCCCCTCAACCACGATCGGCGCCGCGACCCCCGACCGGAGTCCCAGCCGGCGGATGGCGTGACCGGACGCGGTGGAGGCTTGGCTGTAGTCGTCGTTGCGGGCCGGGCGGCCGGTGCGCAGGACCGCCGCCATGGCCACGGGCGGCTCAGGGTTCCAGCGGCTTCCTATCGGGAACTCGTCGGGGCGTGCGCCGACGCCGGCGACGAGAGTCGTCGCGTCATCGGGATCGAGACGGACGATGAGCGTGGTGTCGGCACCGAGGATCTGGCCGACCTCCTGCGCGACGGCCGCGAGGACCTCGGCCGCCGGTACCCCGCGGGCAACCAGCGTGGCGACCCGGCGCAGGGCGGCCTGTTGGTCGGCGAGCCGGCGGAGTTCCTCGCGGCTCTCGGCGTTCGCGGTCGCGGTCGTTCCGGCCTCACGGCGGCGCGCGGCCAGGCCGACCACCGCGCTGGCCGCGCCGGCGACGAGGACGAACACGACCAAGGCCACCACATTGCCGGGGTCGGCGACGGCGAAGTCGCCCTGCGGCGGGATGAAGTAGTGACCCAAAAGCGCCGCGGCCGCGACAGCGGCAACCAGCGCCGGGACCAGCCCACCGACCAGCGCCACCACCAGAACAGCGAGCAGGTAGAGCAAGGTCTGGCTGGGCACGCCCAGGACGTCGCCAAGCTGAGCCAAACACAGAGTCAGCAGGGGAAGAACGACCAGCCCGGTCAGCGCCGCGGCGAGCCGGTGGCGCGGGGATAGCCCCGCGCCTCGGGCAGGTGGCCGTAGTCGGGTCGCGGCGGGCTCGCGGGAGACGGCATGCACGTTGGGCTGGCTCTTCCCGTCAGGTTGGTGCCGGTAACGCTGATGCCCGGTCCCGTCAGCAAACTGGGGGTCAGCCGCCACGGCCAACGCCGCACGATCCGTGCCTCCTGCGATTTACTGATCCAACCGCCTGCATCGCTGTCCTAGCCGGGCTCGCCGGTGCGACCCGACGCTCCTCCCCGCCAGCTTGGCGTCGAGGGCGCTTGGTGTCGCCGCGGCCAGCGCCCCTTCTGGTTCCCAGCTGACCGGTACCCCCGGTACCCGCTAGCCGCAACTGGGCGACAGGCGCGCGGGCACTGCGATCGTGTGGTTGCTGTCGCACGCGTGCTAGCACCGATGGGCCGCCTCTGGAGTTCCCCGCCCACACACTCGGCGGGTGCGCGCCGCTCCGGCGACGTCGCCGCGTCGTCTCAGCTCAACCAACGGCACCGTGGCCCGCTCGGGCGAGGCCGCTGACCAGCCCGAGCGCTCACGGGCTTCACGGCGGCCGGTCCCCTGGAAGAGGGTCGTCTCTCAACGCTTGCTCGCCTCCCGTTCGGTGGCCTAGTGAGCTAGCCAGGCGGCGTACTCGAGGTTGCCAGCCTGGGCGGCGCTGGTAGGACATCGTGGCAGCGACGCGTTCGGGGTCATTGCGGAACTCGCTCACGATGCCGGTGCTTGTCGGGGACCTGTGAGTGGACCGTGTGGACCAGCCCTGGCCCGAGGACGGACGTCGCCCAGAACCTCTACTGTAACCTCGGTTGCACTCCGCGCAGCGATCTGCCCGGGTCCGGGTCCGTCGTGGATTGTGGAGGTCGGGTGGCTGGGTCAGCGATGGGTGCTACGCCGCCCCGGATCGGGTTGCTGTCGCGGGGTGAGCGGCACGGGGGCCGGCAGTCGGCACGGGCGGAGACCATGCTCGCTCCGCTAGTTCGGGCCTTCGCTGAATTGGGTGTGGGCGTCGAACCAGTCGTTTACTGCGACGACGCGGTCGAGGAAGTCCGGGACCAGCTGGTTGGGCTGGATGGGGTGCTGGTCTGGGTGAACCCGATACAGGATGGTGCTGATCGGTCCCGGCTGGATGCGGTGCTTCGGCGGGTGGCCGGCCAAGGAGTCTGGGTGTCGGCACACCCTGATGTGATCCTGCGGATGGGCACCAAGGCGGTCCTCTTCAGGCACCCGGAGCTTGGGTTGGGGAACTGACACGGAGCTTTACCGCTCGATGCGGGAGTTCACCGAGCGATTCCCGGGCCGGCTCGATCAGCGGCGGGTATTGGTTCTTAAGCAAGGTCGTGGCACCGGCGGTGCTGGGGTCTGGAAGGTCGAGTTGACCGGACCTCGGTTTGGCGGCGAGTCCGATGGCCGCTCTCGGCTCGACGCGGTGGTCCGCGTTCAGCATGCCGAGACGAAGGACAGCGCCACGGCCGAGATGCCGCTTGCGGAGTTCCTGGAGCGCTGCCGCGGCTACTTCGCCTGGTCGGGTTTCCTGGTGGACCAGCCGTTCCAGGAGCGTCTGGCGGAGGGGATGATCCGCGCCTACTTCGTGCACGACGAGGTGGTGGGCTTCTGTCACCAATGGCCAACGGGGTTGCTCAGCGGGGACCAGGCCGGCGACCGGGGCGGAGAAAACCCACCGGCCGCGCACGTGATGGAAGATCCGGACACCGGCGTCTACCAGCCGCTGCGCAAGACCTTAGAGACCGAGTGGGTGCCTCAGATGACCCGCCTGCTCGAGCTGGACTCGTCGGCCTTGCCGGTGCTGTGGGACGCCGACTTTCTCTATGGACCACCCACGGGTCCAGGCCTCGAGAACTACGTGTTGTGTGAGATCAACGTCAGCGCCGTGTGGCCCTACCCGCAGCAAGCAGCGGCCAACATCGCGCAGGCAGCACTCGCTCGCGTACGGGAGAACATCGCCTCACGGGGCTAAACACGCTGGAAGGCGGCCGAGCCGCGAGGAGGACGGTGGCACTCTCCGGCCACGTCAGCGATTGTCGTTCCCGACGGTGGTGTCAGGCGGGTTCGCGGCCGAGGATGAGGGCCCGGCGGTAGTACTCGTAGAGGCCTTCGAACAGGGGCCCGGTGAGGGCGAGGGTCTGTTCGTCGGTGCTGATCATGGATAGGCCGCGTAGGGCGATGTCGAGGCCGGGTGCTTCGGGGGCGTCGTAGCGTTCGTCGTCGAGGTCGGCTTCGTGGATGATTTCGGCGATGCGCCACAGCACGGGGTCGGTGAGTTCGTAGTGGCGCAGGATGGTTTCGAAGCTGCAGTCTCCGCCGTGGTGGCCGAGCTCGGCGCCGCGCAGGTCGAACGGTGTGGCATCAGGGGGGATGTCGGTGGGGTCAGCGAGGAAGACGAACTCGGCGTCCGGGTCGAGGTGGCGGCGGATGAGCCAGGCGCAGGCGGCGCGGTCGATGTGGATGTTGGCGCGGGTGGCCCATCTCATGGGTGCTCCTTGACCGGCGTGGCCTGCGCTGTGTCGGCGGTGGTGGTGGTGAGGTCCAGTACGGCCAGGCGCGCGAGGTCGCGTTCGGCCGGGGGGAAGTAGTCGCGGCGGTTGATGCGGCGCAGCTCGGCTCGGAGCCTGCGGGCCGTCGCCGCCCGTTCCGGAGCAGGCGAGTCCGCTGCCGCGGCGGCTGTGGTGATGACCTGGGTGTATTCGGTGGCGCGGGCGGTGGCCATGGTGGTGGCTAGGTCTCGTTCGGCGGGCAGGGTGGTGGGCTGGGCCAGCCAGAGGGTGGCGCTGCCGGCGGCCTCGGTGATTTCGTCGGCGATCCATTCCAGCTGCTCGCGGGTGCGGGCATCGGCGGGCAGCGCGACCACGCCGTCGCCGATCTGGGCGACGCCGAGGCGCTTGAGTTTGCGCCAGATCGTGATTCGCGGTGTGGAGGGTTCGCGGGGCAGCCGGTAGGACAGCATCACCCAGCTACCTGGCTCGGAGCGCCCCGCCACGGCATACCTCCACCTTGTTGCGCCGCGCGTGCGCCACACGCGACCATCACCACTCGAATTGTAACCTGGGTTGCATCCCGAATGATCGGATGGGTGAGGTGAGGGTGTCATGCCGCTGGATCTGTCGAATATCGGACGAGGAAGGTGAGCGTGGGCTCGCCCGGGTCGGCCCCGGCCGGTACGGCCCGCGGTGGCTGGCGTTCTCGTCAACGGCTGCTGCTGGTCGCGGTGGTGCTGGTGGTCGCGGTGGGTGGGCTCGTGTTTGCCCTGGTAGGAGGGCGCTCAGCGGCGCCGACGGAGCGGCCGCTTCCCTTGCGCCCGGCCGGGGAGATCTCGTTGCCCGGGGACAGCTCGCGGTTCGACTACGCGAGTCTGGATCAGGCGCGGGGGTTGTTGTTCATCGCTCATCTGGGTGCCAGCGAAGTCGTGGAGGTCGACCTGCGTGCCCAGCGGGTGGTGCGGACCATCCCGAACCTGCCCGGGGTGCATGGGACGCTGGTGGTCCCGGCGCTGCACCGGGTGTACGCCACCGCCACCGGCGCAAACACGATGGTCATGCTGGATGAGGACACCGGCGCGGTGGTGGGGCGAGCCGCGACCGGGGACTATCCCGACGGCCTGGCCTATGACCCCCGACGGGGGGCGGTGTGGACGACGAACGAGTCCGGCGGGTCGGAGACGGTGATCGACGCCGCTACCGGCGCGGTACGCGGCTCCGTTGACCTGGGCGGGGAGGTCGGCAACGTGGTCTACGACCCGGTGGCCGACCAGATGCTCGTCCCGGTGCAAGGTCGCGGCGATCTGGCAATCATCAACCCTGCCACCCTGGCGGTGGTTCGGCGTGTGGCGTTGCCGGGCTGCCAGCACGGCCACGGCCTGGCCCTGGATCCGGAGTCCCGGCTGGGGTTCGTCGGCTGCGAGGGCAACGCCACCCTGGCCACAGTCGACCTCACCACCGGGCAGGTCACCGCAACCCTGCCGGTGGGCAACACCCCCGACGTGCTGGCCTACGACCCGAGCGCGCACCGGCTCTACGTCGCCGCCGAGGACGGCACCCTCAGCATCCTGGACCGCACCGACCGAGCCGCGACCCTGATCGCAAGCCAACACCTCGCCGACGGCGCGCACGTCGTGGCCCTCGACCCAACCACCCACCACAGCTACTACCCAATCCCGCACGGCTCCGACGGGCGACCGGCGCTGCTGGAACAACAACCCGCCCCATAACCCCAGGCGCCGCCACCCTCCCCGCAAAGGACGCAAAAGGGGGCGTGGTTGGCGAAGCTCGCCAACCACGCCCCCCGGGTATCGCAACGATCAGTGGCCGTCACCGTCACCATCTGTATCGGCCCCGCTGGGCTGTTGCCCCTGGGCGGTGTTGGGCCGTACCTGGCCTACCTGTACGGCAGGTGCCGCATTGCCTGGCGCCTGACTGGCTGCCGCAGTGGTGCCGTCGTTGTCGCCGTCCATGTCGGGGCCCGCGGCCAGCGCGGTGCCGCCGGCGGCGACGGCGAGTGCCAGGACTCCGCCGGTGACACCGAGAGTGATCTTAGTTTTCCTACTCAGGTTCATCTCGCTCCTTGGGTTGGATTCGTCTTTGATGCAACCGTGGTTGCATATTCCTGGATACTGGTCGGAGATGAAGCCGTCATGAAGACCACGCGGTCGCTTCACCTTCGACCCGGGTGGCTGGGTTGGTGTTCGGGTTAGCTGGCTGGGCGCGGGTTGGTTGCGTCGACGGCGGGGCGGAGCGCAGATCAATAGCTGGTTGGCTGGCCGGCTGGGTAGCTGGTGGGGTGGCCGGCATGGGGATCGCGGTGGCATCGAGCGCGGCGCGCAAGCCTTGGGCCAGCTGAGTGGGGTCGCCCATGGCGTGCACGTGGGTCCACCACACCGGTGGGGACTGCTCTAGTAGATGTTTATGTAGGGCGGTTTGGTCGATGCCGTGGGATTGCAGCACGTCGGTGACCTTGGGCAGTTCGGCTTCGGTGACCACGAGGTCGCCCATGAGCATGGTGCCGTCGTCGTAGCGGGCCATCGCGGCGTATCCGCCGAGCGACAGCCCCAGGTCGGCGCCAGGGCCGTGTCGGCCGTGGCTGGATCAGTGGTCGTCGGTGGGGTCGGGGGCTTGGGCGCTCAGGACGTGGAAGTTGCGGTCCAGGCGAACCTCGAGGGACTTGCCGTCTGACTGGGTGACGGTCACGCCGTGCGCGGCGGAATCCTCGCCGGTTTCGTGGGTGATGTGGCCGGGCCGGTCGCCTGGCACCGCCCGTGCCGCGGCCGCCCGTGCCTGGGTCGCGATGGACACGTCGAGCTGATACAGCCTCGATACGTGCCCCACCCCCATAACCGCGGCGGCGAGCACCACCACTGCGGCGACTGAGCCGATCCCCAGCCTCATTGGGTGGTTGACCAGCCAGTCCCGCCACAAGTTCTGTAACCGTGGTTGCATGGGGTCTGGGTATCGGGTGTAGATGAAGCGGCGATGAAGACGAGCGGGTGATCGCCCGTTGGGGCGGCATGCTCGTCGGCGCACGCGGAGGGAGGCGGGTCGGTGCGGGTGCTGGTGGTGGAGGACGAACCGAAGATGGCCGGGTTGCTGCGCCGGGGCCTGACCGAGGAGGGCTACACCGTCGAGATGGCCACTGCCGGTGGCCCGGCGCTGGAGTGGGCGCGGGGCGGTGGCTTCGACGTGGTGGTGCTGGATGTGATGCTGCCCGGGTTGTCCGGGTTTGAGGTGTGTCGCCGGTTGCGGAGCCACCAGGTGTGGGTGCCGGTGTTGATGCTCACCGCCCGCGACGGCATCCGCGACCGGGTGACCGGCCTGGATGGTGGTGCGGACGACTACCTGACCAAGCCGTTTCACCTGGACGAACTGTTGGCCCGGCTGCGGGCGTTGGCCCGCCGCGGCCCGGTCGCGCGCCCCACCGTGCTCAGTGCCGGGGATTTGCGGCTGGACCCGGCCAGCCGGCGCTGCTGGCGCGGCCACGTGGAGATCGAGTTGACCAGCAAGGAGTATCTGCTGCTGGAGACGCTGCTGCGCCGCCCGGGCGCCGTGCTGACCCGCGACGTGCTGGTCGAGCACTGCTGGGACTTCGCCGAACAACCCCGCTCGAACGTGGTGGACGTGCACGTCCGCGCGCTGCGCGAAAAGATCGACCGCAAGTTCGGGGTGGCCGCGGTGGAAACCGTGCGCGGCGCCGGCTACCGGCTGCGCGCTGACGGCGGACGGCCCACACCGTGACCCGGGCGACGGGTCTGACCTCCTTCACGGGGCTGACCTCGATGGGTGGAGTCCGCGCGGTGACCGGAACGACTGTGCTGAGGTGGGTGGCTCGCTGGCCGATCCGGATCCGACTCACCACCGGATTTGCCGTGGTGATGGCGCTCGTACTGGCCAGCGCGGCGACCGCGACGCTGCTGTCCTTCAAGGCCGCGTTTGACGAGTCGATCGACAACGCCCAGAGCGCGCAGCTGGCCGCGCTCACCACCGCCACGCCCGGATCCGCGCAGGCCCGCCCCGAATCCCCGGTCGGCTCGGACACCAGCACCCAGCTGCTCAACCCGGCCACCGGGGCGGTCCTGGCCGGAGCCGATCAGCCAGGCGAGCCAGCCCTGCTGACCCCCGCCGAGATTGCCACCACCACCCGCGACGGCGAACTGCGAGTCGAACGCGGCGACGCTACCGACGCCGGCTCGCTCAAAGGCCCGATACGCATCCTCGCCGCACCTACCCACAACCACACGGCGATCGCGGCGGTAGCCACCAGCCTGGCCGGGCGCGACGCCGCGGTGGCCGACCTTCGCAACGAACTGGCCGTGTCGCTACCGCTGGTCCTGCTCGTCTCGATCGCCGGCGCCTACCTGATCGCCGCCGCGGCGCTGCGGCCGGTGGAACGCATGCGCGCCCGCGCCGCGCGGATCGGCGTCAACGACCCACACCCACACTTGCCCACACCCCCGGCCAACGATGAAATCGCCCGCCTCGCCACCACCCTCAACGACCTGCTCACCCGGCTGCACCACGCGCTGACCCGGGAACGGCAGTTCGTCGCCGACGCCAGCCACGAGCTCCGCACCCCGCTGAGCCTGCTGACCACCGAACTCGAGATGGCCCTGCGCCGAACCCGCACCCCCCAGCAGCTGATCGCCGCGCTGCACTCAGCCCTGGAGGAAACCGAACGACTGTCCCGGCTATCCCAAGACCTGCTGCTACTGGCTCGCCTCGACCAACCCGAGACCAGTGCCGTGCCCACCGCGGCCGTGACCCAGCTGCGACCCGTGCTGCACGCACTGGTCACCCGCTACCGACACGGCGCCGACGACGACACCCTGATCCTGGACTGCGCCGAAGGCGTCGCCGTGTGGGCCGACCCGGACGACTGTGCCCGAGCAATCGGCAACCTGCTCGACAACGCGCTCCACCACGGCCGCCCACCGATCCTTATTCGGGTATGCCAAACGGGCGGTGAGGCTGGTCAGGGCGTGGCGATCGAGGTTCGGGATCACGGCTCCGGATTCACCCCCGAATTCCTGCCACGGGCGTTCGACCGGTTCTCCCAGGCCGACCCCGCCCGCGCCCGCGCCGGGACCGGCCTCGGGCTCGCCATCACCGCGGCGCTGGCCGCCCGCAACGGCGGCCAGGTCATCGCCACCAACTACCCCGACGGCGGCGCCGGACTCATCCTCACCCTGCCCGCCCCGGTGACCGCCTCAACCACCTCCGCCACCATATGAACTGCCAGCCCAAAGGCTTTGTCCTCGACGCCGTCGCCGTGCGCCGCGGCCCGGCTCGACTGCTCGATCGGGTGTCCACCCACCTGCCGCCGGGGTGGTGCACTGCGGTGGTAGGTCCCAGCGGGGCCGGCAAATCCACCCTGCTGCGACTGCTCAACCGGCTCGAGGAGCCCACCACCGGGAGGGTGCTGCTCGATGGCATCCCGGTCACCGACCTCGACGTGCTCGCGCTGCGCCGACGGGTGGGGCTCGTGGGCCAACGCCCCGTGCTGCTCACCGACCGGGTAGCCGAGGACATCCGGGTGGGGCGCCCCCACCTCTCCAAGCCACACGCGGTCGAACTACTGGCTCGGGTGGGACTGCCGCCGGAGTTCGCCGGACGCGCCACCAGCGGACTCTCCGGTGGGGAGGCTCAGCGGGTCTGCCTGGCCCGTGCCCTGGCGCTCGAGCCTGACGTGCTGCTGCTGGACGAGCCCACCTCAGCGCTGGACGCCTCCAACACCGCGCTGATCGCCGACCTCGCCCGCGAACACGCCAACACCGGCGGCACCGTCATATTGGCCAGCCACGACTCCACCACCGTGCGCGAGACCGCGGACTGGGTACTGGTCCTCGACCACGGGCGCCTGGTAGCCACCGGGCGCCCCGACGAGGTCGACTACCTGCGGGCCCGGTCATGACCCCCACGAACGTACCGAGCTGGGCCGGAGTGGCCGCCTCGCTACTGCTGGTCGCCGCCGCCGTGGCGGTGGTGTGGCGATACAAGCTGGGGCTCACCGGCGAGCTAGTCCTCGCCGCGGCACGTGCGGGGGTCCAACTGATCGCCGTCGGCGCCCTGCTCGCCGTGCTGTTCAACCGGACCGGACTCCCCGGCGCGCTCGGCTGGGTCACCCTCGTGGTCCTCATCGCCGGACAAGTCGCCGGGCGCCGCGGCGCCGACCTCCCCCGAGCCCGGGCGATCGCCACCGCCGGTGTCGCCCTCGGCACCGCACCCACCCTGGCCACGCTCATCATCCCCGGCGTGATCCCCACCAGCTCCCGCGTCGTCATCCCGGTCGGCGGCATGATCGTCGCCGGGGCCATGCAAGCCACCGGACTCACCCTGCGCCGCCTACGCGAGGACGCCCACACCGCCCGCGAAGCCATCGAAGCCCGCCTGTCGCTAGGCCTGTCCGCCCGCGCCGCGTTCGCCCCGCACCAACGATCGGCGCTGCGCACCGCACTGCTACCGGCCATCGACTCCACCAAAGTCGTCGGGCTGATCAGCCTGCCCGGCGCCATGACCGGACTGATCCTGGCCGGGGTCGACCCACTCACCGCCATCCGCTACCAGATCGTCGTCATGTACATGCTGCTCGCCGCCACCGCACTCGCCGCCCTGACCACCGCCCGACTCGCCGAACACACCCTGTTCGACCACGCCCACCGCCTCGTCCCCCTCACCACGGGACTGGAAACGTGACCACCCCAAGGAGCCGGCCCCGATGATCTTCAGCGCCGCCCACATACTTCTCACCGCCGCCGCTACCGGCGTGCTCGCGCTGGGAGCCGGATACTGGCGCCTCGGCCGCCCCGCTTGGCTCGATGCCCTCGCGGTCGCCGCATTAGCGGCGGCCGCGGTGTTCCTGTGGCGACTCTCGGCGAACATGCCCCAACTCAACGACGACGGTCTGCCCGGGTTCTCCGCCAACGACTGGGCCGCCCCGATACTCGTCTTCGTGTTCCTGACCGTCTTCGCCGACCTGCGGAGACCGTCTGACCCTCACCGGTACCGGCAGGTCCGCGCCCTAGCCACCATGGCCGCGCTCGCCGTCAACGTGATCACAATTTGAGGGTCACAGGGCGTCGCAAACACCCCGGCGTCCGACCAAGATTCGGCAGGGCTCCCCCGGTCGAGGCGTCTGAGGACCGCCCGCACGGAACGCGACGCCCAGGCCTAGGCACCTTGGGGCCCAAACACGCCGGACAACCCAGTGGTGACCCCTGTCACTCCACAGCTAATGCAACCATGGTTACAGTTTGAGGGGTGAATCGAGCGGACGACCAGAACGGCGGGCAACAAGGCGAGCACGATGACAAGGACGAGCGACCGGTCGTCGGGCTGGGCAAGGTGCTGGGCTACTTCTTGAGGTTGGGCACCACCGGGTTCGGTGGCCCGATCGCCACGGTCGGCTACATGCAGCGCGACCTGGTGGAACGCCGCAAGTGGATGGATCGCAAAGATTTCCTGGACGGTGTCGCCCTGGGGCAGACCATGCCCGGACCGCTGGCCGCCCAGGTCGCCATGTGGGTCGGATACCTGCGCCGCGGCCCGGCGGGGGCGTTAGCGGTCGCGGTTGCGTTCATCGCCCCGTCGTTTGTGATCGTGGTCGCGGTCGGGGCGCTGTATGTCCGCTACTCCGGACTGGCAGCGGTGCAAGCACTGTTCTACGCCATCGCACCCGCCGTGATGGCCATCATCACCATCGCCGCGGTCAAGCTGCTGCGCCTGACCAACCGCCGCGACCCACGCCTGTGGGCAGTCAGCGTGGTGGTGTTCGCGGTCACCGCCGCCACCGGCTCCGAACCCGCGCTGCTGATCATCGCCGCCGGGCTGCTGCTCATCGCCTTGGACGCCCGCCCCCAGATACGCTGGCCGCGGCGCCGGACCAGACCCGCACCCCGCCCCGAATCGAGGGATAGCGGGCAGGCCAATCGCCGGGAGCCACCGCCGGCAGCGGTCAGGTCGCTACCGATGCTGTTGCCCTCCGCGCTCGGCGCCGCCGCCGGCGGCGGGGTGCTGGTCGCGCTCGGGCTGTTCTTCGCCAAGACCGGGGCGTTCGTGTTTGGCTCCGGCCTGGCCATCGTGCCGTTCCTGCGCGAGGGCGTGGTCGACCAACATCACTGGCTCACCCCGGCCCAGTTCCTCGACGCCGTCGCGATGGGTCTGATCACCCCCGGCCCGGTCGTCATCACCGCCGGGTTCATCGGCTACCTCGTCGCCGGCCTACCCGGCGCTGTAGTCGCCACCGTCGGGATATTCACTCCGATCTACCTTGGCGTGGTGATCCCCGGTCGCTGGTTCCTGCGCCACCGCGACAACCCACAAGTCAAGGCGTTCGTCGCCGGCGCCACCGCCGCGGCCGCCGGAGCACTCGCTGGCGCGGTCGTCGTACTCACCCGCCAAGCCGTCACCGACTGGACCACCGCCGCGATCGGGCTCGTCACCCTGGCCCTGCTGTGGCGCTTCAAAATCTCCGAGCCGATCGTGGTCATCGCGGCCGGCGGCCTCGGCCTACTCATCCACTGACCACGAGTGCCTTACCGATCGGAGCCCCTGCGCGACGACAATCAGGTCGAGATAGGAGAACTGTTGGGCCGACTACCGGAAGATCGGCGCGGCGCTTTTGTGCTCACCCATCGGTTCGACACCCGCGACGACGGCGAGCGTGCCCGATACGTCAACGGGACTCCTCCTTCGCCCGGGCGTAAGCCACAGAACCAGCCAAATGCAACCACGACTGCAACCAGGCGACGATGGGCAGCTCCGGTCGTCGCGTCGCGCACGGCGTCTCCGCTGGTCAGTTGGCGGAAGCGGAGGGATTCGAACCCCCGGACCCTCTCGGGACTCTCGCTTTCAAGGCGAGTGCATTCGGCCGCTCTGCCACGCTTCCGTGGACCAGCCTAGCGAGCCGCGCCAGGTTCTCGACCAGCGCAGGTAGCTGTGGTGGGATCTCCGGTGTGGACATCAACCCGGATGCCGAACTCGACACCTCACAGGTCGAGGATCTCCGAGGCTCCAGCGGAGGCGGCGGCCTCGGGAGCCGCGTGGCGGTCGGCGGCGGTGGCGTCAGCGTGGTCGGCCTGCTGATCTACTTCCTGCTGTCACAGCTCGGCGGGGGAGCCCTGCCGCAGGGGTTGCCGCAGGCGGGTGGCTTCAGTGATGTGCAGTCCGGTCAGCAGGTGGACAACGACTCGCTCAAACAGAAGTGTCAGGTCGGTCGGGACGCCGCCAACAACCTGGATTGCGAAGCGGTCGCCGTGATCAACTCGATCCAGTCCTACTGGTCCACCGAGTTCGCCAAGTCGGGTTCGAGGTACGTCCCGGCGACGACTCGGTTCTTCAACGGCTCGGTCTCCACCGGATGCGGCGCCGCCAGCTCGGACTCCGGGCCGTTCTACTGCCCGGC
>Ga0193743_1002017_pt1 | contig 14630 bp, 16 predicted proteins | sample L2c2metaG_FD_143038 | JGI IMG/M metagenome (GOLD analysis project Ga0193743, IMG submission 143038) | Soil microbial communities from a riparian zone of the East river system, Colorado, United States - L2c2 | ecosystem: Environmental > Terrestrial > Soil > Riparian zone | place: USA: East River...
AATGTCCTATAGCTCCCTAAATCAATAATTTACTGTGTTTTCGAAGCTGTCGTTCCCAATTTGGATGGCATCAGTCACGACAATGTCACGACACGTGATGTAGGCGGGATATGAATGTCTTCTACCTCGCCTGAGGTCAGCATATCCCGTCGCTGGGATACGAATGTCACTTATCTCGTCAGTATCTTCGTCCCTTGCTCCGTCCCTTGCTCGGCCTATGGTACCCAAAATGTCTTCGACTTGCTATCTTTTTATCGATTTAGGTGTTCGCGCGCTCTCAGGCTCTGCGAGGAAATAACATTCAGCAGTGGTAGTACTTAGTGAGTAGCCCGCTTTCCTTCTTTTTTCTCTTTCAGGCAGATTTTCTTGGAGGGTTACTATGTTTTGATTCGGAATGGTGACGCGATACCAGAGTTCTTGAAAACTTTCCTCGAGGAAGGCATCTGGTCGGTAAGGTTTCCAGTTTTTTTAAAAAATTCATCGACTCTAGAATTTTCTCTTCTTATTTACTTCATAAGGAGAAATATAGTTCTGATGGATTCGGACAGAATATGCGTTTAAATATTTTCCAAACAACACCCCCGGATAGAGAGGCCGCCGCTGTCCTCTTTTTTAAAGCCATAAATGTTGGAGGTATACGAGCTTGCAAAAATTCCACATTAATCCCTGCGACTTATATTACCCCTTGTAGCCGTCGTGGAATGGGTGATAGCATTTGGCTTTACATTCTACCTCATTACATTTTGCTTTGACCCCAGACTACCCAAAAAACATCGCCAAGGGCCAGCTCTCCCCATCTGCCCTTTCAGGCCGAGCGGCTCGCCCCAATAGTATGAAAAACACTCGATCATCATGCCTAAGGATAGAAATCAATGATATTACAGCCGGACCAGTGCTAACATAACATATTATAGAAATTTTATTCTAAGCAACGAAACGAGATTGAAGGTATCCCCCACCCGATCAACTAGAACCCTATGTGTGTCCAATCCTTTCGAAGGGGTATCTATATACTTATGTGAATCAGAAAGAAAAGTATACATGTACATAAAACAAATACCTGCCTCACACTCCCCACTTTGGTTTGATTAAAGGTTTAATTCCCGATCCAATTCCATTGCAAGCTCCAAATCTTTCAGCTCTTGCTCTCTCCTCTTCGCAGCATCTTGCTCCACCTTCCGTAAAGTTTCGACGCGTGCTGTATTAGGCGCCAGTGCGGGGGCTACTGCTGGCGGGGGCGAGGGACTCGGCACGAGAGTGGCCATAGTTGGTGCAGGAGGAGGAGGTGCAGGAGGAGGGAGAGGACTCTCCTTTACAGACCCTGGTGGAAGAGGAAGTGGTGTCTGGTAACGCACCAGGTGGGGACGATCAGGCGTTTCTTGATGTTCGCTTTGGTTGTTGTTCGTTTGAGGTGGCGGTAGTGGCGGTTGGTAGTACGATGATGATTCAGAGCGTCCACCGAGGCCTGCTCGCACGTATGATGAAGGTTCGTTATGCCCATATAGTTCCATGACAACAATGGGGATCGTCGGCGTCGGGAAGGCGGGAGGTCCAGAAGGAGCACTAGTAGTATTACCTCCTGTACCTATGTTATAAGGAAAAGGCCCCCTGGGGCCTTGCAGCGATGTAACATAGTTTGCATACCCCGAGGTCTGGGTAGTGTTAACAGAAGGTGCATATGAGTATGCCCGTCCATCGGGCGCCTGTTGATGGCCAGGTATAAATGTGCTGCCTTCCCCGGTGTATGGTTCTGTTGGTGCAGAATGATTGATATTGGACGACCCAGAGGTCTTTACGGAGACTGGAGTAGGTGAAGGGGAATATGACGGTACTAGTTGATTTTCCGGTAAATATACACCACTGTTTCCAGCGTTTGGGTTTGGAGGTGAAACAGAAACTAGAACACTGGAATGCGAGGGTCTCCGGGTGCCACTTCCCCCACTGTGTGAGTCTGTTGATGTGGAGTGATCGATATTTGACCACTCTGAGATCTGTACGGAGACTGGAGTAGGTGCAGGGGAATACAACGATACATTTGGCCCTAGTTGATTTTCTGGTAAATATACGCCACCGTGTCTGGTATATAGGTTTGGAGGTGAAACAGAGATGGGAACACTGGGTCCGGAGACCTGTGCTAATGCAGTAGGTACTGGAGAATATGCCCGTCCACCGGACGCTTGTTGGTGTTGACCCCCCGGTATAAACGCGCCGCCACCTCTGGTGTATGGATTTAAAGGGACAGCACCACCAATATTTGAAGACCCAGAGGCTTGTACACGAGATGGGGGAGAGTATGATCGTCCACCAGGCCCTGTTTGATTTTTTAGTATAAATGCACCAGGTGGGGTGGGGGAATATGCCCGTCCGCCAGGCGCCTGTTGATGTTGTTGCCCAGCTGTATAAGCATCGCTATTCTCAGTGTATGGGTTTCGATCGATATTTGACAATCCAGACTGCACCGCAACCGGTGTGTATGCACCACTGCCCCCAGTGTAGGGGTTTGGCGGTAAAAGAGAAACATCAGGCGTAGTGCTATGTAGCCTGTTGTTTGAAGATTCAGATGGAGTGCGATTGTGTCCAAATTCATGCTGCTGGCGGCCGGCGTTTGAAATTGGTATCGGAGATGAACGTCCTCCTAGACCTGGACGTAGGATAGGGGGTAGCATAGCATGTTGTGATGGTATGGCTTGTGGCGGTGAGATTGACCTCAGGTCCCGTGCATTTGATAGAGCAACACTGTTATGTACAGGTTCATCCCCCGGTATAGCAGGCAAAGAGTCAAATTTTCTTGTAGGAGAACCAGGGTGAGATGATGTTGGATTGGATTGATCGCAAAGTCGTGAGGGTTGTTTAGGAGAGGAACTAGAGGGTCCTACGGCATTTTGCTGGATAGGACGAGACAACCGGTCGGATGGAGCGAGCTTGGAAGGCCGCCTGCCAAGTGCACTTCCCTGTACATGGGCCAGGAGTTTTTTATTTGGTGCTGCAACGGGGGCAGGTGCGTTGGCATAATATGTCATCTCGAGATAGATATCACCACGCACGACGCCATCTATATCCAGACTGACCCAGTCTATCCAAAATTTGTTAAGTAGCAAAAGCACGGTCAGCAAAAGTATAGCACGCACCATCAAATTCGCCTGTCTTGAGGGTATCCGAGATATCCACGGTCGCTTTACCCAGAAGATCTTCCCTCTTGGATTCTCGAGAATAGCATGCCACCTCTAATTTCCTATTCTTCCCTGCAGGTCCATTGCCTTTCAACACTGTGAGTCGGATTTCGCTATCCCACTCTGGGTGTTGGCCGCCTCTAATATCCACATGGCTCCGTTTCTGTACACCTGTGAATTAAATGATTAGCATTTAGGTTATGTTGTATTGAAGTTTGATTACAGCGATTGAGGTCTGTCGGAACTCACCATTCAAAGTAGCTTTGGCAAATACATCTTGTTTCCTGAATGAGCGTTTATCGTTCAAATTCCTCGCTTTGAGGAGGACTACGATCAGAGTGCCAAGCTCCGAATCCTTATCAGGTTCCTCACTTGTCTTGGACATCGAGGTTCGATATCACTTGCTCGACAGATGACAATTAGATGATAGATTTGGGGAGCATTTAATTCAACACTCCTTGTCTTTTAAGAGTGTGAGTCGCTGCGGCTGTGAAGACTGATCCTGAAGCAGTGATTCCAAAGAATGACCGGAGATATGATGCGGTCCTGTGCCTGTTGCAACACGTTTCTGCCTTGTTCCTCCAGGACCGTGGGAAACACAGAACGATACAAGGAGGAGTGGCCCAGGCGTCAAAAGGCGTCAAAGCTTAGGTGTTATATTCTATAAATTGGGATAGGGTGGAAAGGGAGATATAAGATTTAGTACACGAAAAGTGTAAACAATTATGGTACAAAATACATAGTAAGTAGAGTGAAGAGGACTACTAATTAGAAAGCTAACTTGTATCAGAAAGAATATGCCCATGACTGCACTTGCCAGTAATAATATCTTGATTGGATAGGGTCCTCGATAATCTGACTAGTAGCTGCTACCCATGGATGGATAGAAGCGGCCATTACCAAGCTCCTAGAGTATCGCTGCAAGTTGAGGGTCACACTAGGAGATGAATAAAAAAATATCAAACAGTGTGACCTTTCCGGGTGAGGCTCGACTCGAAACGATGCGAGAGGTCGCTTCCAGGAGCCTTGAAAATTGGCGGATACAATGGCTGGCATACCCGGTGCGCACCTTGTGCGCACCGGGTATTTTCGGTTCGGGTACTGCGGGTAACAAGATGCCGCATCTGTATGTATAAGGACCCTGGGCAATTGGGTGAGAGGCTAGATCCCAGATTTCAAATTTTTGTCCGGACGTTGCAATTCTTGTCCGGATTGCACCTAGGTTCCCAAATTTTCCAACCGGATTGTTGACCTAGCTATTTTTGCAGCCCAATTTTGTCCGGATCGGCAGATCGGGCCTTCTAGGGCTTGAAAAAGGTCTGTACCGCTGTTTTGAACTTCGCCCGCCTCAGAAAAACACAATTCTAGCTTATAATCCTATCGTTAATGTGTAAATAAAACTATTTTCTTAATCATCCCCCTCGTCTTCAAGATTTCCGCTCCACTTTCGAAACAATTTGATAGTGGCCTTCAACTGCGTTTCACCGTTCTGGAAATCGCGGAAACGTGACAGGTCCTGCTGTAAAATTTCAATGGACAGTCCTTGAGCTTGAGTCTCGGAGATCTTGGAATCAAGTAGACAAAGGAATTGTGTTGAAGGTGCCAGTAGATATTGTTTTGTTTGAAAGATTGAAGTCGCCTCGCACACAGAACGGAATTGCCGTGCATACATGAACTCGAAAACATACAGAAACAAATCAAAAAAAGGAATTGAACAGAATTGAACCAACGGCTTGAGACGGCTTGTCGAATATTATGGTTAGATGTTCATATGCTCGTGACAGAGTACACTTTATCAGACTATATCATACCCTAAAATTTGTCCGGATAGACAACTAACCTATCCCGATTTCCCCAAACTTGTCCGGATTCCGGCACTGGCTGCCCCCCAAATTCCAGTGAATCCTGTCCGGATTGCACCTAGGTGTCGGTCAAAAAATCTCAAATCCTGTCCGGATTGGGACCTTGCCGTCTCTCCTATTGCCCAGGGTCCTTATGTATACCGCCCCCGTTTGGTACAGTGATGTGCTATAGTAGTGGTAAGGAGTTATACACACCTCTTCTGTTCATACCTGAGACAGTTACTTTTATTCTTTCTCTAGAGTCTACTGTGGTCTACTGCTGATTCTGCATTTCCTGGACAAAAATATAGATTTATTTTACGCCATATGACCCGCTCCGAGGATATACCAAGAACACACTCCACAAATGGGGAATTCAGGCATTGTACCTCGGCTGCCTTCTGGCTGCCGGAGTTTTAACCTCCCTAACCGCCAACCTAAGAGCGCGCTACCGCGCGAAAAGACATATAAACACTAACCACTAACACTAACCTTAACTCTAACGCTAACTATGACCTCTAAAGCTAACCCCTAACGCTAACCTGCGTCCTAACTTAGTGCGGTAGCCCAACCCAAACCCTAGCGGCATCTATCCGGCAGATACTTCGGAGTGTCAAAATTAGGTCAATGGCAACCTTCGGCATGCAATTTGATGGGACATCAGCGACACATCGTCATGTGCCTGAGTGTGTTGGGTGTCGGTGTTGGTATACCCTGTCCCGCTCCTGTGGTATATTATTTTTAGCTCGGAGTGTAGTACGTGCCGTAGTGCCGTACACATTGAAGAACTTCTTTGCTTTAATCCTGACAAAGTACATCCTCGCTGGTATTTTATCTCTTTATGTACATCCACCATCACTTCGAAGAGAGTAGAACGCGTATACGAGAGACTCTAGCCAGAAATGCGAAGTCGCAAACCGAGCACGCAATAAACGGAACGAATAGTAGCCGTGCAGATCACATCTAAAAATATGATCAGCGAAAGGTATAACTTAGCCTAGCTAGCCTTCCCCAATTGGTCCTCCAGGCCCACTGCCCAACAGATGGCTGCTGTCGACGAGAAACAGCATGCGGACCCACACTCTCGTCCCGTCGATGTGCAACTCGATGAGGGAGACATAAAAGTCAGAACAAGGACTAGCTGGTGGAAAATATGGTAAACCATTCGCCAGTCACTTACCTTTATCAAACCTGATTCCTTAGGTTACCCCGGCATTTGCCACCACCACCTCCAGCGTCCTTGGAGGATGCTCTTGTACGTCTCCACTGCTTCGGCTCCATTCTGTGCTCAGGATTTTCTCAGGAAATTCCCCTAACGAAAGCCTCGCTGTTTTCCATCCTGACTTATGCATGGGTGGATCCAATTATGGTGAACTTTTAATTCTCCTGAAATGTTGGTCACGGTTCAAGGTCAAATGGGCTATAGACTCTAGGTTACCAAAGAACCCTGCAAGCAACTGATCTATGGAAATTAAATGAAGCTCGTTCCACTAAAGTTCTCTCAGCAAAATTTGACGAATCCTTGGCGCGTAGAAAGTCCGAAGCCGATGCTTGGAATGCCCGTTTAGAAATGGGACTCATTAGGCCATCGTTTATCTTGCGTTTATCTTGGGTTTTCCAAGCACTTTTATCTGGGAATGATTACGCCCGCAAGTTTGCCTCTTTAAAAGAGAGGTGGCGCGAGATTGACGGCAGGAAACACCCTAGCATTGCTTTCGCTCTCAATGATACCTTAGGGTCATTCTTTTGGACTGCAGGCGTGTTCAAGGTTTGTCCGGTTTTACCAGTCTTAAGCATTCTTAGATGTCATTTACCTCAGGTTTTTGCTGATACTGCACAACTTATGGGCCCATTAGTGGTCAAAGTGAGTGCTGTTGTTGCAAACGGAAACTATGCTGACTTATATGGGAAGGCCATTATTAATTTCGCGAAAGCAAGGCAAGCGGCCAAAGCCAACCATGAACCTGAACCCAATCTTGGCATAGGTGTGGCGATGGCAATTGGGCTTTTCTTGGTCACAGTATGTGCCAGCATTGGCCAGCATCAGGTTGGTCCTACATGATGAAATGCCTTCTTAAATGTTTAGCCTATAATCACGTACAGTTCTTTTGGCGTTCAATGGTAACTGGTGTACTTGCACGAGCTGCTCTCATCAAGTCTATTTACTATCGAGGAGTCCATCTGACTGAGAAGTCTCGCACCAAACTTTCGAATTCCGATATAATGAATCACATATCCACAGATGTAGGTCAAACAGTCACAACTTGGCCACGTTCTTACAATCTCTTTAGGTCAGTCGAATAGACTCCTGCGCACAGTGGTTTGTGAGTCTTCAATTTATCTCATCCGTGCTTCTGTTTCATATTTTCCTACTTCAACAGCACGCAGGTAAAGTTCTATTCCTGAGATAATTCTCCTGAATCTTGTTGATTTTGTCTTGCCGAACGTCTAGTATGGACGGCGCCTATCCAGATCATGATTTGCTTGATCATATTGCTCGTCCAAGTGCGTTCACGATTTATTTCGCAACCTGATCATTAATGATAGGTACATCTCCAGCTGGGACCCTCCGCACTGGCTGGATTTTCTCTTTTCGTCGTCCTCGCTCCCTTGCAAGAGCGTGTGATGGCACAGCAATTTCAAATCCGAAAGAGGTCTATGAAGTATACCGACCAACGTGCAAAAACGCTGCTTGAGGTGCTAGGTAAGGAATGACAGCTCTCGTAACTACAAACAACTCTCGACAATGACTTTCTAGGATCAATGCGAGTTGTCAAGTATTTCTCCTACGAGTCGTCATTCTTGAAGAGTGAGTTATAGTTTCACTAGACCTTTTGCAATTTCTCATATCAACAATGATTAATCAGGAATCTATGAGATCAGGGCGAATGAACTTGCAGCAATCAAGGCCATTCTTATCTCTCAATCAGCTAAGTGAGTGGCTATGATCAATACATTAATGAAGGACTCAATTTCTAAATCCTTCAGCGTGGCATTGGCTTTCTCACTTCCAGTGCTCGCTGCATCCCTCGCATTTGTTACTTATACTCATGTAACTCCCGGGTTTGATGTTGCGGTGATCTTTTCATCCCTTAGTTTATTCCAGGTAAGAGACTTTCTTCTCTTCTAAGCACATCAAGTCTCATAAATAACCCATGTTAGTTACTCCGACAACCTATGATGTTCTTTCCGCGCGGCTTATCTGTTACATCGGACGCCAAAAATGCTCTTGCTCGTCTTTCTCTCGTCTTCAACGCTGAAATGCGTACTGGTGCCTCACTAATTGTCGATGCTGGACTCAAAATGGCCGTGCAAGTCGAAAACGCGACATTTGAATGGGAAGAAGCCTTATCTACCGACAATAACGAGGACCACCGTAATGAGAAGGGAACACATCACCCGGACCTCCCATTCCGAGTTCATAATATCACTATGCATGTGCAACGTGGAACCCTAGTTGCAGTAGTCGGTCGCGTTGGTTCTGGAAAGTCGAGTCTCCTCTCCGGCCTCATTGGAGAAATGAGGAAGGTATCTGGTAGCGTTGACTTCGGCGGACGTGTCGCATATTGTTCTCAAACTGGATGGATTCAAAACGCAACCTTGGTATGACAGCCCCACCAGAAATTATAATGTGTAATTTGTAATTTATGACCTATTTCAGAGAGACAACATACTCTTTGGACAAGAATTTGATGAAGAGAGATACTGGCGGGTAGTCGAAAACTGTTCGCTCCTCCCTGATTTGGAGCTTTTGCCAGATGGTGATTTGACTGAGGTGAGTTCATCATTTCTATGGATGTTCTTTTTTATTTATCTTCTTTTTCAATAGATCGGTGAAAAGGGCGTCAATCTCAGTGGAGGTCAAAGACAGCGTGTAAGTTTCAAACTCATTGATAGTTCAATATACGCATTTTGTTGCACACAGATCAACATAGCTCGGGCTCTCTACTATGATGCTGATATCGTCATTTTGGACGACTCGTTATCTGCCGGTGAAGTTTTCCTCAGACGTTACGTTCCGGTTACTACTAACCACATATATCAAAGTTGATGCCCATGTTGGCAAATCTCTATTCCACGATGCCATTGTTGGAGCCCTTCGCAAACAAGGAAAGACAGTGATATTCGTCACCAATGCATTACATTTTTTGTCCTACTGCGACTATATCTATACACTTCGTGATGGACGTTTGACGGAACAAGGGACCTTCCAAGAGCTCATCACGGCCAACGGAGAATTCGCTCGACTCGACAAAGAGTATGGGGGCAATGACTCTCGACCGACAGAGAAGCCTCAAGCGTCTACAGTCGTTGCGGAGGGCGTCAAATCAAAACCACTATCAGCCCATAAAAATGCAGGCGGATCTGGGAAAATAGAAGGCAAACTCATTGTGAAAGAGCAGCGGACAACGGGATCAATCTCGCGCCAGGGTAATTCGCCGTTTCTGTGATTTCTGATATCAAACTGAACTTCATCAGTTTACAAGGCTTATATCTTAGCAGGGAAGGGGAATTTCACGATTCCACTTCTAGTGCTTGCCGTTGCTTTGATGCAAGGAAGCCAAACCATCAGCTCATACACTTTGGTGTGGTGGCAGGCAAAGTGAGAACTCTTTCAATTTACTCCTCAAAATGATATTAAGGCTGATGCAATGACAGTCGATTCCACCGTAACTTCGCATTTTATCAAGTTTTATACGCCTGTCTGGGAATATCACAATCTATATTCACCTTTTTAGTGTATGCGCCAGTTGAATTGTTTAATCATTAAAATTTGACTTTCATATATATGTCTAGGGGTTTTTGTAACGACACTTTTTCCTATTTTGTTTCTCGCAATCTACATCATTCTGGTATTTATCACATCTTCCATGCGCCAATGTCCTTTTTCGATACCACGGTGAGATCTGTTCTTCGCAATTCGGTGTACATTGCTGACTTTTATCAATAGCCTATGGGACGTATCATTGGAGTTTTTGGAAAGGACATAGATAGTGAGTATCTTGAAACGGCCATTTTGAATTCTATTCAATGAAAATATCCATTCAGATGTCGATAATCAGCTCCCTGGCGAGTCATCCCTTCTTTTTTTCCCGAAGAATGAATGAATATTGAGTAGTAACTATAAACTGGTTCTCCAGTTTCTCTGCGGTTGCGTATGTGTCATATTCATTGGTCATCGTATTCTACTAAGGAAATATCTAGTCTGTTTGACGCTTTCCAACGTCTTGGGATCTGTGATAATTATCACAGTCATCGAACATTACTTTTGTAAGTATACATCTTTCAATTTCGTTTAGTATATTAACAAATGATTCTTCATTCGACACAGTAATCGTAGCAGTAGTTATTTTTTGCGGGTACCAATACTTTGCTGCCTTCTACCGAGCTAGCGCCAGAGAAGTGAAACGACTTGGTTTGTCGCACTGTTGATCGTGATCGGAGCAGAGCTCATTCAATACGTCAGATTCAATGCTGCGATCTCTATTATACTCTCATCTCTCTGAATCATTGACTGGTGCGTTGAATTTATCTCCTCCATTGCCTGCTTCACTCATGGACCTATATTAGGTCTGCCCACAATACGGACATACGGAGAAATCCCCAGGTTTCTCAAGGAGAACGCATATTATATCGACTTGGAAAATCGTGCCTTAATCCTGACAGTGACTAATCAAAGATGGTTAGCAATTCGTCTGGACTTCTGCGGGGCAATCCTAGTATTGTCTGTAAGTCCCAGGTTGGCAAAAAAAGTGGTTTATCCTATTCATGGTGGTTTTAGGTTGCATTGTTTGTTGCTCTCGGGGCTTCTGGTAGTAGTGCCGCTCAGGTTGGCCTTGTACTCACCTATACAAGTAGGTTCTTTCATGTTCTATTGCTATTCAAGATAACTGATGTCCTGACAGCATCCCTTACGCAGGCTTGTGGAATGCTGACTCGACAGAGTGCTGAAGTAGAGGTAATATTGCCACCTTTGTAACTGATTACTAACAACTAATGCTTGGCCTGAGTGTAGAACTACCTGAATTCCGTCGAGAGGGGTACGTCAGTTGAACATGAAGTTGAAAAGATATTCTCATGCTTTTACAGTTGTTCACTACAGTCAAACAGATTTGATGAAGCAGGAGGCACCGCATGAGATTGAGGAAAATAAGCCATGCGTCGATTGGCCTGCGAAAGGTGCCATTGAATTTAAGGACGTGACAATGCGATATCGGCCCGGCCTTCCAAATGTACTTCATGGTATATCACTGGTAATTCGTGGTGGCGAAAAGATCGGCATAGTGGGAAGAACAGGAGCCGGGAAATCATCTATAACCCTGGCCTTGCTCAGAATAGTGGAATATACAGGATCGATAACCGTTGATGAGTAGGTGTTTGAATTTCCTGTTGTGAATTATTCTCATGCCCACGTTCAGTGTCGATATCTCCAAGATTGGTTTAAAGGACCTTCGTACAAAGATATCTATTATTCCGCAGGATGTAAGTTACCATCCCTTTACTAGGAGTCTTCAGTCTCACGTCTTACCATCCTTTTAGCCAACAATTTTCAGTGGTGAGTCACTCTCTTGTTGAATGTTTCTGAAAGGGGGTAAACCATTGAAATTTGGCAGGGACCGTCAGGACAGCCCTTGATCCGTTTTCACTATACGACGACGCTCGGTTGTGGGATGCACTTATTCGTTCTTTCTTGGTCGAAGAGCCAAATTCTAAAGACACCTCGGAGGAGTCCTCTGCTGGGAGGATCGCCCTTGATACTGTTATAGAAACTGGCGGATCTAACTTGAGTGTAGGAGAGAGGTCGCTTCTCAGTCTTGCTCGCGCACTTGTGAGAGATACTAGGATTGTTGTTTTGGACGAAGCTACGTAAGTCCGTTCGATCGGTGGAATTTAGGCAATTTTCAATTTCTACTCTTCGTTCATGTAGAGCATCGGTGGATTTAGAAACGGATTCCAAGATTCAGCAAACCATACAGACAGAATTCGGTGACAGGACGCTGATATGCATCGCGCGTAAGTCAATCTTAATAATGTGTCATACAAACGAGATACATTGGTATACGCCAATAGATCGATTAAGGACCATCTTGTCGTATGACCGCATCCTGGTGTTGGACGGTGGCCAAATTGCGGTCAGTTCACTAAGTAACATATTGGTCACAATACTGAATAGTGAGATGCTTTCAGGAGTTCGACACACCCTTAAATCTTTATAAAAAGGATGATGGCATTTTTCGTGCCCTCTGCGAGAAGAGTAATATTTCGGAGAAAGATATAAAGAAACTAGACGAACAATAAGACTTACGACTGGAACTGATGGATAAACCCAGGGATCTCAGTTTTGATAGGAGCAGGGCCACTAGGCTACCGAAGATCGGAATCAATATGAATTATATACTACGATGGCCGTTATCAATTTATAGAGTTATGGCAATTGATGAGAGTGCTCTGAGCAATAGACAACCACAGCCGATTCACGATCACTCAACTTTTTGTGAATTATGGAAACGTCACAGCTTTCGGCGTGAACAACCACCCCGTTGTTCACTAATCACTCATCAGTAAATTCTTCCACCTTTGTCCTCCGATGTCACTCAAGACTCTCCGTACCTCACTCAACTCGATGTTCAGAAACAGCCTTTTTTCACCATCTGGTTTTCTTGACACAAGGGCTCCCTCTTCCACTACTACGGCACGAGAGGAGGCGAGTGAGTTTAGCACTAAAAGAAGCTCGGCAGTAGTAGGTCTCTGAGTTGGGTCGTTCTCAGAGCTTAAGGAGTGAATAAAGTTGAGGTGCTGATACTGGACCTACAAAAAGAAAAGGTTTTTATCAGGTCAAGTTGGCGGTGGTCGCCAAGGGAGAAGAAGCACGCACCTCGCTCCATTTAATCTCATCTACCCCTTCGCGCTTGGCACAGGTAACCAGCGAGGCCAGCATCAGTCGTTCATGGAAGCTGAGATCCCGGAGAAATGCTGCTGTTGGGCTATTCTGCATTAACTGTACAACTTCTCTAATCTGGGGGGCTTTGACTGTACCCCGAGTGGCCTGCACAAGTTCTACAGCTCGTCTATAGGACAAGAAAACTGTAAGAAATAAAAAAAGGATAAGTAAAAGTCAAACCTGCAGATATCCAGTACCCTCCTGGCATCTCCAGTTATGCGACTGACGGTCATTGCAGCGAGCTTGATGGCATCAGCAGCGATGATCACTTGACTGGGCTTTTTCTCCTCATCCGTCTCTTTCACACTTGCCAATCGAGCCTCGACGATTTTCTCCAATTGCTCTCGGGAATAGGGCTGGAAGTTGATTCGAACCATACCTACCAGAACCAAGATATGTTAGTGCCCGGGGCTTCTGTTTTTGTTGAAGCTTTACCCAATCGACTTCGCACTCGACCTGTCATGACCCTCTCTGGAAGGTCCATCGTATTGGCGACAGCAATGACGACGAGCTTACTGCCTACCAAAGTCGGCCAATTGAAGAAATTGTATACCACATCTTGCTTTGGCGTTACAAGCTGGTCAAGTTCGTCCATCAAGACGACGCTGCGGGGAAGATTGTGGTCGACGACAGGGTAAACAATATGCATTAAACAAATCTTACCAAGCATGTCCACCAGGTCCTCGATTGCCGCTGGCAAAGTGGCGCGTAAGAACTTTCAGACTTTCTTTCGATCCAATATGAAGATGTCCATCCTTCTCTACATCGTGTCCCGATACACCTTCCCATAGGAGATTGTAAGCAGAAGCTGGTTCAGCGATCTTCAACCCATTGATCTCAACGTAACTGAACGGATTGATTTCCTATTTAATAAAGCGAGATGTTAATCTGCCGAACAAAGAAGTTGAATTTATACATACGTTGTTTTCAGCCATTCGTTTGAGCTCTTTTACAACAGTATGCACTGTCGCGGTCTTCCCAGTTCCTGGGACACCTGAAATATCTGAAGATGTATATTCTAATCGGTCCATTGAAAATATAAAGATAGACTTACAGACGCAACCCCCGCTACCTTCCTCTAAAAGTTCACTAATACACCTCAAGACCTTATTGAATTCTTCATCACGACACGGCAAGGAATCGGGTCTGCTCCCGACATGCAGGGCATGCATGGCACGTAACCATGGATCTTTTGGAAGATGGGCCACACTTGCCTTGAAAGTGAGCGACTGTGAAGAAAAGCTAATACCGAAACTAGGCTTGATTTTGCGTTTCTGAGGTGAGGAACGAGCTTTCTGACGCCTTGCTTTACCTAATATTGTAGATTCCTCCACTAACTGAGCTTAACACAAAATATTATTTATTTTTACGCTTGCTTTAACTTAGCAACTTCCATTTAATCGGCTTTTAAACTTGTTTACTTAAGGCTAATCTCTGCGAGGACTTGCCGCACAGCCCAGTAAGCCGCGCTATTTCATCAGTCGGCTTCCGTAGCCTACTCTTCCTCAGCTCACCCCCATTACCCTTACTGTTAGGGCAACTGCGGACGACTTAGTCGAGATCTAGCAGGGGATCCTAAACATATATATAAACATAAAATACGACAGGAAAGCGCACCTAGCAGGGGATCCTAAAAGAAAAGGAAAAAGCCCTGCTAAGGTGGGATGCATGTCTATA
>Ga0193743_1002018_pt1 | contig 14626 bp, 14 predicted proteins | sample L2c2metaG_FD_143038 | JGI IMG/M metagenome (GOLD analysis project Ga0193743, IMG submission 143038) | Soil microbial communities from a riparian zone of the East river system, Colorado, United States - L2c2 | ecosystem: Environmental > Terrestrial > Soil > Riparian zone | place: USA: East River...
TTGCATTGTTGTCCTTTTTTTTTTTGTTGATGACTTTTTTTGACGATAGGCGTTGAATGGGGACCTATATCTTGTCGACGGAGCAATTTCACCTGCCTAAACTCCGTGGGTCCGATTTTTTACTGTACAATCTGTAATTTTTTTTTTACGAATACAATCAATTAACCCACAACCGGTGTTTGCTGATTTTTCCAGAACACAGTGATGTTGAGGTTGAAGCTAGACACTGCGCCCCTAGCTTTCTGACTACTCACTCTTCATAAGGCTTTTGCGTAGTGCCTCGGTAAAATGGCCCCTATAATCGTTGGCTCTCGGCTACCCCTTTTTCGACATTGGGTCTGGACTCCAGATTTCCTCATCATCTGTGACGTAACGCGTCAACCCTCCCTGTTTCATTTATCAAAAAGATGAATGACAACTCGAGCTAAATGCAAAAACCCTCCCAAAAAAATTCCCACACCCCGCTTCGCTATGTATAACAAACAACCGCTTTTGGTGCGGTAGTTGATGCACCTTTCTCTGTTCAACTTTCCTCCACATTGTTCATTCCTCAAGCACCATGCCTATATAAATCTGTGTCATTAACCTGATCTCGCAAAATGTACCCTCGCAACCCCAATGTAAGATGCTATACAAACTGATAGGTGGAGCAATAGTGTCAAAACAACAAAAAGAAGGCACTTATGCCATGATGTATGATGACGCAGCAGTATCTTACCAAAAGTACGGTTTTGCCATTTAGCTTTGGAAATGCAATCATCCGCTTGATCAAAGGAGCTATATATATATAACGATTATTCTTGTCAAACGGTCGGAACTCCGTGACACCTTTTTCTTCTTCCGTCGCCCAGGCCCAGAGTCTCAAATGTGCCATGTTGTTTGTATCCCAAAACGATATATAATAAGCGCCATTCCCCGAACACGACTACGTTTCTTCTAGTTGAGAGTAAATGGTCTCAGTAATATATCCCTTCTTGAACACCGTCTGTCGCAGGACGTGGTTCCGATGAAATACGAATCGGGTACATCATCGTATGAGATATACATATATTTTTCCGTCCTTGGCTGCCCCTTTGTGAGCATGGTCAATCGATTGTTCCAGATAAGATTACTAAACCTACCTGGCTGGTTACACTAATTGTATTATGTAACACATGGCTCTCTCAATTACAGGTGATGAAAGAAAGAGCCCCGTTCGCCTTGACACTTGATACATTCAGGCGATATGGTGGACGCTTGGACTGGATGATGATTCACACTACGGCTGGGTGCGCTAACGTTGGACATTATGACAGGTCATATACTAAAAAAAAAAGAAAAAAAAGGATGAATGAAAAAACTTACGTAGAACTGGAGGCTGCCAGTGTTATCCTCCTGCAAGACAAAGTTGGAAAAATCGAAGGATGATGAATGAGCTCGACGGATTCCGTCTCGGGAGTTGAGGCTAAAAGGAAAAAGGGAGGTGAGGAATAATGCCAATGGTATGATTTAGAACCCGAGTAGGACAACTCAAGTACGTTGCAAGTAGAGAGTTGGCATATACTAGAAAGGTTGAACAGAATCAGTATATACATTTGGTTGCCATTCTTCCAAGTGAAAACACCAACTCACGTTGTCCGATCACGAAGTGAAGACCTAGGAAGATGAGGCTATTGTCCAGAAGAATCCACTGCCGTTGCAATCTCGTTAACTTCCGGCTACGAGAAAGACGTGGGAATGAGAAGGACGGACACATAACATTGACACGACAGTCGCAGCACTGTCATCCAATTGTTTAGAAAAACACTGGAATGGAAAAAAAGTCTGACAGATGGCGAACCTTGTTAATGAACCGATCTCGAAGGCGTAGAGGACGAGAGAGTCAATGACGTGATGTAGACTGGATGTCGTACGCAATGAATTAGCATCCTAAGTCTCTCTCTTGGAAACTGGCAGCACTTACGCTATAGTCTCCTTCCTGTTCCTTTCCAACAAGAAAAATAGAGAGAAGGTAATCATGATGTCTACAGCGCAAGAGAGTGATAGGCCCGATGTAAATAACCACTATTGGGAATGGTTAGTCATAGCCAGGGATTAAGACCCGTCAGATTTACCAGAAATCTTTGTCGGAAAAGAGTATAACTATGAAGGTGAATCCTACAGGCGATGAATTGTCAATACTTTGGTTGAATAAAGAAAATGCCCTTACATTTCGACTCCTAAAACTGGGGGCACGAAATGACTGTAGGTTATTATAAACTTTTAATGTTCTGACGGTTGAAATTTACCAGTCGCTGCAGCTGCGTGGCTATTAGCAAATGGTTGGTTGATACGTTGCAGTAGTTTTTAGCACTTACCCAGCCTCCCAAAGGCCAATGTAATCTGTATGAGACAATAAATCAATAAACACAGGTTGTACAGATAGACCGATTGAAGGACATACGATCAGCATCGTGAGGTACACATTCCTCATGCTCACTACAACTGCTTAGTGGAAGGGAAGGGGAAATCTAAGTAGCAAGACGACTGACGATGATAGATACGATGTGCGAATAGACTGCCAGACATCAAGTATTAGTTTCCATTCACCTCTACTAGGAGCAGCCTACATGACTTACCAGTGTGCAAGGAATGTGAGAGTTGCCTGACGTTGATGAATGACGTGAGCGAGGCAAGACGTCCTAGAATTTAAGCGGCTCACTGTCAGGATACCACTTATCTGAGCAGGGCGATTTCGGGACGATGAACACTATGAACAGCTCGAAAAACGGATTCCAACTCACAGCAATGCTTCTGGACAGTTTCATTCCGGGTTCAGCGCTGGCTGGATCGAGGGGAATGTGGTAGAGCTTACTCGGGAATGAAGTCGATATAACTAGGCTTCCCAAAATTGACTATGAGGTACTGCCATATCCCTGCCCAAACAAGAGCAGTATGCATCAAATCAAGCGTCCTGTACAGGGGATGAACAGGAGTGGGAGGTCTAAAGAAAACTCTCGAACCATACGGAAAGCACCTTAGATATATTCGATTTTAGGACCCTCAATGTACAGGAGGAGGCCAACAAACGTACCAGACACTTCAATGACTTACTATCTGAAGGAAAAAGCTTGAAATAGATGACAGACTGCGCCGTGGCGATGCCTGAAAGCCTAGGTGTTTGTCTCAAGGTTATATGTTAGCGTCTCGTCCATCAGAAAATGAGTGACGTACCCTGACGCGCAGAGCGCGCCTAGAATGAGTGCGCCATAAGTGCCCGCATCGGCCTCCATAACGCGCAGAGATCCACAAATTTGAAAAAAAAAAAAAAAAGTGGTCTCTGGGCGGGGGGGCGTTCTGGGGTCAGATGGGAGGAATGAGAATCAGTCCTGGTCGACTTTGGTCCCTTGACAGGAGTTTATGTATCGAACGGCGAGTTCAACCCCATATTTTGTCACTTTTCTTGTACACATGCCGGTGTCAACCAAGGTCGGTTTGGCCGATCATTCTCCAAATAGGTTCTATTGAATATGGAAATACCAAATTATGGCCGATCCTTCTGGGAGGTTAAAAGAACGAGAGTCAAAGACAGAGGACAATAAGTTATCAAAGTATTCAATATTCGATACTGATAAGGGCCAGCCCTGGCCGGAAATACTCTATTCACATGTCTTGAAGTGTGCTATGTAGGGGTAACATATTACCAAGAGGTTTTTTTTGACAGCCTTAGCGACTTGCAACATGAGAGAAAGAAGCTGAAGCATACGATAACTAAAAAGGCAATGGAATCTCGAACTAGGAACAAACCAGGAACATACCTGTTCCTATAGAAAAAAAAAGAAAATTCAAATTTCCAATCTGGGCTTTTTTTTTTAAGGGTTCAATCAATTTAAATAAACATCTCTCTCTTTGTCTTCAAGTTTTAGGATCTTGACATTGCATTTCTTTCTGACAGGAACACCCATACATAGACAAACTGAGCCAGGCTTGTATTAACGTCTTGTTCCAAGTTATGAACGTTATCAGTCCCATATTTATATTTGACATGAGCGGTTCCCCAGAATATACTACTAAAGTATATTAATATTCTGAAACATATTTTTACAATGTTGTCGTCGTCAAGTAAAAATATCAACGAGATGCGACGAGGTCGTAGTGTTACGATTGACATTAGAACGACATTGACACCGGGCAGTGAGTTAGAGAGCGCCCGTGAATCCGACATCGCTGCAGCGCACTGCAACCAAAAAGTGGAGTGTATGAGGCCGGATACCACAGCTGAGTTTAGACTCATTGATACATTTAGCGAATAGATTGCCCTCAGCATGAATAGAAGTTGGACGCGCCAGGTGATGAGCAAAACGCCACTAGGTGTTTCGAGTCTGAAAGGTTTGGGTTAGCGCTAAGTACTCAGTGCAACCAAATTTCACTAAAGGTATATACATTATGTTCGGCCGCCGTGGAATGCGGACACCTCGCTGTAAACATAAAATTGATAACACACGGTGACACGGGGAATGACTCGGAGGAGCAGGAAAAGGTACACCGTTAAATCGACAGAGAGTGGGAAGAACGTGATAACAAAACCTTTTTATTAGTTCCTAGAGATAGAAGATAAGTTGCAATCAAGTCGAAAAAGTGAATGAGCGCACGTTAAAACAAAAGGTTGTTCTAAGTGCAGAAAGAATGTGAGAGCACGTCATTGATGGGTGCCAACATAGATGTCAAATCGAACGGCGCTCGGTAAAATGATCGGAGATAGGTCATTGACAATCAAAGTGTACTTACGGTGCAGCGAATTGAAATTGGGACATACCCTGACATACCACACGGAGAATCGCGATCGATTATGAGGGGTTCTTGTACGGGTGAACCCCATGAATGTCATGTTGTGCGTAAGTAATGTTTGTTGCCGAAAACTCAGTTAGTCTTTGTCAATTTCAACCGAGCACTGCGAACATTATTGGGAAGTCACGTGGATTCAAGGGACTCGACCGACGTTTGGGCTGTGGTATGAAAACAAGGTCGAAAATGGAAGCCATGCTGAAGACCAAATCGAATGGATAAATCATAAAAAATTTGCTGAGGAAAGAGAAAACAGGAATATCAAATCTTCCAATCTTTTTGAGATGCCTTTCAAGATATGCTTGGAGAATGTTACAGGCCCCGGCATGTAGTTACTATATTGCAGCAGATTCGGCAACTGAAGGAGAAAATCACGATCGCGGCTCTAAGTAGCAAGATAACTTCGACGCACCCACGCATGAGGGCCGCCATATATCGGACGGATACCTGTTCAGATATTTCAGATGACGTGCGTATGTAGGAATGGCGCCCGAAATTACTGAGTGACACTGGGCGAGAAGCTAAAAAGCCAATGGCTAGGTGTCAGCGGTTGCCGAGCAGTATCGTCAGCAGATGATGGCAGACTGAAAGCTGTTTGCAGGACCGAGACATTGAGCGTTAAACGCTGAAACGTTGAAGCTTGATGCTTTGGGACATAGTTGGTCGCGAAAAAGTGCCTGGTCATTTTTTTCCCCTTCGATTAGCTGAGGAACGAAAGTTTGTTATTATTTAACAGGTGGTGGATGGTTCTGTGATCCTCAGACTGGAGCCAACCGAGAGCCATGGAGGTGAACTTGAAAGCCAACCTCGACCTTACGCTGTACTTCTCTGACCTGTATTTGAGGGTTTGGGAAAGATACGGAGAGAAGAATAGCAAGGATTTAAATGAGAATGATCGCATCTCGTCATTTAGTTATTGTCAGCTAAGGTGATAGAATGCGACTGGGTGATGGAAAAAGAAAATCACCTTGGGGCAGTATAGAGCATAGGATTCATCGGTGCGCATGACAACAAAGACAGGACTGCAACGTTAACAGGACTGCTGAGATTAACCATGGCAGTACACAGTGCTTGCAGTCATTTCAATAGATCAACTCATCTGCATAGTACGTCAGACAAGCTCAAAAGGAGTCCTGAACCCACTTTGTGTCCTTTCAGGTGCGAAGACCGCTGCTTATACTTGCTACTTTTGCTTTGGGTTACTAGCTTCGTCCCTTGAAAAGGAAAGATTGATATTTCATCTTCTCTGTTCCACGAATATCTGAAATTCTTGGTTGAGTGAGAGGCTGTTCCTATGTTCAGTGTTCAAAATTTAAAGGTCTGCGACACGTCGCGTCGTCAAAGTTCCCACGGCTCTAATACCTGCTTCCCTCATCGACCGCTGGTCGTCGGCTTTATCGTATATAATGTCTTCGTCGGACTCATCGTGTTACACTATTGTATTCGAGTCCAGCGCAGAATATCCCTCTGTCGCCGAGCTTCGTTCAGGCCTCGAAAAGGGCTCTGATGAAGTCAAAATAGACACGTTGCGGAAGATAATAGTGTCGACAATCAATGGAAACCCACAAGTCAGTGATATTCTGTTCTTTATTAATCCAACGCATTTCTCAGTATATGCATAGCCAACGTTGATGATGCCGATTATCCAATTCGTTATGCCTTCCCGGAACAAGCAATTAAAGAAGCTTCTCCACTTTTATTGGGAGGTCTGCCCGAAATATGATGAAAATGGGAAGCTGAAGCAGGAGATGATACTCGTTGTGTATGCTGCACTATCTGAAAATTTAAAGAGATGTTCTGATAAAGTTTTGTGATCTAGTAATGCCATTCGAAATGACCTGGTTCGTCTATTCTACGACTTTTACTTTTTTTATTTAACACTATCTCCAGCAACATCCCAACGAGTATATCCGTGGTGCAAGCTTGCGTTTCTTACAAAAGATCGCAAAAGATGCAGAACTTTTGGAACCATTGATACCAACATGTCGCTCATGCCTTGAACATCGACATTCCTACGTTCGCAAAAATGCCGTCTTCGCCCTATATTCCATCTATCGTGAATTCGAAAACCTCATTCCTGATGCAGCGGAGCTCGTCCATACTTTCCTCATCGCTGAGACCGATTCTGCATGTAAACGCAACGCTTTCGTCTTCCTTGCTTATTGCTCCATCCCTAAAGCGGTGGAGTACATCTTGAGCATCTATGATTCGATTGGGAGCCTCGATGAAGCTCTGCAGATGAGCATCATCGAAATTATCCGACTTGATTGCAAGAATGATTCAACACATCGCGTTCGTGGATTTCTATGTTATTCTAAACCATCAGACTCATCTGGATCCTAGTCAAGATATATCCGTTGCATCTTTGAACTCCTCAATGCTTCTTCACACGCTGTAAAGTATGAAGCTGCTACCACCCTCACCACCTTAACCCAAAACTCTGCAGCGATTAAAGGTACGTTCATGCTGTTCTTGTGCGATCTTCTCCTCGTTTTTGACGGTTTACCTAGCTGCTGCTTCTTCCTTCGTTAGTCTAGTTATCAAGGAATCTGACAACAACGTGAAGCTTATCGTTCTGGATCGCCTGGACACCCTACGGGCGAAGCATGGCCATGTCCTCGACGGGTTGATCATGGACGTTCTTCAGGTCTTATCCAGGTCTGAATCTACCTTCATTTTCTTATTCTGATTATCCTGACCAGCAAATACAGTGCCGACATGGAAGTACGCAGAAAGGCAATCGGTATCGTTCTGAGCATGACATCAAGCAGAAACGTAGAGGACGTGGTTATCTTCCTGAAGAAACAACTTCAAAAGACACAAGAGGCAGATTTCGAGAAGGTTAGGACATTTTCCTTGATTAGCGAGCTGTGTTACGAAGCTCAAGGCTTCTTCATTTTAGGCTCCTGAATATCGCCAATTGCTCATCCAATCTATCCACGTCACTGCTATCAAATTCTCAGAAATTGCCGCAAGCGTTGTGCATGCCCTGATGGAATTCCTGGGAGATTCTAACAACCCCTCTGCTCTTGACGTTGTGTCTTTCGTTCGGTATAATACCTGAATCTTGTCCCCTTGACCTCCTTCACTTATTCACGCCTGTCTAGCGAGGTCGTCGAGAAGTTCCCTCATCTTCGAGCAACCATATGCGAAAAGCTTATCTCCACCCTCTCTGAAATCAAATCTGGCAAAGTTTTCAGGGGCATTCTTTGGATCTTGGGTGAATACGTCGAATCTGTGTCCGACATCCAGAGTACTATGAGGGAGGTGCGGAAGGTTCTTGGCGAGATCCCCATACTTGCATCGGAGCAACGCCTCTTGGATGCTGCGGGTGGCGATGGAGAGGAAGAGCAGAAGGAGAAGGAGAAGGAGGAGAAACCAAAAACTGAGGGTGGTGGAAGACCAAAGGTGTTGGCTGATGGAACGTATGCGACGGAAACTGCGTATACGAGTGCCAGCGCTGCCAGACTGGAGGCTGTGAAGGCTGCTGCGAAGCCGCCTCTTAGAAGTGAGTAAAACCTTAGCACTGATACCCTATTAACGTTGATTGCTGCTACTTTTACTAGCCTTGATCCTGGGAGGCGATTTCTTCACAGGCTCAGTTCTATCTACGGCTTTAACCAAGCTGGTCCTTCGTTTCAACGAAAAAACCAAGGACGAAGTAGCGTCAAACATACTACGAGCAGAGGTCTGTCTTCTTCAATTCAATTCCCGAGATTCTAACCACCTTGCCTTCGACAGTCAATGCTGATCATGACCTCCATCATTCGAGTTGGTCAATCCAAGTTTGTCACGGTACAGATCGACGAGGATTCCAATGAACGTATCATGAACTGCATCCAAACTCTGAGCGGACTGGAGACGCAATCTGCCGTTCATGAAGTGTTTTTGGAGGATACTAAAAGTGCTTTCTCGAAGATGTTGGGTGCTCAAGAGGTTTGTCTTTTTTTTGTTTGCTTGCGGAGGACTTCGCATCACAACTTGATGTCTTTTTTTCCAAAAAGAAACGAGCTGCAGAGAAGAAGGAAGCTGAGACAACGAAGACCGTCGCCGTTCAGGTTGATGATTTGCTCTCCTTCCGTCAATTCTCAAAGAAGACAGCAGATGAGGCCATAGATGTTAGTCTTGATCCCATCTAGTCTTTAAGACGACTGATTTTCTTGTAGTATGATGAAGACGTCGGTCGAGCCACAGGTTCTGGAGAAGTTCAGGAAGATTTCATGTCAAACCTTAGCCGTATCTCGCAATTAACAGGTCCGTCATTTTTAGATGTTTCGGACGCCTTCCCTAACTTTTATCTGTTGTAGGCTTCTCCGATCCAATTTATGCCGAGGCCTTCGTCAAAATGCATGGTTTCGATATACTCCTCGACGTCCTCCTTGTCAATCAAACATCCAATACCCTTCAGAACCTCTGCTTGGATTTCGCTACTCTCGGCGATCTGAAAATTGTTGAACGACCAGCTGTTTATACGCTTGCACCACACGGTTTTCAGAGTATCAAAGCCACTATCAAAGTGTCGTCGACAGAAACTGGCGTTATTTTCGGAAGTATCCTGTGGGAAGGCCCTAACATGTCAGAGGCATGTGTGATCCTGAACGACATTCATATCGATATTATGGATTATATCAAGCCTGCCTATTGTAATGAAGCTCAGGTTTGGTTTTCCTCGAGACTAGTACAACGAAACAGTGTAACTGACGAATAATAATGATCTTTTACAGTTCCGGAGCATGTGGACCGAATTTGAATGGGAGAACAGGGTTAATGTGAATAATTCCATGTCGTCAGTTCTTTATCTATGTGCTAGTGCCATTTGCAATCTCATGTTGGACGTCGGGCTTTTCCAGGGATCCTCGAGACTATTTGCAACATGTTATGAAAGCTACCAATATGTCGTGCCTCACTCCAGAAGGTGCGACATCAGGAGAATGTGATTTCCTTTCAGCAAATATGTATGCTCGAAGTCTTTTCGGTAAGCCCTTTTGATCTGGCATTCCTTTTGAGGAAAATATTCATTTTTTTTATAGGCGAAGATGCTCTGGCCAATCTGAGTATTGAGAGGACGGAGGCTGGGACGATTACGGGCCATGTTCGGATTCGTAGTAAAACGCAAGGCATTGCTCTTTCATTAGGTGACAGGATTACGATGGGTATGTCCTTCCCTAAGCAGGAGGTTCCAAATTTCTAGACTGATTATGTTGTCTTCTCTTAGCCCAAAAAGAAGATAAACCTCTGTCTATTTAATACCTTCCGATGTAGATTGTTTGTCATGGTGATAAATCATTGGGAAGATTCTTATTTTTCGTTGTGTGCTCACGACACTTGGATCATTTTATAAACAACAGAGCATAGATTGAGTACATTTCACCATGAAAAGATCCTTTTACAAAAAGTTGCAGAAATGACCCAGCCAAATTGTATAATAAGGGGTTTGGCTTCGTTTGAAAGTGCATGCACTCCTTTAACAGGCAGCTCCTCAGACAAATGACTATCAAATACAAGCCTTGTTGCGCAACTACTGTGCTGAGAGGAGCCTTCTGACAAGATGTGATATGTTGAAAGGTCTCGCACCCCTGTTGTTTAAAAGGGCAGCCTAAAGTAGCTCTCCTTTATTCTCTTGATTAATGATGGTCAACATGTCGATCCTGCTACAAATTCTGGTGGGTAAAGACAGAATTAATGTTGTCAGTGAATGGTGCACAACTTAGTCACTGCTACATTTTTTGTGCTTCTATGAGAAAAACTGTTTGGAAATCACAAAAACCTGTCTAAAAATAGGTTTTTCCAAGGGAAACACCACCTGGTGCCAGCAGTGTAGGTTTTGGGTTATAGTCTTACAATATCTGTAAACCCCAGTCTTTAGCTGGTTTATTCCTGCCACAATAAAGATCTCAATTAAATCCTCAGTCAATAGTTGAGTGTGCAACCTGGGCCAGACACCATAATATATTTTTATTGGTTGGTTGTGGTAGTTGCTAACATGAAGTTAACACTAAATTAAAATAAAAATAATCAGTTGAAGGTGTGGAATTGGTGTAGAATGTACCTAATTCTTTAAATCCTGTTTGTGTAACAGAAAACATGATCTTCCCCACCATTCCAACCTTCAGAGGACTAGATGAACCTCTCACATCCATTTTGGAGGGGAGGAGAGGTCCAGCAATGCAAGGTTCTTAGCCTAGATAAGAGAGATCAGTTGATAAGAAAGGGCCATTAATAGAATAATAGACTTACTTTGTAGTATACAAAAGCCCACCAGTGATGATGGTTGAGGATGGAAATGAAAGGCTGTAAAAAAAAGAAGATGGACAGTAAAGAGAACATCAATGAAACACAAGGGAAGTGGATAGAAGTGATGGAAAAGCATGGGTGATAAGTGCATTATTTTTGACCAGCTTAGCCACCTAGAGCTGCTCTGAGCTGGCCTGGGGCCATGTTAATTGGCTCAGCTGGCAAGCCAGAGCCAGATTATTGGCTCAGGCACCTGAGCTGAGCTGCAGGCAGGCCAAGCCAGGCCATAGTAACACTGGATGGTTTTCTGTAGAAATCTGATGAAGGTCTGATGTCGTAAATGAAAGAAACTCCAATCTGAAACAATTCTGAGAATGTGAGTTTGAAACTGTAGCAAGATATCATTAGAGTCTGATGATTGTGTTAGGGCAACTGCGATAGCGACTTAGTCGATATCTAGCAGGGGATCCTAAACATATATATAAACATAAAATACGACAGGAAAGTGCACCTAGCCGGGGATCCTAAAAGAAAAGGATACAGCCCTGCTAAGGTGGGATGCATGTCTATATATCAAAAATTGGAGTTGAAATAATAAAATGATGAAAAATAATGAAATGATGAACAAGATGGAGAATGGTGAAAAGGTGATAAGAATGCTACATCATGTGACCATCGGACTCCAATATCGGAGCCATGAGTGTGCTCTGTCTTGAGTTAGCGACAATGAGGAGGGATGTACAGAGTTGACAGAGAATTATTGGAGGAAACATTGGATGAAGCGGAGTGTCCCCTGACAGATTGATGATGGCAGCTTATGTTTACATATTCCCAGGCTTGTCCAACTGCAGAACTTTGTCACATTTACTGCTTTCCTCACCATGATACCTTTTCAAGACCTCAACTACAAGTGCAAAGAAGAACAAGAGGCAGCAGCTGCAGCATCCTTTGCTGTCCTGCTCTATCAGCTATTAGCAGCTCAACAAGCATGAACTGAGCAACACCAGGCCCACTCACCTCAAATTTATCTGCACCGCTGAAAATTACTTCCCAATCCTTGTGTTGGAATGCCATGGCAAAGACTGTGGGCTAGTCAAGATGACCAAGCCTTCATCAAAACCATGGGTTTTGATGTTGCCATGTTTTGGCTCCTTTTGTAGGGTCTCAGTTGGTTTGGTGAGCTTTGTAAAACATCTCCCATCCCTCGCAATGATGTGTGCAGGACAGGTGGACCAAGGGTGTGGCATCTTTCACTGGATGGAGCAGGAGCACTGGGACTGGTCCTGCATTACTTGGGCTTGGAAATGCTGGAGGTCAGTCTCCAGCAGATTTTTGCACTTATTCCTGCCACTTTGAACAGATATCTTGAATTTGTGAAGGAAATTTTATTTCAAACCCTTTGTTCACTCAAAGAGGCCTATTTCCATGTGACAATGACTTTTGAAGCTTCAGCACCTTTCCTCTCTCATACAGATGCAACATCCTCTCTTGGATGGTGCATTTGGCTCCATTGATGGGCTCTCTTTACTTGTCCAGGAATCTGATGATCCTGAGCTCAAAAATGCAATGTATAATGGTTGGAAAACCAGCCATTGCATTAATAATGGCCTGGCTTTCTCCCTGGAAGGTAATTCTAATCTTACTTGATGAAATGATATTAATGTATTTTGTAGGCGTCATCATATCTGCCATTCTCTGACACTGCATTTCCTTGAGGCACAACATCAATTGAGGGCAAGATACATGCGCCACTCAAGAGTGGACAAAAAATAACAGCTGAACTCGTTGCTCAAGAATACACTTTGGCATTCAGTTGCCAGCTGCCATCATACTGCCAGACTGCAAAATGAGGAATGCATACAATTCAAGGTAGTGTTTGAAGGTTAGGTTAGTTAACTGAAAAATAATCAAGACCTAACTGGACCTAACCACAATGCTAACCTAACCACAGTTAGGGTTAGTTCATTTTGAAAATAAAATAACCGGTTATGACAAACCCTCTTATACACCTTTCAAACCCCCCCAAAAACATCCAAAACCCTCAAAATCTGAGTGAGTTATGGTCAAATCTCTGAAAAATCAGCCAAAAGAGTAGACTTTGAAGAATATTATCATGGATATGTCAAATTTAGCATTCTTGGGCTCTATTTGAAGCTATGATGTATGGAAATAATGTTTACCAAGAGGCATATGTGTGGTCTTGCCCAGTTGTAACCAGTTTTCACTTTTTTCAGTCCTAACCAGTTAGGACTGCAACTAACCAGTTTTTGTTGTTTATTCATCAGCAAAAGAGGAGGTTGCTTGTATACAATTGTAGATATTGCATACAAATGTTAAGCTCAGATTTTGGATGGAGATGTCAGGTCTGAAGTTGGGCGAGGTGTTGGCTTCAACTTATGGGTTGTGCCACTCTCTTGATGGGTTGCCTTGAATTTTGGAGTTCCAGACAGAGTAGGAGAGTCCAGAGTTAGGCCGAGAAGAAGCTTAAGGCAGACGAGAGCAAGTCAAGAGAATGAGGTTGCTAAGTTGATATTCGAACTGGTGAAATACATAATACAGCTCGAGTATTTATACAGAAAGAAACACAGACATATAAGGAGTTATCTTGGAAAGCATATGGTAGTGAAATGGAACATATTACAAAAAGACTCATACTCCAAAGGATGCCAAAGAGTGCTGACTCAAATCCTTGAAAGTCCTTGTGGTGACCAAAACCCATGACCTTGAGAACTGGTGCATGTGTGGTATGATTGGCCTACAACATGGAACATGTGTGGAGCATGGTGGTGCTCTGGTTGTGCTGTGGTAGGTAGCGTGTGATGCTGGTTGGCAATGGCAATGATAGGAATGATGATTCTCTGGTGGTAGCAGAGTAGAGGATGAGTTCTGATGGAGGTCCGGTTATTGGTTAGCATCCTGGGGACCTAATAACCAGACCAGACCGGACTTTTAAACACTAATTCAAGGCTCCTTTGGATGACTCCGGGTTCCACTCAAAATCAGCTCCAAAATATAGTGTTCCCATCTTATTGAATTTTGTTTGCATCTGACCAATGTTTATGCTTGTTGCATTGGGATTAGTCAAATCAGGAATGTGTATATGCCTATCTGGAGGGCTTCGGAAGATGCGTGGCTATGGCTCAACTTGGGAGATATGGTCTTTAGGGATATATGAAAGTGTGATTGTGTTTCTTGGTTTCATCTCGAAGTAATTGAAAACAATGAATGAAATTCAGTTATGCAAATGTAAATAACTAGTTTTTTTGAAGTTACATATCCATGGCTTGAGTAGATGGGGTGATTTTGAAAGACTGTATATAACCAGCCCTATTTCTCTTCAGAGTCATTTTCACTGGAATGGAAGGGTCACTAGCCAAATACAGTAAAGAACTGGCAACAGGTGCTTTCTCATAATAAGATGAATGTGGTGAAGTCGATGGGGAGTATTTGTGTTACGACTTCGACCGATTCAGTCTTTACAGACTTGATCAGTAACAGTCGTTAGGCTAGTTTTCAAGTTCGTTCGTTTATCAGACTATAAGAATGCTTTGGTATAACCAAAGTATTGTCTTAAGTCGAGCCAATGTTC
>Ga0193743_1002019_pt1 | contig 14625 bp, 18 predicted proteins | sample L2c2metaG_FD_143038 | JGI IMG/M metagenome (GOLD analysis project Ga0193743, IMG submission 143038) | Soil microbial communities from a riparian zone of the East river system, Colorado, United States - L2c2 | ecosystem: Environmental > Terrestrial > Soil > Riparian zone | place: USA: East River...
GTTTTTGTTTTTTTTTTTTTTTTTTTTTATGATATGATATAATTAACTTTTTTTGAGGTGCTAATATAATCGCGCATCGTTGGGAGAGAGGCACTAGGGGCCTTGGTAGCGTAGTTCGTAACTAAAGTTTGTAAATAAAGTCTGCATGGAGTCACGCTCCGAAGACTTGGATTGACAAAGGAGTAAAAATAAAAAATAAAAAATCGCGCATCGACTCATAGAATTCGTAACTGAAAGGGCTTGTCAAAACTACAAAGTCGTTTTGCATCCGCTCCATTTTTCGTCTGAGAACGTGCTGACAGTTGATGGTGCCTCACGGCATATCCCGGCCCCGAGAGGATGTTGTATGGGCATTCTGGTTGAGAGATGTTCACCTATGGGAATCTCCTGGGATGACCCTCAGTTGTTTTCAGCTCAAAAAAAGGTTGGATGGAGGGAGATGTCGGTCGCCGGCATCGTGTTGCCGGCGACCACAAGGCCAAAAATGAGATCCGCATTGATAGGCCCGAAACACCTAAACATATACACGCTTAGGCGGAGCCAGAATTTTAGAACTTCGAATGTAGAGGGCCAAACAGCCTGTCATATACGTGTACGGCAGGACAATTTTCAGTACATGCCCCCAGACTCCCGGCTAGCAGGGGTCCAGAGTCCGCCCAAAGTCCACCTGTACGTTGTCATTGTTGAGTGTATGTAGGCCTATCGATATGAAAACAGCGGTAATTTATGCAAACAACTTGTAGTCTATAGAGCCAGTAACATCATTTGTGAGTTTCACATAATTATAATTAAAGTACGGCACGCGAAACTCATCAGCACAAGATTTGAAGATAGCAATCAAGTTTTTCCAGAAACAATATGGGGAAAGCCTATGAACCAGCGCTGTTGTTGAATTATCAAAATAGACAACCGATTATCGGTTGTGAACGAAGGGCTGGCTAAATAATAGTCCCCGGCCAACAACCATGTGTAAGTAAAAAAAGTCTAGTAGGAGTAAGCCTTACTACCGAGTAAATATATATATATGGCATCAAAATTGACAAGCAGAAAAGAACACGAATAATATGTACAAGGTTTGTAAATGAAAAAAAAAAAATGGTCCACGTATTAATGATAGCCATTTGAAAACACCATAGAGTTTGATCATCAGTCAGGAGTGTATAAAGGAGGTACGTCCATTACACTCGTGCCCGCTGCTGCAGTACTGGAGGGCATCCGGATGCCACTATCCGCGTGTAATACAAGGCTTGGCGACCAGGTGTCATTGCTCTGTACGGAAGCGGGGACCGACGGTGGATGGCCTTGTCTTTGAGGTCTGAGGGCGGCCAGCGCCTCCGCCTCCCTGTCTAATTTGCTTGGTAGCGAAGAAGGTACCGGGTTGGCAATAGTCAAAGCAGTTTGTTGAAGGGGAACGGGCCGTAGATTGGTTGGATAGGTAGTAACACCGGATGATGTACTCGGTGACCCGGTGGACCGAGAGACTTCAGTACTAGTGACGCTAGGCATTGATGCATGATATACATGTCCCTTCGTCACAGGAATTCCCCTTTGCGTTGTCTGCGATACTGGAGAATAGGATGTACCAACCGATAATGAGGGATTGCCTGACGGGTGTAGAGGAGTATAATCAAAGGGTTTGGGCGTGGATATAAAGACTTTCTCCTGTGCGACACGTTTCTGGCGTCGGCGGAGGAAAAGAAACCCAAAGATAACAAAGGCGATGAGAGCAAGGCCTCCAATCACACCTCCAACGATAGCGCCGACTGGAGTAGAAGCCTTCCCTGAGGTTGATGTACCGTCATTACCAGTAGTGGAAGAAGTCGCTTGCGAGGATCCGGATGTCGTTGTGGACGATACTGTACCATTTTGGACTATGAGGTAATCCAAAGTAAGAGGCGTTGACCTGTTTCCTTGAAACACCGCCTTCAATGTGTGAGGTCCTGCGGTAAGTTGAGGGGTTTCGAAGAATTTTTGATTATAATATGTTGTTGCATTGGATGAAAGGCCTTTCAGTAGGAAATTGACAGGTGTTTGCCCATCAATGGAGTATGTTGCTGGCGATGAGGTGATAGGGAGTTCTCTGGGTATAAAACCATACCAGCTTAGAGAAACGCCTGAAGTTGCGTACGGTGTATGAGACGACAATAATTGCCCAAGATGGGAGATATGATTCACATACCGATGAAGTTGTACATGAATATCGACCCAGGCACGACGGTCATATTCGCAACTCCCCCTAGAGCCTGCCATCCTTGCCCATACTGTAACTGGGGGTCTAGACTATCGACGACGACGGCTGTCTGATTCAGTGGTACGCTAGCGGATGGAATATATTGAATATTATCAATCCAAAAGGTCTGGCTTTTCATGACCGTAGCATTGACAGTTAGGGTATGTGGTCCATCCACAAGCGAGTCTTGACTGCAAAAGGGCCAATTATTCTCTGCATATTGGAACGGCTTGCTTACGTCGATACTGACGTTGTCGACAAAGCACTGCCAGGTTGGATCTAACACCCCAGAATCGTTGCGAATGTTATTGGAGCCAATGACTTTGATCTGGGTTCCTGGAACATGGCAATCGGTTAAACAACTTGATGAACTTTTTGGAAAAAAAAAATGACGCTCACCATGGAATGAAAACGAAAGGCTCGCATTCGATTTGGTACCGTGCATCGTATTCCGATAAGGGGGACCATAATTTCCTACAGAATCCTGACTGCCTTGGTCTGGAACCCATGAACCAGTGTACTGGATTTGTGAGTCAGTATCATCCACGATTACCCATCGAGGAGTTGCTGTCGACATTATCGTGTAGCTCCCCTGGAGGCTTGGAAGAGGAGGAGACTTGAGTGAAAACGTCGGCAGGTCAAAGCCGTCAAATCGTGAGAAACGAGGGAAGGGCAGACTTTTTGACAGAGGAAAGGCTCCGCAAGATGCGTATCATAATAGTCCTAAGTCGGCTTAGTCGGCTTTACATAAATAACTTATTCAAAGACTATTCAGAGCGAGCACTTCTCATTAACCAGAATCAATGACAAGGCCAGTGATAGATATGATAAGGCTCTCCGGGGAGACATCCTCGTCCTTAGTAAAAAAATTATAGACTGACTAGGGAAGATTACCTCGCTCAAGCATATGTCCGAAGTGTCAATAAACAAAAGATAACACTCAGCACATATAAGTAAAACAGATAGCTTACCACCGGTCCAGATACAACTTGTGATTTTTTTTTGATGTCTTAAAATAGATACGACTCAGCACATTGTCATCAGTCAAATTCATCCCACCACGAGTACCTAAAAATATAGGTGAATTTTTTGGGGGTAGAACATATGACATCTGTATTCAGTCAGCGGTGTACAAAGGTGGAACTTCTATTGGTACGCTCGTCGTTGGTATACTTAAGGGCATCCGTATGCCACTGTCTTCATGTAATACGACGTTTGGCGATCGCGATCTCGTGTCGGTACCCTGCTTGGAGACTGTGGCTGGGGGTGCATCACTCCGTCGTTGAGAGACGAGTGCAGCTAGCGCCTCCGCCTCCTTTTATGTTCCTCCGGGAGAGGGTGATGGCGAAGGACGTGACCACTGACGGTACGGCTAACGGACAGTAGGAACGGTCACACTGTCACAGGAGATTGAAGGAAAACAGGACATAAATTCGTTGCATGTGCAGTAGCATCGGTCCATATCTGTGCCCTTTGGTTGCATGCGTCACAGCACTTCCCAGTTGCGTTGTCCGTAGGGCTTGAGAAGAGGAAATACCACTCGATGAAAAATTCGGTGTGGTACTTGACAGGTGTAGAGGAGTATACTCAAAGGGTTTGGGCGTGGATATGAAGACCCTTTCCTGTGTAGTACCTTTATGGCGTCGGCGGAAGAGAAGAAACCCTAAGATAACGAAGACGGTGACAATGGAATATGTTACTTCCGATGCGGCGAGAAGGGGACCAATCATTCAATCCATTGGGTGAAAATCCATAACCAGCCTAGGGAAAAACGCCTGAATGTCACGACAGTAAGTTCATTGCCAGTGGAGATTTTTGCATAACAACGAAACTGAAATTGAACGTTGATCCAGAAACCAGAGTCATATTCAGATTTGAAACCGTTGGTGCTAAAGGCTGCCCACCCTTGCCCATACTGTAACTGGGTGTCTTGATCCCCAACGAGGATTACTTCCTGATCCAGAGGCATGCTAGCGGATGGAATATACTGAATACTATATCAAACCAAAACGTTTGATTTTGCACCGTAGCATTGACAGTTTATGATATGTGGTCCGTCCAAAAGCTTGTTGTGGTTGCAGAAGAGTCACTTATTCTCTGGATATAGGAAAGGGGGGGTTGCGCCGATACTGATGTTGTCGACAAAACACTGCCATGATGGATCTAACACCCCGGAATTGTTGCTAATGATATTGCTGCCATAAACCTTGACCTGAGTTCCTCAAAATAAAAATGGTACTCACCAATGAATGCAAACGAAAGACTTGCATTTACCCGGGTACCGTGTAGTGTACGTCGAAAAGCAGGACCAAAAGTTCCTTGACTGCCTTGGTCTGGAAACCATGATGGATCATCGTACTTTATTCTTGAGTCAACATCATCAACAATTATCGATCGAAAAGACATTGTTTAGTACGGTAAGTTATAGCGAGGAGGAGGAAGAGGGGATGCAACAGATCCTCGACATTGGCAATGCCGTTGTACCGCGAGAAGATTCAAGCGTTTGTACACCTACATCTGGAGAGCAGTTTGAGTACATCGAAGTACGGAATCAAAGCATATGAAGGGCCATCTTGGAACTTAAAATACCGGACCGGGGACTTTATAATCCATCATCAGCCCGGGCCGAGACTCCATAGTACTATAAATCGAGATCGACTAGTATTTTCTCCAAACGCTTGTCAAAGGTGGACTGAATTTCTAATTCGAGCTTCGACGACAATGCATTGACACCTTTTCCTATCCCTTCAACTACAATATTTTGATACACAGTAACTATATCAAAACAAATGAACACGCAACTGAATGATTTACAGATAAATAATGAAAAAAAAGCTTGTTGCGATTTTTTTGAAAATACGATAGTAAAACTCGTAACGTCACCTAAGGAATGTAAATCCTCGAGTAGCCTTCCACTCTAGATAAGAAGGATGAGAAGATTATTGTAGTGACCCAAAACATATATATGGGGAGGAGCTCACATTTGACGACAACATGGACAACAATGTTTTGATGGTGCACTCCGAGAAGACAGAGCCTCTCGGCAATTATCGCACATCGCCAAACACCTGTAAAGAATTTATTCAGATAAAAGGCAAACGAGATTTTCGCAAATCATTTTTTCAAAAGGACATACCGACAAGGCCAACAAATAATATCCCTCTGCTCGTTCGTACAGATGACGCATGCGGTAGTACTAAACAATTGTTGCAAATCCGCAGGTGTTGCCCCACTGGCATTGAAAGAAGGTTGATTCCATATTTCGTCATTATCGATATCGTCCTCGTCGACCCTGAACGGCGATCTATCCTCTCGTGCACCTTCAACACCCCTTTTTTCAACCAACTCTCTCCAACCTCGTCTCGTTAGGGGACCTGATGATCTTGCCTGACCGTGCAATAAATGAGCAAGTACCATTTCTCCGCCTCCACTTTCTGCCGAGGTCGTTGGGGAGCCACGTTTGTTTTGAAGAAAGTCGCTAAATAGTCGTACAGCTTCGCCTTGATCGTCCCCTTCTCCTTCCTCCTCCTCCTCCTCTTCGCTGTCATCTTCAACGCCTCGATGCGAATCTTCGTCTTCCAACGAAGAGGTAAAATCATCATCGTGCTCGTCGTCACTGATTTCCTCTCCTCTTAAGAATCGTGAATAGACTTCCTTCTCTTGGTCCATCCGTCGTGTGTCATCGTCATCGTCCTCTACACTTTGGTGGTAGTCCTCCTCTTGCCCCGCGCTTGTTCGAATTGCGCTTGATGCCTTTCCAACCCTGTCAGCCTGTTGGCTTCTCCCTCTGGACCTCGCTTTATCCCATAAAAAAAATACAAGGCCTTTTAAAACATCCCATAAAGCAACAAGAAACGGCCAAATTCGCTTCATCCGTCTCCACCATCCGGTGATTTCGCGGGATGGCCCGGACGCATTAGTCACACCCAGTTCTACAGTTCGGACTTCATTGAACAGACCTCGTTGCTGTCGTCGCTTTGGTTGTGGTGTTTCGCCGTATTGAGTGTGCCATCTCCTACGTATTGGGAAATTCTCGTAAGGATCTGGAAGTTCTACCCGGGATGTGGAAGTAGAAGGAAAGGCACGGGAACCGTATTGGACCTCGGTTACAACCATTCTTCCCATCCTCACCACGCCGTGCGTCTCTGCAGGGAACTTGTTTCCCCTCAAGTATTTTTCTCTCGCGCGTTTTCGATTTATAGAGTTCGCAGGCAAAGGAATGGGAGCTACCTCATTGTTCCAACCTCTTAGGCCAGTTGCTTCGAGACTCGCAGTCCCTACGCGAAGGAGAAGGATACCGAAATCCTCCTCATACGGAAGCTGTTGGAAGAAACCCGATGTTGTAGTTTCGTCATCTTCGTCTACAGAACCAATACAGTCAGCGTCGCACTTATATTAATAGGCTTTGAATGCGGGGAAATGTAGCCTACCTTGCAAGTTGACCCCCGACCTTACACCTAATCCACTGAACATACGATCCACTCTTCCTCTCGCCAGCAACTGTACAAGAGCATTAAGAGAAACGGTTAGCAATATAGTTCCGATGAGGATAGTCTCGAATATATTGGGAACATAGTTGAGTAATGGGTAGGTGAACCTTGATCCTCCCAGGTAGGATGTAGATTTCAGCCTCGCTAGTGATATAGTAGGATCGGTGGGAGAGACAGACGATGAGCCGACGAAATGAAAAAAGAGTGTACCGTGAAAATGCGCGAGGGAGAGGAAAGAAGTCAGTGCGGTTGGGATTAAACGGTGTCTAGAGTGACGCTTGGAGACGGAAAGGATGTGAAAAATTGTCAGCTAAAATGAAAACGTCATATTTATTTGAGGATATTTCATGACAGGTGTGTGAAACACACCTGAAAAAGAGGAATAGCGATGGTAATGATGGCATGCTTATCGGGGCGTGAAGGACTCTCATCAGTCGGTTTGTGGGAATGGGCAATGGGAAAGGAATAAGCATGTAACAAGAAGGCATATCCAATCTGCCATTGTGTCAGATGTGGTCAATACAGTCAGCATAGCATGAAACCAAAACGTACCAAATTGAACGGTGACGTATTGCTAGTGACATTGGCAATCGGCAGAGCACTTCCAATCCCATCTAATGCGTTCACAAGCCCTTCAACCAATATCGCAGCACAAACACTGCAAAAAGTCGCCCAGCAAATATCCGCCATTTCCTTTTGGCTGCTCCAAACACCCAATCTCTCGACATAGGCGAGGATACCCCAGTAAGCACATTTTTGGTCTTCACTGCATGAAGGTGGTAACTGACAAGTTTGCAAAACAAGGAGGCACCAAATCAGAAGCATCTTGGTTAAGAGATATATGGACGGTAGATGAAAGGCAAGGCGAGTGGTTGTGCGAGAGAAATCAAGTGGTAGAATGGAAGAGAACAGTCGCCGAGAGATGTATGGATATTCAAAGGGGGAAATAGGGGCTCGAAAGGGGAAGGCTGGGCGACGGCGGCGAGCTGGTATTCGCGAGGGGATAATAATATTTCGCATACGATGTAGCACGATGGTCTGCCAATGTATTTCAGGACAAGTCAATCCAGGAAAGAGCTTTGAGTCTGACTGACCATCAGTAGCAACCCAAACATATATCCAGATGCAAAAAAAGCCCATGGACCTGGGATCGGGCCAAGCTTATCTACTGCAGCTGCCACGGGAGGAGTGGTGTCCAGGTCAAGCTGGGTTTCTGTGATCCATTCCTCAACGACACTTGTAACAGGGTGAGGTGTGTCTATGGAAGATTGGTCAACCCCCCTTCGCAACCGGGCAAGGAGACGAGAGCCAGAAAGCTTGGCCAAGATAGAACTGAAGTTGAAGGAGATATTGTAAGACATCACTGATAATGACGATGCTGCTGCTGGAAACGGGTGTTGCTGGTTACCAGGAGGTAGTATGTCTGCCATATCTGAATTACGTGTATTCAGCCAGGTTCGCAATGACAGGAGGTGAATTCGACAGGATGAATGAAGACGTTTAGAGAGCAAGGCCTTTATGATGTCTGTATAGTTGAAGATGTCGCCAAGTACACAGAAAGCATCTCCAATCGCCAATCAAGGAATTTGACAAACTGTGGGATGGTAAATCACTGCATCATTATGTAATACATCACACAGAGATTTAATGGTAGAATCTCTCTCTTTTTTTCTTATATATTCGGAAAATCACCAAAACTTCGAGCAAAATTCCTACATCTGGAATTTGCTCTTTGGTTCTTGAATATTTATATAGTATAGACTAGCTTTGTCCTGGTAATAAAGTAAAAATTTATTTCACAGAGAACAGAGGTATCTGAGCAAAGTTATAAGCGATACAAAATTGTATCAAATGATGGTGGCGTATCAGTTGGATGGTAATATATGATTATAAACTGTGGCAGACTAGCATCCGACTTCAAGAGAAAAGACTGTCATCATTTGTGTTTTCAGTATGAATAAAACGAACGGTATATAACGGTGACCAAGAGAAGTAGGAAATGGGTAGTAGTGCCGACAATGTCAAAAAGATATATCAATGAACTGCCCGGGGAGAAAAGATGTGCACGAGTAGATGATGGCGGTGGTGGTACAGGTTAAATAAGCAAGAAAGAACGGACGGAGAACTTCCTTTTTGGCTGTTTTAATTTTGGTTCTTTCCCTTCGACAATACCCCAATAATTGTTAGTCTGAACCCTTTCGTCTTTCCAAACGTGTCGTCGTCGTCGTCATCGTCATCACCATCTTCATAGGAGATGGCGTTCATGACTTTTGGGGCTTTGGCATCAAAGAAGGATGCATCATCTGTTCGTGGAGAGCTTTTCCAGCAGGCACCTACAAAGAGGAAACAGAAAGAGATTAATCAAGAAAAGAGGAAGACAGGAAAGGCCGCACCATAGGGAATACATGCTCATTCTTCTCCACCAAACATTCCATCAGTACTGGTCTCGAACCATCATATTCCAAGAACTCCTTCATCTTAGCTGGGAGCTCTTCGGCCGAATGACATCGGATGGCGTGCACACCCATAGCCCTAGCTAGGAGGACAAAGTCTGGATTGACCATGCGAGTGTGGGAATAACGGTTGTCGTAAAATAGATCTATTGATTGAAAATAATGAGTGATGCGAGAAGGGAAAAAGGCGACGAATAAAACGAACCCTGCCATTGTTGTACCATACCCTGAAATTCGTTGTTGAAAACGAGGACCTTGACACCAATATTATATTGCGAAGCAGTAGCAAGTTCCATCGCCGTCATGCTAAACGAAGCGTCGCCATCAATGTCCACAACGGTCTTATGTGGGGCAGCTACTTTAGCACCAATGGCTGCTGGAAGACCGAAACCCATGGTCTACAGAACAAAAAATGAATAGTAAGACATCACGACAGGAGACAAAGGAAGAAAAAAAGCATACTCCCAGTCCGCCAGAAGTAACCATCGACCTCGGGTGCGTCCATCTATAGTGCTGAGCAGCCCACATCTGATGTTGTCCCACGCCTGTTGAAATTATGACCTGGTCCTTCCTCTCTTTGGATTGCCTGTCCAATTCCTCTACCACTTCCTGGGGCTTCATCCTCTCCCCCTTCAACGATTTCTCATATGTAAATGGATAACTCGTCTTCCAGTGTTTCACGTCCTTGAACCATTCCTCCCTTGGGGCGCCCTTGATCAACGGCAGAAGTGCGGCCAAATTAGCGACAACGTCTCCTAGGATGGGAATCTGAGCTTCCATAACTTTGTTCACGTTCTTGGGCATGATCTCGAAGTGGATGATTCCGCCTCGGTTTTGGAGGGCTGCAGCACGTGCAGCGGGTGCAAAAGTGTCGACCTTGCCAGTTACACGATCGTCGAAACGAGCTCCGAGAGCGATGATAACGTCAGCATGTTGGATGGTCAAGTTGGCATAAGCGCTTCCGTGCATGCCGAGCATGTGCAAGCTCTTGTCGTTCAACTCATCAAAGGCGCCGAGACCTTGCAAAGTGGTGCATACAGGGATGTTGCCCTTCTCGGCAAGCTCTTTCAAAAGCTTGGGTCCCATGGGCGATGAGAGAACGCCGTTTCCTGCGTAGATGATCGGTTTCTGGGCTTGGTTGATCATATCGGCAGCTTGTTGGATGAGAGCGTCATCCCTCATCGGGTGGTCCAATACTTGCAGAGGGTTCGTTGGCAAACCCAGGTTGATACCTGGAGTTGTAGCCCTATAAGGTAGGGGCGTGCGCAAGATACCGGCTGTGACATCCTTTGGCAAGTCCACAAGAACAGGTCCAGGTCGTCCAGAAGTAGCGATTTTGAAGGCTTCATTGATACGTCTCGGCAGCTCCTCGATATTCTTCACCATAACATTCCATTTTGTGCAACTCCTCGAGATACCCACGATATCGGCCTCTTGAAATGCGTCGGAACCGATGGCAGAAGTAGCTACCTGACCGGAGAAAACGACGAGAGGCACACCATCGGAGAGCGCATCCTGCATGGGGGTGATAACATTGGTCGCACCAGGACCGGATGTGACAAGAACAACACCAGGGAGGCCGGATACACGAGCGTACCCTTCAGCCATATGGCCTGCACCTTGCTCGTGCCGCGGAAGAACGAACTCGAAATGAGGTGATTGGTAGATGGCATCGAAAACGGGGAGGATGGCACCTCCTGGGTATCCGAATATGTGTTTGACACCATGGCGGAGCATCATTTCATGGAAGATCTGACCTCCTGAAAGGCCGACGAAGGTATGGTCCAGCGGTGCGTTAGGTGCTGGACCTGGGCCGGATATATGTGAAGGCAGTTTGGCATTGCTCGGCGTAGGGACCTGGAATCCAGGCGGTGGTCTCGGCCGACTTGTGAAGTAAAAATCTGAGTTTTGAAAAAAAAAAAAAAAAAAGTAACTTTAAATACATACGCTGCAGGTGCTGGTGTAGCTTTTGATACAGTGGTGCGACTAATATGTCGCGCATGTTCTCTTACTCTGGACTTTGCTTCGACCATGGCTGCAGGTACGACTGTTGATTTGCATCGGCCGATGGTGGATACCACTGATTTTGGTGCGCATGGTACGCGTATTCTTGATGCTGGCAATGCCATGGTTGCCTTTTGAGCCTTTTTATCAAGCTAGACTATGGTGGAAGGAGTACAAGGAGTATGAACCAAACTTTTTGTCGCCCCTCAATTGACTCAACTCCATCGGCCGAGATCGGCCGATGGCGGGTTTATCGGTCACATGATGACCTACTTTCGGATGGCAGAACGTCCTGCGAGCTATACCCGTGTTACTCTAATACTCATGTACTGTATTCTCGGACAAATTGGGGATTAGGCTGCGTGTTACCATAAAAGGAGAGTCAAATGATTGATTACATTGATCACTTATAGGACGTGAAGACCGCCATAGTGTTCTCTCCGAAGAACCTTGACCTTCACAAGGACGAACATGAGGATGAGGGGCTCTGGTAAGAAGTGGTAAGAAGCTAACGCTCGGCCTTGATGTTTTGAAGGCTACTGATGGCCTGAATCCCATAGATGCAGAGTCAGAAAAATCCAGCGCCCCATCATGTTCAAAAAGTCACGGGCAATCGATCATGGAAGCATTGCGCTCTATGCTACCATTCCCAATAATAACGTCGTGGTTTCTAAGACGGAGGCTCCTCCTGAAAGTGATTCACCGCGGGATTTCTCATCGTAGTTGAATTCGAAGGAGGGTCCGTCGTGGGTATTGATTTTGGTTGAGCGTTTTTGGTCTCGAACGAATTTGATTCACATCGTGTTGGCTATAAGTGAAGGGCGCAAAAGACATGGTGAGGAGCAGGAAGAAAAGAATAGAGGCAAAAAAAATGAGCGTCATAGAGGTGGAAAGTGCAGTTGTCGGACGCCACAATGGGCGTTGAGCACAAAATGAAGAGAACTCGGCCACAAACCACTCACTTCAGGAATATCAACATGTTGTTGGCTCCCTGAAACGCCCCCCGTACCAACGTTCATTTCTAGTGGCACCATAACCTCGTCAAAATCCACAATCTCCTCAATTTCGTCGCTCCCCAGATCATTCGCATTGATAGTCACATCCGGATCTCTAACCTTTGTCTTTCTAGTCTTGTTTCGTCTTCTTTTCTTTCTCTTCGATGTCGAGGTTGCAGCCATAGGCCCGTTCCTATAGCTCCTGGTGCCATTCTCAAGTTCTATACCGCGATGACGGGCTTTTCTTCGATTATATTGACATATGACGACAGTCAACAAGGTGATGATGACAACGACTGTTGAATTTGTACAGATTGAGATAGTTTGGGGTTTCGGCAGTGTCGTTGAAGAAAGGTTGAGCGGCAAGAAAAGCAGGTGGTACATATAAGCGAGAATTGATTAGCGACTTCAACGACAGAGTGGTAGCAAGTTTACTCACCAAATGTACAGACGACACCTACCTCCCATCCAACACTAAGATGACTTGCGCGCGTGCTGATAACGATTTGATCCATAATAGGTATGTTAGCGACTCTTCCGCAAACTGAGAAACGGAACGAGATGCGATGGAGAGGCAATAGTACAAATCCATCCATTGCAAGGTCTTTGCAGAACATACGGAGACGTATCATACTGTATAGGGGAAGTGAAATGACTTGCATCTCCAGAATCCGATTTGGATTTAGGAAGCATGAGACTCACCCTGGTTGGATAGGAGCTGTTGGCATGGTCTGCAAATCTGGCTGATGAGTGTAGTGGTGGTGATGATGTCCTGAGATAATAATCCGACGAGCAAGGACTACGATTCGTCAGGATGTAAAAAGGCTGAATGAAGCGTCTCCTCAGAGTGATAGTGTAGAACCGAAGGAAGGGTGGGAAGCAGAAAACAAAAACAGGTGTTGTAATATGAAAATATGTAGTTGCTCGCATCGGTATAGGCGCCAAGCGTCTGTGAAATGTTTTGCAACTTCGGCATCCATGATATCTATAGCCAAGCCCATCCATAATTTCTACTTTCCGAATCTAGGTGCCCATGAACAGTGTGGCGTCTAAGAGATGGTCTGTTCGATCCGAAACCTGTAACATTCCAAGCCATTCGTTACCAGTCGCTACCTTACAGCTGACACCAGTGAAATGAACGTGTGTCAGTTGTAAAGGCTTCTGGCACAACTTTAGGATCGCAGAAATGCCAAGTCAGGGGATGCCAAGCACATTACTGCCGGAGCCTGAGCGCTGAGGACTTTGTTAAGGGCTAGTCTGCCAAGCTTGTGTTTTAACGTTCCTGATAAAGATCTGGATAGCTCCGATTAATTATTCCGGCGGCAATTTCGGCCGCCGAGCGGAAAGTGAAGCTAGCATAAACGGCAGTTAATCGGAGTCTGATTCGGAGATGGTTATTGTTATTGTGTACAGCTAAATTCAAGGCAGCAAATAAAGCCAACTTTATTTATGGTTTTTGTCTGTCTTAATTTCTCAGCTTTTTTTGACGTCCCGAAAGTTGACTGAATGCATATTTCCTTCATGTAAACGACATTTTGTAAAATAAAAGAAAGGTTTCTGCTGTTTTTGGGTTCGTTCTGAGACAATTGTAATTTGTATGTTGTTACTGTGCTCATTTCACGTCATGTTCTGACCCTTGTCATTTGTACTACTTATTCTTCAACTGTATCTTCCAAGGACTGATCATATTCATGTTTACTACATACATTTTGAGTCTTTACTTGGACTGTGGACTATACAACGAATGAGATCCTGGGTGGTCTTTTTGGCCGGACTTCAATTTGTAATTCGCGCACCGTATGAAGCTGTTCCAAGAACTTGCTTAGTAGTTTAGTATTGCGTTATAATAAGTTATTAGAGACTGCATGACCAAAACTAGGATTCGAAGCGAGTTCCCCGCAGCCGGCAGTCCTTAATACTATCATGACCCGGACCAGAACCCACCTATGTCCACTTCGAATTTCGTGCTCAGTTTTTGCTCGATCAATGCCAAATTTAATTAATGATATCTGACACATAGCGTTAACATTTTCTGAGTGTTTTTTTGGGGGGCAAACGCAGTTATGAAGAGAAAAATGGGACCTCTGTCATAAGCTTTTGCTGGTCAGGAAACAAGTGTGTAGCCGAGCGGAGCTGACATCTGCTGTATGACATTATGTGACTGGGCCAAAGGTGAATTCGGGCCAAGAGTGGGGTCATGAATCATGATACTTATCGATTATCAGGCTCGGTCAAGAAAAATTACAGGCACATACGGAGCTAATATTTCAATCCGTGATGTGGTAGATTATTGTACTTATCCTAGGGCCAGGTTATGTGATTGATCATTCATATACCTTTACTACATAGCGGAAATTGAAATCTGTTGAAATTTGGGTCCCGCCCGTGTAGCATTTTTCATGGGGTCTATCGATATGAGTTTCGTTGTAATCCACAGTGGTCACGAACACTTG
>Ga0193743_1002020_pt1 | contig 14621 bp, 16 predicted proteins | sample L2c2metaG_FD_143038 | JGI IMG/M metagenome (GOLD analysis project Ga0193743, IMG submission 143038) | Soil microbial communities from a riparian zone of the East river system, Colorado, United States - L2c2 | ecosystem: Environmental > Terrestrial > Soil > Riparian zone | place: USA: East River...
GATCAGCCTGGTCCCGAACCCCGGCCGCACCGGCGCGGCCGGGGTTCGGGACCAGGCTGATCCAGCGCAGCGTCACCCGCGATCTCGACGGCGAGGTCGACCTTCGCTTCGAACCGACGGGACTGCGCTGCCGGATCCGGATTCCATTGCAGCAGAGATAGGGGTTCGCGGTGTCGTCTCTCTCAGGCCTGCGCGTGCTCATCGTCGAGGATGAAGGGCATATCGCCATGCTGCTCGAAGACATGCTGTCCGATCTCGGCTGCGAGGTGGTGGCGAGCGTGGCGCGGATCTCCGACGCCCTGGCCGCCGCCGAGACGCAGGCCATCGACGTCGCCGTGCTCGACGTGAATGTCGCGGGGGAGAGGGTGTTTCCGGTGGCCGAAGTGCTGCGCCGCCGCGGCACGCCCTTCGTGTTCTCGACCGGCTACGGCCGGGCCGGCCTGGACCCGGAGTTCCAGTCCAGCCCCGTCCTGTCCAAGCCCTTCACCTTCGACCAACTCGAGCAGGCCCTGGTCGGCGCCAGGACCGCCACGCCTTAGGATTGCTCGTCCGGGATTGCATGCGGGCGCGGGAACTCCGTGCCGGAATGTCCCGTTGCCGCAAGCAGTCGGCCGCGAGGCCGAAGATGTCCGGGAGGAAGACGATGGATGACTGGCGCGCCGCCCGCGCGATGGAGTCCGACCATGCGGATCCGTCGCGGTCCACGACCACGAAATCCCTGGACGTCGTGCTCGTCGTCGAGGACGAGCCGCTGATCCGGATGGTGATCGTCGGCCTGCTCGAGGAGCTCGGGACGACGGTCGAGGAGGCCGGATCCGCCGCGGAGGCCCTCGCCGTGATGCAGCGCACCGGCGAGCGGATCGACGCCGCCATCATCGACCTGGGCCTGCCCGACGGCAGCGGCCACGATCTGGCCCTGACGCTGCGGCAGGGGCGGCCGCGGCTGCCGATCGTCATCGCCACCGGCTACTGCCAGGCGGCGGTGCCCCCGTCGCCATCCGAGGCATTCGCCTATCTGCAGAAGCCCTACGACCTGGGGATGCTCAAGGCCGCCCTGGCCGAGGTCATGGGGACCTGACGCCACCGCACCCGAAAGCGGTCACCGGACGGGGCGGGCGCGATGCAGTGCCTCGGTGATGGCCTGCGAGAGGTCGCGCAGGGTGTAGGGCTTGCGCAGCAGCAGGTGCAGGTCGTCGGCCACCGTCTCGGGGATGCGCCGGGCGGTGGAACGGGCCGCCGCCTCGGTTGGTTCCGAAGTTCGGCCCGCACCGCGCCGGAGAAAAGGGCGACTGGAACGGCGGAGGTTTTTTTGTGGGCGAAGTTGTCGTAGCCTCCGCGGCGTCATGAAACAATCCCCGCCGCCTCACACCGACGATTCGAACGACCGGGCCGAATTCGAGGGCGCCGCGTATCTGACGCGGGCGCTGCTCGATCAGGTCATCGCCGAGAGAATGTCGTCGGTCGAATTGGCGACATGGCTGCGACAGTTGATGATGCGCAAGGCTGACCCGCTGTCCGACAACGAGAAGAGCGCGATCGTCTGCACCCTGGCCATCGCTCTTCTCGGCGAGGACGGCCTCGAGTTCGATCCGTCGCGGCTGATGGATCTGGTCGACAGCTCGGATCAGGCCATCGCGATCGAGCGCATGATCTAAGGGCGCCCCGGCCCGATCCTCAGCGGATCAGGCCCTCGACGGCAAGCTCCAGCTGCTTCCGCTGGAACGGCTTGCTCAGCACCTGCTCGGCCGGGAAACGCTCGAGGTCATGGTCGCGGTAGCCCGTCAGGAACGAGAAGGGGATGTTGCGCCGGCGCAGTTGCTCGGCCACGGGGTAGACCAGCGCGTCCTGCCCAAGATGCACGTCCAGCAACGCCGCATCGAGCGGCTGCGTTTCCGAGATCCGGATCGCCTCCTGCAGCGAACCGCAGGGGCCGACGACCTCCAGCCCCATCCGCACCAGGATGTCCTCGACCTGATGCGCCAGGAAGAATTCGTCCTCGACGACGAGGATGCGCTTGGCCGGGCGCGCGTGCGGCACGGGAGCGGCCGTGGGGCGCGATGTCGGCCGGCCGAAGACCTGCGCCAGCGCCGCGGGCATCGGCCGCAGCGCTGCCTCGCACAGCTGTTCCAGATCCAGAATCTGCAGGCGGCCGCGTTGCAGCTTGACCGCGCCTGAGCGCTGAAGCTTGCCGATGACACGGTTGGCGTGCACCGGGCTGACCCCGAGCGCCGCGGAGAGATGGCTCTGCGTCAACGGCATCGGCAGGGCGCCGGCCCTGAGCATCTGTCGTGACGCGGCGCGCTCGAACAGGTCGAGGAAGAGGGCGGCCATGCGCTCGGCGGCGGTGCGCTGGCCAAGCGAGAGCAGCGCGTCCTGCAGCTCGATCTGCTTGACCGCCATGAGCGCGATGACGTGTGCTGCGACGGCATCCGCGGGGTGGCGGATGCTGTCCGCCCGGCAGAACCGCAGGCGGACATCGGTGATCGCCTCGACCGAGGTCGCCGCGGCCCCGGCGAACTGCGCCTGGAAACCAATGAGGTCGCCCGGCAGCAGGAAGGTGAGGACCTGGCGGCGCCCGTCGGGCAAGGATTTGTAACGGGCCGCCCAACCGGACCGGATCACAGCCAGCGGCGGATTCTGATCACCTTCGGCAAGGATGATCCCACCCGCCGCAACCTGCATGTCCTGCGCGTCCGGATGCGCCAGCAGGGCCTGGGTTGTGGGATCCAGCATCTCGATCTGCGGCCGGGCCACGCCGCGCCGAACGTCGGGGATGGGGGTGGTTTCGAACCCGTCACCGTTCCCGGTTCCGGGAAACCCTGCCGATGGTATCGCAGGAGGTTGCATGGCGAGAAACCCGTCGACAATGCAAGGAGTGGCGTATTCGGCCCTATAACACCTTCGAAGCGTCTGCGTTCCCCAGGAGTCCCGCAATCAGGAACCGGATTGGGCGAACCGGTTTCCGAAAGGGTCGCGTCCGGGATCAGCCGGCGGCGTGGCTGGCCGGGCGAGCCGCTCGCGATGCCGGGATCGACTCCCACTCCGCATCCAGGCGGGCCGATACATAGCGCTCCCGCAGCGCGGTGGAGATGAAGGTGTTGGCGAATTCACTGGAGGCCTCGGGGTGCTGGCGTGCGAAGGCCAGCAAGGCCTTCTCGCAGGCAGTCCATTCGTCGTCGCCGGCCTGACGGCTGCTCTGATAGGCGGCGAGAACCTGATGCTTCGTCGATGCCGGAGCTCGGGTGGCCATGTCGCGATCTTCCTTCGTTCGCATCTGCGAGACTCGGATGCTCGTCGGGAGGTGATGACGGGCGATGACAGCTCAATGCCGGACGATGGGAAGTTGTTCCCTCGGCCGCATCGGATCCTGGGTCGGCCTGCCGGACGGCAAGCGAAGGGAACCGGCGACGGGCCCCCAACATTGACGTGTCGAGGCAACGACCATTTGGGCGGGACCGCGGATCCCGCCATGTCTCCGGCCTTTCGCTCAACCGCGGAGATGGTGACCCGCATGCCCGAACGGCTCGACCTCAGATCCGGCCAGCCCGTCTGGTCCGCCCACGGCATGCCGGACATCCCCTCGGCGCCGCTGGACGGGGACCGCGAGGCGGATGTCGCCATCGTCGGCGGCGGCGTCTCGGGCGCCCTGGTCGCCGACGCGATCCTGCAGGCCGGCCTCACCGTCATCGTCATCGATCGTCGCGATTTCGGGCACGGCTCCTCGGTGGCCAGCACCGCCTTGCTGGCCACCGAGATCGACCGGCCCCTGATCCAGCTGATGGACGAGATCGGCGAGGCGCGGGCCGCCCGGGCCTATTGGCGGTCCGCCGCGGCCGTCGACCACCTCAGAACGCGCATCCGCGACCTGGGGCTGCGCCCGAATTTCCGGGACCGCCTCTCGGTCTACCTGCCGGGCACCACCCTGGGCCTGAAGGATTTGCGCCGGGAGTGCGAGGCCCGGGTGCGGATCGGCCTGCGCTCGCGTTTCGTCGACAGCATGGCGCTGCACGACCTGACCTCGGTCGACGCCGCCGGCGCTATCGTCTCGGCCGGCAATGCCGAGGCCGATCCGCTGCTTCTGGTCGGGGGGCTGTGGCGCTCCGCCGGCCGGCGAGGGGCCGCGCTGCATGCGCCGGTCGAGGCCACCGAGGTCCAGGAGACCCGCTCCGGAATCGTCATCGCCACCGCCGGCGGACCGGAGATCCGCGCCCGCTTCGCCGTCTTCGCCACCGGCTACGAGCTGATGCCGTTCATCCCACCCGCGGCGCACGACATCAATTCCACCTGGGCGATCGCGACCGCGCCGCAGCCCGACCGGCTGTGGCGCAGCCGGGCGCTGGTGTGGGATGCCAGCGACCCGTATTTCTACGCCCGCACCACCGCGGACGGACGCGTCGTCGCCGGCGGCAAGGACGAGCCTTTCGCCGACGAGGACAAGCGCGACGCGTTGATCGGCAGCAAGAGCGCGGCGATCGCCCGCCGCGTCGCCGCGCTGTGGCCGGCGATCGACCCGACGCCGGAATTCCGCTGGACCGGCAGCTTCGGCGAAAGCCAGAGCGGCCTGCCGACCATCGGCCGGATTCCGGGGATGCGCCGCGGCTTCGCCGTCCTCGGCTATGGCGGCAACGGCTTCACCTTCAGCGCGATGGCCGCCCAGCTCATCCCGCGCGCGATCCTGGGCATCCCCGACCCCGACGAGGCGATCTTCGCCTTTCCCTGATACCGGCCCGGACGCTGCCGATTGGAGAAAAGCGGAACGAAAGCATCCGACCCACTATTGGCTGAGCATCAATCCTTTTCTTGGAGGCCAAAATGGGCCGTGGAATTCTTCTTTGGCTGCTCGGTGTTCCCATCCCGGTGATCATCATCCTGGCTCTTCTGTTCCACTGAGGAGAACCAGGACATGACCACCACATTCTCGGACTCCCGGGGCGTCGTCCCGGTGGCCGCGGAGGCCGCGTCAGCAGTGTCCTGGGGCGCGATCTTCGCCGGCGCCGCGGTCGCCGCCGCGGTCTCGCTCGCCCTGATGGTCCTGGGCACGGGCTTCGGGCTGTCCATCGTCTCGCCCTGGTCCAACACCGGGGTCGGCGCAGGCACCTTCGCCGTGACCGCGGCGATCGGGTTCCTGGTGATCCAGTGGATCGCCTCCGGCCTCGGCGGCTACGTCACCGGTCGGCTGCGGACCCGCTGGACCGACGTCCACACCGACGAGGTGTTCTTCCGCGACACGGCCCACGGCCTGCTGGCGTGGTGCGTCTCGACCCTGCTCGTCGCCGCGCTGCTGGCGTCCATCGCCCTCGGCGCCGCCTCGACCGGGGTGCAGGCCGGGGCCACCGTCGCCGCCGGCGCGGCGCATGGCGCGACGGCCGCCGCGTCGAACGCCGCACCTGGCGACCCGACCGGCTACTTCGTCGACCAGCTGTTCCGGCAGCCGCCCGGCAGCCAGGTGGCGACGGCGGACCGGGCCGATGCGCGCCAGGAGGTGACTCGCATCCTGATGAACGGCGCCGCCACCGGCACGCTGCCGGACGCCGACAAGACCTACCTCGCCCAGGTCGTGGCGAGCCGGACCGGGCTGAGCCAGGCCGATGCGGAGAAGCGGGTCGGTGAGGTCGTGGCGCAGATCGACGCCGCAGCCGTGAAGGCGAAGCAGGCGGCCGATGCCGCCCGCAAGGCCGGCCTGACGACGGCCTTCGCCACCTTCCTGTCGCTGCTGATCGGCGCCTTCATCGCCTCGGTCAGCGCGGCGCTCGGCGGCCGGCTGCGCGACGATCCTTAATCGGTCCGTCGAGGTCCGGAGGTGATGGAAAACCCCGGCTTCGGCCGGGGTTTTTCTTGAGCGGGACTCTGTCCGCGCCTTGATCGCGGCATCGACGGGATGTGCGGCGTACGGCCCCGTCCCCTGCCAACCGATTGATGCACCCGGGCCGGCACGATAGGCTGACTTGCCTGCCAGCCCTCCGACGGGCGTGCGATCGATGCGATGGGAATGCGGTCACCGGTGCAGAAGATCATCGTCATCGGGGCGGGCCCGGCCGGCTTGAGCGCGGCCATCTGGCTGCGGCGCTTCGACCTCCAACCCATCGTGCTGGACAGCCATGACCGGCCGGGCGGCCAGTTGCTTTCGATCGGCAACCTCATTCCCGACTTTCCGGGAATTCCCGAGGTTGCGGGTCCGGACCTCGCCGCACGGCTTGCGGCGCATGCCTCGGCCCTCGGCGTGCAGATCCGCCAAAACATCGTGGTGGAAGGGATCGATCCGGAGTCCGGCGTCGTTCGGACGACCACGGGGCCGTATGGCTATGACCGGCTGATCATCGCCTCGGGCAGCCGGCAGAAGGCCCTCGGCATCCCCGGCGAAGCCGAGATGATCGGGCGCGGCGAGGTGTATTCGGCCTCGCAGGATGCGCAGCGCTTCGCCGGACGGACCGTGGTGATCGTCGGGGGCGGCGACCGCGCCGTCGAAAACGCGCTCCTGCTGGCCGAGGCGGCGGTGCGGGTGGTCCTGGTGCACAGGTCGCCGGTCTTTCGCGGGCAGGACCGATTCCTCGACCGAATGGCGAAGACCGCAAACATCGAGGTCCGGGCGCCGGCCCGGGTGCTGCGGATCGTCGGACGCGATCGGGTCGAAGGCATCGAGATCGAGCAGGGCTCCGAAACCCGCATCCTGCCGTGCGCCGCCGTGCTGGTGCGGATCGGGGTCACGGGGAATGTGGCTTTCCTGAGTGACGCGGGCATGGTCGATGAAGCGGGGTTCCTGCGCGTCGACGAATGCTGCCGGACCCGCCTGCCGAATGTCTGGGCGATCGGCGATGTCGCGCTGGACCCCTTTTTCGCGTCGATCTCGGCCGGCATCGGCCAGGCCGCGATCGTCGCGAAACAGCTGGTCTAGACGCCAGGCCGCTGCCGGCTCGACGAACGGCGGCCTTAAGGACACGTCGGCCCTCTGAAAATTCGCATAGCGTTTTGATTTCGCCCGGGTTTGGTGAGGATAATAGTCTCCCGTTGAATCCCTCTGCCGTCCAATACAACCTATGAGAGTATGTAGAAATACTCAGGCAGATCGTGGGTCGCGGATGCCGGTTCGGGTCGGCCGACAGGTCAGTTGCAGAAGCAACGAACCGAGGCGGACCGAAAAAGCTGGACCAACCCCCGGTTCTTATGACATATCGATCAACATGACTGCCGAACCGAACCTGACCCGGTCCGGACGCCGTGCCTTCTGCGTGAGATATACCCGCAGGAACACGGATCGTCGATCGGGGCTCGCCGTCGTTGCAGCCATCGGTGTGGCACTGGTCGCCACCGGATGCGCTCCCACCCAGTCTGGGAAGGGGAGCATCGCTGAACGGCCGACTGTCCAACGACCCGCCGATCCGGGTGTCGTCACGGTGAATGGCGTGCGCTACGTGGCGCGCACCGACCGCGATGCCGTCCAGGTCGGTTCCGCAGCCTGGTACGGGCCCGGTTTCCATGGCCGGAAGACCGCCAGCGGCGAACGCTTCGACACCGCCCTGGTCAGCGCCGCGCATCTCACCCTGCCGCTGCCGAGCTTGGTCAAGGTGACCAACCTCGACAACGGCCGGACGCTGATCGTCAAGATCAACGACCGCGGCCCCTACGACCGCTCGAAGATCATCGACATGTCCGCCCGCGGCGCCGACCTGCTGGGCTTCCGCGGCAACGGCTCGGCCCGGGTCAAGATCCAGCTGCTCGAAGAAGAGACGCGCTACCAGGCGCTGCAACTGCAGCGGCAGCAGGCGCGGCGCAGCCAGGTTGCCTCCGCCGGCGGCCCGGCCGATGTCGGCGACGTGCCCTATATCGCCGTCCCGCCGGCGCCGGCACTGCCCGCCCGGATGCCGGAGATCGTCGGCCGCGTCGAGGACGAGGGGAAGCCGACCGGCCTCTTCGTCGCCGCCGCCAAGGCCACCCGGCCACAGCAGGTAGCCACGCTGTCCGAAGCCCTGCGCCGCTTCGGCCCGGTCTCGACCGCCGCCGGTTCCGGCGCGATCGAACTACGCATCGGCCCCTTCATCGATCCCAAGGCCGCGACGAGCGCCCTGAAGCAGATCGCCGATGCCGGCTATCCCGGGGCGCGCATCGTCGCGGAGTAACAGCCCGGATCCGCGGTGGGGCGGTAGACTCACCTCTTGCTGTCATTGCCCGGCTTGACCGTGGCATGACAAGTGAGGGGTGTAGCGTCGCTCCGAATCTCTCCTGTCGTCTGTGCCTTCAAGTGGCTGGATCATCCGCTCCCTGACTCGCTAGGGTGGGCCGAACCATCGGGACGGATCGCTTGAGCACGCGCGGACAGTTCATCACCCTGGAAGGCGGCGAGGGCTCCGGCAAGAGCACCCAGCTCCGCCGCCTCGCCACGACCCTGGCCGAACGCGGCCTGGAGGTCGTGACCACGCGCGAGCCCGGCGGCTCTCCCGGGGCCGAGGCGATCCGCGACCTCCTGGTCAAGGGCGACACCGACCGCTGGGATGCCGTGACCGAGGCGCTGCTGCATTTCGCCGCCCGGCGCGACCATCTGCGTGTCACGGTGCGTCCCGCGCTGGCCCGTGGCGCCTGGGTGGTGTCGGACCGCTACGCCGACAGCTCCCTGGTCTATCAGGGCCTGGGGCAGGGGGTGGATCGCGGCGTGCTCGACACCCTGTTCCAGATCGCGACGGACGGGCTGAAGCCGGACCTCACGCTGGTGCTCGACGTGCCGGTCGAGATCGGCCTGGCACGGGCCGGCGCCCGGCGCGGGGCCGAGGATCGCTATGAGCGGATGGGCGAGGCGCTGCACCGCCGGCTGCGCGACGGCTTCCTGGCCATCGCCGCGGCCGAGCCGCAGCGCTGTGTCGTGATCGACGCCGCCGGCCCGATCGACGATGTGGCCGCCGCCATCCGCGCGGCCGTCGACGCCAAGTTCAAGTTAGGGGCCGTCAGGTGACCGAGCCCCTGCTGGCGCCCCGCGCCAACCCCCGGTTGCTGGGCCATGAGGCGGCGGAGGCGGCGTTCCTGGACGCGTTCCGCGCCGGCCGGCTGCCGCATGCCTGGCTGATCACCGGCCCGTCCGGCATCGGCAAGGCCACCTTTGCTCATCGTGTCGCCCGCTTCCTGATGGCCGGCGGCCGCCCTGACGCGACAGGTCTCGACCTGCCGCTGGAGCACCCGACCTTCCGCCGCGCCGCCGCCGGCGGCCATGCCGACCTGCTGACCATCGAGCGCAACAGCGGCGACGACGAGCGCAAGCGCCGCAGCCGCGAGATCCCGGTCGAGGAGATCCGGCGCATCGACCCGTTCCTGCGCCTGACCGCGGCCGAGGGCGCCTGGCGCGCCGTCATCGTCGACGAGGCCGAGGCGATGAACCGCAACGGCGCCAACGCCCTGCTGAAGATCCTGGAGGAGCCGCCGGCCCGCGCCATCCTGCTGCTGACCTGCGGCAACCCCGGCGCGCTCCTGCCCACCATCCGCTCACGCTGCCGGCACTTGGCGCTGGAGCCGCTGCCGGATGCGACGGTCGACCGGCTGCTGGCCGAGCACGCGCCGGAACTGGACCCGGCCGAGCGGGCGGCGCTGGTGCGCCTGGCCGAAGGCAGCATCGGCCGCGCCACGTCGCTGCTGGAGGAGGGCGGGCTCGGCCTCTATCGCGACATGGTGGCGCTGCTGGACGACTTCCCGCGGGTCGATTTCCGCGCCGTGCACAAGATGGGCGACCGGATCGGGCCGGTGGCCGCCGAATCGAGCTGGCGGCTGTTCACCGAGCTGCTGGTCTGGTGGATGGCGCGGCTGGCCCGCGCCGCCGCCCGCGGCACCGAGCCGCCCGAGATCGTGGCGGGCGAGGGGACGGTGATGCAGCGCGTGGTCGGCGCCCTCGGCCGGGCCGGCGGCCTTGATCGCTGGGTGGAGCTGTGGGACAACACCCGCCGTCTGTTCGCCCAGGCGGACGGGTCCAACCTCGATCGGAAGCAGGTCCTCCTGCAGGCGTTCATCGGCATCGAGCGCGCCTGCAACAGCTGACCGCCGCCGCCACAGCACGGAAAGAGGCCGCGATGTCGGCGCCGAAGCCATTCTACGTCACCACCCCGATCTACTACGTCAACGACAAGCCGCATATCGGCCACGCCTACACCACGCTCGCCTGCGACGTGCTGGCCCGGTTCAAGCGGCTGGACGGCTTTGACGTGCATTTCCTGACCGGCACCGACGAGCACGGCCAGAAGGTGCAGAAGGCGGCCGAGCTGGCCGGGATCGACCCGCAGGCCTTCACCGATCAGGTCAGCCAGAATTTCCGCGATCTCGCCGCGGCGATGAACTTCAGCAACGACGACTTCATCCGCACCACCGAGCCGCGCCACATCAAGGCGTCGCAGGCGATCTGGGAGGCGATGAAGGCCAATGGCGACATCTATCTCGGCGGCTATGCCGGCTGGTACTCGGTGCGCGACGAGGCGTTCTACGGCGAGGACGAGCTGACCGTCGTCGACGGCAAGCGCATCGCCCCGACCGGCGCCGAATGCGACTGGGTGGAGGAGCCGAGCTACTTCTTCCGCCTGTCGGCCTGGGGCGACCGGCTGCTGGCCTTCTACGAGGCCAATCCGGACTTCATCGCGCCGGAATCCCGCCGCAACGAGGTGATCGCCTTCGTCAAGGCGGGCTTGCGCGACCTCTCGATCAGCCGCACCACCTTCAACTGGGGCGTCAAGGTGCCGGGCGACGAGGCGCACATCATGTATGTGTGGGTCGACGCGCTGACCAACTACCTCACCGCGGTCGGCTATCCCGATACGCAGGCCGAGAGTTTCAAGCGCTTCTGGCCGGCCGACCTGCACATGGTCGGCAAGGACATCCTGCGCTTCCACGCCCTGTACTGGCCCGCCTTCCTGATGTCGGCCGGCCTGCCGGTGGTGAAGCGCGTCTTCGCCCATGGCTGGTGGACCAACGAGGGCCAGAAGATCTCGAAGTCGCTGGGCAACGTGATCGACCCGCTGGAGCTGATCGGCACCTACGGCCTCGACCCGGTGCGGTACTTCCTGCTGCGCGAGGTCTCGTTCGGGCAGGACGGCGATTTCTCGCGCCGCGCCATGGTCCAGCGCACCAATGGCGAGCTGGCCAACGGTTTCGGCAACCTGGCCCAGCGCGTGCTATCGATGATCGCCAAGAACTGCGACGGCCGCGTGCCGCAGCCCGGCACCCTGACCGATGTCGATCTTGCCCTGCTGGCCCAGACGCCGGCGCTGCTGGAGACGCTGCGGCGCGACTTCGACGTCCAGGCCTTCCATCGCGGGCTCGAGGCGATCTGGGCCGTGGTCGGCGAGGCCAACCGCTATGTCGACGAGCAGGCGCCCTGGACGCTGCGCAAGACCGACCCGGCGCGGATGGCGACGGTGCTGTGGGTGCTGGCCGAGACGGTGCGGCGCCTGTCGATCCTGATGCAGCCGGTGATGCCGCAGTCGATGGCCAAGATGCTCGACCAGCTGGCCGTGGCCGCCGATGCCCGCGGCTTCGACCGCGTCGGCGACGGCGATGCGCTGGTGCCCGGCACACCGCTGCCGAAGCCCGAGGGCGTGTTCCCGCGCTATGTCGAGCCGGAGACCACCGCCTGATGCTGGTCGACAGTCACTGCCACCTGGATTTTCCGGACTTCGCCGCGGAGATCGACGACGTGGTCGGCCGCGCCACTGCTGCCGGCATCGGCTGCATGCTGACCATCTGCACCCGGCCGGAGCGGCTGCCGGCGACCATCGCCCTGGTCGAGCGCTTTCCGATGCTCTACGGCGCGGTCGGGGTGCATCCGCATGAGGCCAAGGACTTCACCGACCTCACGGTCGAGGGGATCCTCGACCTCACCACCCATCCGAAGATCGTCGGCATCGGCGAGACCGGCCTCGACTACCACTACGGGTTGAGTCCGACCGAGGCGCAGCAGGAGGGCTTCCGCCGGCACATCCGGGCCGCCCGCATCGCCGACCTGCCGATCATCGTCCACACCCGCGAGGCCGAGGCCGACACGCTGCGGATCCTGGAAGAGGAGGGGCAGGGCGGCGATCGGCCACCGCTGCGCGGTATCATCCATTGCTTCAGCGGAACGCGGCAACTGGCTGAAGAATCGGTGAAACTCGGACTTCACATCTCCCTGTCCGGGATCGTGACCTTCAACAAGTCCGAGGACATCCGCGCCACCGCCAAGGACGTCCCGCTCGACCGCATCCTGGTCGAGACCGATGCGCCCTACCTCGCGCCGGTGCCCAAGCGCGGCAAGCGCAACGAGCCTGCCTTCGTCGCCCACACCGCCCAGCGCGTGGCCGAACTGCACGGTCTTCCGAGTTCAGATTTTGCTCGAAGGACGACCGACAATTTCTTCAACCTGTTCACAAAAATTCCGAGACAAGAGGCCTGAGCGATGCGCGTGACGGTCCTCGGCTGCGGCGGTTCGATGGGCGTGCCGATGGTCGGCGGCATCTGGGGCACCTGTGACCCGGCCAATCCGCGCAACCGCCGGCGGCGGCCGTCGATCCTGGTGCAGAGCGACACCACCACGGTCCTGATCGACACCTCGCCGGACCTGCGCGAGCAGCTGCTGGACCACGATGTGAAGCGGGTCGACGCGCTGCTCTACACCCATGCCCATGCCGACCACATCCACGGCATCGACGACCTGCGGCCGCTGGCGTTCAAGCAGCCGATCAACACCTACATGGACGCGGCGGTGCGGCAGGAGCTGGAGGAGCGTTTCGGCTACACCATGACCTCGGTCGAGATGGACCGCGGCTTCTACCACCCGTTCCTGGTGCCGCATGTGCTGGAGGGGCCGTTCCGGGTCGGCGACATCGACATCGTGCCGTTCGAGCAGGATCACGGCCGCAGCCTGTCGATGGGCTACCGCTTCGGCAGCTTCGCTTATTCGACCGATGTGGTGCGGCTGGACGACCGGGCCTGGGCGGCCCTGGAAGGGGTCGAGACCTGGATGGTCGATGCCACGCGGGAGGAGCCGCATGTCTCCCACGCCCATCTGGAACTCACGCTGGAATGGATCGAGCGGCTCAAGCCCAAGCGGGCCTGGCTGACCCACATGAACCACCAGATGGACTACGACCGGCTGTGTGCGCGGCTGCCGGCGCACGTCCGGCCGGCCCATGACGGGCTGGTGATTGAATACAGCTGAAGCGGGGCGGCGAGCCGCCGCCCCTCGGCATCCTCAGCGGCGCGGGCCGCCCGGGCGGCGCGGCGCGGGGCCGGCGGCGGACTGGGCTGCGGCGGCGCGGTCGGCCAGCGCCAGCTCGGTCTTCAGCTCCGCGATCTTGCGGTCCATCGCGGCGCGCAGGGTCGAGGAGGTGTGCATCCCGAGATGGGCCCGCTTCTGCTCCAGCTCCTGCAGCTGCTTTTCCTTTTCCTGGCGGTTCCGGCGAATCGGGGCGCCATCGGACCGTTGCCCGTCGAACGAACGCATGTCGATACCTTAGCTGGGTTTCAGAGGGATGCCCGGACATGACCCCGAAGGCCACGCCGCATCCGCGGAGGCGATGGCCTAGCCGATCTGGGGACGATTGCGCAAGCTGGTATGTGCTCCGGCCCCGCGCTAGGGTCGCCCGATCACAGCGAACGGGCGGGATATGAACGGGGAGGGCATCGTGCGGCCATCGAAGCGCATCCTGCGGCCCTGGCGTGCCCTGCTGGCCGCCTGCGCGCTGATTCTCGTGGCCGCGCCGCAGGCCGGCGCCGGCCCGAAGGAAGACCGCTTCCGCATCACCGACGAGCTCGGGCAGGGCCAGATCGAGGAGCTGATCACGGTCGGCATCGACGGCCGCACCATCGGGGTGCTGCATGTCACCAAGGACGCGCCGATTGCCGAGCTTTCGGTCAAGGTGCCGCCCGGCCGCGCGCTGCGCTACGAGCTGTGCGGCTTCCTGATCGTCGAGACGCCGGAGGGCGGGCGGCAGCAGCACCCGGTCAATCACACCGGCACGATCCAGAACGCCGCGGGGCGCGAGCTGCGCGCCTTCAACTCGAACAACGAGATCTTCTACCTGCAGGACGGGTCGCCCGGCGACGGCGACGCGGCGCAGACCGTGATCGGCGGGGCCGGGCAATGCGCCCAGCCCGTCGCCCTGCAGGACGGGATTCGGGCCGGCGATCCGCCGGCCGCGTGACGCCAACGACATTCGACAGGTAGGAAGACAGCCATGCAGAAGCCCTGGATCGCCGACGAGGCGCGTTACGAGACCGCGAAGTTCCGCCGCTCCGGCCGCAGCGGCCTGCAACTGCCGGAGATCTCGCTCGGCCTGTGGCAGAACTTCGGCGGGGTCGACCATTACCAGACCGGCCGCGCCGTGCTGCGCCGCGCCTTCGACCGCGGCGTCACCCATTTCGACCTGGCCAACAACTACGGCCCGCCCTACGGCTCGGCCGAGGAGAATTTCGGCCGGATCTTCGCCGCCGATTTCCAGCCCTACCGCGACGAGCTGCTGATCTCGACCAAGGCCGGCTACGACATGTGGCCGGGGCCCTACGGCAATTTCGGCTCGCGCAAATACCTGATCGCCAGCCTGGACCAGAGCCTCAAGCGCATGGGGCTCGACTATGTCGACATCTTCTACTCCCACCGCCTCGACCCAGAGACGCCGCTCGAG
>Ga0193743_1002021_pt1 | contig 14616 bp, 12 predicted proteins | sample L2c2metaG_FD_143038 | JGI IMG/M metagenome (GOLD analysis project Ga0193743, IMG submission 143038) | Soil microbial communities from a riparian zone of the East river system, Colorado, United States - L2c2 | ecosystem: Environmental > Terrestrial > Soil > Riparian zone | place: USA: East River...
CAGCGCCTAACATCGTCGACGGCGTGCCGGTCACCTGGGGCGAGCTGTTGGACGAGATGGCCACCCTGATCGACGCCAAGCCGCCGCTGCGGCTGCCGCCGCAGGTGCTCCGCTATGCCGCGCCCTACGGCTACACGGCGATGACCACCTCGATGCGGGTCTCCAACGAGCGCGCCCAGCACGACCTGGGCTGGTCGCCCGCGGTCGTCGACTACAAGCAGGGCCTGCGGATGCTCGAAACCGCGTAACCGGCCACCCTCAGAAATCGATCTGCGTCTGGCCGGCACCGTACTTCCTGATGGCCGCCGTCACGTCGGGCTCCGGTTGGTTGCCGTAGGTGAGTGACGCGGCAAACGGCGTCTCGTAGTAGGTCTCCGCCACCATGCGTGATGTCCCCCGGAACCGGCAGTGCTGAGTGCCCTGCCGGGATCGACGGAGTTGTCGGGGCCAACCGATAGGCTCGGTGCGTGTTGGAGAGCCTCGACGCCGCGGCGCTGCGCCGCTGGTGCGCGGGTGCGTTGGCGGCCCTGCGCCGCCATCAGAGCGAGATCGACGCGCTCAACGTCTACCCGGTGCCCGACGGCGACACCGGCACCAACCTCGTGCTCACGCTGACCTCGGCCAACCAGGCGCTGATCGTCGACCCGACCGCCGAGGGTGACCCGGCCCCACACGGCCAGGTGCTGCGCCTGATGGCCCGCGGCGCGCTGCTCGGCGCCCGCGGCAACTCCGGCGTGATCATCTCGCAGGTCCTGCGCGGGCTGGCCGACGCCACCTCGGCGGTGCCGGTGTTCGACGGGCCGGCGCTGGCCCGCGGCCTGCGCGCCGGCGCCGACGCCGCCTACGGCGCGGTCGCCGACCCGGTCGAGGGCACGGTGCTCACGGTGGCCGCCGCGGCGGCCACCGCTGCCGAACGCGCCGCGACCGCCGCCCCTGACCGGTCCGCCGCCGGCGCCGAGCGGGCCGGTCCCGGCTCGCTGGCCGACGTGGCCCAGGCCGCCGCCACCGCCGCGGCCGAGGCGCTGGCCAAGACACCGGAGCAGCTTCCCGCCCTGGCCCGGGCCGGTGTGGTCGACGCCGGCGGGCGTGGCCTCTGCGTGCTGCTCGACGCCCTGGTCGAGGTGGTCACGGGCGAGGCCCGGGTCGAGCCGCTGCCGGCGCCGCGGCCGCGCACCAACCGGCCGCTGGTCGCCGCCCGGGAGAGCGGCTCGGCCGAGTTCGGCTACGAGGTGCAGTTCCTGCTCGACGCCGCCGAGCCGGCCGTGGAGAAGCTACGCTCCCGGCTCGCCGAACTCGGTGACTCGCTTGTCGTGGTCGGCACCGGTGAGGGCGACGAGTCCACCTGGAACGTGCACGTCCACGTCAACGACGTCGGCGCCGCGCTCGAGGCCGGCGTCGAGGCGGGCCGGCCGCACCGCATCTCCGTCACCCGCTTCGCCGACCAGGTGGTCCCCGACGGCCCCGACCGCGCCGTCGTGGTGGTCGCCGCCGGCGACGGCATCGCCGCGCTCTTCGCCGACGAGGGCGCGGCCGTGGTGGCCGCCAACCCGTCCACCCGCGAGTTGCTCGCGGCGATCACGGCCACCGGCGCCGCCCACGTCGTGGTGCTGCCCAACGACCCCAACACCCAGCCGGTGGCCGCAGCCGCGGCACGGGAGGCGACCGCGGCGGTCCGGGTGGTGCCGACCCGCTCCCCCGTGCAGGCGCTGGCCGCGCTGGCGGTGCGCGATCCGGCGCGCGAGTTCGACGACGACGTGATCGAGATGGCCAAGGCGGCCGGCGCCTGCCGCTACGCCGAGGTCTGCTACGCCAGCCGCGACGCGCTGACCGTCGCGGGCCCCTGCCGGCGCGGCGACGTGCTGGCGCTCGTCGAGGGTGAGGTCCATCTGATCGGCACCGACCTGGCCGAGACCTGCCGGTCGCTGCTCGACCGCCTGCTCGGCGGCGGCGGCGAGCTGGTCACCCTGCTCACCGGCGCCGGCGCGCCGGCCGGGCTGGCCGACGGGCTGCGCGAGCACGCCGCAGCGCACTGGCCGTTCGTCGAGGTACACACCTACACCGGTGGGCACCCGCACTATCCGCTGCTGGTAGGCATCGAATGACCGCACTGGACGATCCGCTGAAGAAGGTGCTCGGCGACAAGACCGCCAAGGCCCTCGACAAGCACCTCGACCTGCGCACCGCGGGCGACCTGATCTACCACTTCCCGCGCCGATACGACGAGCGCGGCGAGCACACCGACATCCGCTCGCTGTCGGTCGGAGAAGACGTGACGGTGCTCGGCCAGGTGCGCCGGGCCACCACCCGGCCGATGCGGCAGCGCAGCGGCAAGTTGCTCGAGGTGCTGGTCGAAGACGGCGCCGGCGGCGTGCTCACGCTGACCTTCTTCAACCAGGCGTGGCGCGAGCGCGACCTGCGGCCGGGGCGATGGGGGCTGTTCGCCGGCAAGGTGACCGAGTTCCGCGGCAAGCGCCAGCTCAACGGCCCCGACTACATGCTGCTCGGCGACGAGGGCGAGGTCTCCGACGAGATCGAAGAGTTCGCCGGCGCGCTGATCCCGGTCTACCCGGCCGCCGGTGCGGTGCCGACCTGGACGATCGCCCGCTGCGTCCGGGTCGTGCTCGACACGCTGGCGCCCGTCGACGACCCGCTGCCCGCGACCGTGCGGGGCACCCGCCGTCTGCTCCCCCTAGACGCCGCGCTCCGCGAGATCCACCGCCCCGCCTCCCGCGAAGACCTGCACCGAGCCCGCCACCGACTCAAGTGGGACGAGGCGTTCGCCGTGCAGCTCACCCTGGTGCAGCGCAAGCGCCGGTCGACGGCGCTGCCGGCCCGGCCCCGCCCGGCGACCGCCGACGGGCTGCTGTCGACGTTCGACACCCGGCTGCCCTACGAGCTCACCGACGGGCAGCGCCAGGTCGGTGTCGAGATCGCCGCCGACCTGGCCACCGCACACCCGATGCACCGGCTGCTGCAGGGCGAGGTCGGCTCCGGCAAGACGGTGTGCGCGCTGCGGGCGATGCTCCAGGTGGTCGACGCCGGCGGGCAGGCCGCCCTGCTGGCACCGACCGAGGTGCTCGCCGCCCAGCACTTCCGCGGCATCTCGGCGCTGCTCGGCCCGCTGGGCCGCGCGGGCGAGCTCGACGGCGACCCCGCCGGCACCCGGGTCACGCTGGTGACCGGTTCGCAGGGCGCGGCGGCCCGCCGGGCGGCGGCGGCCGAGGTCTCCACCGGCAGCGCGGGCCTGGTCATCGGCACCCACGCCCTGCTCTACGAGGGGGTCGAGTTCAACGACCTCGGCCTGGTCGTGGTCGACGAGCAGCACCGGTTCGGCGTCGAGCAGCGCGACGCCCTGCGCGCCAAGGCCGACCAGCCGCCGCACACGCTGGTGATGACCGCGACGCCGATCCCGCGCACGGTGGCCATGACGGTCTACGGCGACCTCGAGGTGTCGACACTCTCCCAGCTCCCCGACGGCCGATCGCCGATCGCCTCGCACGTGGTGCCGGCGGCCGACAAGCCGGCGTTCCTCGACCGCGCCTGGCGGCGGCTGCGCGAAGAGGTCGAGGCCGGCCATCAGGCCTATGTGGTCTGCCCACGGATCGGCGACGGCTCCGCCGCCGACGCCGAGGAGCCGCCACCCGACGACGACGGTTCCGCCCGCCGCCCGCCGCTGGCCGTGACCGAGGTGGCACCGCTGCTGGCCGAGGGCCCGCTGCACGGGCTGCGCATCGGTGTGCTGCACGGCCGCCTGCCGGCCGACGAGAAAGACGGGGTGATGCGCGCGTTCGCGGCCGGCGACCTCGACGTGCTGGTGGCCACCACGGTGGTCGAGGTCGGCGTCGACGTGCCCAACGCCACCCTGATGATCGTGCTCGACGCCGACCGGTTCGGCGTCTCCCAGCTCCACCAGCTCCGCGGCCGGGTCGGCCGGGGCTCCGCCGCCGGCCTCTGCCTGCTGGTGACCGAGGCGGTCGAGGGTTCCGCCGCCCGCGAGCGACTCGACGCGGTGGCCTCCACCACCGACGGTTTCAAGCTCGCCGAGCTCGACCTCGAGCAACGCCGCGAGGGCGACGTGCTCGGTGCGACCCAGTCCGGCCGCCGTTCCCACTTGCGCCTGCTCTCGCTGCGCAAAGACGCGCAACTGATCGGCGAGGCCCGCTTGGAGGCGATCGCGCTGTTCGACGAAGACCCGGAGCTGACCGAGCATCCCGCGCTGGCCCAGTCGATCGCCCTGCTCGTCGACGAAGAACGCGCCGAATATCTGGAGAAGGGCTGACGGCAGGCCTAGGCTGCGAGGCCATGGATGAGTGCCCCATCTGCGCCAAGCACCGTGGCGAAGGGCCGCTGCGCGGCACCGAGATCTGGCGCGACGACATCGTCGCGGTCACCCACCTGCCGGCACGCGAGGGTCCGGTCGTGCTCGGCTACCTGTTCGTCGAGCCGTTGCGGCACGCGCCCTACCTCGACGACCTGACCGATGTGGAGGCTTCCGCGGTCGGCAGCGCGGCCCGGCGCGCAGCGATCGGGCTGCGCGCCGAACTCGACGCCGAGCACATCTTCTCCGCCGTGATCGGCCGCGGTGTGCCGCACTTCCACCAGCACGTGTTCCCGCGCTACCGGGGCACGCCCGACGAGACGCCCTGGTATGCCAGCACCGGCTGGACGGAGGCGCCGCGCGGCGGCGAACCGGAGATCGCCGCCCTCGTCGCCCGCCTCCGGGGCTATTTCACCGCGGTTTAGTGCAGGCCACTGCCGCGGCGCAGGGCGGTGCGGATCAGCCGGTCGACCAGCTTCGGGTATTCCAGCCCGCTGGCCGCCCACATCCGGGGGAACATCGACGTCGCGGTGAAGCCGGGCATCGTGTTGATCTCGTTGAGCAGGACCTCGCCGGCGTCGGTGACGAAGAAGTCGACGCGGGCCAGGCCGGCGCAGTCGAGGGCGCCGAAGGTGCGCACCGCGTAGTCCTGGACGGTGCGGGTCAGGCTCTCCGGCAACCCGGCCGGGATGTCGTATTCGCAGTCTTCACCGAGGTATTTGGCCTCGAAGTCGTAGAAGTCGTGCCCCGCGCCGGTCACCCGGATCTCCGCGAGCAACGACGCCTCCGCGGTGCCGCCCGCCTCGGCCTCCAGCACGCCGCACTCGATCTCACGGCCCACGATCGCGGCCTCGACCAGCACCTTGGGGTCGATCTGCCGCGCGGTCGCGATCGCCGCGTCGAGGTCGGCCCAGTCGGCGACCTTGGTGATGCCGTAGGACGAGCCGGCGCGCGACGGCTTGACGAACACCGGCAGGCCGAGCCGCTCCTTGTCGGCCTCGCTGAGCGAGACCCCGTTGCGCAGCACGGCGTAGGGCCCGGTCGGGATGCCCTCGGCCGCCGCCAGCTTCTTGGTGAACTCCTTATCCATGGCCGCGGCGCTGGCGAACACGTTGGCACCCACGTAGGGAATGCCGGCCATCTCCAGCAGCCCCTGGATGGTGCCGTCTTCGCCGTAGGCGCCGTGCAGCGCCGGGAAGACCACGTCGACGTCGCCGAGCGCGCTGAGCCCGCGGGACGGCTCAACCACCATCAGCCCGTGCGAGGTCGGGTCGCCGGGCAGCACGACGGCGGTGCCGGCGCTGGCGGTGACCTCGGGAAGCCGCGCACCTTCGATCGCGAGCGCGCTGGGATCACCGTCGGTGAGCACCCATTGACCTTCGCGGGTGATCCCGACCGGGATCACCTCGTATTGGTCGGGGTCCAGCACACGCAGGATGCTCCCGGCGCTGACGGCCGAAATCGCGTGCTCGGTGCTGCGGCCGCCAAACACGACCGCGACGCGGATCTTGTTGGGTCTCGTCACAGGTCTGGACCCTACTCTGCCGGAGCGCGCGAGACCGGCTGCTCCGCCGATCACGCTGCGTGTGCACAGTTTTCCCACGCGCACGGCGGGGAACGTTGCGCCCCATGACGATGTGGGAGTACGCGCTGCTGATCCGCCGGCGGGCGGCGCGTTCGGATGCGGCCGGCTGGGAGGTCACCTTCCACTGGTATGGGCCGGACGGCTCCATGCTCGACGTCACGCCGTTGGGCGACACCGCGCTGACCCACCTCAACAACGCCGGACGCGAAGGCTGGGACCTGGTGTCGGTGAGCGAGGACCCGAGCATGGAGGGCATCAACGAGCTGCACCGCTACCACCTCAAACGCCAGGTCGCGGTCGCCGCACCGCGACAACGCCTCGGCACCGGCGGCCGCGGCGTGCGCCGGCCGCGCGAATGACGGACAGGCCGCGACCCAGCCGAGGAGGACCTCTAAGCCGCGTCCAGCGCCCCGGTGATGTCGGCGACCAGGTCGGCCGCGTCTTCGATGCCGCAGGAGAGCCGCACGAAGCCCGGCGCCGTGTCGTCGCCCCACTGCTCCCGGCGGTCGGCGCTGGTGTGCACGCCGCCGAACGACGTCGCCGCCGCGACCAGCCGGGACGCCGACAGGAACCGCGCCACCCGCTCGGCGGAGCCCAGGTCGAACGCGACGACGCCGGGGATCCGGCGCATCTGCCGGGACGCCACCGGGTAAGACGGATCGCCGGGCCGGCCGGGCCAGCGCAGCCCGGTGACGTCGGCGCGCTCGGCCAGCGCCGAGACCACCGCGGCGGCGTTCGCCGACTGGCGGGCCAGCCGCAGGTCGAGCGTCAGCAGCGAGCGGTGCGCGAGCCAGGCGTCGAAGGCGCCCGGAATCGAGCCGGTCGTGTTGCGCCACCCGGTCAGCGACTCCAGCAGCTCCGGCGAGCGCGTCGTCACGTACCCCAGCAGTAGGTCTGAATGTCCGGTCAGCGCCTTTGTCCCGGAGGCCACCGACAGGTCGGCGCCGAGGTCGAGCGGGCGCTGCCCGAGCGGAGTGGCGGTGGTGTTGTCGACCGCGACCAGCGCGCCGGCCGCGTGCGCGCGAAGGGCGAGCGCGGCGATGTCACACACGTCGAGGCCCGGGTTGGCCGGCGTCTCCAGCAGCACCAGCCGCGCGCCGGTGTAGTCGGGGTGCGGGCCGCCGGTGGGCGCGAACGAGACCGCGACCCCGAGCTCGGACAGCACCGACGTGGCGAAGCCGCGCACCGGGTAGTAGCCGTCGGTGGGCAGCACCACGCTGTCGCCGGGCCGCAGGATCGACAGCAGCACAGCGGTCACCGCCGCCTGGCCGCTCGCGAAGGCCAGCGCCGAACCGCCTTCCAGCTCTCCGATCGCCGACTCCAGCAGCCGCCGGGTCTGGTTGTCGGGCCGCCCGTAGCCGTTGGGCGAAGCGGACGGGCCGGCCGCCGGGTCGAGGTGGTAGGGGGCCGCGAACACCGGGCCGGGCAGGAAGGGCTCACCCGGGACCGCGGGCGGCAGACCCGCGTGTACGGATCGGGTGCCGTCGCCGTACTCGCTCATTCACTCGGCTTTCGTGGTGCGGGTCATCAGGATGGTCAGCGCCTCACGCGGGTCGGCGCCCTCGTGGCAGACCCGCTCGACCTGTTCGGTGATCGGCATCTCCACGTTGTTCTTGCGGGCGAGGTCGCGGATCGCGAGGCAGCTCTTCACGCCCTCGGCGGTCTGCCCGACCGCGGCCTGTGCCTGCTCCAGCGTCTCACCCCGGCCGAGCCGCTCGCCGAAGGTGCGGTTGCGGGAGAACGGCGAGTGACAGGTGCCGACCAGGTCGCCGAGCCCGGAGAGGCCGGCGAAGGTCAGCGGGTCGGCGCCGAGCGCGACACCCAGCCGGGCGGTCTCGGCGAGGCCGCGAGTGATCAGCGTGGCCTTGATGTTGTCGCCGAGCCGCATCGCCTCGGCGATGCCGTAGGCGAGCGCGATCACGTTCTTCACCGCGCCGCCGAGCTCCGCACCGACCACGTCGTCGTTGGTGTAGGGCCGCATGTAGGGCGTGGTGATCGCGTCCTGCACCAGCGTCGCGCGCCGGATGTCAATGCCGGCCACCACGGTCGCGGCCGGCTGCCCGAGGGCGATCTCCGGTGCCAGGTTGGGCCCGGAGACCACCACCACCCGGTCGGCCGACACTTGGCCGGCCTCCATCACCACTTCGCTCATCCGCTTGGTGGTGCCGAGCTCGATGCCCTTCATCAGCGACACCAGGGTCGCGTCGGGGTCGATGGCGGCCCGCCAGTGGGCGAGGTTGCCACGCAACGTCTGTGACGGCACGGCGAGCACGACGATGTCGGCGCCGGCGAGCGCCTTGCCGGCGTCGGCGGTCGCGGTGACCCGCGCGGGCAGGCGTACTTCTGGGAAATAGTCGGGGTTGCGGCCGGTCTCCCGGATGCCGGTGGCCACCGCTTCGCGGCGGGACCAGATCGTCACGTCCCGGCCCGCCTCGCCGAGCACCTTGGCGAAGGCCGTGCCCCAGGAGCCCGCGCCGAGAACGGCGACGTGGCTCATGCGCCAACCTCGCTTCGCTCAGTCGGGCATAAGCCCGGGGCTACCGAGCCGATTGATTCGCTCGCGAGCTCGCTCATGCGCCAACCTCGCTTCGCTCAGTCGGGCATAAGCCCGGGGCTACTGAGCCGATTGATTCGCTCGCAAGCTCGCTCATACCGGCTCCCCGCTCGGCGTCACGGGCGTTCCGCCGGACTTGCGCGGCGGCGACCACAGCGGCGGCGGGTCGGTCACGCCGCGCATCTCGGCCAGCATGTCGCGCAGCCGCAGCATGATCTCCTCGGTCATCGCGTCGAGCGTCGGGCGGGTCGGTGCCGAGCCGGCCCACTTGGCGAGGTCGACGGGCGGGCCGGCGGTGACCCGCACCGGGATCCGCGGCCGCAGGCCGACCTTGCCCGTGCGCGGGTCGAACAGCGCCTGCGGGCCGTCCATCACGATCGGGATCACCGGCGCGCCGGTGGTCAGGGCCAGCCGGGCGGCGCCGGTCTTGCCCTTCATCGGCCAGAGGTCGGCTTCCTTGGTGGTGGTGCCCTCGGGGTAGATGATCACCGAGCTGCCATCTTTGACGGCCGTGACCAGTGAGTCGAGCGACCGCGCCGCGTCGACCGTGCCGCGCTCGACCGGGATCTGCTGGCAACGGGAGATGATGTAGCCGATCACCGGCACCCGGAACACGCTGGCCTTGGCCAGGAAGCTCGGCCACCGGCCGGCGTCGTAGAGGTAGTGCCCGACGACCACCGGGTCGGCGTGCGAGAGATGGTTGGCCACGATGATCGCGCCGCCGGTCGCCGGGATGTGCTCCATCCCGGTCCAGGTGCGCTTGGTCCAGCCGGTCAGGACCGGCTTGACGAGGGCGACCACGAACCGCCGCCAGAAACCCAGCCTCCGCCGTGCCACCCTGCCTCCTCAACCACCGACCCGCGCCCGCCAGCGCGGCCCGCAGCGAAATCATGCCTGCTCCGGCACGTGGAGGGCCACCCAGGGACCAGGCCGGACCCTGGCACCATGAGCGGGTGCGTGGGAACTGGACGGTCGTGCTGCCGGTCAAGCCGCCCGCTGCCGGCAAGAGCCGGCTGCGTGGCGCGCTGCCCGGGGTGGCGCACGAGCGGCTCGCCCTGGCCCTCGCCCTGGACACCGCGACGGCGGCCCTGGCCTCCCCTGACGTCGCCGAGGTGATCGCGGTCACCGACGACCCCGGTGCGGCCGCCGCGCTGGCGGCGCTGGGCGCGAGGTCGGTGCCGGAGCCCGCCGGTGGCGGGCTCAACCCGGCGTTCGCACGGGGCGCCGCGGCTGCCTCGGGCCGGCCGGTCGCCGCGCTCCAGGCCGACCTGCCGGCGCTGGCCAGCGCCGAGCTCACCGCCGCGCTGCGGGTGGCCGCGACGATGGGGGTACGCCGCTATGCCGCCGACGCGCCCGGCACCGGGACCGTGCTGTTGACCGCGCCGCCGGGCGTACCGCTGGATCCCCGTTTTGGTCCGGATTCGGCCGCGGCACACGCGGCGTCGGGTGCCGTGCCCCTGGACGGGAGTTGGCCCACCCTGCGCCGCGACGTGGACACGGCGGCCGATCTCGCCGCGGCGGCCGCGCTCGGTCTGGGTCCGCACACCGCGCGCCTGGTGGGCTACGGTGCTGGGATGCAGGGCACCGTGGCGACCTACGACCCGGCGAGCCGGTCGGGCACCGTGCTGCTCGACGACGGCAGCGAGTTGGCCTACCCGGCGGCGGCGTTCGATGCCTCGGGGCTGCGGCTGCTCCGGCTCGGCCAGCGGGTGCGGATCGACCGCGACGCCGCAGGCACGGTGACCCGTCTCACCATCCCCACCTTCACCTGACCCGCCGCCAGTCGACCCAAGTGCATTTCACGTTCAGCTCGGGCGGGTAATGATGATGGGGTGACCGAGACACCCGGCCGACGCCTGCCACGCCCGCGCGAGCGAGGAACCGACGGGCGGTTCCTCCCGACGACGTCTGACGATCATGGCGAGCTGCTGTCCCCGGTGTTCGGTCTCGCGCTGCCGATCGGCGGGCCGACCGAGACCCGCAGCCCGCAGGCACCGCGCGGCCGGGGCACCCCGCCGGCTGGGCACGGCCCCGCGCCGGAAAACCCCGCGCCGCCGACCGCCAACGACCACGCCGACTCGCCGCCGCCGGACGACGTGCCGCCGCTGGGCTCGGACCCGTTGCCGGAGGACCGCTTCCTCAACCGCGAGCTGTCCTGGCTCGACTTCAACGCCCGGGTGCTCGCCCTGGCCGAAGACCCGTCGACGCCGTTGATGGAGCGGGCCAAGTTCCTCGCGATCTTCGCCAGCAACCTCGACGAGTTCTACATGGTGCGGGTCGCCGGCCTCAAACGCCGGCTGCAGGCCGGCCTCCCGGTCCGCGGCGGCGACCAGATGCCGCTGCGCACCCAGCTCGAGCTGGTCGCCGAACGGACCGCCGACCTGGTGGCGCGGCAGGCCGCCTGCTTCGTCGACGAGGTGCTGCCCAAGCTGAGCGGCGAGGGCATCGAGCTGCTCCAGTGGGAAGACCTGGCCGCCGACGAACGCGAGCAGATGCGCACCTACTTCCGCGACCACGTCTTCCCGGTGCTCACCCCGCTCGCGGTCGACCCGGCGCACCCGTTCCCCTACATCTCCAACCGCTCACTGAGCCTCGCCGTCTCGGTCCGCGACCCCGACGGCGGCCAGGTGCTGTTCGCCCGGGTCAAGGTGCCCAACAACGTGCCGCGGTTCGTCCGGATCGGCCGGACCAACCGGTTCCTGCCGGTCGAGGAGCTCATCTCGACCCACCTCAGCCAGCTCTTCTCCGGCATGCAGGTGGTCGAGTGCCACCTGTTCCGGGTGACCCGCAACGCCGACGTCGAGGTCGACGAAGACCGCGACGAAGACCTGCTCCAGGCCCTCGAGCGGGAGCTGGCCCGGCGCCGGTTCGGCCCGCCGGTGCGACTCGAGGTCGCCGCGTCCATCTCGGACCATGTGCTCGACCTGCTGGTCCGCGAGCTCGACATGGAGGCCAGCGACGTGCTGCGGGTGCGCGGCCTGCTCGACCTGGCCTCGCTGTGGCAGATCTACGGCGACGTCGACCGTCCCGACCTCAAGGACAAGCCGTTCGTGCCGGCCACCCATCCGCGGCTGGTCGAGGGCGAGGTGCCGCGCAGCGTGTTCTCGGTGCTGCGCGACGGCGACGTGCTGGTGCACCACCCCTACCACTCGTTCTCGACCAGCGTGCAGCGCTTCATCGAGCAGGCCGCCGCCGATCCCAACGTGCTGGCCATCAAGCAGACGCTCTACCGCACCAGCGGCGACTCGCCGATCGTCGACGCGCTGATCGACGCCGCGACCGCCGGCAAGCAGGTCGTGGTGCTGGTCGAGGTCAAGGCCCGGTTCGACGAGGTGGCCAACATCGGCTGGGCCCGGATGCTGGAACGCGCCGGCTGCCACGTGGTCTACGGGCTGGTCGGGCTCAAGACGCACTGCAAGACCGCGCTGGTGGTGCGCCAGGAGGGCAACCAGATCCGCCGCTACTGCCACATCGGCACCGGCAACTACCACCCGAAGACCGCCCGGTTGTACGAGGACTTCGGCATGCTGACCGCCGACCCGGAGGTCGGCGCCGACCTGACCGACCTGTTCAACGTGCTGACCGGTTACAGCCGGCAGACCGCCTACCGCCGGCTGCTGGTGGCACCGCACGGCATCCGCAGCGGGCTGATCGAACGGATCGACCGCGAGATCGACAAGGTCCGGCTGGGCGGCGAGGGCCTGGTCCAGATGAAGGCCAACGGCCTGGTCGACGAGGAGACCATCGACGCGCTCTACCGGGCCTCACAGGCCGGCGTTAACGTCGACCTGATCATCCGCGGCATGTGCACGCTGCGGCCGGGCGTGCCGGGCCTGTCCGACAACATCCGGGTGCACTCGATCCTCGGCCGGTTCCTCGAACACTCCCGGATCTTCCGGTTCGGCGTCGACGGCAACGACCCCGCCACCGAGTTCTGGATCGGCTCGGCCGACCTGATGCACCGCAACCTCGACCGCCGGGTCGAGGCGCTGGTGCTGGTCACCGACCTGGTCGCCCGGGCCGAGCTGGACAGCGTGCTGACCGACTCGATGAGCGACGAGATCGAAACGTTCGTGCTGCAGGGCGACGGCAGCTGGGTCCGCCGGACATCCACTTTGGACCGGCCGCTGGACCACGTGCAGAACCGCCTGCTGCGCCGCTTCGTCGGCACCGCCGGCTGAGCCGGCACTAGGGTGGGCCGCATGCTTGAAGAGGAACGCAAGCTCGGGGCCGACGACGCGTTCCGGCTGCCCGACCTGACCGACCGGCTCCCGGCGGGCGGCACCGTGGTCAAGGCACCGGCGGTGACCCTCACGGCGACCTACTACGACACCCCTGACCTGCGGCTGGCCCGGTCCGGGGTCTCGCTGCGGCACCGTAAGGGCGACGCCCTGCCGTGGACGGTGAAGCTGCCCGCGGCGGTTCCCGGGCTGCGCCACGAGATCTCCCGCAAGGGCCGGCCGGGCTCCCCACCGGCCGACCTGGTCGCGCTGGTCACCGCCTGGTCGCGCGGTGCGGCGTTGGCACCGGCGGCGCGGATCCGCAGCGTGCGGCACGCGTACGAGTTGCACGACGCCGAAGGCACCGTGCTGGCCGAGGTCGCCGACGACGCCGTCACCGTGTTCGACGGCAAGGCGGTGCGGATGGCGTTCCGCGAGATCGAGGTGGAGCGCAAGGCCGGCGACCGCGCGCTGCTCGCCGCGGTGGCCGGCGCGCTGACCGAGGCGGGCGCGGTCGAGGGCGAGTTCACCCCCAAGCATGTGCGGGCCCTGGGTGCGGCGGCCGCGCAGCCGCCCGACCTGACCCCACCGGGCAACCTGCCCGAGCAGCCGTCGGCGGCCGAGGTGGTGGCCGCGGCGGTGCGCGCCGGGATCGGCCGGATCTTCGCGCACGACCCGCTGGTCCGGCTCGGCCAGCCACTCGACGACGGCGACACCGCCGTGCACCAGATGCGGGTCGGCTGCCGCCGGCTGCGCAGCGACCTGCGCACGTTCGCCGCGTTGCTGGACCGCGACTGGGTCGACCAGCTGCGCGACGAACTGCGCTGGATCGCCGGCGTGCTGGGCGAGGCGCGCGACGCCGAGGTGCTCCGCGAACGCCTCCAGCACACCGCAAACGCCGACCCGCTCAGCCCGGTCGACGGCGCCGCGGTGGCCTGGCTGGACGCGGCTCTCGACGCCCGGCAGCAACAGGCGCTGGCGACCGTCGACGAGGCGCTGCGCAGCCCGCGCTACCACGCGATGCTCGACCTGCTGGTCGACGCGGCCCGCGAGCCGAAGGTCGTCGCGACCGCCGCACAGCCGGCCCAACGGCTGCTCCCGCGCATGGTGGCACGGCCCTGGCGGCGGCTGGCCTACGGCGCCAAGGGCGTCGACGGCGCCGCCGACCTCGACCCGCTGGCCGCCGACGAGCGTTGGCACGCGGTGCGGATCAACGGCAAGCGCGCGCGGTACGCCGTCGACGCGGTCGCCTCCGTCATCGGCGGCCCGGCCGCCAAGCTGGCCAAAGCGCTCGCCCGGGTGCAGAACCTGCTCGGCGAGCACCAGGACGCCGCGGTCGCCGCCGACACCTGGGTGGCGCTGGCCGCCGAGGCGCCCGACGACGCCGCGCTCGCGGTGGTCGCCGGCCGGCTCTTCGAGCGGGAACGCACCGCGATCCGGGCCGTCCGAGCCGCCTTCCCCGAGGCGTGGGCGGTCGCCGCCGAGCCGACCCGGACGCGATGGCTACCCTGATCCGCGCCGCCGGCGGCGTGGTGTGGCGGCCGGCCGGCGACGGCGTGGAGATCTGTCTCGTGCACCGCGAGCGCTACGACGACTGGTCACTGCCCAAGGGCAAGCTGGAGGCCGGCGAGCACCCGCTGGCCGCGGCGGTGCGCGAGGTCTCCGAGGAGACCGGTGTGTCCGCCGTGCCGCAGGTGCGGCTGCCCGGCGTCAGCTACACGGTGCGCGAGGGTTTCCCGAAGACCGTCGACTACTGGTCGATGCGCTACGTCAGCGACGATCCGCGCCTGGTGGCCGAGTCCGACGAGGTCAACGCGATCCGCTGGCTCCCGGTCGACGAGGCGTCGCGGCTGCTCACCTACTCCCACGACACCCAGGTGGTGCGCGACTTCACCGCCCTGCCGGCGGTCACCGCCGTCTGCGGGCTGGCCCGGCACCA
>Ga0193743_1002022_pt1 | contig 14613 bp, 12 predicted proteins | sample L2c2metaG_FD_143038 | JGI IMG/M metagenome (GOLD analysis project Ga0193743, IMG submission 143038) | Soil microbial communities from a riparian zone of the East river system, Colorado, United States - L2c2 | ecosystem: Environmental > Terrestrial > Soil > Riparian zone | place: USA: East River...
GCCAGCAGGATCTTTGGTTCAAGTACCAACCCTCTGGCGAGGCCGGCCCTCTTCCTCATGCCTCCTGAGAGCGCCGACGGGAATTTCGCACCATCCGCTCCAAGGCCGACGTCGGTAAGTGTGCGATGCACCGCGTCGTCTATCTCAGATTTGGATTTCTTTGTCAGTCTGGCGAGTGGCAGTGCGAGGTTTTCATAAAGGGTTAGGGAATCGAAGAGAGCTGCATCCTGAAAGAGATATCCCAGCTTTTTGCGAACGTGAGACAGGCTCTTCTCACCCATACCCACAACGTTGTCCTGATCAACCCAAACCTCTCCCGAGTCCGGTCGCATGAGAGCCATGATCAGTTTGAGGGTGACGCTCTTCCCAGTACCGCTGCGACCGAGTAGACACAAAGCCTGGCCTTGATCGATGTGAAAAGACACGTCATTCAGTACGCATTTTGCCCCGAAGGACTTCATCACATGCTTAAATTCCACCGCGATGGTTTGGCGCTCGCTCATATGGCCGTATCCGGGAAAAGGAAGAAGATGCACTTGATCAGCAATACGTCGGCAACAATGATCAGCAGCGACGACAGAACAACGCTATTGGTCGCAGCTTCGCCGACGCCCTTCGCTCCCTTATCCGTCGTATAGCCGAAGTAGGAAGAGACCGTGCCGATAATGAAACCGAATACACCGGTTTTGAGAGTCGGCGCAATGAAGTTCGACCACTGGAGATAGTCAAAGGCTCGGCTGAGGTAGAGTGTCGGCCCTATATGCGAAGAGAGGCTTTCTGAGAGGAAGCCTCCCATTAGGCCTGCGAAATCCATGAAAAGTGTCAGGAAGGGGAGAACGACTACACAGGCCAGGACTCGAGGCACCACCAGAAACTTGAACGAATCAATCGAAAGCGACTCGATAGCGTCGATCTGCTCTGAGGCTCGCATGTTCGCAAGGACCGCACCGATTCCTGAACCAACTCGTCCCGCAACCAGCAGTCCCGCGACCAATGGGCCAATCTCAACGAAGAACGATACTGCTTGCACGGCCGGTATCATCGCCGTGGCGCCAAACATCACTAGGGTGCTTCTTGTGTGGAGAGTCATGACGGCTCCCAGGGCGAAGCCGGACACGACAATGAGGATGAGTGATTTGTTTCCCACCTCTGCGATCTGACGAGAAAACTGGGCAAATTCGAAGGGAGGTCTGAGGGAATCGACGATAGCCCGCAGACCAAACAACCCCACCTTTCCAACGAATTCAAATAATTTACTGAGCCAGCGCACGTGATCTCTCCAGTCCTCTCTTCTCGTTCACGAGAAGACCGTTCGCCAGGAATCGAGTAGTGAGGTAGATGGCAGGGAAGAGAAACACCAAAGACCCGAATACCCACATGAATGCCCCTGCTGCGATCTGGTCCTTCAACGCGTCGATTCCGAAGGGGCGTTCGACAACTCCATAGCGCGGGTAGAGCAACCGCCCTGAAAAGCACAGGAATGCCGACAGGCCAGTGTTTACGAAGTCCGATGTCAGCAGGTATGGGATGATCATCCAGGAGCTAACGCGACGTCGTGCCGGCCAGGGCTGCACAATGGGCCACCAAAAGATGAGGCTCGTCGCAAAGAAGCAGAAGTGTTCAAAGTTGTGCCAGCTTTCCGAGGACAATGCAAATTCGTAGGCTTTCGGAATGTGCCAGCCAACATAAGTCAGGTTCATCGCGAGCCACGCAAACGGAAGGCGAGAAAAGAGCACCTGAAGGGAATGCGCTAGTGAAGATCGAAAGATCGGTCCACCAATTTGGCTCACGATTGGGCGAGGTAGTCCGCGCAGCGTAGGGACGAAGGGGCTCCCTAGCACAATGAGCGGAGGAGCCACCGACATCAGCACGAAGTGCTGAGCCATGTGCATGAAAAGCAGTGTTTCGCTGTAACTGTCGAGTGATGAAGAAACCGCCACGAAAATGGCGAGGAGTCCCGCAAGGAAGGAGAAGAGCCGCCACGCAGGGATCTGTTTGGGTCGAGTGCTCCTAAGCGCGAGCCAGCCTCTCGCATAAATGAAGCCCACAGCCACGAGGGTGCCCGTGCCTGCGGGAGGTATGTCCCAATCGGTAATGAGATTCAGCCAAGTAGTCTCCAACTGGCGCCTCCTTCACGGTTTGGGAGCGGGCTCTGCGATGGCTGCCTGACGCGATGCATCTACGGCCGCTGGTTGATTGAGGGGATGCAGGGTTTCCAGAAACTGAACAAGGGCGGAGGTTTCGGAGGGGCTGAGGTTCTTGCCATACGCAGGCATGTTGCCGCCGCCCTGAAGAACCTGCCGGATCAGTTGATCCTCCGTGAGACGCGTTGCCACGAGATCCAGAGCCGGGCCGCGCTGTCCGCCCACACCCGCAATCGAGTGGCAGTTACGGCATTGCTTCGACTGAAAGACAATCGCGCCTTGGCGTTGAAGTGGGCTTGCATCGTGTGTATAACGGGCGGGGATAGGGGGCCCGCCGCTCCATGCGTTCATCTTTGGACTCCAGGGCGTGAAGGTCCCGAGATGCGTGAACACACCCCATGCAACGGCCACGGTGGTCAACATGATGATTGCGATGGGTCGCTTATGCCAGCTCTTCTCGCCTTCACCGGCGTAAAACGGAAGGCCTGCAAGTCCTGCGATTCCCAGCACAGGGGCGATCAGGAGAAATGGTGTTTCCAGGCTGGGCGGGAGATAGGACAATACCGCGTAGAGCCACAGGAAGAAGAAATCGGGCTTGGGTGCAGTCTGAATGATTGTAGGATCCGGCTGGCCTCCAGGTCCGTAGGGTCCGAACACGGCTGCGCAAACCGCGACCGCCGCGAGGACGGCCGCGGAGAAGAAGGCGTCCTTCCACACAGCTCCAGGTACGAATGGCCGACCATCCTTCTTCGTCAGTTCGTGGTATTCCGTAAGGTACGTAGTGCGACGAACGACGCGGCCAGGCATCGGCCATTCGTTGATGCCGAGCTTTACGACCATCCACACATGAAGGCACGCGAAAGCAAACAGCATTCCTGGGATAACGAAGACATGAAATGCAAAGAATCGGGAGAGCGTTGCTCCGGCAATGATAGGTCCGCCCAACATCATGTGGACCGCTGTACCGCCGATGAAGGGCACGCGGCTCGCAATCGATGCTCCAATGCCGAGGCCCCAGTAGGCGTCCTGATCGAAACGTAGCACTTGGCCTGTGAACGCCATCCCGAGTGTCAAGAGAAGCAGGAACACTCCGAGAATCCAGGTCAGTTCTCTAGGGAATTTGTATGCACCGAAGAGGAAGACCTGAGCCATGTGGATCAGCACGACGGCAACCATGAAGTTCGATCCCCAGCCGTGCATCGCACGCAGGAACCATCCAAGAGTTAGTTGGTGGTTCAGAACATTCAGGCTGTTCCATGCCTGTCCAGCGGAGGGCACGTAGACCAACGCAAGTAGGATCCCGGTCACAATCTGAAGCATCAGTAGGACAAAGGCGGCACTCCCAAAGACGTACCACCAACTGGCGGTCTTATTCGGGACAGGATGCAGAGCCATCTCTTTGATGGGCTCGCCGAGCTGCAGCCGGCTATCGAACCAGGTGTAGAGAGCCTTCAACCGGCGCATGGCGATCCTCCCTTTGCATTCTCAATCTGTACGAGCTTGGCTGTGTTGGAGAGAGTTGGCATTTGACCGGCGTTGATCTGAATGACCCCATCCACAATCTTGGTGTCGTATGTGAATAGTCCTCGCTCGGGTGGCCCTGAAGCGCGGCTTCCGTCCGCATAGTAGGCACCGCCGTGGCAAGGACACATGAACAAGCCCGATTGTGGAAACCATCGAACCGGGCACCCAAGATGCGCACAATTGATCGCGAATACCTGAAACTCTTTCGCTGAGATACGTCGTACCCAGCAGGCGACCCGATCAGTTTCGCCGTCCCATTCGAGGCTCACCGGATTCGTAAATTTCGCCAGGCGCGTCTCACCGACCGGAAATGTATTGACAGACCCGAGCGACACCCAGGACTTGTACGCGTTGTCAGACTTTACGGGTGAGAGGAGATATTTGACTACGGGCACTGCGACGGCAACGCCAACTACGGCGTTAAACAGCGCGCCCACCTTCAGTAAGAGCCACCGCCGCGACACCGTCAATGGGTCAACCGGCGTCTGCTCTTCTTCGTTTTGTCCGACTGGCAGTTTCTCTTCACTCACAAATCACCTCTTGATGCTTTTCTCGGGATACGGCTGACCTGGGGTATCGCTTCGCAGCGAATGAAGATACGCAACGACGTCGCTCACGTCCTGATCCGTCAAGGGCTGGCCAGGCCGAACCTTGTTCCAATCCGGGTGACCAAGATCGGGGCGCCCGGCGATGACGATCGTCCGCAGGCTCTGATCGCTTACAAGGGCCAGATAGCTTTCGTCGGTGATCTTGCCGCCCTTGTTGATGGCAGGATGAACAGCTCACCCGGAGGATGTCCTGTCCATGTTCGACACTGCCAGCTGCGGATGAAGAATAGGGAGGGATGTCCGCGGCACTGTTGTCCTTGTGGTCCCACCGCTCACGCATGCCTGCAATGAGTACATCAACCTGTTGCGGAGTGAGGAAACCACCGGCCGACTGGCCAAAGGCAGGCATTTGAGTTCCGGGCATGCCGGACGTGATCCACCGCTTCAATGATGCGTCATCAACAAGTGCCAGATACTTCGGATTGGCCAGATCGAGAGCTGGTCCCCCGGATCCGTTCTCTCCATGGCAGGCCGAACAGTTCTGCTTGTACAGACGATCAAACGACGCTACCTTTTCGGGGCGCATCAACTCATCCTGATCATTTGGAGGACCGACTTTTCTGTTGCATCCCAAACTACTCACTAGCAGGGTGAAAGGAATGAGCGACAGTAGTGCTCTTACGGTAAACTTCATCGCCCTTCTCCCTTCGGACCTTTGAACTCTTTGGCTTCGATGCCCATACGGAGAAATGAACGGCGGGTTTGATGGGTTCTGATCTTGCCTGATCTCATAACGACAACGCCGGCGACGATGCCGAAGACTATCTCGGAGAGAGCGAACCAGCCCCACGAGATTCTGGCGTTGAACGCTGGGTTCACAAATCCGAGGATCGAGTGAAGAAGACCTGTCCAAAGAAGCGGAGCGACTAGTCCACCAAGAAGAATCGGTCGCCGAGGCCACATTGGCAGCATTGCTCCGTAGAGCAATCCGATGAGTGTGCAGACTGCCACATGGATGATTGTTGCTGCAATCAACCCATTCCAATGGAAGGCCGCGATGTCAGCAGTCGTCGCGTTTGTCCAGTGCGCGACGCCCGCGCCTCCAAGCAGATTCACCGCGTACCAGATGCTGTGCTGGGTCAGATAGCCGTAAAGGAGGGCGGGGAAGATCATGACGAGTCCCCCAGCTATTCCTCCACGGAGTCCGGAGGTCACGGCATAACTTTCAACAGGAAGGAACGCGCGGTGGACTTCACTGACCTGGATGTGCGCCACCTGGGCCCTCACGCTTGACGGCATGAACTGCCTTGCCTTAACCGGAATCATTTCGTGGTGTTCCTCGGGAAGACACTGCTTCGCCCATCCGGCAACACCAAAGCAGACAAGAAGAAAACCAGCAATGCCTACTCCAACGCTCGTCACAAGGCTCGCGAACAAGAGCGTGATGCCGAAGGCGAGAAGTATCGGCCACGCCGTGCTCGCCGGCATCTCTATAGGCTCTCTTTGACTTTGTTCTGTTCTGCCGTCATTCATCACAAATCACCGTCCAATCAGGTAGACGACTGTAAACACCACGATCCATACCGCATCCACGAAGTGCCAATAGAGGGCGATAACTCCGAAGCGCTCACTTTGCCGGGAGTCAACCCAACCGAACAGCGAGAAGATGAAGACCGAAGTGAGAAGAAACAGCCCGACTACGACGTGGGTTGCGTGAAGTCCCACCAGGGAGTAGAACGTCGTACCAAAGAGGTTTGTGCTGACGGTTAGTCCGTCCTGATAGATCAGCTTCTTCCATTCAAGTGCTGTGCCTGTCAGGAAAAACGCCGCGAGTGTGATCGTTGCGCCGAGCCAAAAAGTGAAACTCCCCATTCGGTCATCTTCGATAGCCTTCTCCGCGCGCCAAATCGTGATACTGCTGGACAGCAGGCAGATCGTGGCAAGAATCGGAACTTCCAACACCCGCGCAGGTGTTGGCCCCGTGAGACTCTTGCCCATATAGAAGACATAGGCAACAACGAAGATGGTGAAAATGGCGCTCTCCCCAACAATCAGCGCCGTCATTCCTACTCGGCGTTTGCTGGGAAGATGCCACTCGACAGTTCGTCCTGGATGACTGGCGGGCATAGAACTCATGACTCGTACTCCCAATCTGGATCGTCTGGATGCTTCAGGTCCCACAGAGGCCGGCGGCTGTGCACTTCGGGCTCTTCTTCAAAGTTGTAGACAGGAGGCGGGGACGATGTAGTCCACTCGAGAGTCCACGCGTCCCAGGGATCGTCTCCTGCGACTTCGCCACGCCAGTAAGAAACGATGAAGTTGTATGTAAAGATCAGAACCGCGATTCCCTGGATGAGTCCGCCGATGGACACGACCAGATTGAGGAAGTTCCATCCACGATCTGGCTGATAGGTATAGATCGACCGCGGCATCCCCAGGAGCCCCAGGAAGTGCATGGTATCGAACGTGATGTGAAAGCCAATGGTAAAAAGCCAGAAATGCCACTTGCCGAGCGTCTCGCTCATCAAGCGTCCGGTAGCTTTGGGATACCAGTAATAGATGCCCGCAAAGATGCAGAAAACGACAGCACCGACCAGTACATAGTGGAAGTGCGCAATCACGAAATACGAATTATGAAGCTGCCAGTCCCACGGAGATACCGAGAGCATGATGCCGGTCAATCCCGCGATCAGGAATTGGAAGAGGAAGCCAATGCAGAAGAGCATCGGCGTTGTAAAGCGTATTCGACCACCCCATAGAGTGGCGATCCAATTGAAGATTTTGATTCCAGTTGGAACACCGACCAGCATCGTGGAGAGCGTGAAAAAGGCATTTGAGACCGAGGTCATGCCGACAGTGAACATGTGGTGCGCCCACACGCTCAGACTGACAAACATGATGCATACCGAAGCCGCAACCATTGCTGGGTAGCCGAAGATCGCCTTCCGGCAAAACACCGGGATAATCTCATTTGCAATCGCAAACGCCGGAAGCACCAGAACATAGACTTCGGGGTGACCGAAGATCCAAAAGAAATGGATCCAGATCAACGATGAACCGCCGGCCTGTGTATCGAAGAAGTGGCCGCCCAGATAGCGATCGATGAGGAGCATGAACTGGGCCGCTGTAAGTGGAGTGATCGTCACCAACGTCAGCACGCTCACTATGAGAAGCAACCAAGTGAACAGAGGCATTCTCATGAGAGTCATCCCTTTGCAGCGCATCGAGATGACCGTTGCGACAATATTGATCGCGGTGCCGAGCGTTCCGAAACCACTAACAATCAACGCCAGTGCCCAATAATCGGTCGCATGCCCAGGAGAAAAGGCGCGCGAAGTAAGAGGAGCGTAGGCGAACCAACCGACATCTGGGGCGTTCCCTACTCCGTAGAGCCCAGCTCCGCCAAGAAAGCTGTAGTACAGCAGAAACCCTCCGAACGCCGTCAGCCAGAAGCTAAAAGCGTTGATCCTGGGGAAGGCCATGTCACGAGCTCCGATCTGGAGCGGCACGATGTAATTCGCGAATCCAAAGAGGAATGGCATTCCGACCAGGAACACCATCGTCGTGCCGTGCATCGTGAAGAAACGGTTGTAGACCTGTGCGCTCAAGGCATGATTGTGGGGATAGGCGAGCTGAATGCGAATCATCAAAGCCTCGGCCCCGGCGACTAGCAGGAAGAAGGTCGAGTACAAGATGTAGAGAATGCCCAGGCGTTTATGGTCGACTGTCACTACCCATCCGTGAAGTTTCTCAAGGATGGTGCCCCGCTCTGATGCGGAAGTACTCGGGTCGATCACTTGGCCGACTGGTAGTGGGTAATCGCTCATATCAAATTCCTGTCGTCACTTCAGGGTTTCGAGATAGGCAGTGACTTGATCCAACTGCTCATCATTTAGCTGCATCGCGGGCATTAAGGCCCCGCCCTTGAACGTATCGGGTGATTTGATCCATTGACGGAGATTCGCCGGCGTGTTGTCCGTAGCACCGGCGGCCAGCGTCGCCCGGCTCATGAGGTGTGTGAGGTCAGGTCCGAAACGTCCGGTCGCCGCTGTTCCTGAGACTGTGTGGCAGTTCATGCATGCCTGTTTCTCGAAGACCCTTCTCCCTGCTTCAACGGTTGAGTCCTGGTGGGCCGGCTGCTGCTGATTCCTGATCCAGGCATCGAATTGCTCTGGCGTGTCGACATATACGCGGAGCAGCATCATCGCGTGCTGCGAACCGCAGAACTGAGCACACTGGCCGAGGTAGAGTCCCGGTGTCCGAGGATCCATCCACATCGTATTCACATGATTGGCAATCAAATCCGTCTTTCCAGCCAACTGAGGGATCCAAAAGCTGTGATTGACATCTGCAGAAGTTAACTTCAGGAAGGTTGCTTCGGGTGCGGAGTCGGAACTGGCCGGGACATGGAGTTCGTTCGCCGTGACTACGCCATACTTCGGATAACGAAACTCCCACCAAAACTGATGCCCGATCACTGTGACATCGAGCGCCGACTTTGGCTTTGGCGCGTCTTGAATAGCGAAGATAATGCGTGCGGTTGCCAGGAAGAGAATGACCACAATCAGGACCGGGATCACGGTCCATGCCAGTTCAATTTGCGTGCTGCCATAGATTTGAGCCGGCTCACCCAAGGGATCGGTCTTTCGTGCCCGAAACCGATACAGGGCAATGGTTAGTAATCCGCCCACTACCAGGAATATTCCTCCGGTAATTGCGACGACGAAGATAGAGAGATCAAAAATCTGATGTGCGGGTGTGGATGCTGGAGCAAGCGTAGACGGGATCGTCCCTTGCGCTGTCAACATGGAGCTCGTCAGCAGGAGCCATGCTGCGGCACTACTATTGCCAATCAGACGTTGCGCACGGCGCGTCTGCATCTTTGGACTACCTCCTCCACCACACCGGTCTCGGCATCTGCGGATCCGAATGCCCCGACGCATGCGTTGTTCTTTCTGTCAATGCGTGGCGCCCGACAGCGTGATCGTAGCAATCGGATGCAACCGTCGAAATTACATGTTCCTGTTAGTCGTGAAGTGAAGAAACAGAAGACGTCCTCGAAGGATTTCTACTGGCGGCGTGGCTAACACATAGGAAAGCCACGTTGCGGGTAAAGCTGTGGCGTCAGCAGACCTGGTCGAAGGGCTGCTAATGTTGCGGCGATCACCGGTTGACTAACTGTCCGATCCCATGAATTTCGGTGATGATCGTCTCGCCTGATGCCGACCAGCTAGTCCTTTGGGCACAGTAACGTTTGCCGCTCCGTCGCGCTATTACATGTTCATTTGGTGCGGGCGCGCGAAGTGTCATCCGGCCAGACTGAAGCCGAAGCGAGCGTTATTTGCGTTTGTTGTGCTGAAGCGTCTTGCTCCGCGCGCTCGGCAAGGTATCGAGGGACCAGGTGTACCGCCATAGAACCTTCGCCGACTGCGGAAGCAACCCGTTTTATGCTTCCTGCTCGAGTATCGCCGACCGCAAAGCTTCTGGGAGCGCACGAAGAGATGCAGCTTCGCCGACGATTGCGCAAGAAAAATCGCGGCCTGGCCAGCTGAGTTGCCTCCTCCGACCACAATTACTTCTTCAGCGTCGCACAGCTGCGCTTCCATATGCGTCGCGTTGTAATAAATGCCCCTGCCTGTGAACGCATCTGCGTCTTCAATGGGAAGTCGCGCATACTGCGCTCCGGCAGCGATCACGACAGAGCGCGCGTTGAATTTAAGCCCGGATTCGAGGACGACCTTATACGGCTGGCGACTTGTGTCGATGTGAACTACCGATTGAGCAACCATGATTTGCGCACCGAACTTCTGGGCCTGCGCGATGGATCTGTTGGCGAGCTCTTGCCCCGAAACTCCTGTGGGGAAACCCAGGTAGTTTTCGATCCTGGAGCTTGAGCCTGCCTGACCGCAAGGCGCAGACTTTTCAATCACGAGTGTTCTTAATCCTTCAGAGGCAGCATAGACAGCTGCCGCAAGTCCCGCCGGGCCGGCTCCGATCACGACAACATCACGCACGCTCTTATCGGTATTGATGTTCAAGTCCAGGCATTGTGCCAGCTCTGCGATCGACGGGTTGCGCAGGACATATCGGTTGTTGCAATACACAACTGGGATTTCACTGTTCCGAACAGCAAGCTTTTCCATCAATTCGCCAGCGAATGAGTCTGAATCGATGTCTACATAGCTGAATGGGTGTGCATTTCGCGTTAGGAATTCCCTCAGCGCGAGGGTGCGCGCGGAACTCCTGGCCCCGAAAAGAACAACATTCCCCTCGCCTAACTGGATCATGAGTAGGCGACGGGCGACGAAGGCTTCCATGAAGATCTCGCCCAACTCAGTATCTTTCGCCATCAGAGAAAGGACCTTATCTCGACTCAGCTCCAGGACGCTACCATTGCCGGTGACACGCGCCTTGAGCAGCGAGCGCTTTCCGGAAATTACCGACATTTCTCCGGTGAATTGGCCTGTTTCACGAACCGCGAGAATCTTGTCGTCCTCGCCGGTCCTGCTAATCGAGACGTTACCTTCCAGCACGATGAACAGAGGTACGTCGGGCTGCGAAGGCTCATATAAAACTTCACCGGCTTGTACCCGCCGAAGCTGGGCTACGGAGCGAATGCGGTCGATCTGCTCCGGACTCAAATTGGGATTGTCCCGCACGTGCCCGCTCCTTTACCCCGCGCGTGCACGAGGAGACCCAAAGATTTTGACCCGCAAGGCGCAAGGTCTGTGAAGTTCAGAGACATGCATGCAATTGCAACTTCTTATTGGTTCTCTTCTGGGATTTGCGTCGCCTGCCAACAGTACGATATCCAAGGGATCCAAACCACGCCATTACATCTTTATGTGGACCGTCGGCATGCTCAAAATAGAGATCCGCCCGCTACCATAAACCTGTAATGCCCCTTTATTCCCTTCCGTAATACGCTCAACACAACAAGAAAGCGGAAGATGCTGACGCAGACCATCTTGGCGGCTTTTATGGTGAGATTCTTCCTGTGGACTAACCTGACGTGTGGCGGAAATGATGGATACGACTGTTCTGGCTGCCTTCCTTGAGTACTCTCCGAATCCCACTTGGTTGGCAGATTCCGACGGCCGGTGTGTCTATGCAAATCAAGAGTTGAGAGAAATCGCAGCTCTGAGCGCGGCTCAGCTTGGGGGCTTGAGTTGGCTGGAACTTGTTGCGGAAGAAGACAGACAAATGTCTTCCAATCTGTGGCAGGAAGCGCGGCTTTATCATCAGCCCTATCGCGCTCGTTTCTTTCTCCGTGCCAGGGATTCCGGACGAGGAAGTGCGGTAGATGCTGTCGGAACGGGACATATTGCCCCAGACGGCTCAGAAGTGTGGCTCTTTACTGGCGTCGTCTCAACACCGTCGGGCAAAGCGCTTCCGCCTGTCGAGGCGAATCTTCAAGCGACCCTTAACGCTCTTCCAACTCAGGCTTGGTACGCGCGCGCGTCGGAGGGGCTGGCGTTCGTTAACGGAGCTACGGCGGATTACCTGAGTCGGAGACCAGCCACGAACGAGCCTTTTTCTGAGAGTCTATGGTCGAAGTCAGGTCGTCAAATCCCACCAACTTTGCTTTGAATGTGGTGATTTCGATTTTTGAGTCAGCGTGCAACGTCGGATAGAGGCATGCGATCGTTTCGAACTCGCGGTAGAACTGCCCATTGAGAGGTGCCGGGACATTTTGAGGTGCCTTCTGAAATCGAGACATTTCATCACTCAGGACGTTCGCCTGCGCAACAGCCTGCCCCCACGGATTTAATCCTGGATATTCTCTCTTCTCTCCAGTGAGATCGCGAATCGACCAGTTGCCGTTCTGACCGCCAAAGGCCGCTCCGGCCAGGGATTTCAGTTCGATGAGTACTGTGTATTCGGGCAACACCAGCGCGAAATCGAATTGACGCGGACCTACGTAGAAGTTAGCCAGCAAGAGGCCATCGAGATCTTTTACGGCCTGATCCAAACGCCGTAGCGCGTTTGCCTCCGTACCCTTGACTGGTTCGCCGATCAGGATCCGCATCAGTGCTCCCTCGGTTTAGCTCTGTCGGGACGATGAGGGCTTTTGCACGTCAAACCCCGCGGGCCAAATGACGTACGTCCCGCTCGTGTAAGGGGAAGTCCAGACCCCTCTAAACTGCGGAAGGGAAGGGAAGGGAAGGGCGATTTCTTTTGGGAGGTACTCGACCAGTTCCCCGTACCTGTATCCAAGCAGAAGTGCGTCCACGCCCCTTCCGAAATATACCGAGAACGTGGGCGAAGTTACAGGCTCGATCATGACTAATGTTAGCGTTCTTCGGGGCAAGCCCTATCGATCAAGAGGGGAAGAGCGATCTATTCCGGTTCGCGGTAGAATGACGCTATTGGAGCAAAGCGCCCAAACGGGGTAAGGAATACGTCTGGATTGCAGATCTTCAATAGTTGCAACGCGTGTGAATCCTGACTAGGGATTCACGATCCGGTTAGTTGTTGTGACAGTCCAAATTGGTGCTAAATAGGCCTTTTAGAGCCACAAGTGGGATGTGGGTAACGACGTGGGTAACGGAACCAACAACGTTATCTAAAGCATGTGTATTACACTCCACTCGGGTGACAGCGCTTCATCGAGATGACGCGACTGCAGGAGAACGCCGGACGCCGTTGAAGGCCAGAACGAACACCCGTCTGACCACCGTGGACGCGGCACGCCCGGCATTTGGCCAGAACGAGGATCGGGCTCGAAATCGAGCCGGCGAGGGATGACCTTATAGAGCAACGCCCCGGCCACCAATGTCAGGGGAACGATCGCGAGAAATGCAAGGTTATCATCGAACAGATGAGACGCGACTGCAGCCACATGTCTTGTTGCCCACGGCTCATCGCCACTTGGAATGCCGTTAAGCCGGCTACGATGAGGCCGGTCGAAACTAGGCACCAGAACCAGCACAATCCCCGCCAATGCCAGCATCTGAAAGCACCAGAAGATGTCGATGTAAGCAAGAGTCAGGGTTTGCTTGGTAAGATGCCCGAGGAAAGGGCGGACTCCCGGTAAAGTATTTAATACGGGATTAGGGTTGTCCGGGCGAGTGTCCCGCCAAACGAAAAGCGCCAGGCAGACAGCCGCAACCAGGATTCGATCTGGTGTTGTCAGTAACGACACCAAATAGTACCGGCATGAGGGCGCGCGACGAGTTGACGATAAGTGCGAAAACTAATAGAGCCGGGCCGCGTTCCTTGGGAGCGTGTAGGCGGGTTAATGCACTCATCGCCCGGACAAGGAACGCCCCTCCTCCAATTCCCATTACGACTCGCGCGGTTAGAAGGGCCGGCAGGGTTTCACTTAGGCAACACCCGAGAGCACCTCCGCCGTACAGCAGGAGTGACAACACCAAGTAGTTCCGGGTTCCTAGCCGGCGCACAAACCAGGTGGTGAGAGGCACGACACAGAGAAACGCCGCGCCATACACTGTAACAACCCAACTGATCTCGTCCTGGCTGGCGGCAACGTTGCCTTTCATATCCGGCAGGACTATGTTGATGGCTATCGTCGTACCCAGTTCAAGGGCGGCTGCCAAGCCTAGTCCGACGACGATCATCCATCGCTGGAATTTGGTGAGCCGCGACAGGGTCCGCCGGATACCACTGTCGAACAGTTCGCCTTCTGCGACAATAGCGGGGTTCAGTGTTTGTGACAGGGCATCAGTGGACATAGACGGTGGCCTTGACGTTGGTACCAGGGCGTAACAAAGCATCCGTGCGAGAGCTTCGCGTCACGAGGATCTTGACCGGAATGCGTTGCACCACTTTCACAAAGTTCCCCGTCGCATTTTGGGGCGGAAGCAGGGCCTGTCGCGAACCTGCGGCGCCGGAAATTGAATTGACGGTTCCTTCAAACTGCAGGTCGCCGTACATGTCGGCCCTTATCACAGCGCGCTGTCCGGAGTGCACATGGGCCAATTGGGTCTCTTTGAAGTTGGCCGTTACATAAATCTGATCAAGCGGCACAATCGTAAGCAGCAGTTGACCCGGCGCAACTTGATCCCCTAGCTGCACGTTTCTTTGGGTCGCGACGCCAGAGATGGGGGCGCGGATCTCCGTATAGCTCAATCGAAGCTTTGCGAGATCGAGTTGGGCCTTAGCGTGTTCCACCGCTGCCGCGGACGATCTATGCTGCGCATCACGCTCTTCGATTTGTTGCCGCAGCGCTTCGCTCTGACGAACGATGGCTTTTGACTTGTTCACCTGGGCCACGGCGGCGTCGGTCTGCGCCCGAGCAATATCGACCGCTTTTTGAGCTTCCGCGAGCTTTTCTTGAGCGAGCGCGAATTCGCTGGCGGCAACTTGCGCCGAGGCCTGGACTGCGTCAAACTGCATCTTTGAGACGACTGCCGAAACGAGCAACGGCTGATACC
>Ga0193743_1002023_pt1 | contig 14610 bp, 13 predicted proteins | sample L2c2metaG_FD_143038 | JGI IMG/M metagenome (GOLD analysis project Ga0193743, IMG submission 143038) | Soil microbial communities from a riparian zone of the East river system, Colorado, United States - L2c2 | ecosystem: Environmental > Terrestrial > Soil > Riparian zone | place: USA: East River...
GGGGGCACGCTGCGTGAGGTCGAGGGTGAGATCGACCTGGCCGTCGTCGCGGTGCCCGCCGCCTCGGTGCCCAGGGTGGCCGCCGACGCCGCCGCCAAGGGCGTGCACGCGATGGTGGTGCTCTCCGGCGGGTTCGCCGAGACCGGCGCGGAAGGCGCCGCGCTGCAGGCCGAGCTGGTGGCCGCCGCCCGCGGCCCTGGCGGACCGGTGCGGGTGATCGGGCCGAACTGCTTCGGCATCCAGAACTGCGACCTGCCGCTCAACGCGTCGATGGCGGCCGGCCTGCCCCGCGGCGGCGGCGGGATCTGCCTGGTCAGCCAGTCCGGCGCGTACGGGATGGCGATCTACACGGTGGCCACCGAAGAGTGCGCGCGGTTCGCCAAGATCCTGGCGCCCGGCAACACCTGCGACGTGACGATCGCCGAGCTGCTCGCGGAGCTGGCGGCCGATCCGTCGGCGGCGACGCTGTGCTTCCTGCTGGAGTCCGTCGCGGACGGGCGGGCGTTCGTGGAGCAAGCTCGGCTGGCCACTCCGGAAAAGCCGGTCATCGTGGCCAAGACCGGCCGGTCGGAGGCCGGTGCCCGGGCGGCGAGCTCGCACACCGCCGCGCTGGCCGGCTCGGAGGCGGTCTGGCGCGGGGTGTTCCGCCAGGCCGGCATCGTCGAGGTGCGTTCCGGGCAGGAGCTGCTGGACGCTGCCAGGGCACTGGACGGCCAGCCACTGCCCGCCGGTACCCGGGTCGGCATCGTGACCAACTCCGGCGGGGTGGGCGTCGAGCTGGCCGACCTGCTCGCCGACGAGGGCCTGTCGGTGCCGGCGCTGTCACCGCCGCTGCAGGACAAGATCCGCGCCATGCTGCCGGCGTTCGCCAGCCCGGTGAACCCGGTCGACGTCACGCCGGTGTGGTCGCGGTACGCCGAGCTGTACTCCGGGCTGACCGACCTGCTGGCCCGCTCGGGCGAGGTGGACGTGGTGATCCCGGTGCTGTTGCAGCGTGCCGCGATGGACACCCCGACGGCGCGGCAGCTGCGCGACGCGGTGGTGGCGCTGCGGGCCGACGGTGTCGAGGTGCCGGTACACGTGTGCTGGGTGGCGCCGAGGCAGGCCCGGCACAACGCCGAGCTGCTCCAGGAAGCGGGCGTGCCGTGCTTCGAGTGGCCGGCCCGCACCGCGCGGGCGGTCGGGCACGCCCGGCGCTACGCGCTGGCCCGGGAACGGACCGCTCCGCCGCCGTCCGGCCCCGATCGTCGGGTCGGCCCGGTACCGACGGACCCGGCGGGAGCGGCCGAGGTGTTGGCCGAGTTCGGGATCCGCACGGTCGCCTCGGTGTTGTGCCGCACCGCCGAGGAGGCCGTCCGGGCGGCCACCGAGTTCCCGGTCGTGGTGAAGCTGGCGGCCGCCGCGCACCGGACCGAGCTGGGCGGCGTCCGGCTCGGCCTGCGCACCCCCGCCGAGGTCCGCGCCGCCGCCACCGACCTGCTCGCGCTCGGCCACGGCGAGGTGCTCGTGCAACCCCAGCTCGACGGGGTGGAGGTCGCGGTCGGGGCGCTGCGCGATCCGGTGTTCGGCCCGGTGGTGATGGTCGGTCTCGGCGGGATCTGGGTGGAGGTGCTCGCCGACGTAGCGTTCGCGCTGGCCCCGCTGCGCCAGGTGGAGGCCCGCGAGCTGCTGGCTGGGCTGCGCGGCTTCCCGCTGCTGGCCGGCTCGCGGGGTGGCCCGCCAGTGGATCTGGATGCACTGGCCGACGTGGTGGTGGCCGCCGGGAACCTGCTGCTGGCCGCCGACGACGTCACCGGCCTGGACCTCAACCCGGTGTTGGCGACGCGGGACGGCGCGATCGCCGTTGACTGGAAGGTGTTGTCCTGACGGGACGAGAGCCCCGTCACATTCTTTGGCTGTCTAGGCCAACGACCTGCGGTTTTGCCCGGCGTAGCGTCCCAGAGCACCCAATCCGCCCGGCGAGGAGCGACAGATGCGAGTCGGATCCGAGGACATGCTGCTCCCGACCACGATGGTCGGCAACTATCCGAATCCCCGGTGGTACGACGGTCACGGGTTCGCCCGTTTTCCCAAGGGCGAGTTCGTCTACGACGCGATCAGTCGGGAGGCGTTCGAGGACGCCGTGCTGGCGATCGTGCACGACCAGGAGGCGGCCGGCCTCGACGTCATCTCCGACGGCAAGGTGTACGGCGGTGACTCGCCGTACGCACAGATCATCTACCACTACTACGAGCGGATGACCGGCTTCAAGCCGTCCGGGACGAACATCGGGCTGCCGATCTACTCGACGCTGTACTCGCCGACCGTCGTCGGGGAAGTGACCAGGGCGCACCCGTTCCACCTCGCCACCCTGCGGGCCACCCGCAAGGCCACCAAGAAGCCGGTGAAGATCTCCTACGTGGGGATCCAGGTCCTCGCCGCCGCGGCTACCAACAACTACTACAGCGACACCCGCGAGCTCGGGATGGCGATAGCGAAGGCCTTCAACGAGGACTTCAAGGAGCTCGAGGCCAACGGCTGCGACATCATCCAGCTCGACGAGTTCGTCTGGCCGTACGGGATGGGCGACTGGGAGGTCGACGCCATCAACGCCGCCATGGATGGCATCAGCTGCGACTTCTGGGTGCACACCTGCTGGGGCAACTACTCCGGTACGCCCGGCTACTTCCCGGAGGAGAACGAGAAGGACTTCGGCGCTTGGGTGCTGGACAAGCGCACGGCGGAGTCGGCGACACCCGAGCGGGCCGCCGCGATCTTCCCGAAGGTCAAGGACACGAACATCACCGCGCTGAACTACGAGGTCGGTCGGATGGGGCCGGATGACCTCAAACCGCTGGTGGAGCACAACTGGGATCGGCCGTTCGTGGCTGGCGTCATCGACGTCAAGTCCACCATCACCGAGACCGCCGACGAGGTCGCGGACCGGATCCGACAGGTCCTGGAGTACGTCCCGGCCGAGAAGCTCGGGCTGTCCACCGACTGCGGCCTGATCAACCTGAACCGGATGATCTCGGCCAGCAAGCTGCGCGCGCTGGGTGACGGAGCCGCCATCGTGCGGGCCGAGCTGGCAGCCAAGTAACCAGACCCCCGGCGAGTGGCGAGCGGCGCTCGAGGCCGCTCCGCCACTCACCGGGGCGAGCGGAACGGACGTGTGATGACCGAGCCAGCCAGGAACGACGTCGCAGCGGTGGTTGACCGGGCCCGAGCCGCGCAGGCCGTCGTCGACGACTTCACCGCCGAGCAGGTTGACGAGCTCACCACCGCCGTCGCCTACGCGGTGGCCCGCAAGGACCGGGCCGAGCAACTGGCCAGGCTGGCCGTGGACGAGGCCGGGTTCGGCAACTACGACGACAAGGTCACCAAGATCCAGCGGCGGGTGCTCGGCGTGCTCAGCGACCTGCGCGCCACCCCGACAGTCGGGGTCGTGGCCGAGGACCCGGAGCGCGGCCTGACCCAGATCGCGAAGCCGGTCGGCGTGGTCGCCGCGCTGGTACCGACCACCGGACCGGACGCGACTCCACCGGTCAAAGCGTTGTGGGCGCTCGCTGGACGCAACGCCGTGGTGTTCGCCGCGCATCCGCGCAGCGCCGGTACGACCCGGGTCGTGGTCGATCTGATGCGCGACGCCTGTGAGCAGGTCGGTGCTCCCTCCGACCTGGTCCAGGTGCTGCCGGAGCCCAAGATCGCCGCTACCCAGGAGCTGATGCGGCAGGCCGACCTGGTCGTCGCCACCGGTGGAGCGGCGATGGTCAAGGCCGCCTACAGCTCGGGCACGCCGGCGTTCGGGGTCGGCGTCGGCAACTGCGTGCACGTCGTCGACGAGACCGCCGACCTGGTGGACGCGGCCAACGCGATCGCGGTGGCGAAGACGTTCGACCACGCCACCAGCTGCCTGGCGGACAACGCGGTGATCGTCCACGACGACGTGCACGACGAGCTGCTCGCGCTGTTGCGCGCCCGCGGCGGCCACCTGTGCTCGGCGGAGCAGAAGCGGGCCCTGCAAGCGGTGATGTGGCCCGACGGCGGCTCGATCCCCACCATGGACGTGATCGCGAAGCCGGCGGCGTTCATCGCGGGGCTGGCCGGGTTCGGCGTCCCGGCGGGCACCACGTTCCTGATCGTCTCCGAGGACGGGGCGGGCCCGGACCGACCGTTCAGCGGGGAGAAGCTCTCCGTGGTGCTGGCCCTGTACCACTACGCCGACGGTATTGGCGCGGCGGTGCGCCTGGTCAACGACATCACCGGCTACCAGGGGCTCGGCCACACCTGCGGCATCCACACCGCTTCGGAGGACGCCGTGGCCGCGCTCGCGCACGGAACCCGCACAGCGCGGGTGCTGGTGAACCAGAACCTCAACGAGGGTGCGGGCAGCCCCCGCAACGGGCTGCCCTTCACGCTCAGCCTCGGCTGTGGGACCTGGGGCGGCACCATCACCACGGAGAACATCAACGCCCGGCATTTCGTGAACCTGACCTGGGTGTCCAGACCGATCGCGCCCCGGGTCATCGACGCGGACGCCCTGTTCGCCGGGCACGTCCAGCGGTACGGTCGGTGAGTTCGATGCTCGGCCGAGAGTTGTTCCCGGTCGGATGCCGGAGGCGGGGCCAATGACGACCTCGATGGCAATGGGCCTTCCCGGGGTGAGCCTCGCGCCCGGCGACCACATCTGCGCGTTCTACCGCGGCGCCGCGCAGCGCGACGAGCTGTTGGTGCCCTACCTGCGGGAGGGGTTGCTGGCCGGCGACAAGTGCATCTGCGTCACTGACGATCCGGGGGCTGACCAGGCGGTTCGCACCCTGGCCGGCCAGCTCGACGTGGACCTCTCGCTCGCCACCGGCCAGCTCGAGTCGATGCGCTCCGAGTCGAGCTACCTGGTCGGTGGCTGCTTCGTTATCGACAGGATGATCGAGTTCTGGGACGGTGCCGTGGGCGGCGCGGTGCGCCACGACGGGTACCAGTTCGTGCGCGCGGTCGGGGAGATGACCTGGGCGCTGCGCGACCTGCCCGGCGTCGAGCACCTGCTCGCCTACGAGGCCAGGCTGAACGACTTCCTTCCGCGCTACCCGCAGGTGATCCTGTGTCTGTACGACTTGGAGCAGTTCTCGAACGGGCAGATCTTGCTCGACATCCTGCGGACCCACCCAAAGGTCCTGCTCAGCGGCCAGTTGATGGACAACCCGTGGTACACCGACCCTGAGGTGTACCTGGCGAGCCACTCATGACAGGGCGCCCATGACCGCCGACGTGATCCTCAGCGCGGAGGCGGCACTATGACGTTGCTGGGGCAGGATGCCCCCAGCCAGCTCGAGCGCGGGCTGCTGTCCAGCCTGCGCAGCCTGCTCGTGCTCGGCAAACTGATGACCGAGGGTGCCGACGAGCAGCAGATACTGGAGCTGGCGGTGACGGCGGCACCGTCGCTGGCTCGCTGCAGCCTGGTGTCCGTCGAGCTGGCCGGGGGCCGGCGGCGGGTGCCCGGCCTCGACGCCCAGCTCGCGCTGGTCGGCGCCACCGGCGGGCTCGTCGAGCTACCCAAGATGGGTTGGGCGTGGGCCTACCCGCTGAGCAGCATCGCCGGCCACCTGGGACACCTGGTCATCGGCGCGGCCACCGAACCGTCCCCCGAGGAGCAGTTCCTGCTCAGGTCGCTGGCCCAGCAGGCCGGTGGCGCACTGGCCAACCAGCGACTGCACGCCCAGGAGCAGGCCACCGCCGCCGAGCTCTCGGCGCTCAACGAGCGACTGCGCGGCACCGTCGGAGCCCTGCAGCACAGCATGAACATCCACACCCGGCTGACCGCGGTCGCGGTGTCCGGCGAAGGCAGCGAAGGAATCGCCCGGGCCGTGCACGAGCTGACCGGGCTGCAGGTCTCGATCGAGGATCGGTACGGCAACCTGCAGGCCTGGGCCGGCCCAAACAGGCCGGACCCGTACCCGAAAGACTCCCCGGCCCGGCGCGAGCAGCTAATCTGCCGGGCGAAACGGGCCGCGCGACCGATCCGCGACGGCGCCAGGATCCTGGCACTGGCGCACCCCCAGGGCGACACCCTCGGCGCGATCGTGCTGGTAGATCCGACGGCCAGCGCGAGCGAGCAGGCGCTGATGGCGCTCGAACACGGCGCCACGATCCTGGCTATGGAGCTGGCCAGGGTCCGTAGCCTGGCCGAGAGCGAGCTGCGGCTGCGCCGCGATCTGGTGGACGAGCTGCTCAACGGCACCGACGAGGAGAGCGGTCTGGCGCGCGCCACGGCGCTGGGCTACGACCTGCAGCGTCCGCACCGGGTGGTGGTCATCGAGGGCCGCGGCCGAACCCGCGACAACGACACGTTCTTCCAGGCCGTGCGCAGGGCGGCCAGGGACGAACCTGCTGGGACGCTGCTTGCGGCGCGCGGCGCCGAGGTGGTGCTGCTGGCCGACCGTGAGCCGGACTGGGAGAGCCTGCGCCGGTCTGTGATGCGCGAGCTGGGTGGTGGCCGGGCCCGGATGGGGGTCGGCGAGTGCTGCGAGCGGGTCAATGAGTTCCCGCGTTCGTACCGGCAGGCCAAGCTCGCGCTGCGGCTGCCGGCGACTGCCGAGTGGGACGATCGCTCCATCCGCTTCGACGATCTCGGCGTGTACCGGTTGCTGGTGGGCATCGAGGACCTCAGCGAGGTGGAGCGGTTCGTTCAGCACTGGCTCGGTGACCTGATGGCCTACGACGAGCAGCGGGGCACCGAGCTGGTCCGCACGCTGTCGCACTACCTGGCGCGCGGCGGGAACTACGAGCTCACCGCCAAGTCGCTGATCGTGCACCGCAATACCCTGAAGTACCGGCTGCAGCGGATCCGCCAGATCGGCGGCCTCGACCTCGGTGACCCGGACACGTGTTTCAACCTGGAGTTGGCGACGCGGGCCTGGGGCACCCTCGGCGTACTGCGCTCCAGCTAGTGCGTAGAGAGGTAAGCGTTGATCGAGGCCGAGTTCGCCGAGGCGATCGGTGCTGCCCCGCATGAGCGTTCCGCTGAACGCAGTCGGCGGGATTCGAACCCGCCCGTGATCGAGATCCACCCACGGTGAGGTCGTTTCCGCTGCTCAGCGGCGTCGCACGGTTGGCCGTCGAACGACATAATCGGGACATGAAGTATGTGCTGCTGATCTGCGACGACGAGAGGGTTTCACCGACCTACGAGGAGATGGCGGCGGACCCGGCGTATCAGGCGTACGCGGCGGAGGTTGAGCGGCGGGGCGCCATCCTTGGCGGAGCGCGGCTGCGGCCGGTGGTGGCCGCGACGACGGTCCGGGTCCGCGATGGTGAGACGCTGGTCTCCGACGGCCCGTTCGCGGAGACGAAGGACTTCGTCGGAGGTATCGACATCATCGATTGTGCCGATCTGGACGCGGCGATCGCGATCGCGGCGAGGCATCCGTACGCGAGCTGGGGTTGCGTCGAGGTTCGCCCCGTGTGGGAGTGACCGCGGCAGATGCGGTTCGTGCCGCGGTCGACGCGGCGTATCGCGACGAGTGGGGTCAGGTGGTCGCGACCCTGATCGGGCTGACCGGGGATTGGGATCTGGCGCAGGACTGTGCACAGGACGCGTTCGCCGCGGCATTAGTGACGTGGGGGCGTGATGGCGTTCCTGCTCGTCCGGGGGCTTGGCTCACGACGACGGCACGCAACCGCGCGACCGACCGGCTGCGTCGTGACACGGCCGGGGCGGCAAAGTTGCGGCAGCTTGCCGTGCTGGCTCGGGATCCGGTGGGGTCGACGGTCGAGGAGATCCCTGACGAGCGGTTGCGGTTGATCTTCACGTGCTGTCATCCGGCGCTGCCCTTCCCGGCCCGAGTCGCCCTCACGTTGCGCACGCTGGCGGGACTGAACACCGCTGAGATCGCCAAGGCGTTCCTGACTGCCGAGTCCACGATGGCGCAACGCCTGGTGCGCGCCAAGCGCAAGATCGTCGAGGCTGGTATCCCGTTCCGGGTCCCACCGGCGGAACTGTTGCCGGAACGGCTGGCCGCCGTCCTCGCGGTGCTCTACCTGATCTTCAATGAGGGCTACGACGAGGAGGACGCACGGCGGGCGCTGACGGCTGAGGGGATCTACCTCGCCCGGGTACTGGTCCGGCTGATGCCGACTGAGCCCGAGGCGCGCGGCCTGTTGTCTTTGATGCTGCTGCTCGAGGCCCGCCGCGCTAAGCGCATCGACGACGGGGTGCTGGTCACGCTCGAGGATCAGGACCGCTCCCGGTGGGACCAGGCGCTGATCGCGGAAGGTGCGCAGACGCTCGATGACGCATTGGCGATGCGGCGTGCGGGGCCGTACCAGGTGCAGGCCGCGATCGCCGCCTGCCACGCCACCGCCCCCGACTCAGCCAGCACCGACTGGCCACAGATCGCCGTCCTCTACGGAGAGCTGGCGCGGCTGGCACCATCGCCGGTGGTGGACCTCAACCGCGCGGTGGCGGTGGCGATGGCTGACGGCATCGCTGCTGGCCTTGCCCTTGTCGAGGATCTCGCCGTGTCCGGCAGGCTCGACGGGTACTACTTGCTTCCCGCGACCCGAGCCGATCTGCTCCGTCGCGACGGCCGTCTCACCGAAGCCGCGGCGGCGTACGAAGAGGCGCTGCGGCTGGCGCCGACCGACGCCGAGCGTCGCTACCTGACTGGTCGCCTGCGCGAGCTCTGACGCACGCCGCGGGTCGCCTCCGTCGAAGCGGCGGCAAGAAATTTCTGGGTCGATGTCGATTCCGAGCGGCCTCCTTCGTAGGTGGGGCGAATCCCACCAACAGAGGAGACGAGAACGATGTCGCACACCGACTACCTGACCGCCACGATGTCCGTCGAGCAGACGCCGGACGAGGTCTTCGCGGCCATCACCAACGTGCGTGGATGGTGGAGCGAGAACATCATCGGCGACACCGCGGCCCTGCACGACGAGTTCGTCTTCACCGACGACAGCCGGTACCCGGGGGAGACAGCCCGGGAGAAGAAGGGCATCCGCTTCTGCCGGTTCCACATCACCGAGGTCGTGCCCGGCGAGCGGATGGTCTGGCACTGCGTGGATGCCGATCTCACCTTCATCGATGACCGCGACGAGTGGACCGACACCAACGTCGTGTTCGACATCGCGGCGACGTCGGAAGGCACGACCCTGCGCCTGACGCACGAGGGCTTGACCGCCGCGGAATCCGAGTGTTTCGAAGCCTGCTCCCGGGGCTGGACCTTCTACATCACCACGAGCCTGCCTCAGCTGATCACCAGCGGCAGCGGCCAGCCCATCCCGGCGTACTCCGCCTGACCGGCCGTAACCGAACTGGAGTCGAACCATGTCACCGCTCGCCAGTCCCGCGCAGACGACCGCGGGCACACCGCCGAGGCAAGCACCAACTCGCACACGTCGGAGGTCGCTCGGCCGCTCCGGGTTCGTGCTGGTTCTGGCGTGTGGTGCCATGTCCATGGTGGGCCTCGACGTCGCGGTCTGGACGGCTTCCACGCCGCCTTCGCGGCCATCGGCACCCTGGCCGCACTCGGCGCTGTCACCGCCGCCGTCGGATTCCGGGGCCAGGCCGCCCTCCGCTTGCCCCGCCGCGCCCGGAGGCCACCGGCTACGTCGGTTGACCGTCACCGGTGAGACTTACCCTGCCGTGCGCCGGATGGACTAGATCGATGGGTGGCTCGCCGGGCAGCCGGTCAGTGCCGGGGGCGCGTAGTCCTTGTAGCAAGATGGCAGAAGTTCGCTTGCTTTGCTGCTCTGTGGCTCGTACGCCAAGGCATTCCCCAGCCTGCACCGAGGCCAGCGAGAGCACGACCAGGTCGCGCCAGGACACGTCATCACGGAGCACGCCTGCTTGGTGCGCTCGCTCCGTGAGCTGTGCGATCTGGGCACGCAAGTTCAGGCTGTGCTCGGCGACATCCTGGGCGAACGCCGACGCATGGTCCGCGGTGAACTCGGCGAGCCCTCGATTGGCCAACTGTGCTGCGCTGAAGGCGGCGAAGAACGTGGCCAGGCCATCCCACGGGTCCGGGTTGGCCAGCGAGTCCTCTGCCGCCGTTCGCATCTCGGCGATGCCGTCCAACAGGATGTCTTTGATCAGAGCTTCTTTGGAGCCGAAGCGCCGGTAGAGGGTGCCGACTCCGACCTCCGCCCGTGCCGCGATCTCGGCCGCCGCGGCGTCCATCCCCTTTTCCGCCACCACCGCCCGCGCCGCGTCGATCAGACGCAGCCGTTTACGCCGTGAGTCGGCGCGCTCGCCGTCGATTGCAGGGACCGGACTCGACATGCGCCGAGCCTAACATCGGACTAGATCATTCCGAGCGGACGATGGTCGTCCGTTTGTGTTAGTTTCCGAACATGACCGCCTACATTCAGACCGTCCTGAGCCGCCCGGTTCCCGGCGCCGAGGAGGAGTTCAACCGCTGGTACGAATCCACTCACATGCCGGAGGTTCTGTCGCTACCCGGTTTCGTGGCCGGCCAGCGCTACGCACCAGCTGACCCCTCCGACCCGTACCTGGCGGTCTACGACATCGAAGCCAACGGCATCGACGCGATCCACGAAGCAGTGCGGATTGGCTCGTCCTCGATGACGATCTCTGACGCCCTCGACCCCGATTCGGTCGTCGTGCAGGTCTTCCAGGCACAGGGACCCCGCGCCCTCTCTCCGGGCACGTCCCGATGACCGGGCGGATCGGCGTCGGCATCATCGGCGCACGAGCGGACCGAGGGTGGGCGGCAACCGCGCATCTGCCAGCATTGCGCGCCCTCGCTGACTATGAACTGCGCGCGGTGAGCACTACGCGCCAGCCCACAGCAGACGCCGCGGCCGCCGCGTTCGCCGTACCGCGCGCCTTCGACAATCATCAGAGCCTGGTCGAGTGTCCAGAAGTCGACCTGGTGGTAGTGACGGTTAAGGTCGCGCACCACGCTGAACTGGTTCGCGCCGCGTTAGCGGCCGGCAAGGCGGTGTACTGCGAGTGGCCACTCGGACGCGACCTCGACGAGGCGACGGAACTGGCCGACCGGGCGGCACGGCTCGCCCTACCGACCGCCGTCGGGCTGCAGGCGCGAGCCGTTCCCGCGATCAACTACGTACGCGATCTCGTCGCGGACGGCTACGTCGGCGACGTGCTCTCCACCACTATGGTCGTCACCGCCATGTCGGGCACCGTTATCGACCAGGACAACGCCTACCTGGTAGAAAAGGGCCAGGGCGCCAACCTGCTCTCTATCGGGGCCGGGCATGCCGTGGACACACTGTGTTATTGCCTCGGCGAGTGGGATGACCTATCGGCCGTATTGGCTAACCGTCGGCCTTCGGTGACCGTACGCCCGACAGGTGAGCGGCTGGACAAGACCGCGGACGATCAGGTAGCGGTGATCGGTCGACTCGACAGAGGCGCGATCGCTACCGTGCACCTTCGAGGCGCACTCGAACGCGCCGACGGGCTGCGCTGGGAGATCAACGGCACCGATGGCAACCTGTGGATCACCGCCGACGGTGCGCTGCCCGGGATCGCCCCACTGACGCTGCGCGGGACCCGAGGCGCCAACCGCGAACCAGAAACACTGTCGGTGCCCGAGAAATACATTCGTGCACCCGCCGCCCTCGCCGGTTCCCCCGCGTTCAACGTCGCGCACACCTACCTGAACCTGGCCCAGGACATGCGAGAGGGAACGAACACCGCGCCCACCTTCGCCGATGCGGTAATCCGCCACCGCATGCTCGACACCATCGCCGGGGTGTCGATGCGCTGAATGCAGGTACCTGCGGCTGTGGTGCCGACGCCGTTCGGGCCGTATCCAGGTTTTCCGGCTCGTCGTCAAGGCTGCGCGAAAGTGCCGCTCCGCCGCGCCGCGAGGATGGAGTATTCGACGGCGAGATGCACTGCGGTTCACAGGCCAGGAGGGCGAGCGGTGAGTTCTTTGGAGTGCTCCGAGCCCCGAGCTGACGCGGAGTCCGTGCGAAGTCGGCGCCGGGCCGCGGAGGTGGGCCAGGTGATGGCCCATTTCACCTTCTGGCTGGCGCACCAGCCAGTCCCGGATGCACAGCGCCGGCGATATGAGCGCTGCGCGGAGCAGTTTCTGCGCTGGCAGGCCGCCGGACCGGATCGACACGCGGACCGCTCGGTGGCCCGTTACCTGCTGCAGTTGCGCCGGGATGAGGCCAGCGCCGCCGAGCAGGCCAGCGTCCGCGCGACCATCGCGCTGCTACAGCGCTACCGGATCCTGACGACCCGCCAGGATTGGACCCGCCCGGGCAGCTAACCGGCGCGAGCGCACGTGCCGATCAGTTGAACGTGGCGAACATGCCGGGCTGGTAGGAACCCCCCTTTTGGTGCAGGATCACGGCGAGCCGGTTGGCCGCGTTGATCAGGGCGACCAAGGAGACCAGCGCGACGATCTGGTCGTCGTCGTAGTGCTTGCGCACCTCGGCCCAGGTCTCGTCGGACACGCCGTCGTGGGCGTCGGCGAGCCGAGTCCCCTCCTCGGCGAGCGCCAGCGCGGCCCGCTCGGCCTCGGTGAACACGGTGGACTCGCGCCAGGCGGCGACCAGGTTGAGCCGGACCGCGGTTTCACCGGCGGCCGCGGCCTCCTTGGTGTGCATGTCGATGCACCAACCGCAGCCGTTGATCTGGCTGGCGCGCAGGCTCACCAGCTCCTGGGTGGCCTTCGCCAGCGCAGATTGGACGATCACCAGGCTGGCGTTGGCGAACCGCTTGGCGAATTTGGCGCCGATCTCGTTGGTGATCAGGTCGATACGGGGTTCCATGACTTCGTCCTCACTCCTGGTGCCGCGTGCTGCTGCACTGAACGAACACGAGATGCCGGCGACCCGATCCGTGTGACAGCGCGGCTACGTGACGGGCGCCACAACCGTCTCCGTGTCACAAAACGGCAGGGCCCGGTGTCTGGTGGGTGACGCAGTCGAAAGCGAACAGGAGCCACCCATGGCCGGCACGTCGCGGACCGCGCCCGACGATCGCGGCGGGAGTCCGAGCCAGGACGACCGCGCGGACCCCGCCACCGAGGCGTTCCTCACCCATCGCAACCTGTTGTTCACCGTCGCCTACGAGATGCTCGGGTCGGCCGCCGACGCGGAGGACGTCCTTCAGGAGACCTGGCTGCGGTGGGCGGGTGTCGACCTCGACACCGTACAGAGTCAGCGTGCATACCTGGTCCGGATCACCACCCGCCAGGCGCTCACCCGGCTGCGCACGCTCGGCCGCCGCAAAGAGTCCTACGTCGGCCCCTGGCTGCCCGAGCCGCTGCTCACCGCGCCCGACGTGGCCGAGGACGTCGAGTTGGCCGACAGCGTCTCGATGGCGATGATGCTGGTGCTGGAGACACTCACGCCGACCGAGCGGGCCGTGTTCGTGCTGCGCGAGGTGTTCGACCTCGGGTACGACGAGATCGCGGACGCCGTCGGCAAGAGCCCGGTCGCGGTCCGCCAGATCGCCCACCGGGCACGGGCACACGTCGCCGCGCGCCGACCGCGAGGGGGCGCTTCCCCGGCCCAGACCCGAGACGCGCTCGAGGCATTCCAACGGGCAGTCGACACGGGCGACCTGCAACGCCTGCTCGACATCCTCGCGCCGGATGTCGTCTTCCTGGGTGACGGTGGCGGAGTCAAGCAGGCCGTGCCGCGGCCCATCGTGGGAGCCGACCGCGTGGCCCGCGTGCTGGCCGCCGGCCTGGGCAGGATCGCCGCCACGGCGACGCTGCAGCCGGCACAGGTCAATGGCTCCCCGGCGCTGATTCTGCGGTTCGACGGCGAGATCGACACCGTCATCGCGGTGCGCATCGACGACGGCCTCATCACCGGGCTCTACGCCGTGCGCAATCCCGAGAAACTGTCACATATGCAGCGAGAGACCGCCCTGCGTCGCTGAGCTGATCTCCTGAACGGGCGGCCCGTGGAGCGACGATAGATCATGTATAGATGTCCGAGGACTCGGGGACTGAGGGCGTCGAGACCTCGGCGGGCAGCGAGATCACCACGGTGAGCCCGCCGCCGGGGGTGTCTTCGGCGGTGAGCGTGCCGCCGATCGCTTCGGTGAAGCCCCGCGCCACGCTGAGCCCAAGCCCGACGCCGACGGTTGCGTTGCGGTCGCCGAGGCGCTGGAACGGGACAAACAGCTTGTGGATGGCGTTCCGGGGTACCCCGGGTCCGGAGTCGACCACACGGAGTTGGACGCGATCGGCGTGGGCACTGGCGCGCACGGCCACCCCGGCGCCTCGGCCGTGGCGGAGCGCGTTGTCCACCACGTTGGCCACGACGCGCTCCAGCAGCCCAGCATCGGCCATCACCGCCGGGAGCGACTCGTCGATCTCCACCGCCACCCGTCGTGCCTCGTCCACCCCGGCCAACGCGAGAGCGACGATTTGGTCATAGCCGACGGGTTCGATCCGTGGCACCACCGCTCCGGCGGCCAGCCGGGATGAGTCGAGCAGGTTGTCGACCAGTCCGGTCAACCGGTCCGCCGACTCCTCGACGGTGGCCAGCAGCTCCGCCCCGTCGGCGTCGGAGAGCGTCAGTTCGACGTCGCGCAGGCTGCCGGCCGCGGCCTTGATCGAGGTCAGTGGGCTGCGCAGGTCGTGGCCCACCGCGGAGAGCAGTGCCGAGCGGAGTTCGGCG
>Ga0193743_1002024_pt1 | contig 14609 bp, 26 predicted proteins | sample L2c2metaG_FD_143038 | JGI IMG/M metagenome (GOLD analysis project Ga0193743, IMG submission 143038) | Soil microbial communities from a riparian zone of the East river system, Colorado, United States - L2c2 | ecosystem: Environmental > Terrestrial > Soil > Riparian zone | place: USA: East River...
GCAAAGGTCGCATTGTCCGCAGAGTCCTGAATGACAGCCTGAATTGTGGCCGCACCGCCAGAGGTCGCTGCCGTGTTCACGGAGGCATTGAACCACAGGTTTTCACCTGTCTGTCCCATGTCGCCCTGCCCATTGGCCCCGCCGCTGTCGTATACGTTGGTGCTCGCGGTGTCGCCGGTCGCAGTGACCGCCTGAGCCGCAGAGAAGATGATTTCCGAATCAAGCATTCCCATTTCAATTCCTCTTCTTTCTGCGGTCCTTAGACCACTCGCGTTTCGGTTGAAAGGATCTGATCTACGGTGAGCACCGGAACGCCCATGAACATTAGCTGGCCGCCCTTGATTCCGGTACCGCTGCCCGCTACGCTACCGGGAGCAACCGTGCCGTACTGGTTGACCGCTGCAGTGAACGAGAGTGCGTTCTGGCTCTTGTCGAGCGCGCCGATGGAGAGCATCTCCTTGACCGTGCGGCTGGCGAGGAAGGTTGCGGTTCCCATGCCCATGGAAGGGATGCGAGCCATAGCCTTGATCATCAGCTTGTTGATCCAGGTTGCCGCCGTAATCGCCTGCGTGCCGCTCTGGCCAATCAGGTCGCTGGTGTCGATATTGGCGATGCGGATCGCATAGCGCCAATCCTTGACATGGAGGCCGTACTTCCACTGCCAAAGCTCGGCGTAGGCGCGATAGCGGTTGTTGCTGGGGTCGAAGGCATCGATGATGCCCAGATCCTCCTGCACCAGGCCAGCCTTCGAGCCCTTGGGATAGATGCCGGTTACCGTCTCAGCGCCCCAGACCACGAGCCATACGGAGGTGTTGTCCACGCCCGTACCACCCGCGTCGATGATGTTCGCGCTGCTCGGGTTTGAAGCCGACAGCGAGTTGTACCGCGGAACCAGGCCGAGGATGCCGTCCTTGTTTGTGGTCGTATCGCCATAAATCACCTGCTGGGTGAAAGACTGGTTCATCGATTCGATGAAGGCCATAGCCTCACTCATGCGGAAGGCTGCCGTGTTGCCGTTCAGGTCAGCCAGATCCTTATCGATCTCGTTGCGGCCTTCCTGCATCGCGCAGACGTCCTCGATGGTGGCACGGCCAGACTTCGAGGGAGAAACGCCCTTGTAGAACTGGCGCAGGGTGACGGAGGGAAGACCAGCGCGAACCACGGCCTTGTGACCGGTCGGAAGGTTGCCCTCGATGAAGTTCATGTACTGCACGATCTCGTTCGACTGGTTCAGAAGTTCGGCGACAATTGCCACCTTGCCCTGAGGGTCGAGAGACTTCGCAATGTCAATCAGGGTTGCGTGCCCTGGTACACCCGGAAGATTCGCCATCTCTCACTACTCCTTTTTGGTGTTGTCGTAAAGAACCGTTGCCGGGTTGATATTGGCCTTGTTATTCGGGGCCCCCGAAACGAACGAATCCTCACTGATTGCCTTACCAGCGCGGTACATAAACCGGATAACCTCCGGGTTGTTGCCGATGCCGGTATCGTCCAACAGCTTGCGCAACTCTGGTGAACCGAAGCTTTCGAGAGCCTTTCGCGCAACGCCCAGATTCTCCTGGAGCTTTTCCCCGCCGAATTCCTTATCGGTCTTCGCGGATTCAAGCCATCCGTTACGAATTGCCTCTACCTGCTCCTGCTGCCGGCTGGCCAATGCTGGCGCAACCTTTTCCAGTAGCTTCTGCGCGGCGTCCTGCGTCAGGTTGGCTTCTTTCGCAGCCTCCGAAAAGCTATCTAGCACCGCTGAGTCATACTCCTTACCTTCAGGTGCCTTGAACTCGTACTTGTCCGGGGCTCCTTCGGGCTTCGTTTCTGCAGCGGGCTTGTCTTCGGTGGCTGGCTTGTCGCCCTCAGTTTTTGGCTGAGTCTGAGTTTGTTCGCCTTGCTGTTGCTGCGTGCCCGCTACTTCCGTGGCCGTTGCCAGGGTCGTACCGGACGCCTCAGTTGCGGACGTGGCTTCAGTTGGATTGGTTGCCGTTTCCGTCGCTGTCTCTGCCATTCAAGGATTCCTTTAGCATTACTGGATACAACTCAGGACATAGCAAGTGGATGGAGTTGAGCAGTTTGTTTCCGTAGTTCCTGTTGCCTTCAGCAAAAGCCATTTGCATCGCATTCTGGCTGAATGAAATACGGAATACCCCTGCTGCTTCCAGTAAACGCCATACGATCCGGCGCCCCCGCTTGCTTTGCATGAGCCATTTCAAGTCTTCGTTCTCGACTTCTTGGACGAGACGCTTTTTGGCTACAAGCTCTGCCTTATCGCGCTCTTGTCCACGAAGGTCGGTGGGATCGAAGGTGCTCACATGATGAATCTAGAGCCACGCTGATTCTTTACGGGTCTACTTTCCGTAGAGCACAGAGGCTGCGCTGCTCTCCGCTCCAGTGAGAACCATGTCAGTTATCTGAAGGTCTACGCTCGACTCTGATTCTCCACCCTGAGAGCTGTAGGCGCGCACCGCAGACACCTCGACTTCAGCAATGACGCGCATCTTCGCACCGATCTCGGGAAGCTTGTCGATGTTCAACTTCTTCAGCGACTCGTCATCGAGCGAAATGCACAGACCCCAAGGGTACTTTGGCGCTTCGGCCTCGGGTGAGCTTTCCTCTTTGGCCTCTGCTGCGGACATTTCCATGTTGATAAGCGTTGTCGCCATTACTGAGTTCCCCCTGTGGTGTAGCCACTGAACTGTGACATCAAGTCCTGCGCCGCATTGCCCGGTCCCGCCGTTGGCGTGGCTCCCAAGTTGCGTGCTGTCTTGCTCATTTGCTCCATCGCTGCCGACTTCTGCGCTGCAGCCTGAGCGTCAGCGCGCGCCTTGCGGATGATCGCAACCTGGTCGCCGGCCACAATTAGTCGCGGATCGACTCCCAGCATGTCGCTGTACTCATCCACCCACATATCTGAATCGAACTTGTCCAGCACGTCCGGCTTGAATTGCGCGATAACTCCGAGGTTTCCGGTGAATCGATCGATGCCGTTCACGCCGATGGCGCGCTGTGCCTGCGCCAGCATGGAGATCATCTCGACGTTGAGCTCCATGCCCTGCATCTCGTCAGGGGCCGGAGGGATCGCGCCGGCTTCGACCATGTAAGCGAACGTGGAGTCGATCAGAGGGTAGAGCAGTTCATTGTCCAGGCGCTCCAGGACCGGCCCCAGCATCAGCATCTTCTCTTCCTGCCGCATCGCCACTTCAGTTGCCGTCATGCGGACGTCGGAGGAATTGGCCAGCATCAGGAACAGGTCAGAGAAGAAAGTAGAGTTGATGCGCTGGCGCACGTCCTGAATGTCCTGAAGCAAGTAGTTCAGCTCCAGATCCACCTTGAACAGACTCTGGATGGAGGCGTTACCCGCGCCGGGGTCGAAGAAGGTTATGCCGCCCGGAAGCCGTTCGATGTCCCTGTTCTTCATGTTCGTGGGCACGGACAGCGGCGGGTTCGTCTTGTAGTCGATGGCCTGTGCTTTGCGCAACTGTTCATGCTGAAGCTGCTTGATGTCTCCCAGCGCTTCCATGCCGGGGGAGTTGCCGTAGATATCGCCGCCGGCCAGATCCCAGCGCGGCGCTACACCCGGGAACTTCTTGAATCCACCCTCACGCAGGAACTTGTTCTCGTTGCCAAGCTCCATGTAATAGCTGCCCCATGCCATGTTCTTGGCGTCCTTCTTGGACGGGTCGCGGTCGGCGCGGGGCTCGATGGCATGGATGATCGGGACCCATGCGTCAAGGTTGCCAGTGCTGTACATGCTCTGAACCGTTCCAGAGCAGTTCGACAGTCCGAACTCTTTGACTACCTCGGAAACCTGCTTCTCAAACTCACGGTAGAGCGTGCAGACGTTGCCCTGCCAGTCAGTGGCGATGCAGTACTCACCGCAGGTCAGAGAATACTGGTGAATGACCGTATCGAAGTCGGGCAGGATGATCGATGCCGCTGTGCCAAATGCCCCAAGCTCGCCGTAGATCTGGTGAAGAGCGCGGTAGGTGTTCGACTTCTGGAAGACCATGTGCATGCGTCGCGAGACGTCATCGAGCCATATCTTCACCGGTTGGTAAGCGTTCATGTCCGGGTCAGGCGTGCCAAGACGGAACCACGGCCGCGCCGGGCTGGTAGCTCCGGACATCATGCCAGCGCCGAGGGTGCGCAGCGCGCGTGTCGCTGTGTTGTCGTAGATATTGTTGTTTTTCCTCTGCCCTTTGTCGCGGTCTTGACGAAAGAAACGTCCATTGCGCGGAAGCAGGTAGGTGCTCAATTCTTGCCAATGCGGCATCCACGAAGAGCGCTCAGTGCGCAGCGACTGCCACCGTTGGAGCAACTGCGTACGCTTTTTCGTTACCTCTTCCTGCGTCATGCGCTAGCCCCCAAGCAACGTACTTTTACCTAAATTCAAAGAGCCGGGAGAGACACCACCAGGGCCGGTCAACATGGTGCTCGACATGCCTGCATTGCCTGCTGTGGCTGCGCGAGCCAGGATAGAGGACACGTCCGGAGTCTGCTGGTTGACGGCATTCTGTGCTGTGGCCGCTTGGCGCTGGGTAGACAAGGAACTAGCCTCGGCCTTCTGCTGCGCCGTGGTCTGATTCTTCAGGGCCTGCTGCTGCGTTGCTGCCTGGTTCTGCCCATTCACCACGCCATAGATCGTGCCGCCCAGTCCAGCCGCTGCGCCGATACCCGCGATGATCGTCCCTGCTGTGATCGCTCCGCTCATATCTACTCCCCTGTAATCACAACTATGTCCCGCGTGCTGCGCCGAGATAAAAGCAAGTTGGCCTCATCGGTAAACTCTGCCTCAGCCTCTTCCACCGTCTTGGCCTGCGTGGGGAAGATCATCGTAAGTTCAACATTGCTGCGCGTCACAAAGGCCTGCTTACGCCCTGCGCTGGCCGCGATTACGCCGTATCCGTTGAACTCTGCCCACTCATCTCCGATCAGGACATCCGCGTGACCGCTGAACACCAACACAGTGGCGATCTTGATCAGAGCTCCGGTAATGATGACGCCCGGAGCAAGTCGGATAGTTCGCGCATACATACCGCCGTGGAGGATATGTTCTGTGGAGAGATTGACCTGGGGCGTCTGCGAGAGAGCGGCCTCTGCGACTCTGAGCTTAACCAAAGCATCTGCGGATGCTGCTGCGATATGCAGAAACGGTGACATCATACTCATGACAGCCTCCGGCAGAACACGCTGTTGGTATGTGCGTATTCCTTGCGACCATTCAGGAAGGCTTCGAAGTCTCCACCTACGGGCGCGCTGTAAAGGATCGCTTCGGCTCCAGACTTCATCGCGTGAGTCTCGATCATCTTAAGTAGGTAGCCGCCAGGCATTCCTTTGCGCTCGCGAGCCGTGACGAACAGGCTTTCAACTGTCGCTACCTTCTTGCCGTAGTGGGGGAGAATTGACACTAGGACCGTCGCGAACCCGATCATCAGATTGCGGACCCAAGCGCCATCCTCAAAGACGCGCTGCACTGTGAAGCACTGCATCAGGCCGCACGACTCCATCTGCTCATACATCGCAGGCTGAGGGTCAGGCTTGCCAATCGCAGGGATACCGCACTCAGCCGCATACTCCGCAATCAACGGAGAGGCGAGGATGTCGCTGTATCGTATTGGCAGAACTCTAATCACTACCCGAATGGTAGGGCGCAGTGAGCGTGCTTACGGGTCTACATGGAGGCGTAAGGATCGTACTCGCGCTTGGACTGTCTCTTGGGGATCTTCACCCCGCCCATGTCTCCAGGCATGTCTGGCAGCGCAAAGGTCAGAGCGAGGGCATCAGCAAGGTCCGGCGATTTTCCCAGCCGCTTCTTGATCTGGTCCTTGGCCTCTAGCTGGAACTTGCCACCGTTGAAGAAGTACGTTGGCGAGATTAGCTCGTGCAGCAATCCAGACACGTCAGGCAGGCATCCACCACCCTTGATCCAGTCAGCCATCAGCATCCAGCACTCGGCGCGCTTGTTGGCGTACCGCGGATCGTTGGCCGGACGATCGAACGCCACAGCAACAGGTGAATGACCCGCCGCCCGCATAACGTCGATCGCTCCATGAGCCCAGCCTACCGTATCGTCGAAGAACTCCATCTCCGCGCCCCACTCCATTTTCTTGGCCATCACGCGGTTCGCAATGTCCACGCTGACCGACGATCCACGAGCATGGCGCATCTCTTGGGGGATAAAGGAAACCAGTCCCTGGCGTGGGAAGATCACAGTCCTGTCATCACCAAATCGCGCCACGTCGATACCCAGGCGCTTCTGTGACCACTCATAAGACTCTGGCTTGGGCCGAATGTTCATGGCCCGCTCAACCTCATCAGAACTCAGCAGCGCGTTGATGCTGCCTGGCGGGAACTGGCCGAGGATGAAGGCCATTACCCACGGATTGTCACGGCCGTAGAGTTGGATCTGCTGCCGGGCCCACTCGATGTCAACGCGAGGCGTGCGCTTCGGGTCGTCAGGATCAGCCGTGATCGAGATCACTTTCCACTGGTCACGCGCCCTTGTCGTCACCTCGTACAGCAGTCCTGTCTGGCTCGTCGTGTTACCAGCCGTGATGATCAGGCCATCTTCACAGCTCGTCAGGCCCTGCTCGGCGCTTCGGATCATGTTTGGTGGGATGTCGCCAGACTCATCGATCAGGTAGAAGGGATAGCGTGCATGCTGACCGGATAGTGTACGTCCGATCGTCTCCTGATCCGCACTCTTGGCCCATCCCTTCGCGGCAAGGAACCACGTCTCCGGGTGATCCTTGGCAAAGATGCGCTCCTTCTGCCACTGAAATGCGGCTAACAGGAACGGCGACTCGTTCTGCCATCGCGCCATCTCAGCCCACAGGTTATCCCGCAGGTTGTCGCCAGTGATCGAGACGGCCGCGCCCTTGGGATGCTCGTTCTTTGCCGCAAAGCAAGCCAGACGATGCCACCCAGCCCATGCCAGCACAGCCGTCTTGCCGGGACCAGCGCAGGCCTTCATCGCAATGCGTTTGCGTCCTGGCTTGCCCAGAAGCTGCAACACATCCACCTGCCACGCATCCGGCTCCGCATGGAACACGTCCCGGACAAACTTGATTGGGTCAAGTCGCCACTCACGGATACGAGTAGAGGCTTCACTACTCATTGAGTGAACCAGCAACTAGGGACTCGAGCGTTATCTTGCCGACGTGCTCGATCTTGTCGCGGAACAGGGAGTGATAGCGCATCAGCTTGTCGAGAGCATTTAGGCGATCTGAGAGTTTCACCTTCTTCAGCAATCCCATCGCATGCTTCTGGTCGCCGTCGCCTTCGAATATCTCAGTCACTTCCAGACCAGCGAGTACAGTCCGAGCTTCTTCCGGTATGTCCTTCATCTGCTTCAGGGAGCCATCATCTTCGAATAGGTCTTTGGGGTCAAAGAACGCCAGTCGAGCGACAAATTCAAGCGTGCGGTCCACAGAAAAATCAATCTTTGCAAGCGCCTTCTCAGACCTACCAGCAATCGCATCTCGAATGTCAACATTGGTCAACAGCCTCGCGCCTTGAGACTTGGCTGTCTTTTTGCTGTATCCCGCAGTTATAGCCGCCTGCGTGGCGTTCATTCCATTGGCTAAATAGGCGCTTTTGAATAGCTTCTGCTTTGGCGTTAGCGTTGACACATCATTCCCCTACTAAAAGGGTAAGGTCAACATCAGAGGCTTACGGGTCAACATGCCACCTGAACACGCTTCCAACGCTCTGGCCTCTGGCCGCGCCGCTCATAAGTGCACAACTTTTTCACTGTGTTGACGCTCATGCTGTAATGGGTGGCGATCCGCTGGTAGTTCCAGTCGTCGTACTCGTGACGGTCACGGATCTCTTCCACTTTGGCGTCTGGGATGCGGGAGTTGTGGTGCGTCTCGCCGATGCGCCGGCCAGACTCGTTATAGGCAATCATGATTGTCTGCGAGACTTTCGTTTGGCTCACCACTGATTGCATACCTACCCCTTTGTGATAACCGTCCGCTCTGCGAGGAAGCCAAGAAGCTGAAGTACACCGAGAGTCCCAGAGATTCCCAATCCGAATCCGATGATGCGGGATTGTTCGGTCTTGAGTTCTTCTATGGACTTATCCGTGGTCTGCAGGTGAGTGTCTATTTGGGCCTCTTTAGCCTCACGCGCATTCATCCAGCGAGTGGCATTCTCGACCGACTCTGCCACTACAGGAGTAGCTCCCAAAAGATAGAAGCCGAGAGCCCCACTCAGCGCCGTGGTCGCATACAGAACCTTTATGGCTTTAGAGATCCTAGCCATGCGTGGGCGGGTCACCTTTACTGCTTGCCCGCAATCTTTGAGGCCAGCTTTGTGCGCAGGGCTCCAAAGAATGCGTCAATCTTGGCGCCAAACTCAGCCTCGACGAATCCTCCAACGAAAAAGCTCAATACCCCAACGAAAACGTATGTCATAACTCACTCCTAAGATTTATTGGCTACCTTGACACCCAGCACGCTGACGCTGCTATCGCCGGGAGCCAGTGCAACAGTTTTGGCGCTATCAAGCACATTCCGCAAGAACGGCGTTCCCTCCATGCCCAATATCAACGCGATGAATGCCGTGAGGAACATGGGGGGAATATCGACCGGCTTCAGATGGAACTGAGGGATTGAGCATATGACCGTATCCCACACAAACCCGGATACGACCGCATAACCGAATCCTTTGCGTAGGCCGGATAGCCCATCATTTTGGATATTCGCGCCGGCCTGCTGAGTCAGTTTTGTCTGCTGATCAATCTGCGCCAGCGCCATCGTCAATTGCTGGTCTTGCAGGTGCGCCAGAGCAGCAGCCTTCTCCGCAGGATCAGGGATAAACCTGTCTATCAGATCCTTGCCGAGACTCACGAGTGCCGTGATAGGGTTCGCGCCCGCGGCAGCCGCGCCAATTGCATCGGTTATTTGGCTCATACGCCCCTCGGAGAGAATCGATCACCTCCCGCCTAACACTAACCGAAGCACTTCAGGGAGGGCTACTTACTCATAATGCCCCTACATATAGGGGTGCACAAGCATCTTTGGGTATCTGTGCAGATACAAAGCATTCAGCATCGCGAATGATCACCGACACGCTAACTCCAAGGGCATCGGCAATCCTGCATATCTGCTCTAACTTCGGAACAGAGTGACCATTCTCTATCTTGGAAATGTATGACCTGGGGCATCCGACAAGATAGGCCAGGCCATCTTGTGAATAACTCGAAGCAATGCGCACTCTGCGAATAGCTGGTCCTATATTGATCATCATGGCTACTTGGTCTCCTTCGTTGAGGGTGGGGCTGGGGATGCTTGCGTAGGTCGGCAATAACTGCTTCCGCCTACATGTGACCACCATTCGTGCAGAGCGGTGCACCTCGAGGGGCGAAACTCTTTTAGTTCAATTGGGCGGTGACAGTGTTCGCATTCAATCTGCATGGCTACTCTCCCTCCGTGAGTGGGGACTTCTCTGTATTGGTGGCTGTGGGCCAGTCGAGTGGTTTGTAATAGATCACACAAAGCCCGTCCATTCGCTGCCCATCCACGACCCAAGTTTTCATGAGTCGATTCCAGTATCCGACGCACTGCATCTTTGACTCCTCGGGACCATGGACAATCAAGAGGTGATCTTCTCCAGTCGGCAACCTTCCGCCTTCTTTGATTTCAATCCAGCCCTCACAGGAGGCCGATGCGCGGAGGGTAGCCAGTTCCGCTTCGGCAGCTTCGAGGAGGGTCTTATTCGGGCAGTCATCCTCATGATCACTAGCCCACAAATTGCGATCCACTGTCATATCAGTTAGTTCAGTCCGCAGCCGCTCATTCTCTTCCCTCAGCAAGAGGTTGGAGGATTCTAGTGAAGCAAATAATTCGTCGGCCTCTGTATGGTCATAGACCCGCGCCATACCCTCAAACAAGATGTGAAGTTTTGGCCGCTCGGCTGTCACCTCTCCCCGCGTATCGGACTCGGGCACTGGTTTAGGAGGAGTTCTGTCAGCCAGCATGTCTCGCAGACTAACCATCTTCGTTGTAGACCATTCGCGCAGGATGTTCACAAAGAGCGTCGGGAATGGACCATCGGGACTACATACCTCCTCTACGAGAGCCTTCACGTTTTCCGCATCATCGATATACGGCTGAGTCTCTATCGCTTTATCGTTCACTGGGTAGCCTCTTTCTTTTGCTCGTATATCCATTCACTGATTCGCTGGGCTCGCGCTTCGAACTGTCTGAGGTTGCCATAGTGCCAATCCTCGGCCATGCACATTGAGACGTAGGAATCTAACTGGTTCAACTCGGGCAACGTGAGCCCACAAGGTGCCTTCTTTGAACTCACTGTTCGCTCCTAATCGCTTTATCGTTCATGAATTGCCTCGCTTCAACCGGTCGATTTCTGCTGCAATGAGTGCGCCAGCTTTGACGAGGTTGCGGATGGGGTCAGATGAAGGTTTCCACCACCAACCATCCCACGGCCAAGCGCTAGGAACATCCAAGGGTGTAGGTCCAGGGTAAGAAATCATAGCGGCCACCTTGGCATAGCAAGCAGCCGCATCTGCCATCTCGCCACCTGTATGCAGGTCGTCATGCTCCGGGGTCCAGCCTTCGACGTCCATCTGGCGCTGGCGCTCCTCCTGAATCAGAGACACCCCGCTCTCATCTAGCTTGCCCCGTAGATAGTCATAGGTATCGGATGCAGGGGTATGGCAACGCACTCCTAGAGTCCATGAAGCGCGTTCGAGACGAGAGAGGGTATCAATAAGAAACTGGTATTCAGATTCATATGCATTAGTTATAGGAATTCCAACATACCGCCTCCAGAGAATACGGGCCGTGTCTTCGATATATTCTTTGCTTAGGTCCGGCTCCCCGCTCTCTTCGGTGGATGGAGGGGTAGAGTTTCTGTTACGGTGTCCGGGAGTAAGCTGGCAGGCCTCTCCTGTTTCAGGAATGCGCTTCATGCAAAGCGGCTCGCTGGATGGAGTTGGTAGAGGTGTGGGCAACTTGGAGGCAGCGTCATTCGCGCATCCCTGATAGTCGTGAAGATTCTCGGGGCGGTCTTTGAATAACCGAGCCAGCCTGTTCTCCTGCTCCACACGGTCTAAACGCTCGTAAAAAGTCTCACTCATTGTCATCTCCGCTCCTTCATTCTTCATGGCTCCCTCACTCCCCGCTTCATTTGTTTGCATCATGCAACTTCTTTCTCGCCATTGGCCCAACCTTCTTCCATGTCAACAGGAGGAGCCGGAGTAATCTGCTTGGCATGTGTGGCAACATCCGACCAGTTCATGTTGTTGCAGGCCCAATCCTGAACTTCATAGGGGCTTTCCTCAAACAGAGGAAGCGTATCTTCATTCAGGGATTGCGTGATATCTCCCTCAAACTCCGAGGCGTAATACTTGGCTCGATCATGGGCAATTACTGAAACCGGAACTCCCCAAACGCTGCCATCGGGCATCGTCACGTGCAACATCTTCTGGCTTACATCGCTCATCTTGTGTCCTCCCTAGGCGCTGGTGCTGTTACTTCAAACTGGTAGGCCAAGCAGTTTCATGTTGGCAACATAGCGATCGTGGCATGGCTCACATGGGCCGCCCAAGTTGACTATCTCCACTCGCTCCAGCGTGTACGAGCAGGCCATATCTTCAAGAGATTCTGGCGTCGAGCTAGCCTCAATCGCCGCGCTTACTATGATTCCGTGCTCACACCGTCCAATAATTACAGCCATCTCTATCTCTCCTATCGCTGATTGGTGCTGTTTTCTAAGTCGTTCCAGAACTGCCTTGTCTCCTCTTGCTCACGAAGTTCCTTCTGAATCCCCGTAAGCGCTGGTTTAGGTATCACTAGGGGCTGCCTACAGCACTTGTCGAACTGGGCTTGAAAGCGTTGGGGTGTCATTTGGTGCCTTTCCGCTTGGATGTCTTGATCGTCGTTCCGTTCCACAAACGGCTGTGGCATTTGGCGCAGTGAAGGGGATTATCCGTCTTAGGTATCCACTCATGGCCGCAGAGATCGCACTTGGCTATTAGCTTCTTTATCCAGACCATCATTACTTGCCGCCTTTGATGTGGCTCTCGTACATCTTTGCCGCCTCTTCCAGCTTTGCCGCCATCTCTTTATTGCCCTTAGCCAGTTCCTTCACGGCCAACTTGCGGTGCTGATCGGCCTTGGCCTGGTTCAGGATATCGGCTTCTGACTTCCGTTTGATCTCGCTCATTGGTGTTGCCTCCATGTGATTAATCATCACATTCAGCAACGCCAGAGTCAAGATAATAATGTGACGGTTGAGCACATTTATTTATGCCGCTTCTAGTGCTTGCTTTATGCGCCTGGCAATCATCTCGGGTATCTGAGGGACGACTGCGTTACCTAGTCCTCTAAGGCGGTCCACCCGCTTGGATACCCCATGAGCCACTCGACCCACGTTGGGTTCAACTGCCCAGTCACCACATTCACTCCGTGAGATTGAAGACCTGACCTTCGCGATGAGGTTGGTGTTGGAAACATAGCGGCCACGGTAGCCAGATTCCAACCATGCTTCCCCGCCAATTGCGATGGCGTCGGCTTCATTTGTCGATTCTCGCTCGGCGAACTTCGAGGCGTCGGCCATATTCCCTGCTCTACTCCCTTGACCATGACTTGCAGACTTGTGCATTTGTGCCGCGGGCCGCCAGGCATATTCGCCTTCATTCGCATGTGAGCCTCCGGCGTCTTCCCGTCGTCGTGAGCAACCGGAGTGGGCCACAATCCAGATTCGTTCTCGGATATGTGGGGCATTGACGTCGCGAGCTGAAACAACATCCCACTCCGCGTCATACCCGAGCGTGGCCAAGTCTCCGAGAACAACGCCCATTCCCCGTCCAAGCAGAGCTGCGACGTTCTCCACGAGGACGTATTTGGGTCGTAACTCGCCAATGATTCGTGCATACTCTGTCCAAAGTCCTGAACGCTCTCCGGTAATGCCGGCGCGTAGTCCTGCATTGCTGATGTCCTGGCAGGGGAACCCTCCGCAGATAACGTCAACAGGCTTGAGGTTATGACTGCCGCACTCTCTGATGTCTCCAAAGCGTTCTGCCTCCGGGAAATTCTTTGCTAAAACTTTCGTGCAATAGGGATCTATTTCTACCTGCCATGCTGTTTTGAATCCTGCACGCTCAAAGCCGAGGTCGAAGCCACCTATACCCGCGAATAAACTTCCAATGGTGTAGGTCATGCTGCCAGTGCCAGCCTTTCTTGGCGCTTCCGTGCTCTCCATCGGTTCTTGTAATAAGGTGCTGAACATAGCCTGCATAGCCCTAGCGCATTGTCCCGGTAGATACCACGGTCACACTTGCTGCACTTCGCGGGCTCTCCATGCTTCAACTCGTAGCGTTTGGCCATGTAGTGCGTCTCGCAGAGCAGAGTCTTGTTGTGCGATCGGATCGGGTTAGAGCACATAGAGCACGAGCGGAGCTCTGCCTTAGGCTTCTTCATGCGGATCACTTTGGGAGCTTTGGGCGCCTTTGGTGCTTTCGCAGCCTTGATATGCCTTGGCGACTTGGGCTTGGCCTTCTGCTCTTTCATGTATTGCTCGAAATCAAGCTTCCACGGTGACTTAAAGCCGTCTCCCTCTGCTCTTATTTCTCCGATAATGTACCGATGAAGTTCTGCGTCGTATTGGCTCATGCAATCTCCTTGATGTGAATCTCTGTGCGGGGGTTATCCCAATCACGACGCTTGTGCTGGTGATAGTCGAAAATTGCCGAGTCGCTATGGATGACACCAGCCTTAACCAGCCCATCCCCTATGCATTTTTCGTAGTTTGCAACATCACCCTTGCTTCCTTTTCCCTGATAGACCGTGTATGTCACCTCATACTTCGTAGCCCTCACCGACCGACCCGCAGCTATGATTGCCACGGCCTTTATGAACGCTATCGCCTCCTTTGTCACGTAATGCCGTCCGGATCGCGTGTGCTTGACGTAGTGATTAACTGATGGCGGCTCTATCGGAATCGTGAGGGAAAGTTCGTTCATCGCACCCTCATGTCGAAAAGATCCATCGGTTTCTCATCCTTGAATGCCTGCCCTGCCTGAGTCGCCACTCCTGCAATCACCATGAGGCGAACCATTGCAATGGCAACACTGTCGCTTTCGGCTTCGGTGTCGCACGTATCGATTAGTTCTCCGTCGATAAATACCCCGCCGCGACCATCCGGCAACTTTCTGGACTCAATACATGCGTTCATGCTGCACTCCTTGTCGCCATATACTGGCGCATTGCTGCAAGACGTCGTGAATAGGAGTGACGCGATTGTGAGTTTCGCGGGCGACGGCCCAGACGAACAGAGCACTCCGGATGCCCAAAATCATCAATACGCTGCTTGGCTACCTTGATTCCGATCAAGTGGTTCACGTTATGCTCGCCAAAGATTTTAACGAGCCTCTTCTTGCTCACAAATCCAGAGCTGTTTCTATGGGTTCCGATGAATACTGCTATCTCGCTTAGAGTGATCAAGCTACCTCCTCAACCACGTCACCCAATGGCAACCGCGGGATATTCCTGTTTCTTTCTGCGATCACAGCAAGCTCCTCGATCAAATCCGCATGATCACGCATCTGTTGCGGCGTCCAGTTGCGGAAGTTTGCAGGCACCGGCTGAGCT
>Ga0193743_1002025_pt1 | contig 14590 bp, 17 predicted proteins | sample L2c2metaG_FD_143038 | JGI IMG/M metagenome (GOLD analysis project Ga0193743, IMG submission 143038) | Soil microbial communities from a riparian zone of the East river system, Colorado, United States - L2c2 | ecosystem: Environmental > Terrestrial > Soil > Riparian zone | place: USA: East River...
TTCGAGGGTTACGCCCATGTTGGGTAGTCATCAGATTTGAATTCTTCTTACCACACAACAAGTTTGGCCAACATAGTCCAATTTCCAGTATTAGGACGAAATGCCTGCAAGATGTCTACATCCTTATCCAATCGATGCTCCTCGACGCTTGAGTTGAGGTGAGTGGATAGCCACACATAAACGTTTTGTTACTAATCTTGCCGGACGTTTTCCTTTCCAACGATGTCAATGTTCTGGAAGCCTTTAAGAAAAGAGTCATAATGAACTTTCATGTCGAACCAGCCACAACCAGGTCAAGTCGATGAACTTGACCACTCGACATTTTTCTCCCCGTTTAACAAAGATACTTGTTTCGAGTTGCAGTGTGGTGGAAAAAACGTTCAGCATGGAGTTGTTGAATAGGCCTCGCCGGTGTAATCAAAAGCGGTGTGAATGTGTTTATTTCATCTGAGGTATGGATGTCTTCGGCGTTGTCGGTAAAATACTTAATAAGTGGGGATGGCATTCGTCATCGACTGTACCCGGCAATGAACGTGATTGGATCATGGGAACTTTCTTCCATGCCCGAGATCAGCCGCTCGTAGTTTCAAAAGTACCTTGAATACTTTGTCTAAGTGTAAGTGACACCATATCTGATTGGCATGGATATTTATGTGATAGATTTATTCTAAGCTGAAAGATGAGTTCGGGTCGGTGTAAGGACGTCAAGATGATAGGATGCTTAAGTAAGATTGAACATAGCTGATGAGAGTGGAAAGACTCATCAGTAAATAGTATCAATAAGTAGCTATCAATGAGTGGAGCCCCAGTGGTCTTCTTGATTGGTTTGTAATAGGATTATACAAGTCTTATCACCGCATTATGCACCTATCCATCCACACGAAGACTCATGGAAAGCTCTTTCGGATTGCCACCATCGACCCCCCTCCTAGTGAGTGAAACGGGATCATATCATTTGATGGCTAGCTCTAAAAGATTCGGCGCATCAGCATCTGTAGTCGATCTGCGCAAACAACTTCAAAGGGGTACTCACCCTTCGCCTTTATCACCCCATGGTTGGCAGACCTAAGCAGATCATGATTTGGCGCCGCCGTGCACGCCGTTGATAAATTATGTTTCGCCCCTCCTCGACACCTAGCTGTTATAGTGACGTCGGACCGCGCTGCACGTCTGCATGCAGTAGATAGATACCTATATGCTTATCATCAAATATAAACGTTAACGGCCCGGGAGTCAAGTGATGAGATGGAGGCTCAACGTTCAACAGTGACTGCAGCTTAGCCATACTTAGAAGGGTGGTGCGGCTGCGTCGGGAGGATGAAGTCATCCGGAGTGTACTAGTGCGTGATATTTTCTCTTATTGACATGACACGAGCTGAGGCTTTGAGTGTAGTGCTTGCGCCCCCGGGGACAGAGGGGAAGAAAAGATATCGTTTCGTTGGTGGGGGATAACTAGTGAATAGTTTTCGCGATTGACTGGTGTCGAAGGCTGTTATATTCGATGGACGGCTAATACATCGACCAGGAATATAACGGCGAATTAGAGCAGAAGTTACAACCGGGAAGGCTGTTCGCAATGCCTTCGTTTTTCATGGAAGACCTTGAGCCAGACTCGGGGAATTCCGTGGGCAAGGCCAAATTTCGAATGCGTGGCTGGAAAATTAAAGGTTGTGAGAAAAGATTGTTGTCATGTTTTCAATTGAAAGAAAATGTCAGCGAACCTTGCGTCCTTTCATGTCGTTCAAACCAAGGCTAAAGGTCTAAAAACAATGGAAAAGAAAAGGAAGGAGACTTTCGGGAGCCCCGAGTTTGAAGTTGGGACTCAATGAGATCTGGAGCTTAACCTTAGCTTCAGAGACGGCCAAAATGCACGATCTCATCTCGGATCTGGTGGCGTTCTTGCAAGTGCTAGTGACGATGATATGAAACATGGAAAAGACGCAGCTTGATGTAGATTCGCGAATCGTACTTTTATCTGACATTAAAACGCCAGCCAGTTGTGATAAAGTTTGAGACAATTTGAAGAAGGAGCCTGAGGCAAAAAAAAAAAAAAAAGGGGTCACGAGGATGAGGATGGATCAGTTGGCGATTGACGTACTTCTATGTCCGAGTCAAAATATAGTGCGCTGTCAATTGGATTGTACTACTTAGTAGGCAACGGGGTTGTGTAGTGAATCTAAAGGCGTTAAAATGTGATGCAGCGGCGTATTGAAAGAGATTTTCAAAAGCCTGCCGGATGATACGATTTGGACGCACATTTTTTGTAAACGAAAGCGGCAGCTGTTTATCTCGATTCGGAAGTGACGTACGGCTGGGACGGAGTTTTAAAATAGCAAAGTTGAACCTCTCCCTCCTCTTTTTGCTTCAGGTAGATTGGCGTTGGCGACAAGGACTGTTCATTATGGGGATTTGTCATCGATCTCCCCAGAATATATATAATAGATGACCCATGTTTCAATCTCCACCCTTTCTTTCTTTCCTACCCCCAACCCTCTTTCACAGGTAGCCTCCTGCAGCGACGCCAGGCGGTTCTACAATAAATACATTACTCCCATCATGACCCTTGCGATTCAATTATCCGCCTCTTGGTTTTCAAACCACCTCTTACTCACCGCTACCTCCACCATCTTCACCTACTTCGTTATCCGCATCTTCTACAACCTTTTCTTGGCTCCGCTCAGCGCGATCCCCGGTCCTTGGTATTTTGCCATTTCCGACTTCTGGCTCACACTTCACGTCCTCCGTCTCCGCCAATGCAAGGTAATTCAGGAACTCTTCGAGATTTACGGTCCTGTCGTCCGGGTAGGACCCAACAAGGTTGTATTTCGTGATCTTTCGACTATGCGGAACGTGTATTCCGTCCACAAATTCGATAAGAGCAGTTTTTATAAGAGTCTATTGACGTACGCCACCTCTGTATCTCAGGTTCACCCAAAATTAACTCTGTTCTACCGTCCTGCAGGAACGACAACGACCATGCGTGCGTTAAACAGTGAATATATGCGCCTTTTCTGTGTTCAAATCATTCGTTTATCATTAGAATGACCACACTGGACCATGCTAACCATTCTATTCGACGGAAATCATACGCTCCTCACTATACACACAACAATGTTGCTCAATTTCAAGCCGAAATGCACGAATATACGTTCGAGCTAATCAATGTAAGAATCTTAGACCCTTTCCTGCTTGAAACTGACTGTAACATTCAAGACTTTGGAAAACATTTCTGGAAAAAGCGCCGTTGAATGCCTGGCCCTATTCCGACATCTTTTAGTCGATGTAGTGGTTTCGTCTTCGTTTGGTTATCGCCTCGGAGCAGTGAGTAAATGGGCCATGGATGTGGAGGACCCTCTTTCCACGGCGATAAACGACTTCCCTAAACGTGGCATTCTTGTAAACGTCTAAATCTCACTCTATAACTTTCTTTTGACTAAATTTTACTCACTTGTTCCTAGCGCAGTATCGTTCCGACATGGGCCTGGAACTCTATTTGCCGGATACCTAACATGAGATGGAGGCAGATGTGCGACTCTGATAAAATTTTAGCCGAGGTGAGCGATCAATGTTGTTTTGGTAGTTACATTCCTGACGCCTTTGAATCCAAGTTTGTCAGTGGACGCGTCTACGAGATGCGTGCCCAGATGAATGCCGGCAAAGCTGGCGAAACCGAGAAGCTTCCGATGCTAGAACGGCTCTTACAGTACCAGTACTCGTCTTCACAATCAATGCCCGATCACGATATTATTTCTGAATGTATCGGCCATTTGTGAGTTAGATTTCGTTATCTGGACACAAACCCGGAGGACTAACTAAGAATTTGCTTTTCTAGAATGGCCGGTACGGATACAACCTCAACGTCGATTACATATCTCTTTTGGGAGCTCAGCCGCCGTCCGGACATCATGAAAAAGCTACAAGCGGAACTCGACGAAGCGATATCAGATTCCAAAGTCCTCCCCGACATCAGCGTATTGCAAGAGCTGCCATATTTAAGCGCTTTCCTGAAGGAGGGTGAGTCATTTTCATGAGTTCAATTACCTACATCATTCTGAATCTCCTATTCCTTAGGTCTTCGAATGTACACTGCTGTTCCAAGTCTTCTTGAACGCGTGGTACCTACGTCGACATCCAAGAATGGAGCATCCGATGAAGTATACGATATGATGGGATATGCTCTTCCTCCGGGGACGATTGTGGCGACGCAGGCATGGTCCATGCATCGGGAACCTTCCGTTTTTCCGTCCCCTGATACATTTTTACCCGAGCGTTGGCTCGAGAGCTCGTCTACCACTTCGGATCAACTATCAATAATGACAGCCCATATGATGCCTTTTGGGACTGGCTCGAGAGTCTGCGGCGGTCAGAATCTCGCCCAAGTAATGCTCAAGATCGCTGTTGCCTCCTTTGCAAGGAATTTTGATATTCGCGCTCCCCCCGAGACGCATGAGGGAAGTATGGACATCAAAGATAGCTTTGTGAGACGTTTCGCACTTTAGAAACGTTCGGGGCTCATTTATTACTAGGTCATCTTTCCGGCCGCGATGGAGTGCAAACTCTTCTTTACACCGCGTCAACAGTAAATGCGATACCCCTTACAACCATCTCGACATTTTTTTTCGCCCAGTTCTGTTTTTATTTTGTATTCATACCTTCTCCCTTATTGCTACCGTGTCTTTTAATTTAGTTTGATGACCTGATCCCTCTTCTTATGCCTTCTTATCGTATGTTTTTTTTTATATTCTTGTTTGATTACCACCTATCCGTTTAATGGGCCATCTATCCTCCCAACAGGTCTTTTCCTAGTCGCTTTCAGGAATCGTACTCGCTGGAAAGCCGACACGACACCCACATGCAGTTATTGCATAGGGACATTCATCATCTGTTTTGGTATCCACCACGCTCTTTTCATCTCGCTTCGTTCTTGTCCGGCGTTCATTACGATACAACTTGCCTTTCCAATAATTCGACGACGAGGATCTCTTCTACATCCCACATCGACCCACCTTGCTACCTTCGAATTCTTCCTTTTTTCATAATTTATTCCTTTCTTCTCTACCCCTTGACTTTGGCTTTATCTTCGGTAGGATGGTAACGATAATCTGGGTACTTAATTTATCATAGTTGTTCTTCGTATTATTGTTTAACGTTTAGGTTTTAGGATTACGTTAATATTTGATTCGTTCGTTTCATTCGGCCATTCAAATATCCAAAACGCATGTCATTTAATCGCTATAAAATTCCAAGCTATACATGCATCGAAAGTGCGCCCAACTCTTTGAGGGAGCCTCATAACAGGATCGTTATCTGCCCCCAGAAGTTCACTCGCTACAATGTAGTAAGCTATGAGTGCCGTTATGTTCACTCCCTTGGTGAGACAATGATTAACCACCCTAGCGGAGATCTATGTACTCAACTTACTGATACCCGAAGAGCGTCAAGGCTCAGGAAAAAAAAAAGTCCTTTAAGCAAGACTCCAGGGCGGACTTCCACGATGCCTTAACTTTTAATGCACTAATCGACATCAATCCAAACGCAGCCGAGCTCACAGTCTCACACCAGCCATTTTTTTTTTGGTCATGTTTCGATTCATACCTCCTTCCATTTCCATTATACTTGGTATAAATTGAATCAAAAATGACCCAAAATGAGCTACAGAGTTATCCCATTGATATCAAGCCCAAAGCCCTTATCGATATGATATTCGTTGACGCTGGTATAATGTATTATCGTCGAGAAAGAGGGTTTCTAACCCAGTACCTGTGATTGCAGCTCCAAAGGCTAACGAACTGCGGGATACGATGAGAAGTCCATGGATAGAAGATGCTAGCAGTTTGTACTTTGCGGTTCAACAATCCAAATTCAAGCTCGGAAATGAGAAATATATAGTGCCAGGTGAACAGAGACGATGGTACCGACTCTCAACGAAGCAATGCTATTCTAGGTTGTAGAGAGATGCATATACATTGACCCATTGATACATGATACTGTAGTCCAGACGATCATGATCATATGAGCCTATTCTTGGTTCAGGGTTTCATGCCATAGATAGTTGAAACGTTGACATTGACAGGTTAATGGCAGAAAGTCAAAAAACTAATCCATACGATCTTTCGTTTTGTGATCATTTTTCGTCGATCTGAAAGAGTCTCAATGACTCGGACAAGCGACCTAGCATCTCTTTATGGCATGTGGTACCACCGTCTCCACCGTCAAACGAGTTCTGGGTAGGGTTAGAAAGTAAATCCCTAGTCTTAGCGCGAGCTGAGTAGCCACCCAGGTAATATGGTTTTTTTTGACGATGATCAAATGCATTCTAAATTAGATATCGAATACATGGACGGCCAGTATTACATGTACATACATACATACATGGGTGGTACTCAACGGCTATTAAAGGCAAGCACAAAAAGTACTCGTCTGTATGCTGTGGATAAAAAAATTTTGTATGGATGGTTATATATACTGAAAAATCAAGTGTCCCAATTTTTCGATCACCAGGGAAAGGAAAAAGAAAGTGTTCATCGTCCAACAATGGATGTATGAGTCCTCATGCGATTGGTATAAATCTTAACGGTTGGTGATACCCAGTATCCCAAACACTGTTCCTTGCCTCGTTTCCTTGTGGCATCATCGCTGCGGATATCAGGTGGTCATCGGGTTGAGCCCCCGGTGCATCCTGAGCGTTCGGTGGTATTTGAGGAAACGGGCCGTGACTCCTACCCCGGGTCGATGATGATGATGATGATGCGGCAGTCGTCGACCTCCCTGATTCATCCAATAATGAAGTGGCATCATTCCTGCCGATCAACATGACGGATGAATCTGGAGACGTGTCGAACTCGCGGGTGTACCTAGGTGGACTGTCGTTCATCATTGAGGATGTAGAAAAGCGTCCTTGAGGATTGTGAAGAATTTGCTGGGCACGTTGTGGTGGTAATGGTAGTGATGATGATGGCGGTTGATTCGAATAGAATGTAGATGGTAAATTGGTGTGCGGCGAGGATTTGGGGTGGTGGTTGAGATTGTTGGGAGATGGTTGGAGATTGTTACTGTTATGCATATAAAGAAGGCATCGAGCCATAACAAATGAATCAGCCTTACCTTTGTATACTTCCATAACTTGAAGCATTACCGTACATTGTCGACGCAGCAAGATCGCCGTTTCCAGTGGCGGGCATAGGACTTCCTCTCATAGACGTCGTGAACACTCCAGCATCATTAACACCGGTAAATGGGGTAATAGTCATGTTGCTGGTCGGGAGTGGATGATAGCGAGGCGTGACTGAATTTGTATCGACGTTACCCTTGTTCTTACGGCGAACAAAGAACCACCAAAGGAGGAGGATGAGGAGGAGAGCGAGTAAGGTACCCACAACACCCATAGAAATAGCCAAGTTGCGTACTTGAGTTGACGATGAAATGTCTTGTGATCCGGAAGAGGAGCTGGATGGTGACACACCCGATGAAGATGATGAGGATGATGTTGATGAACCTCCAGCTGGCAGGGAGGTAGTACTTGTCCCAGACGTAGTCGTGATGCTGCTGCTAGTCGTGGATGTCGAAGAAGTGGTAGATGAGATTTCTGAGGGATCGAGAACTTCGAAACTAAGTCATATCCAATCAATAAACCAGCGCAGGTGGTTTCCGTCGACAAACTTACGTGAACATATCAACTACACCAAACGGGCCGCCTGGTGGGACGGTTATATGAATCGTGTGTAGTTTATTGACAGTACTGGTCCATTGTCCAACCACTCTTGCAGCTATAGTGGGCGAATCATCTCCTGTATAAATTTTCGAATAGTCCTGCATATCGACTTGGATAGTACTGCCGTCGATCCCATAGTTAGTGGTAACTTTGTAAGGCCATAACGCTGAAATAAAGTATACGGAAGCGACTGTAAATATATAATTCGTTTCAGTACATTTATCCCACCGAAAAAGTAAAAATAGAAGGATAGAAGGGGGGGGAAAAGATAATGATTTCGGGTGGTAGAAATGGTTCAGAGTTGCCGGTGATCTTGGATGGATGACGCACAGGTATAAGTGATAGTTGCATACGCATCCTGCGACTGCGTCATCATATGGCCCCCTTCTTTATCCATAGTCGATGGAATTCTCGTCCAATTCCCAGTGTACTGGAAGAGCGCCATGTTTTGATCATCGATGGAGATGTTCCTTGCACCAGATACTAGGGTGACCAAACATGTTGCTTGGAAGATGAGAGCGACTGGGAGGTTGGGAAGCCGCATGATGATGAAGGCAGCCTCCAGAGTTTGTGAGATCGCGCTGATTGGGTCACTTACCCCTACCCCTGATTTACATAACGAGGGTTCAAACGTTCAAACCCTCCTTTTACCCTTTCCTGATCCTGGGTGCCTAAATTAGTCTAAATAGGAGTTGTTAGAGGCTTCATGGCGAGCTTGCCGAACAAGTTGCCACACTCGGGGTTCTGATGCAGGGACACGGGGAGCATGGGCTAGTAGGGTTTCGAAACCTTGGAGTACTCACCAACACGACCTTACTGGGATTCCAAAACTTGAACACTGATTACCGCTAGATTCAAAACCGATAAGTGCATGCTAAATACTACTATAGGGCCAAATAGACGATGATCAATTGATCGCATCTGTCACATAATAATTTGGCATGCGAAAAGGTTGCCGTGGACTCAGATGATCACCCATAATTTCAAGTTACTCATTATTTCAGCGCCCAAAAGTATACCTACAGGCAGTTGGGTTTCGCTGTTTCATGAAACCGTTGATGACTATGTGGAAAAAAAAGACATAGGCGTCAAACTTGAATTTACATTCATCAATACTTTGGCATTTTAGTTTCCACGGGTTTCTCTGGGTGACACCCCGGAAACCTGTCTGCAGGGTCAATTCAGGTACTGAGAGTACATTAGATTGATCGTTACGATTTTTGTTCTAAAAATTTCCTTTCCAGGTTTCTAGTGAAACCCAGGAAACCCAGCTGGAAAACCCGTAAATTAATTTGTCAAAGTAACTGATTGGCCACTTCATGGTTTGGAAATTGGTACATAGCTAGCAGAGATAGGGAGAGAGAAAACCGACTGCAGCACCGCTAGCTGAGCTACCATGGACTAATGACTGGGAATCGTGTAGGGAAAAATCAAAGATGACTATTGTGCTATTATCGATCGATCCCGTCTATATGTACAAACATATCCAGCTGCTGGGTATGAGGAAGGATCGATAGTACCGCCTTCGCGAATGTGGGACCTCCAGATGAGGCGGCAGTTGGTAGTAGCAGTAGACGGGGGTACCTTCGCGAATGCTGTATGGCCGACGTATCAAAGGATTGTAATCGTAAAGGGTGAGTTGGGAGGTGTTCATGACGCGGAGACATCACTGAGGTCGGGTTTGATGATAATTTCGAACCCGTAAAATTTAAAATTCCACACAAAGGCATCAAAAGAGCGAAGAGCCAGAATACTACCAGCTGGGAATAATTTCCCAGTCTACAAGTCCCATCTTTCCTAGACGGTCATCCGAGAAAGGAGCTCTGAAGAGAGAGGGAATATGAGTGGGACTGGTCAAACAACTCTGGCGGATGAGGTAATAGAGGTGGGGTGTCCCAGACTAACATTCCATCTTCACATCTGAGGGTGATCGTTGCGAAACCCATCCATAGCTGGATGGACGACATTACCTACCCAATCAGTGAGTTATAAGTTTTAAAAAATGTGTTCTGAAAAGAGCGGAATGGACCCGGGGGGTGTCATTGAATTTCTGAACATCAACTCTCGGCTGAGAAGCGTATTGAACGGTTCAGCCGATAGTCCCAGAATGTGGAAATGATCCTATCGCACCGTGTCAGGCAATATATAGTGACCTTGATTAGACACCGAAGAGTGGAACCGAAGATGGGCGACTCGGATAAGCTGAGGTATTTCTCTTCGTGGGTACGTCTCATAAACAGAGTAGCGGTTTCTACGAATGTATTGCCATCGGAAAGTACACCAAGCATATATAAACAGTGCGAACTTACATATAAAATAAGTACTTCGGAGAATGCAAAGGCTCCACGAGAACGCTTCCTCATCCATTAACAGCCGGTCTTGCCCTGGACGCTCCACTAACCAGAGAGCAGACACCGAGTGATTCTAACTTTGCTATTAGTCATTCTCGATTTCACCAACGCACCCCACTTAAAAATTCGTGTCCAAGTCAGGCCTCGACGGAGTACTGATAAGCCGATGGGAGCTAGAGTTGCTCAGTACACAGTAATAGATGTATGATCATTGATTACATAGCACTTCTCAGTAATACACGACCGGGTGTATAGTTATGGATGGTGAGGGCTGGCGCATCCACCGAAACGACCGAGAGTAGACCCTTCTTTCTTCTTGAAGGTCCGAACCGACAAGCATACAAGTACATCTCCAACGATCATGAGGTCATCGCTATTGTAGCAACCGGCACAGACAAAGAGGCGTTGGAGGAGTTCAACTTGAACCTGGGACCACAAGACGAGACTATCGAGAAAGCGGTTCCCAGAAAAGATAACAGGCGAACCACAGAATGAGGAGGGGGAGTAGGCATTATACTAGTACTGGCGCGGTCCCCAACTTGAATTGTAGAAGGTAAGTGTCAGCTCATTATGCAAGGAGCATATCCGAAGATATCCAGTACAGCTTTACTTACTCAGCTGAGCAGTACTCCTTAAAGAAACAACCGGCAATCTGACTCCACAATCTTACTACATTGAAACTGCAAACACAAATAAACTCCGGACTCGAGTTTCTGTCAATATTTTTCTGAACTTTGATGACTTTTGTGGATCGCCAGGCGAAGATGCGACGTTTGAGCTGGCTTTGATATCAGTAAAAAATTTTATGGGCTTTTGGACGAAAAACTCCACTTGGAAACCTTAGGTTCAAATTTTCCAGTCTGAAACCTGTTCACCAGAACCTGGTCTAACTATAAAAAGGTTTAAAGAAAACATACTGATTCATTTCAATCATAATGTTTTGTACTTGATAAGGTTTCCAAAAATATCAATTCCTCGCCGCCGCAGCTTAATGTTCAAGACTTATCTGCTCACATTCTTTGCAACCATTCAATGCAACCATTCGTCTTATTGTCAGTCACAGTTAGTGGCAAGGTTAGGGTTACCGTGAGTTGTGACAACTAAGCGCGCTGGAAATTTCGTTGAGCAAAACATTTATGCAAGACACCATAGGCGTCCCTGGCAAAGCTTTTCTTATAACGTTCGTGTACATATTTCCCACATAAAATAGCTGTATAGATGACAGACTTCTACTAGGTGTGCGAAGGCACTTGTGACAACTTTGCCCTGTCTTCCACAGTTCCACTGGCGGGTAACCCACGTTCAGCGGCAGAATACTTTGATTCTCGGCCCCAGTGACGGCTCCCAGTGCCATTGGAAAGCTTCAATTACAAATCCTGAGTGGACAGGCATTTTGCTGCGTTTCAGAATCGAAGTATCTGACGTGCGTCGGGAACGCTTACAAACGATGCAGCTAACCACTGGCCAACCATGCAAAGTCTCTCACTTCTCTTGTAAAAATGAGAACGCTTCTACTTATATAGGACTTTGTTCTCGCCAACCCTTAGCCCTTCAAGCTCGCTGCTCAAGGCGTGTCTCAAGTCTCGGACCATTTGTGGGGAATTCGTCATTTCATCTTTCTCATCCTTCCTCCCTTACTCCAAGAATCACCTGAACACAGTCAACAGGAGTGATTATAAAAATCCAGATCTCGTCATCCTCCGATTCTGTCTCGTCCTCTCAACCACAACTCTCTCGGGCAACCTGATTCTTCCTCACGAATCCTCTTCGAACGCATTATGTCTATCGACAAAGAAGCCGCCTCTGATCAGACAGCGAAAGAAGTGACGCAAAGACGTCCATCAAGGATAGCAAATCCCGCCCCTGCGTATGTCCTCCTCATTGTATTTTCACTCTTACAGTCTCCAGCTGACACAACACCTTTTACCAACTATCTTCCTCTAGCGGTTTATTCTCCTTCGCAGCCACCACGTTCTTAATATCCATGTACAATGTCAATACACGTGGTATTCAGACCCCAGATATGGTCATTAGTATGGCTCTTTTCACTGGTGGTCTCTTGCAATTCCTTGCCGGAATGTGGGAGTTCCCAAGAGGGAATGCGTTCGGCGCTACAGGTAAGTTGGTTGTTTTGAAGGGAAAAAAGGCTCTACATTTTTCTATCATGGGTGTCCTCTCCTGCTCTGTAATGCTGTTATTTTTTTTTAAAAAAAAGAAACTCGAGCTTATCGGTCCAGTTCCAACACTTTTATACGTCATATCACAGTCATAGAAAATATTTCTGACCTTTTCCTTCAATTATAGCTTTCGCTTCCTACGGTTGCTTTTGGATGTCCTTTGCCACCATTCTCACCCCAAAATCCGGAATCCTAGCTGCATACTCCGATCCACGGGAATTGTCAAATGCTCTTGGCTTATATTTCATTGTTTGGTTCATGTTTACTGTGATGCTTATGTGCGTATTCATTGCGTTTCTCTTCTCCTATTGGTCCGATGATTTTATTTTTTTTCCTTATGATCTTTCTCTTTCTTTCTCTCAACTACCTAACAATGAACTAACCTACATACTCTCTCCGATCAGCCCAGCTGTAGTACGCAGGAACTTCTCTTTCACACTCCTCCTCAGCCTACTCGCAATAGCATTCATCGTTTTAGCTGTAGGTGAATTCCAGCATAATTCATCGTTAGTCAATTTCAACCTATCTTCATTCGACCATCTACCAACTGAATCCCATCTTCTTATCTATCTCTACCCAATAGTTTCACCAGGGGAGCAGGAGTTGTAGGTATCATAACGGCATTCGTAGCCTACTACATTGCAATTAGTGAACTTGTGGCGGCGGAAGATCGGCCCGTCGTGAAGATTCCTCAAGGGATTTGGTACCGAGTCTAGGTGCCCTTTTTCAACGTTCAAATGCGATGGCAGTAATGACACGTGTTTTCAATCTGTATCTCAATTTTGTTTCGAACATATATATCACCGAGATGTGTTGACGTGTACTTACATAGGACCATCATTTTCAAAAAAAATACACATGGGAAGTGGACTCTGAAATTTTGGAGTCCACTTAGAACTAGCAGGTTCTTAATCGGTGGCGGAATTTGTACCAACACTCACTAATTTAATTTTTGTTACGGAGATCTGGCTGACCTCCCCCTCCTACCAAATATGTTGTTCGAGTCCCAATTTTTATCTTTTTATTTTTTTCATCATACAGGTCTATTTTTTTCTTGATTCTAGTGCTCATAACGGCCCACATTTCCCTCAAAACTATTCTGTGCGCAAGGTTTTGCAAGGAGAAACATACATGAGAAATTACCGGAAGCACTGACTTCCAGTGCTACCTCAAATATTATTGTCGGGATAGATTGCGGGCGGGCAGGTACTTGAATGACATTTTTGGTTCTTGATGCACTCTGGATGGTGTGTGGGGGTTTCTGCACAGCCACCGGAACATGTGCTTCTCTCTACCCTCACTTGCTCACCCAATCACTTTCGAAGCTCCAATTTTATTTTTCAAAAAATTCAGGTCATACCGCCACAACCCTTGGTTTTATCATTTCATAAATGATCTGAATGTTAATTTATGAAACATGTTTCCGACTTTTATTCTCGGAATTTTGATCAGAAACAGGACGAGCAAGACGGTAATTTGAATCTATTCACCGAGTCCACTTTTGACTTCGTTCCGGACATATGCACAGTGGGGGGAGGGGCCTAACCCGGCCTTAATATCCGTCAAATAAACTAGCCTCGGCATTGTGAGGACTGTTTTCATTTGATGACGACCGGTTCGGATCTTTCCCATAACAATCACTATGCTATGTTCCTACTCGCGTCTCGTCCATACAAAGTTGTTGATCTATCGCGTTGTGACGAAGGAGCGTAGAGTTAGAGCGTGGTACTGTTCATCTCGCAGGAGTAGGCAACCTACGTCCTGCCTAGCGTCGTCTTTCTTTTGCCCACCCACCACTCACAGAGAGACAAACAACACTTACTGCTAGTGTCGAACCTCGATCAGAAGAAAACCCTGACAGCCTCGTGGTCGTCGTGCGGAGGAAGCAAGCAAGGAAACAGCATGGACGGACTTTCATACCCACCCGCCCATCTCCGTCTCCCCACATCGGAACATCTGCCAGGACGGAAGGCCTTCGGCTTTTGCACACCACCGTGACTCATCAAACTCATACATTCATGAGTAGTACATAAGGACAATCCACAATGCAATATATACATAGAATAGATTTCATCACTTACCGTCAGGGACGACCACGCACAATACAAAGACCATTCGACAGCATCACGATACCTTCATTAGGTGTACGCCCTCATAACCCCCGTTCTTACGATGTGAGGTATGATGTAGACATACTATTTTACGCCATCGAATCTGTACGAATGTCCGACGCGGATAACTTGAAGCTATCAAAGGAACGAGCCCTGCAGCGCACGTATCAGAATGACCCACACGGCGATGTATTGTGATCTAAGTGAACTGATAAAATGTTCCATCGAGCCGTGAGGACA